>Ga0065711_1003164_pt1 | contig 31388 bp, 12 predicted proteins | sample Hoacrofraction12_FD_59098 | JGI IMG/M metagenome (GOLD analysis project Ga0065711, IMG submission 59098) | Hoatzin crop microbial communities from Cojedes, Venezuela - Epithelial fraction 12 v2 (version 2) | ecosystem: Host-associated > Birds > Digestive system > Esophagus > Crop | place... | reverse complement strand
GCATTCCATCGGGGCCCATGGATTTGTGGACATCCAGATCACTTAAGTGATCCCTCACACAGTCCTCCTCGACCAAGGGAAAGTCGTCCTCTTTGTAGGCTTCTTCTCTTACCTCCGGGGCCTGGGATTCACCAACATTTGGATGATGGTTGTTTTTCATATTGTTTTAGTCTCAGGTGAATATGGTTATTCATTCATCTGTAAAAATTATTTGCTATTAAGCTATTAATTAAAAGTTTTCATATATTCAGTCTGGAAGAAAAAACCCCAAACTATAGGACATGAATAATGAGTTACACAGCATAAATAAGAAGTGGGAAAGAGTCCAAGTGAATATGACACAAATTCATTAGGTAAAGTTTGCTCGTCTACCACCTCTTCCCATAGCCCAGTGAAGTTGATGAGATTGTGGGGCTTTGGCTCAGGCAATTCAATTGTCTATTCTACAATTACAATAACAAACACAACAGTAGTCTCTTTGCAAACAGCTGGTAATTGGAATAAGGGCTGAAGTTGTCAGCAAATGTATTTGTCAGTGCTAATTTGACCAGTCGTACACATTACCTTAAATGACATTTCTGCTCTTCCATAATAAATTATAGAGTCTATGTTTACCTATTTTCCTCAGTGGCTGTCATGCAGTGGGCATAACATTCTGTGGGGCGTATCCATTGCACGTGAAATAGCCTCCAGCACTTGCTGTTTATTATCCAGTATAAATAGTCAGTTTTCCAATTTCTTTATCAAAAAACAGTTCTGGTACCACAGTAGACATATTTGTGACAAGTGGAGTTAGGCAGCTCTGCCCAGCTTAAGGTTTGCCTATTCATAATAGCAGATGCTAAGTATTCTTTCTTGACAGGAGAATGATGACACTTTTAGAAGCAAAAGACATCTTCATCCAACCTATGGTTATTTTGGGTTTTTTTTGTTTAGATAAGAACTATTTGTATGAGGCATCCTAGTGCACAGTTCCCTAAGATCAAGCTTGTGTACTGATCACCAAATCTCACAGAGGAGCTGATTGAATTCCCATGCTTTTTTATATCCTGCTTACAGGTTCAAGTATCTGCTCTGAATTTATCTGCATTTCCAGAGGTCCGTCTGCCTAGAACTATGCTGAATCCTTGGCTACAGTAGTGCCCTCCAGTGTGATAGCCCAGAAATTTCCTTTGCCTGTGAGATTTAAGTGCTGCTGTTCTTGCACTTCTCATGTTTCCCTTTTAAAGTGGCCAGGACCAGAAGCTATCACATTAGCTCATGGCCATTCTCCTGCTTCCCACACTCTGTGTGTGTGTATGTATACCTTCCTTTTTTTTTTTGAGAAAGTGGATGGAAAACACATACTGTAGTCATCGATCACGTTTGTAAGCTGAGCTGTGATATTGTCAACATGTGATTCTTTTTCTGGTCTGAGGCTTGTGTGTTCTTTCTTCTTTACCTTTTGTGGTCCACAGGTTCTGATAGCAAATGTTCATGGATGACCTGTTAGTCACCTCTTGGGTTTTGTACTGGTTTTTTTTTTCTTTGCCATCTCCCTGCTCCCGTGTTGTTTTCTGTTCTTTCTCTTCCCAATTGCTGCATCCATCCCTCAGCAGGTGCCTCTACAGCCTGGACATCCTGTGGTAAAAATATATGTTGGCATTCTGTTTCTTCTAAAATAGCCTGTTTCTTTATGTGACCTACAGATGAAAGTGAAAGGAATTACTGGTGGATATGTCTCAGCCTCTCTCATGCTTCTGTCATTTGGGCAGTTGTAAAACCAGGAAATACTATGGTACTGTCATTGACATATGAATAAAAAGCAAAACATAAAGATGAATTAACAAAGTCTTTTGTGAAACAAAACAAAAATCTGGAATGATATGAAACCAATTTTGTTGCAAATTATTTTTCTGTGTAGCAATGGGATCTGTCATTTCCTGCCATGAGATGCAGAGAGAAGAAAGCTCTTATTTCTCCTAGTCTCATACAAATCTATTCAAATCCACATTTGGATTCATATGGTCAGATGGAAAAAGAATGGGATGGAGCAAAGCTGTGTCTCGCTAGGCTCCACTGCACTGCTAAGGTGAAAAGATACATTAAAGGTTCCATGTGAGTGAAATCCTCTTCTGTATTTCATACTTATGCTATTGTCACTTCTTGACTGTAGTAGCTACTGTGGTTTATTGCACCTCCTGTGTGCTATAGTTTCCTTTCTAAGACTTTTCAGATTGTGGCTGTTGGCCAGTGCTTTGCCTTTGCAGTGCACCCGTAATGGACTGAGTTCCACTGAATAGTCTGCAAGCACTCAAGGAAGTCAATGTCCAACATTAATGTACAGACAAGGGGTCTTTGGAATTACTGGTTTTTCAAGCATCAATTTTGCAGTCCTTGGGTGAAGCAGCAGTTGATGGAATTAAATGTTGAAGTGCTAAAATATCAGTGCTTCATTATGATGCTTAATAATTAGGAAAAAAGCCAGTGTGATGCATATTTCATCAGTAGTGAAGATGGCACTGTTGATGATACATTAGCTGTCTAGTGGAAGTGAATGTATAGGCTCTCTCTTATGTGTCTTTTTCTTTACCCTAACATTGTGTGTGTCTTTTCTTTCATGCTCTTCCTCTTCTTGCTTAGTAGACTTCCCTTTGGGCTATTAAAGATGATGTTTTACGTTGTCAAACTTTTCAATATCTTCAGTCAACAACCTGTGATCTAATGGATGGACAGTGCACAGCCTGGCTCATTACAAAGAAGTACCCTTATTGTGATACCTAAAAGATAAAACCCAAAGTGAGTAATGGAAAACCTAAAGTCAAAGTGATCTCATCTGTACATGCCCCATTATCACAAATGGAATCTGGTTGAATATTTGCCTGTCACAGTTTTTCTACCAGTCATTATCATGTCAAGACTGAAAATATTCTATCCACAGGGAGCTAGTGGATACTATGCTTTTTTAAATATTCTGTATGCATGAGAAGACTTTCTTCTCTGTTAGCTTGCTTATCATTTTGACTATTTCTTTTGAAGTAAGAAACAGATGGCAGCATTCACTGTAATAAGCGCAGAAAAACATGCCAGCCAGTTAGGGAGGTTTCAACTGACTGAAAACCTGGATCCTTTTCCAATATTTTCAGGATTTTTCTGCCTCCCCCCCCCACCCCCATGTGTCTAGAGGAAATTTTTATTTATCATTTGTTTAATAGAATCATAACATTGAGATTAAAGGAATCTTAGATCATTAAATCTCTAGCAATGAATCTGAAAACAAAGAGCTGAAATAGAGTTTATGGATTATTTCTTTTTCCAAAGGATCCTTACTGTCTGCCATAAAGTAAGAAACCCCAAAAAGCAAAATAGCCTTGTTAATGTGAACCCCGTCACTCACTTGAATGGACCAGTATAAACTGTATCTGTATATAATCTTAAAATATTTACTAATTCTTCAGACTCTAGCACATCAAATTCTACCTTATCCAATAAGTCTCCTTTCAAATAATGCAGGATTTTAAATAACTCTTTCTTAAATCCTTAATGTCTTGTCAGATTCCTTAAATTGTGAAATTGTCATTCCAACAGTTCACTTCTCAACAACGTTTTGGGGGTGATACGTCCCCCCACTCACTTCATCATCAGGAAGTGATGTCCTCTCAGTTCCTACCTAAATCCAGGAGAGTTTAAGACACTTCAGATCCCTCAGAAAAAAGATTCTTCTTTTCTCAACTTATGAAACCAAAATTAGAGGTCACTGCTGAAAAATGCAGGTCATTACTGATATGTTCCTTATGCACCTGCATGTACCTTTATCCCTTTCTAGCAGTCAGTATTATTTAGACTATGAAAAAAGGGCATTTTGGCTTCTAACGTGATCTTATTACCTGGTTGTGCAATGCTTTGATCATTTTTGTGATATTCTGTAGTCTTATCCTCACTGTTCCACTGTTTCCTTTCCGGGGTAGAACTATGCAGGTTTCTCTGCTTTAGGATTTTCAGCTCAACTTTTATTGTTTATTTTATTCTACTTCTTTCTGCTGCAACCTTTCTTTGCTTTTCTTAAGATTATGCTCTCTAAAATGTCTTCTGTAATACCATTACGTATATTTCCCTACTAACCTTTTGGTATTACTCTTCTTCAATGACTTTTCAATTGTAGTCAATGAGCTTCTAAGGATGTAACCTAAAGCAAAACTGGTGCCACTTACTAGGGTAAATTTAGTCTATGAAAGATGAAATTCTGCTTCAGGCACTAAAGTAATTTTTGGAGTAGCATATCAGCTTTTATCAGGCTTGGTCTGTTCTTCCTAAATGAAGATACTCGGTCTGTTTATGGGTGACTATGGTCACTCTGGGAAGCATTTGGTGGTAGTTAAGGGTAAAATAGTGATTGTTCAAAATTAGAAACAACTGGTAGCTCTGCAGTGATGATTTAAATTTCTTTTTAAAATTCTTTCAAACCACAAAGCTGTGTGTTGTTCAGAGATTGAATGCATTTGGACTTATGGAACTTTTCATTTAATGCTGTTCTCCATTGTTTTTGGCTGAAGCCCAAGCCTCACATCTTCTAGTTGCAGGATTCCTTTCTTCAAACTCCATCCTTTGCTGAAGGCTCAGTGTAACATGAGACCATCCCTGTTTCCCAGCAGGCAGCACATTAAAGTTCCGCCTGTTGACCAGCTGCAAAGACAGGTGTTATTGTCCTTCTCTTTTTTTCTTCTCCCTTTACTTGGTCTTGTAACTTCCCTAACATAGTGTCAAGTCCTTCATGAAATGAATGAGTAAACTTCATAAGTTTGGAAAAAGCTCCAATGCAGATGGTGTGGAGTTGGGGATTTTTGTCTAAAGTTGAATGCTCTTAACTTCTTGTTTGCCACATTTTCATTCGGCCTCCAAGAGACTGAGCCAAACTGGGAATCCAGCTCGGAAGGATAACTGCAGAGATCACAGCCATCGAGCATTTATCTTTCCAGGCCACTTGGTACTGACTGCACCATTCTACAGATGCTGCAGAAGACTGCAGGTTTGGATATGGCACACTTGTACCCTGCTTCCAGACCATAAAAGAACTGCACGTAAGTGACTATGCGTAAAAATATGTGTGAGCTATCAGTGCACCTCTCTCACCCATATCTGTTTCACATGCATGTTACCTGTGTGTTGGGTCTAACCCACTGCAGTCATGGGGCTATGTGAATCAGAGACTGTTTCTGTTGTTGTGGTCAGGGATCTGTAAGAAGAATAAGTAAGTAAGGCCTGAGAAGAAAATGCAGTGAGACCCAGTCCAAAACTCAGTCTCGTTTCTTGACCCGTTATTGATGAAATGCATCTTTTCTTCCTGCTTCCATTACTGTCCATGCTTTCAATGTTCTGTTTAATGTCTAATTTAAACCATAACTTTCTCTGTCACAATCATTTTCTCATACTTGCCTGCAGTGTCAGGTACACCTGTGGTGTTTTACAGGTAATACAGAATAATACATTTTAGGAGCAGATTATTTCTCATAGGAAGGCAACTTCTCTAACAAAAAAGAAATGACAACTGGAACTTAAACCAACCCAGAGTTTTAACTTCCACTCTAGCCAGTGACAACTGCTCAGTCTATTAATAATCTGTCCATCCGTTAACAAAATTTTGAGGAAGATTCACTAGTCTATCAGCTTTAAGGGACTGTCTCAACCACTCAACCCATATGTGGTATTACAGCCTACACGTCTTATGCTGTCACCTGGAAATTATCATGGGGAAAACTAATACTGAGGCCCTTGGAAAAATATTTTCTTAATTTTTGCAGTGGTTATGACAGTGCAGCTTGGCCTTATTGTGTGCTACAACAGCTTACATTATTGTCTATTAGTAGTTAATGATGATGGTCAGCACAGGGCGGAAAAGCTGTGCAGACATTTTGAAAACCTTTCTCTGACTCACACTTTTTTTTAATGTACTAACAAGTCAGAGAACTGATATTCTGTAGCTTATGTTAAATTAGTTTAGTGATTGATTTAATCTTTCTATTATTAATTTGGTTAATATAATAAACACTTTCTACTGGACAGTTGGAGATTTTGATGTACTAATTTTGAGTGAAAAAAATTATGGCAATATTTCTTTAAAAAGGATTTATTGCAAAGAAAAAATCATCATTCAAATACTGTGAGGTGGCAGTGACCTCACCCACTAAAATAATTAAAAGTACTGAAGACACAAACATTAGCCATCCATAAAATTTGAACTACATCCCTTTTTCTGATTTGCATTGCATAGTCAAAAAGCATTAAGTGAGCTATAAAACACATGAAAAATTAACTTGGCTGATGGGACAATAATTTCATCCATCAACTAGTAAAACTATCCAATTCATACTATCCTTATTCTGTTCTAGCAGAGTTTAGGCAACCTTCTGAATGTTTATTAGCAATTTTTATGAAGTTTTAAAAATTAAAGTGAATTAGAGCATGTAGAAATTCTGATGGTGTAGATTTTATTCCCTTTTCCTTCATCTTTCTTAGGTAAAACCCCAGTGATGCTCACTGGGATTTTCGTTAAGAATTGAATAGATTTAAATAAGTGAGATCTCATTCAAGCTATTTAAAGCAAATACCCGTGCTCACAAAACTGTATCAGGATATCTCATTTGCTGGATATGAACAGTGATAATGTTGTTGTGGCTACTCTACTCTGATATTTCTGTGCCCCTGATCAGAATGTTGTCCTTGACTTAGAAAAATATTGTACATCATTTACTGCCTAGAATTGTACTGAACTGTAGATTTTAGTTAGTGGCAGAACTCCTGCTAGTGTCAACGGAAGAAAGTGCAATAGTTGTTGTTGGCAGTTACTTTAGATGCTTCATATTATTTGCTTTAAAAACAGAATTGCATCTGGAGCCTGTGTTGCTTAAGGCAAAAGACATTATTTGGAGATTACTCTTACTGAGGTCAGTGATTGACAAAGTTACATTTCTGAGTACATCAGTCAAGGTATTGTTGGACAGAACCGTTCCTTTAAACCTTTCAGGATTATTAATGTATAAAATAATATGGTGTTATAGATCATATTTACTGGAAGTGGCCTTCACAGGAAAATAGTGACCTTGTAACAAAACCTGATTGTTAGGTTTAAAAAAATAGGAAAAAAATTTCCTCCTTTTTTTTTCTGCTCTCTTCATGCAGTATAGCTGAATTTCCATAGACAACACAAACCAAGCTGCAATGAGAAATGACAGTAGAACTGTGCTACTCCATACTTTCAGTTCAACCCTTGCTTTAAATATAGATCACTGCTCTTCTGTTTCCACAGCCACCTCTGCTTGGGCAAAGCAGATTAGAAATATTTCTCAGGAGACAGTTTTGCATCCACACTGCCTAGGTAAAATGACAGCATGATGCCGAATTCAGGGAAGAGTCAGATCCTAGATTTTATTTGTGAAAATGTGGGTACTTGATTGTGATTTTGTTGTGGAGGGAGTGAATGTTATTACAATTAACATGTTTGTTCATATTTTAGAGAATGTTACAGGGCATTATGGAAAGCTGTATTTAGCTTGCATGACAGCGAATAAACTCTTGTATGCTGGCAAGGAAAAACTGTATTGACACTTACTGTTGGAATATGACTCTTCAGTCAAAAGTCCTGCATCTTTACCAATACTATCTTATGGCTTCTTTCAATACCTCAAGCCATTCTGATCACTTTTTTCTCATGGCAGTTTAGTTATTTTTGTACATATATATATATATATTTTGCATGTTACAATTCAACTATGTTAGCTTGGTTTAGCAGTGGGTTAGATGCAAGAATAATTTGCATGTGAGATATGCTTCTCCTTAGAAAAACTTTTTCACTTGATCTGGAAACTTAACAAATATCCAGAGCAGACAGTGTATGAGATAACATTTTGCCCAAATCACTAATTTGGTTCTGAAGTCACTTTCCAAAGCTTTGGTTGGTATTGCTTTTTGGATAGTTTGTTTCCACTATTGTTGGAGGCTGTATGAAGTTTGAATGCAGGTTCAAATTATTTCCAGGTCTGGGGACATGTGATTAAATGTGATGAATTTAATAAATACTGTAGCTGCCTCTAAGAACAATACAGTACAGCATTGGTCAGAAAATTTTCAGTCACAGATTGTTTGCTGAGCCAGCAAGACTGAACTGTGTTGCAAATAGTCTGGTTTTATCTAAATGGACCAAAAGCTGATGGTTTCTGCAACCCTACCTGCCTTCTGCCCATTGACCTGCCAGGCTTATGGCTGATTCCCTGCAGAGGCTGCCAGGAAATACAAGCCCTGCTTCAGGGGTCCCCAGTTCTGTAGCAGCCACTGTGCTGTCTCAGCATAGGAAGAGTCCGGAGCTTCCTGACTCTCTGCTTTTACATCAGCCAGCCATTGACTTAGGTTTCACTAATGAGGAAATTCCTTGCCTTAGCAGGTCATTGAAATAGTATTGCAAATATTACTGCTGATGTTTTCCAAAGAACATTTTTTAAAAAAAGTCAATGATTATGTTCAATCAAAATCGTGTTACAGTGGCAGTAAAAGATAGAGTGAAACTTAAAGCAACAAGGATTTTTTTAGAATTATGTTTAGAAGCTTTAAACTGGGCCTGCTGTGGGTAAGTATTCCAAAGGACTGAACTGTGGTATTCTTATCAGATGAGTACTTCCCTTTGAGTTGAAATAACTTACTCAGAATTCCTAGATATCTATATTTTTCCAGGTCATATCGCAAAACTCTTTGGAAGATAGAGATGGATGTGCTGACAGCTGTGGAGTTGATTCTTCACAGCCACTAATTATAGCATGGCTGAGTTTTGAAATAGTGCCTCACACCAAATATTTGTCATATCAGGAAAAGCCTGATACGTGGAGAGGAGTAATTATTTTCTCCCCTGCTTATAATGGTCCGCAGACACCAGGGAAAAAGCAAGCCTAGTGAGGATAAGTGACTTCTAGCATTATTTAACATCTGCCTAAAGAACAGATGTCCCTCAGATGCTCTACTGTCACTTTTTTATAGTTGTCTTCTGAGGAAACCTTGCTCTTTTGTTGCCCTCAAACACCAGGGCTAAGTGGATGCGTATTAAAGAACAATTCCTTTTGGTTTCAGCAGGAATTTGTTGAGCTGATGGACTGTAGAATTTGGCGAAGTGTTGGGTTAACCCCATTATATCGGGTTAAGTTAGCTGCATACAAAAAAATGCATGAATGTACAGTGCTTTGGTTTATGATCCTTTCAAATCAAGGGTTGTTTTCTGAAGTTTTGGCCACAGCTAGTGCTTGAGGCTTTTCCACCCCAGGTGTCAGGATTCAATATTTTGATTCAGAGGCTGGAAGTTTCTTGACGTTGTTGATGCTGACCTTGGGATGAGGGTTCACCCTGTCCCCTAGCAACTGTACTAGCAAGAAGTAAGTCACACTTCCTCTCTGTGATCGTGTGGAAGCTGGCCCACAGTAGGGTTATATAATCTCCAAGCCCAAACAGCTGTTCTTATGCTTAATGTGCAGGAATGTGTTCTTGTATACCAAGATTTAATTTTGACTCTCATTTATGTTGATATGGTATTGATTTCAATGATGTTTCTTTATTCCTTTGCCTGTTGCATGGAGAATCAGGCTCTGATAAACATGAAAAAGGTCCTAACATGTAGGGCCTGACATCCTTCACTGAAGAACAGACAGTGAGAGAGGGTGAAATTTTTGAAACATATTCTAACAATGTCTTCACCATTCTTCCCTTCAGTGGAAAGTCCTTGAAGAGTGCACTCAGCTGTAGAAGAAGGCAATGTAGCCTTGAGTGGACTGGCACAGATCTGTGTAAACAGATTTGCCAGGAAGGAAGGAAGTTGTTGCATAGCTTGTGACTTATGGAAGATATGGAAAACAGTATAAAATTTCAAGTGTGTATGGCCACGCTCTCTATTCATACAACAAACCCTGTGAACCTGCTACCCTGCTGTGTTGAGAATTGCTAGCAATGCCCATCTTAAGGCTCAGTTTTCAGCTGCTGCCTTTTTTTGGGCCTCTGATATCATGAAAACACGTGCATGATCAAGAAGCACTGAGGCTGGTAGATTTACCTGTTCCCTGTAGGTGCATCCCATACAGGGCCTACTGCAAGCTTGAGTTCTGCACTAAAAAGGACCCCTTTCTGGTACAGTTGCAAAGGTATTTACAGGTAAATCAGAACAGCCTTGTCTCTGAAAGACACAAGGATGTTTCCTTGTGCATGAAACCCCTAGAAGAGGAATAAAATAAGTGATCCTTTCCAAAGTACCGTCACAGAAAACATTAGCCAGCAAAGGGAGCGTTGTGAGAAACAGCAACAGAAAATAGATAGCTTATGAGAAAGCAAAACGTTTTTAAGTTCTCTCAACTAGTAAGGGATTTGCTTTCAGCTTTGTGGGAAATACAAGACTCATTAAACATCAGATATGAGCTGAAGCTACGATAGAATCTGTTTGTATTTCTGGATTTGGATTGCAAACAAAATTCCAGAGAGTTTGTGTCTACAGGCTTCTATCATCTTGTTGTAAATGTGTGACACCTATATATAAACACAAGATCAGAAACTGAACTAAAAATGCATTTAGGTAATGCAGCTTCACAAGATCTCCTGCATCATCCAAGTTATGATATTTATTTCTATATGGTATAAAGTAGCAGTGAAAGCAATGTAATGTGTGTTAGGCATCCCTCTAATAGCAGGCTACCTTAAATTGAATTAAACTTGCAGTGGGCCTGTGAACTCATCCAGACAGTTACCATGGCTCAGCCAATTTGCAGTAACTTGAATTTCTTGTGTCATCTGAGCATGTGTAAGCTTTTGTTTTGGTTAGGAGGAAACTGTTGGCTGCACAAATCTTGGATATCTGAATTTTCACAGAATAATTGTGTCTCTGGGCCCCTCTCTACAAAAGGTAGAATGTGATATTGTTTCATGGAGTATTTGGTTTATAGAGATATAGCTGTAGAAGTAGCACTTATACTTTCTGGTTAAAAAGGCCCAATTCTACAAATCATCTTCTGTTAGAACTTTTCCTAGATAGCTCATTGATGTTGCTTGTAGGCTTACTCCACATAGACAACTAATGTTACCCCAAATCAACCTGCTACTGCATAAAAGCTGTGCATTCTTGCACCTATTTCACTTGAAAGCATTTGTAGTTTCTTTTTTAGACAGTGAGGAACTCTGATCCAAAAAATGCCAGCTTCTCAAAAATCCAGTTCTCACCACAGTACAATGACTATAATCCCAGCATCGGATTTATCATGTTTTTCTTTGACCAGATATGTCAGTAGTTTAGATGGTTTTGCACTACTAAATTGCTTTAGGTAAATGTGAGGTACCTTCAAATCATTGGAGATATAATTGTGGAAAATACTTTGCAAAGCTGCATATCCTAAATGGCTGCACTCCAAAGTCTGGAATTAAAATCTCATTTACCGTAAATGACTGGCAACCAGAAGATGTATGTTTTTTTTAACATACTTAATAGTATATAGGGGGAAGGGGGTGATTTTTCAACTCCCATATAATGCACAGGAGCTTATTCAGAAATTAACCATAAATAAAGGAAATAGTTCTCAGGTAGTAATTAGGATAATATGTATTATGTTTGAAAGCGATACTGTGAGATTTGGTATGTCCTCAAGTAGTGGGTATAGAGATCTTTTTGTTGCTTCTGTGTCATTTGGCGACCTCAGTTCAGGTGAGATTGTGGAAGGGCTCAGTGCTGGTCTTATTCTAGCTCAAGTTACAGATGTCTAATGGCAAGAGAGGAAGAGTTAGGTGGATGGTGAGTGCCTTTCAAAATCCCACATACAGAACCCTAATGCAAGCAATATGGATGTGAGTGGACTCTAAACTAGGAGCCTAATGTCAGCCTGATAAATCTATGCTCATTATTCTTGGTCCTCCCTACCCTACCATGCCAGCTGGGAATCAAGCAAGTGCCTAAAAACTAAATTTTGGGTCTAAATGTGGGCTCTTATTTTCAAAACTATGTATTGACTTACGTAAAGTCTCATGTTTGAGTGGACTACTACTCTTCATATTGCTGTGAGTTATAGGCTTCATTTAGCTCTACATGCTTTCAGTATACAATTAAAAAATACAGTAATTTCCTTTCTAATTTTTATAACTGACAGTTACAATCATGAACATTGAGAGGGATAATACTTTGCATTAAAAGGAGTTATTTTTATTGATTTAGGGGGGTTACTTATTCATGTGCTTCATTCCATAGCAGTCATCAGCTCTCTGATTCACGTGATGAAGTTCCCTCCAGTTTCCTTCACATAAAAGTTTCCATTCTGAGGAGAAAGAAGGCAAGCAAAATAGAGCAGAGTACAAATAATGTCCATAAATATTAATGAAGGACTTTAAGTGGGTCTTGCCAGAGACTGTGGACTAATCAGGCTCTTGATGGGCCACATAGTTCCCATTGCCACACCTAGTAGACTAAGAAACTTGGATCCTATTTTTGGCTTTGCCATTGACTGGCTGGTGTAACCCTTGGCCAGACATATAATTCCTTTCTGTTTTTGTTTTCCCTATTACACATAGCCTGTCGTGTCTGTTCAGTTTGTAAGCATGCCTGGACAAGGATTGTCCCTTGTGGTGTTTGTATAGCGCCAGGCTAGCAGGGCTTCAGTCTTGGCTGTAGCTTTGAGGTGCTACCTGGGTATAAAATTATTATCACTTTAGTGCAGTTATCGGTTATCCCAGTTTATGTTTCACTGACAGTTTGTTTCGTTGACTCTTAGTGGTGTGGATGAAATCAGAGTGGGTCCCCATGTATTCCCGCAGCGGGCATTGTTGAGCTATAGAAAAAAAAATAATCGTAACAAAGAATGTGTTGGAGCCTTCTATGCAATCCTGGCACAATTTGAGTTGTTGTAACAACTCTTTCTTTCTTTGGGCTGAATTGGTTTTGGGATAGAGATTATAATGCTTTGAATGGAAGCCACAGTCTCTGCAAGACACCAAGTGAACTGTAGCAGGTTACATCACTTGGCTCCCCTCTGAGCAGGAGAGGAGTCCCACTTCCTTTCGATGTGAATGTAAAGGGGGTAGAGATGAACTAGCTATCTGTAGCTGATCTAGCAGTCTGACAAGATTATTTTTTTAGATCAAAACCACTCCAGATAATTTTCTGAATACAAATAAAGTCAGAGGAATATTCCTGGAATGACTATCATTCCAATGTGCTTAATTATGTGCTGAATAACTTTTTCGATATGCCTCTGAGCTTTTCAAACATTGCCGTACACGTGATTGCTTTCACAGGCACTGTGAAATCAGCCCTGCTGGGAGTCACTCGTGCATACTGCTGCTATCCAGGGTGGCAACAGAGCACGAGACGATCTTTTTGGGCTGTGATCAGGAGGCATTGTTCTAATTCCTCAGCCATGGACAGGCAGATCGATTCACCCATACTGTATTTTAAGATGCGTCTTTGAGGACTTTCAGAAAGCGGATGGGAATAAAACTAAACCAAGGAAAGGAAAAAACACATTAGCTTAGGAAAAGCTAGAACTGCTCAGTAATAAGAGATTATAGGGAGTGACTTTAGAGATTGAAACAATGTCTGTGACACACTTTTCAACAAGGAGAGTGGTAAGCTGTGCCAGTTATAGAAGAAGCAATTTCACAATACTCCTGTAAAAGCAATGGGACTGGAGGGAACAGTGTGGCAGATAAGAGAAATCACCTGATTTTAGAAGATTTAATTCCCCTGAAAAAAAGCTAAGATTTGTTCTTGAAGAGTCAAGTGAAATCCTGCTTGTACCAACAGTTCTGTTGTCCTTTTGCATGCCTGATGCTTTCTTAGGTTAATCAGCAGTGCTATTTATTACAAGAGTCTCTCAGGAGCTGTGCAAACACATAGTACTATTTCACCCACTCTGGAGAACACACAGTCTCACTAGCCAAGAAAGGGGTGTAAGTGGCTTGTCCTTAGATACTAGCAGAACTGGGACTTGAACTCATGTTTCTCACATCCGAGCTCAGTATGTGAATCCCAGCATCACTACAGAGTCCACCTTCGTTGTCTGCTTGCAGAGAAAAGGGATCTTTGGGCCTTCCAAAACTGGCTTTTTGTAGTAGTGAGAACCATGTTAAAGTGTTAGAAGTGCAGTACTCTAAATGCTCGAGATAAGTTACTGAAACAAGACTACAGAAAAGAAACAAAGAGTAGGTTCAAAAGATGCCTCCAAGTTCAACTACAATGGGTGCAATATTCTCTGTGCAGGACTTGTTGTGACTTGGACAAGTTTGGTGAGGATCCATGTGCCTCTAATGTGTGTACATAGGTCTTAGTCCTTAGAACATTGTTGAGCAAAAGCTGCTCTGTATGGCCTGTTCTGTGAACTGCACCGTATGTTACAAGTATTTTACCTGCAATAGCTCAGTATTTTCCTATCAATACAAAAACCATGATTGTCCTTACTGCAGTTGTGGGTGGTTTAACAGGGCCACCTCTAGGAAAAAGCTGAGGAAATAGCAGACGCCAAATGTTTGGAGGAGATGAGAACGGTGAGTGGAGTTGTACCTGATCAGCTCGGAAAAGAAGAGCAAGTATTATGCTTTGCAGTTTGCTCCTGCTGGAAATAATTTGTTATCTGAATGGGGAGAATGTACCACGTCTGCGTATGGTAGATCAGGAGGAGGTGTCTTCACAGTAACACAAAGTAGTGACCATACCTGTGTCAGAGGGGATTTTGGCTTTGAAAGATGCAGAGGTAAGGTATCATCTACTAATTCTCCCTGGCTGGTGCAGCCCTGCACTGGCTCCCACTTAGCGCAGTGTCCTAAAAGACACAAAACTTTGTTGTCTCCTAGCATTCAGGAGAAAGAAGATTGTGTCTCTTCTTAGTGGAGTGACTTTAAAAGTATGATGAGATGGCAAAATCTCTTTTTCTCCATTCTGTTGATTCTTGTACGAACCCTGTGAAGGCCTTGATGAAAGCAAATGCTGAAACACATGGGAACATGCTGCAAATTAATAGTGAGAACTGACTTTTTACTGTGTGTTCCTTCTGGCCACAAGTACCACAGCATCTTCTTAATGACTGTCCATGAGCTGAGGGAAGTGTACTATCCTGTCTGCTAGGAGAATGTTCCCATATGCTTTATTGAATAATTTGTCTTCAATTACTCTTTTCCATATTAACATCATTTTATTTTTAAGTAAGTCTCATCTTTCCTTTGGTACTACCATCAAAGATTTCACCTCAGGTCTTAATTTCTCATTTGCTATTGATGTGTCATCACGGAAAACTAAAAGAGGATTCGTGATTGCTATATCTTCTTGAGCAGCTCAGATCCTACATATTAAATGAATTATCATGATCAGTTTGGCATGTTCCAGAAAACAGGTACCATGCATTGTTCATAAGAACAGTTGTAATCTGGGGAGTCATGGATTTTGTCTGAATAACAGATTCTTCTGGGCACCTCCTGGGAATATGTAAAATCAGGAAGTGTTAGAAAAATGTTAATTCTTCCATACTGTTACAAATGGCAGCTTTTGCTAAGTATGAGGCAATTCCTGTCACTGAAACATGCGTTTATACTTCAAGTTTTTCCACAGTGACATGGAGAATTAAATCTCTTCTGGATTATATTGACTTATATGGAATGATTTTAGGTAAAGAATATAGACTTTGACTTGTTCCATAAAGGTTTGAGACACCTTGTAGCACCCCGTGAAATCCTGCACCTAGTCATAACACTTTCCCATTAACTCACCAGCATGTAACTGCCAAGGTCCAGAGTCTCTGATTACCTGTTTGTTTGTGACGTTCTCTGTTTTAACTCTTCTTGGAAATGTGTACAATACAGCTCTTTAGGATGGGATCATCTCTGTGTTCTGTGTTTGTACAGCACCTATAATAATTGTTTCATGACTGGACCTCTGAGGAGCTCCTACCATACAAATAAAGGGGGCACAGGAAAGAGAAGATTGCTTTGTTGATGGATTTAGTGTGGCCTTCAATGCAAGCATACATACACTAAATGAACCCTGGACAGATATTTGGTTCTTTGGTCTTGCTGTTAATTTCCAAACGTGCCAGGACTGCTTAGGGCTTGACCCTGCAAGGTGTTGAGCACATTTAGGATTTGCAGAGTTGCTCAATACTGAACACAGGTTCTTTTCTCTTAATGAAACTTTTGCACTCTAGACATTGGCAGCTGAGAGTTCTCTGAAATGGCAAACGTGTTAGAAGAGACATTACTGTCGGCTTTCGCAACAGTCGGCTCTTTGGAAACGTTCCCCTGGAATAATATTAAAAGCAATTCCAGTTTTTGTAATTTAGCTCATCCCCATCACCAGCACCAACAAATGAAATCTCTACAGATTCCAGGCTCACCAGGACCTTGCCAAGAGCTGGCATTATACTCTGAGCCAAGTAACTGGTCATAAACGAGTATGGAGCTCAACGAGTCTATATGTTCTTGCAGAGTGTTTATGTGTGCTTAGCTGGCACCAGTGGTGAAGAGCTTCAGGTCCTGCTGTTAGATTCTCAATTATATCTAACAGAATCGCTACCAAAGTTGCACTGGCAGATAAAATCATACAGCGTCTAAGAGGTTACCCAGGTGTGACCTATTAACGGATATAGGAAGTCCAGGAATTATTTAATATTTTAGCTTAAGAGTTGTGAAAGTACTAGGAAGCTAACGGTTATTGTATTCTTTTGGACTCTATATGTACACCACATTTTGCAGTGCTACTGTGTACCCTTAGAAGAATCACCTTCCTGTTACTTGCATATGGGGGTGAAGAGAACCTCACCCGTGGCTTTCTAAGAACCTCAGGCTTTTCTGCATTTCTGTAGGAGTAATTTGTCTACCGCGGCGGTGGCAGGAGTGAAAGGCCAGGCACTCGGTATAACTGAGTATAACCAAAACGGCTTCAGTGGCATCATGCATTGTCTGGTTCCAACACCCAAGGACACAATCATCCAAAGAGCTGTGCTTCATTGCAGAATGGGATATTTGAGCAGGCAGAACACCAGGCCCTCTGACTCCTTCCTCTTCCAGTGCCTCCAAGGTTTCCTTCCACTGTGCTTGTGCCAGGAGAGACTGTTGCAAGGTGTGACATAAAATCAAGCCCTTCTGTCCTTTTAGTCTCAAATGTAAATTATGCAGTTTAGTAGGTAAGTAGCCTTGATATAGCTTGTTAGTAGCAGAGTTTGTGGGTAATAGATCCCATTAGCTTTTTTGCTCTCAAGCTAAACTTTCAGACACAGATACTCAGAAACCTTTTGTTTTTTCCCTTTTTTATGAAACTGGGTTTCTTCATTGCCCACTTCAGTACAGCTCCCATGGGAGAGTGATGAAGCTTCCAGTCTTGCCTGAGACCTTGACTCTGCAGTTTTCAAAGGGCCAGAAGCCTGCTGACCCGCTGAGCATGACAAATGTAGAGAAATACTTGGCATCTCTGATCTGTTCGCTTTGGATAATGGAAGATGATATTTTACCCTTTGTCCTTGTTTTTTGTAGCAACAAAGTATTTTGCCTCTTTTCCCTATCATGATCGGTTCAGGACATATATATTTTGTTGGTTCTTCTCTTGCTAGAATTTCCAGAGCAAGAAGCTAGTGCAGCCCCTGCTTTGGTTTGGGCTCTTTCAACTCAATCTTGTGCTCTCACTAAAAATCTGTGTTCCTATGGCAGACTTCCTATGCTTTTTTTCAATCCCCTTGCTATTCCAAATTATGTTTCGCCTTTATCACAATAGTGGTGTGAGATTCCTGTATCTTCCCTTTCTTGATGGAGGATACACCTGAGACACTTTGTAAAAACACTGTTGTTTATTTATTTACTTCCAGTGCTTTTTCATTCTCATAACTGAAAGCTGCTGGCTTTTGCACCAGTGTCCAACTTAAAAGTAGTGAATGTACCATCTGCTTTCAGGCTGACAGCACATTCATCTTCTGTAGCAGAGCTGTCTCCTGGCCCTATGTCTGCACCCACTCTGCCGGCAAGCACAAACTCCTCTCAAGTGACACCATTCTCAGTTTGGCCTCGTCCTGGCCTCTGCTTGTGTTTGTGCCTGCAGTCTGAACACATGCCTGGAGGGCTGTCCTGCCTCCTCTCTGTCCTACACAGAGTCTTCAAGGACTCTTTGTCACATCCTTAGTGGCACAATCCTGTTCACTCATAGATTTGACTCCGGCTGGGGGACTAATCTCTGTCAAATTGTGATAGCATATCAAGAGTTAATTTGGTGTCCTTTTATTCTTTCTCTCTGAGTGTCTTTTGCTAGATCACAGTCACCAGGTCTTCTCCTACTAGGTACCGAGACTCACTGTTCAGCTTTAGCTGAAGATGGCTTTTCTGCTTCCTTATTCTTTTTGTTAAAAACAGAGCTTTTTGTGCAGCATGCAATACTCAGATGTCTGTAATCCCACTGCCTAATTAACAGCAAATTTCCATGAACATTACAGTGCTTCTGAATCAACCATTTCCCTGTCTGGTTCTGTCATCTGGCTGGTTTCTGTTTGCTGACACCCATCACTTGCAGGCAGAAGGTGAATACCACACAATCATCTGAATTAAGGGCCTAAAGAGCTTAGGGGATAGTGGGAGCCATTAGAGAGGTATATGAATACCCTCAAGGTTTAAACTCCTAGTAATTTTCTCATCTTCTGAAAGCTGCAGCTCCTGTGAAGCTTCAGAAGCTCTGTTCTCCCAGTTAGAAGACAGCCAACATAGTTTTTACTCTCAGAACTGAGTGCTGTGTTGAGTGATGGTGTGCGGTGTTTAAAACTTCTTGCAACAGGTCGGTCTTGCTCTGTGTCCAGTTCCACTTGGTTGTGCATAGCAAAAATTTCCTTGCACCCTAACTAGACTTTTAGAGGTTGGGAAACTTGTTCCTTAAAGACAGAGACCTCTCTTCTACAGCTGTGGAGAAGGAAAAGAAAGGTATCACAGCCTTTGTAATACCCATCTAATATGAATTCATTCTGCCTCACAAAGGAGTAAAAATACGCAAGTGAGAGGGAGAACAGAGATGCTTGTTCTGGGTTTTTAAGTTTATGTTTGCCCTTTTTGCATGTTTGTAGGATCACCATCTACATAATTGACTTGGCAAATGGATAAAGCTGTAGTTGAAGCTGTTTTATATTGCACAATGAGATACTGTATTTTGTTTCTCCTTTAAGATACTTTATACTTTTCCAGAGTGTCTTAGCCAGCTTTTGGCTCCAAGCAATTACTTCTAATAACTGAGACTGATCAAAAAGAACGTTGTCTTCTTCAGTAGCTTAGGCAAGAGGTATGATAGATCACTTTGTTACTGTCGAAGAATGAATTTTTTTACTCCATTGGCAACATTTTTAATCCTGGATCTTGTTGCTCTGTTCTGCCTCTACTGCCATTCACCGGAACAGAAAGAAGACAGGAAAGAGGAATTTTGCCTTTTAATGTTCTGGCGAAGTCACTCAGTTCTATCGAGATAAAAAAAAACATTTGGTCCCATTTGGAAATTAACTCTGCAAATTGACTGATGCTTTGCTGGAAGAATAAATAAAATACAGCATTGCTTGTCTATATCTGACAATGTGGATTTCTTGTGAAGAATTGTTTGAAGCACTGGATGGCACCCAAATGTAAAATCTTGTGCTGGCTAAAAACTGAAGTATTCTTAAAATTGGCTTCATCTGTGTGTTACAAGTAGAGTTTTCAGCTGTAGGCTGAAAGGGCTAAAAATTCGGTCTCATTCAGACAATAATTTGGTGAGATTGCAACCCCTCACCTTTCTGGTGAAATCATCCTCTTCGATTAGGGCCTGATTATCTTTTCAAATCCATTCTATGTGAGGGTAATACCACTGATTTCATCCTGTGATTTACACCAGGGAAGTGTCTTGATTCTCCTATCTTTCCTTGCTCCTGCGGGCAGGTTTTATGTGAGAAGCTTTTAGAAGGGCCCATGCTGAGAGTCCTCGCAGTGTGTAATTCACAGGGCTGGAGGGTCTTTGTCACTAGGTCCAGCTTTCCCTGAATACCTGTCACACAGAGGCATTTTGGTTCTGGGTCAAAATGTCGATGGGATGATCCCTCTGCTCCTCCTGCCCAGCCTGCCACGCCAGGGGCCTGCAGCTGCATCTGGCAGTGCCAGCACCTTGCTGCGAACTCTTGCTGCCATTGCTGTGATGCTGCTTTCTCACTCAGGGTTTGGTTTGGTTTTATGCCGAAATATCCCAAACAACGTCTTCGGGAACATGGGGCTTGGGATTGTGTTTTTATGTGAAAGTAAGAGGCCTGTTTATTTTTCAGGGTATGTCTGCTCTGTGACCAAAGATGCGATGGCAACTGTGGGGACGGAGCAGAGGTGCACTAAACTGTCTGGCATGGGTGATGACAGGGGTGTATTCGAGGCCACACAGGGATCCCTAGGACTTTGCTGCCTTAGGACTCTGTTAGACCCTCAGATGGGTTTTCTGCACCTTGGCGACTTTCGTGCTGTCACAGCTACAGTGTGATCTGTGCCTGTGTTACCTGGGTGTGCTCCTGGCCCTGGGAGAGCTACAGAATCTCGGGCCATCAGAGCTCCCACCTGGAGATGTGGGCTCTCGGGCCAGCAAGGTGGGTGCTCACATGAGCAGGGCAGCACCCTGTAGCTTTGGTTAGGCTGTTGCTTACCAAAGTTCCCGCAGTCAAGAAGACTGAATAAGATTTTATGTTAGATCCAACTAATTTTATTTTGGAGTAATGCAAAGCTGCGTTTTGGTAACGACAGCCAGTTTCATGCAACTGTTTGGAAAGGATGAGCTTGTTCTGATGGCAGATGTCACCAGTTTCAGGAGCACCTGAGCTCCAAAGCCAGGCTTGCTCTGCATCTCCCAAGTTGCTGAAGAAGTCTCAGGTCCAAACATATCCTGCAAAGGCAGTGCTTGAAGACTAGGATGTGAGTTTTTCTGTTCCAGTCTATTGCTATTATATTTTGCAAAAAATCCAGAGCAGAAGTTGCCATATATTTTTTCAGATTCTTTTCAGACTGTATGCTTAGACTACAGAGTGTATCACTTTTCTAAATGGTAAGTCTACAATCCCACAATTTTTGGTTGTCTAAGCTACCTCCTGCTCTGTGTAACAGGATGGTGGGCTCTTTTTGGTATGTTAATATGCACATATGGTGCATAGACAGTTGGTGAATTCTAAAGGAATGACCTTCAGGACTGACATTCTTCTATATTTTCATGTTTTTGTCATGCTATGGTGGGTTTGTTCATTCCTCTTTCATCTCCTCTGAGTGAAAAACTCTGCAGTCTTCCAGACAGTGTCTCTCTCTCTCTTTCTCTCAGTCACTCGGTCAGACCATCTGTTCCCAGATTACAGATTTCTCTGCATGAGTACCAGGTAACAGACGTGACTTTGCCCAATAACTACAGCAAAAAAGGCTTTCACACACTCTCTACAATCTGTGAACATATGATCAGTCTAGGATAACATGTCATGCCAAACACACACCAGAGAAATTTAGATGCAGTAACAGAATGAACCGTGAAATCAGGTACTTGACAACTCCGACCCTGGTGTTTCCTCTGCGAGTTTCAGAAAGAGGCTTCTGTGCCTGCAAAAAAGTCTGTGTTCCTGCCCTGGTGCCTTTTTCTCAGGGGATGGAAGCATAAAATGCTTCTCTCAGGTTTTACTTAAAGGGAAGCTGGTAGCATCACTGCCCCATGTCAGCCCTTGGGGTTAGTGTGGGGACAAGGTCTCTGTTCTCTGCTGGCAGCTCAGTAATGAGCATTTGCCAAGCGATGGGAGACACCAGAAAGGACATTTTTTCAATCTTTTGTCGTCTTCACTGGATTCTGCCCATTTTGTGAGTAGGATATAGAGATAGACTTATATCCTATACACAAGTGTGTGTATATATCTATAAATATGTATCTAAGCTCTTTTATCCCCTTTCCTATTGTCACATCAGTCCTCAAGGGACCATAATTAGGCTGAATATTAAAGCAGTGGGGTTTTGACTGGAGGGAGCTGCTGCTCACTCTAATGACCACTGAGCTCTTGCCTCAAGCCTGTGCTGCTCTCTTTTTCTGTAATGGTTGACAGATTAGGAAGCTGGCTTGAAGCTGAGGGACCATGTGTGGGTACCAAAGACAGATAAGGTACAAAGCAACAGTTTTGTTGAACTATCCTGTGATCTGTAGGCCAGGGTTAGTCTTTATCTCTGCTGCAGGGTACGTACTGCAACATATTCCAACAAACTGGTAATATATTTATTTTTTGATAAGTGGATGCGTGTGTTATATGTCTCTTGTCAGTCTTGCGTTCCCCAGTGACTTAAACAGAAATAAGAAGAAAAAAGTCTTATACAATTTAGTACCCAAGAGAAACTACTACAGAATTTGGGAGGAAATTTACTAGTAAATTTGACTTTTGAGTGTCTTTTACAGTATTATTTACTATCCCTTGGATTTCTGATTAGAAAAGGAATTGGTCATCTGCTACATAGCAACACATGAAAAAATACTTTGAGCAACTCAAATCCTGAGTGGAAAGACCTTCCACAAAGGTGGGAGAACCTCAATATATTGCATCTGCGTGTGCACTAGTAACTACAGAAATAAAATATTGTTCAGAGAGTCAAGATGCACTTATGTGTTCATTTATTATTAACCTGCCTCATATGGCCCTGCCTGAGTTGTGGTTCCCAAGAGTCAACATCCGTTATCATGGTTAAAATATGAAAAACAAGTGATAGAACAGTATTTTGAGAAGTCTTAGTCTGGGAAAAAGACCGCTTACTCGTAAACACGGTGCAAACGTAGCACAAGAAGATGTTCTGAGTGTCTGGTTGGCACGATCTAAGGAAAAGAAGAGTAAGTGTGTACAAGTGGTAAGCTGTGAGTGTGTGAGCTATTACCGTTTGCACAGCTACTTGTCTGGGAGTCCATACTTACTGCTGGATGCTTAATTATGGGCCATGCTGGTTTTGGGATGAGCATGCATGTCTTCTGAATATTTACAAAAAAATATACTCATTTAACAGGCATGGTCATTTACTGTGCTTTTTTGGCTCTCATGCACAAATCTAATACAGAATTGTTGGTGTAAAGGCTTTGTTATATATTTCATAGTATAGACAACTTTTATTGTCATAGCATTTGTACAGAAGTTAACAGCAAGCTCAGAGCTACAATATGGCCTTGGTCTGATATTTGAGACACGTTCACCACAATGTAACAGTCCCTTTTGTGATTTTCTCCTATCTACTCAGCAGTTGTGTTTTGTGAAGATTAACAGCTCCTACTGAATCCTAAAGAGGATTACGTACAGCTAGCAGAGCACTAGGAGATGCAGTAGGGTAAAGTGGACAGGTTGACCTCATGTTTCCTCATGCTGTTAGAACATTTTAGCCAGTCAGCACTCCTCAGGATTCACTGAGACGTTGGAGGAGGGTTTTCTCAAAGTTGGGACAGAGGCCCCAAGCTCTGCGTGCGGGACTGTGTGCTCAGTGTGTCCGTGCATCAGGTGTGCGACTGTGCAGAGCTGAGCCCGGGACATGGGATGGCCCTTTGTCTCGTTGGGGAATGCCAAGGGAGGTGTTTCCTTCACTTCCCTCTCTCCAAAACAGGGATCATTTTCCCAGGGAGTTTGGAATTGTTTCTTGAGCCTAGGGGTAAAAATGCAAGATACAGTGTGTGTCTGGTACACAATGTAGGAAAACTTGAATATTCTTGCTTTCGGTGAAGGTAATTCACTTGTGCAATCACAGCAGCAGACAGTTGCTGAGCACACAGACGTGCTCAAATATTTGAGAGTAAAATGCAGTTATAGGCTAATACAAATGAGAAGATTTTGACTGTAAACAATTTATTTGTTCCTATTCTTTCCTGAAAGATTAGCTCCCAATTTGGAACAAATCTCCTTTTATCTGAGGCCTTCTCCTCTCTCTGTTTTTGGAGAAAACAGGAAAACAATAATTTAAGCTATGGAATGGTAATAGTTTTGTCAGAATTATTGCTTTTTTTCTGAAAATCAAAATTATCTGGGTGTGATTGCCTCTGTGCAGAGATTTAAGTTTTCAGCATTAGGCAGAAGGTGTTATATAAATGTTGACTCAGGCTTCTGCGTTTTCCTTCTAATTTTCCACATCTTAGTTCTTTACTTTGTGCAACTGCTTCTGAAACTTGGAACTAAATCTTCATTTTAATGTTCTTTTTCGTGTATTTTTTTCACTGCTTCATCCACATCTTTCTGCTTTAATGCTACAATAGTGTGTGGGAGGATTAGTTACACTGATTAAAAAACCCCAAAAATAGACAAAGAATGAATTAATCTAAAAGCCAGACACCTTCATTAAGCAAAGCAGGGAGAATAATATATATACAATTAGCAAGACTTCTGCTTACTGTATGCTGTAATGTAATATATTAGCCATCTAATTATTTTAAAATATTATTAATTGCCCTGAAATTGTTAGCTACTCTTGTTAATAGCCAATTAGGGCTACTCTTAAAAGGGAGATATTTGCTGTTAATAATAAAATTTTAGAAAATCTGAGTACTTAGCCACATTTGCTTTGATACTTCTATTTAGTTATTCCTTTTCATAATCCATAATTCATTTCCCTCCCTGCCCTGTAAAACAGAATGGCAAAGAGAGACAAACCCAGAGTCTATAAAAGGTATTTACACTGGTAAAAATAGAGCATGGCACAAATGTACAAATACTTAGTAAAATTTGCAGTGGAGTGGAAGCCACCTGTTTACTGCTCCGCGCAGTGCTCTTTGCATTGTGCCTGTATTCCACAGCGAGGGAACATGATTGATACCAGCACGGCCTCTGACTTATTCCTAGAAGTGTTTTTTTCATGTAATGTTCATGTTTTCAGAATAGTGAATTATAGATATCGCATTCCTGTTCACTAAACTCCTGCTCTGCAAGATCTGTTCTCCTGTTTCTCTTTTACTTAAACTTTTGCATCCGTTTTCTTCCATGTTATTATAAATTAACATATAGATCATTGCATGATGGGGGGGTGGCTAGAAAAAGCTAATTCTTTTCTTTGGCATTTACTTCACAGGAGAGAAGGGGATATACAGAAATGCTCAACTGTGACTGAAAGCTCTTTCAGCTATGAAGACTATAGATTGCTTTTTCTTCTTCCCTGTCATGGCTGGATGTTCACAGAACCTACAGAGATGACACTGGCAAACATTCCTTGAATAACAGAAATATTGTTTGTTCTGTCATTTTTGCCCTTGCTGGTGTGCTTGTCATGAGCAGTAGGATGTGACATCTCACTCAAACAAGGACATGATGGATGTAGGAAATCCAGCACTGCCCCAGCCCTCCACATCAGTGTGATCCCAATTTAATATCTAAATTCTCTTAGCATCTAAATAGTATCTAGATTACAACTAATCTGGCTGAGATTTCTAGGGAAACTTCAGGAATTAGGGGTTGCTAATGAGCTTCTAACCCTCTTTAGGTCCTTTTCAGCACCCTAGCTTCCATTTTTAATGATCGTTACTCTCGCACAGTGAGCTGTAGCTCTCAGGGTCCCTATGGCCATGCCTACAAATTCCTAGCAAGCAATCAGATTCAGCAGAAAACCATAAGCAGCTGGTACTTCAATGGCCCAGTCTTGTCTTGATTGAAACCAGCAGAGTCTGTTAAATAAGCAGAGATGCTTCCACTTACATTTAGGCTTGTTGTGATCCATTAACTGTTGTCTGATTCTGTTGACGAGATCTTTAAGGAAATTTTGAATGAAAACTTTATGCCATTGCTGACTTTGATGGGACATAAACCATGCTTTATAAATCTATTGGAGATCTCTTAAGATGTCAATAATGAAGTGAATAAGGGTGATCTAGTTGCTATACTTGTATTTCTGAAAGGCTTTTGATGAAGTCCTGTGCTAAAGACTTTTAAGGGAAATGAAGAAAATACACAATGGATCTCATTAATGGAGTTCTGCAGAATCTGTTCTGGGGCCTGTCCTGGTAAATACATGATAAACTGCTGGGACAAGTAGATAAACAGAGAGGTGAAAAAGTTTGAAAGTGAGAGGAAGTTAGTTATTCAGGGTAGTAAACACGAAGACCACCTATGAGGAAACACAGAAGTACCTCAGGAGACTGTGTGGGCTAATTAAGTTTAGTATGCATGAATCTAAACTGATGCATGTGGGAAAAAGCAATCCTAAATTCACATACAAAATTATAGGCTCTGAGCTGACCGTTACGATTCAGGATTACAATCTTGGGATTATAATACTTAGTTCCATGAACACATTGTCTCAGTGCTGAGTAGCAGCCAAAAAATTAACCAAATGTTAAGGGAGTAAAAAGACTAGAGAACAACTCTGTGAATCAGTGTTCACCCATGTGTTGAACAGTGTACGCAGTTCTAATCCTTGCATCTCAAATGGGACGTAGTACAGCTGGGAAATGCACAGAAGTGCAAGAAGGATGGAATGACTTCCGCAGCAGCAACGGGCTGCATATGCTGGGACCGTTCACTTTGGAAGGGCTGCGATAGACCTACAAAGGGATGAACCGAATGGACAAAGTGGACAAGAATTGGGTCTTTGCTGTATCTGCTAATGCAAAAGCCAAGGACCGTCAAACAAATCTCGCAGGAGCCAAGTTCACAAGAAACCAAAGGAAGTTTGGTTTCTTCACGCAACATGCAGTAGATGTGTAACTTTTTCCAAAGGACATGGGGGTTGCTGGAAGTTCATATGGGTTCAAGAAGAGGTTGCACAACTCTATGGATGAGAAATTCATTAAGAATTATTAAATTGCAGAAACTGCATCCACTCTGAAAATCCCTGCATCTGAAAATAGTTGTTGTGTGGGAGAACCTGTGGAGACTGTCATACATGCCTCTTTTTCTGCTTTTTACTGCTCAGCTCCTTAGAAACCCTGCTGGAGACAAATCCTGGGCTCAGTGGACATTTGGTGTGATCTGCTATGGCTCCCTCTATATTCTAACAATGCTCTGGTTTTGTGCCTCAGTGGTGTCAGGAGAGATTTGGGATGTGTACTAATGGTTGTGGGAGTGAGAAACTTTTCCTTCTTTCCCATTCTTGGATGCAGTGATACATATCCGTTGATTAACCAACAAATGATCACCTAGTCCTTAACTGACCAAACCTGCCTTACCAGATAGAGTGCATTTTTAAACTATGCTCTAAAAATGAGACATCTCTGCAGTATTCGAGAAACCTGTAGCAAGCAACTATACCAGCTGACAGACCTCTGAGACCCAGAGTCTTACATAGCCCAGAACAAACCAAAAACATCTTCTGTATTGCCCAGGAGGAGAAGCTAGCAGAAATTGTGACAATATTTCCTTCATTGTGAATTTATTTCTAGTAGTTCCTAGACAGACAAAAGAAGAATAGAAATCTAGCTTCTGCATAAATGATGTTATAAAATAAGTTACAAAAGGCTATAGGAAGATCAGCTCTGATTGCCCACTGGTGACTTACTAATTTACAGCAATATACTGCTGTAGCAGAACAAAAATTTACTTTATTAAGCTTGTACTTTAAATCACAATGTGTAACCTGTATTACTAGTCCAGGAAATATGCTGGCAGTGATGGGAACAGCATTGCTACTGTGGCACAAACAGCCCAGACATGACTCTTCTGTTTCTCCCACTGCAGCTGTACATTAACAGCAAATTAAGACTCATTACCGCTAGCTCAGCTGCTCAGACAGATGAGCTCCCTTGCCCTAGTGAGCAGCTGAGTGGTATTTTATGATCAAAGTTTATCTCTTCCCCACTCCTTTTTGAGTCCTTTCCAGTTGCTCCTGAGAGAAAATACAAGAACAGGTACCTCCACTTTCTCCCAAGTTCCCGATGTTTTTGGATGGCAGAGGATACATTTATCCTGCCAAACCTGGGTCCCCAGGTTCTCCTCTACTCATAATATTTTGGACTGTAGTTTTAGTCACATCATTGTCCCAGTAAAAGAGGATTATTTTATGAGATCTAATGTGTGATCTGTACACATCGTCTTTGAAGTAAATCCATTTTAAAATTTTCTAGTAGAAAGACTATGTGCAAATACATGATTGCTATATCCATGTATATTAAATACTTTTACACCAACCTAGAAAAGTTTAACTTTAATGTACTGATTCGACAAATACAAAAAAGGATCTAGAATTTTCACATCAGTAGATCAAAATGCTAATGTTTCACTTTATTCTCTTATATTAATTATACTGTGTTAATTTCAAAAATAATTTTGATATTACCTGACACGGATTTTTTTAAAGTTTCTATGCTGAAGGGCATTTTGAAATTTGTGGTCCAATTCTGATTTAGAATGAAAGGAAATTTCAAAATGTTGTTATTTTTCCCTGGAAAAGAAATGCAGGAATTTCATCAGCTGTATTTCAGCCGTTACAGAGCAGACGGATTTATACGTTTTCTCAGTTTCTCTGTACAATCTCATCTTTTTACTTGTATGTGGCATTTATATAGATATACTTATGTGTGTGCTTCATTGTCCATTTTTTGTGGAAGTAGCCTTGTTTTTAGTCTATATTTACAATCTTTTAGCTCTACCAATATTGTAGACAATGAAAACGACCTCATTTCACCTGAAGAAAGAGGAAATGCATTCTGAATGTGTGTCATGAAGGAATTGCTTTTTAATTAATCCCTTTAGCTTCAAAATTATTCACAGCCTGAGGAGTTAGATTGAGCAGAATTAAATCTTTTCATATCTTTTTTTACTGCATATACTTTTTTTTCATCATTATATGTTTTAAGGAGATGAAAAATATGAATTTTTTCTTTTTTAATTTGATATTTTAGAATCCAGAATGTTAATTATTTGGTGTGAAATAACATGAAGAATATAGCTCATTCTATGCTATTATGCCATTCCAGTATTAAATCCTTCAGAAGATTTGGATGTGACCAGACAATACAGAATTAATTTTTTAAATTCTCCATTTTTAGTGGTTTAAAATTATCAACTTCAGAAATTTTAGTGATGTTATAAATGGAAAGGTTTACTGATAGAAGCAAGGAAATATTTATGGGAAGAGGTGCTATTTTTTATGTGGTAAGTTGAAAAATGTTTTGGAGAAAATGGATACTTGAATCATAAAAAACCACAACAAATAGAATTGATTGATTTAGATCAATATGGGATCTGGACAGGCTGGATTGATGGGCTGAGGCCAACTGTATGAGGTTCAACATGGCCAAGTGCCAGGTCCTGCACTTTGGTCGCAAGAACCCCATTCAATGGAACAGGCTTGGGGAGGAGTGGCTGGAGAGCTGCTTGGTGGAAAAAGACCTGGGGATGGTGGTCGACAGCTGGCTGAACATGAGCCAGCAGTGTGCCCAGGTGACCAAGAAGGCCAACAGCATCCTGGCTTGTATCAGGAATAGTGTGGCCAGCAGGAGTAGGGAGGTGACGGTGCCCCTGTACTCGGCACTGGTGAGGCCGCACTTCGAATACTGTGTTCAGTTTTGGGCCTGTCACTACAAGAAGGACATTGAGTTGCTGGAGTGTGTCCAGAGAAGGGCAACGAAGCTGGGGAGGGGTCTGGAGAACAAGTCTTGTGAGTAGCGGCTGAGGGAACTGGGGCTGTTTAGTCTGGAGAAGAGGGGGCTGAGGGGGGACCTTATTGCTCTCTACAACTACCTGCAAGGAGATTGTAGTGAGGTGGGTGTTGGTCTCTTCTCCCAAGCAGCAGGTGATAGGATGAGAGGAAATGGCCTCAAGTTGTACCAGGGGAGGTTTAGATTGGATATTAGGAAAAATTTCTCTACTGGAAGAGCGGTCAGACATTGGAACAGGCTGCCCAGGGATGTGGTGGAGTCACCATCCCTGGAGGTGTTCAAAAAACACATAGATACGGCACTTCGGGACATGGTTTAGTAGGCATGGTGGTGTTGGGTTGACAGCTGGACTTGATGGTCTTAGCAGTCTTTTCCAACCTTAAGGATTCTATGATTCTATGTTTTGAATTTCTAAGTGTGATTGCTTACATCTTGAAGATGGAAATGAAAACATGGCAAAATCCTACCCAGTTCAACAAAAAAAAATCCTCTAAAATAATGAAATTATACAAAAGAAAGAAAAGCAATATGACACTCCAGTTGGAAACTCTCTGTCCTGAGGGAAAATAAGTCTGCCTTGATACAAAATACATTATTAGAGGGGGTATTCTTTAAGAAGAGACAGAAGGAACTTCCATTAGGTTTTGACTGTCGTTGACACGTTAGGAAAATTACAGACTGCTGAGATGTTTCATTAAAAAGAATTCTACCACTTGAAACATCATGATTTCTTGGCTAGCATAGGTTTGTTTAGTTTTCAAGACCAGAAGAGATGACTATAATCATCTGCTCTGACCCCTATGAATAAAATGGGCCACAGCAATTCACAAAATTATTCAGGCCACAAGCCAGAGTGTAGCTTTTGGAAAAGTGCCCAGTCTTGAAAAGCAAAGAGCGTCTCAAAAAACCAACAAAATAAAACGTCTGGACAATATTTGACACTTATATCTGAAGTGTCAAGGAGAGGCTAAAAGATCTTTATAAGGCCCAATCCGTTGTTGGGAGTTTGGGTTTTTTGTTGTCTTGGTTTTCTGTAATGGTGACTTCACTTGGCTGTCGTTGATGCCAGTAAAGTGTTATGGTAAAAGAAAAGTGTAGGGAACATGCTAACCACCAAGGATTTCCTTCCCTCCCCCCCTCCCATATAGTATTACCTGAAGTTGTTGCCTTGGCCCTGACTTTTACCCGTTCTCTGTAATGTGCTCATTTCCTTTTCTGAAGTCCAGTGACCCACTGGAGAATCAACCTCAGGCACTGCATCCCAAGGTTGAAATAAGTTGTAGTGAAAGCTGAGACTCCTGCACACTTCACTACTTTTTTAATTCAGAAGAATGGATTTATCTTACTTAATGAACATGTTTTAAGGAGACCTAAATAGCACAGAGTCCTTATGAAATTCTTAAACAAAGGTGTACTTTTCTCCATAGAGATACGACTGAGGCTGGCACTGTAATCTTATAGGAGTTTGTTTATGAAATAGCTAAAGGGCTAAAACTGTAACAACAAATAACAAACTCCTTCCACCTGTGCCCAAATTCCCATGTGAAAAGACGTACCAAAAATTACAGTTCCTTCTTTCTTCTGATGGTATTTATCTTGTCTGCTTTATTATTTTTTCCCCTATAAAGCTTAATTTGGATATTAGTCTGTTTTCACAGAATCACAGAATCACAGAATGTTCGGGGTTGGAAGGGACCTCTGTGGGTCATCCAGTCCAACCCCCCTGCCGAAGCAGGGTCACCTACAGCAGGCTGCATAGGACCTTGTCCAGGCAGGTCTTGAATATCTCCAGAGAAGGAGACTCCACAACCTCCCTGGGCAGCCTGTTCCA
>Ga0065711_1002826_pt1 | contig 31390 bp, 16 predicted proteins | sample Hoacrofraction12_FD_59098 | JGI IMG/M metagenome (GOLD analysis project Ga0065711, IMG submission 59098) | Hoatzin crop microbial communities from Cojedes, Venezuela - Epithelial fraction 12 v2 (version 2) | ecosystem: Host-associated > Birds > Digestive system > Esophagus > Crop | place... | reverse complement strand
TCTGAACATGAGGAAGAACTTCTTCCCTCTGAGGGTGACGGAGCCCTGGAACAGGCTGCCCAGGGAGGCTGTGGAGTCTCCTTCTCTGGACCTGCCTGGATGTGGTCCTGTGCAGCCTGCTGTAGGTGACCCTGCTTCGGCAGAGGGGTTGGACTAGATGACCCACAGAGGTCCCTTCCAACCCCCAACATTCTGTGATTCTGTGATTTCAGTGGGTGCAGGAGCGATGGCTGGGGCTCACTGTGGGTGGCGGGTTTAGTGAGCTATAGAGACATTATGATTTTTCACCTTCTTTGCAGAAATCGTTCCCATCAAGTTGCAATGAAAGAGTATGAAACACCAGTAATGTCACTGCTGCGTAAGAGCATGTGCCTGGCAGATGCCTGCGGCCGTAGCTGCAGTGTTTAAGGAGTCCTAAGAAAAGTCCTGAGGAAATAATTGGATCAGGACACCCCAGGCTGGATCCCTCACCAGGAATAAGGAACGCTGACATGGACTTGATAGAAGACTGGTAATGAACTATTGTAACTCTAGAGGTTCAAGAGGAAATAGCATGAAAATCTTCTCCATGTTACATTGCATTCTCCTAGGAAATACATCTAGATTTTTCCGTATTTGTTGGAGTGGAAAACTAGAGGATTATAAAATAAACTTTGCTGGTTTATGAGGATGATACAATTTTCAGCTTCACTGGAAATGCGTTTTTCCTACTTTTTGCACAATTGTAGATGCTATCATCTTTCTGATTAACTCAAACACTGTTACAAGACCTACAAGGCCAGCTGTTAGCAGCTAGAACAGAGAGAAGGTCCTGGAGATGGGAGCCGTGAGGCAGAGCACCCGGAGCAATTGCAGGGGCAGGGCCTCAGCCTTGCTTCAATTACAGATTAATGGCATTTACTCAGACTAAAAATTTTCTGAGGATTTTTAAGGTCTGCAGAAGTTTCTAGTGGGTTTTCTGCCTGATTTCCATGGGAAAGGAGAGGATTTCCTTGCAGCTGGAGACCATGAGCTCATCAGGGAAGGTGGAAAAGAGCGACCTTGTAGTATAGTCATATGGGAAAAAGATACCAGAAATCTTTGTAAAAGGAACAGTATTGAATTGGTCTCAGAAGAAAAACATCCACATTTGTTGCTTTGTCTAAAAGGAGCCTAGAATTGCATGATTCCTCACCGCTTTCCATCAGTCACATCTTCCATCCTTCTTCAGTGCACCACAAATCACTGGCTCCCTTCCAGCTCTTGGGATTGTTTTGAGTTAAAATAAGAATGATAGGAATGATTCTTGCAAGTGTGAAGGTGCTTGACAGAGGGAATGATGCCAAATGGTGTAGCTGGATGCGCACAGCTTTGTTTATCCGATGTGTTTGCAGGGATTCAGCTCCCTGCTGCAAAATGGAGGCTCTGGGCTTTGCTCGGGGGAGACGCCTGGTCGTGCACTCGGTGAGGAGCAGAGCCGCGGGCGGGCGGGAGAGGCACCTTTTGAAATTTCTTCCTCTTCTACATGCTAGGAGCAGAATTTGTCTTCAGAGACCGGGCACAGAGAAAAGGGAAAGATTATTCTCTTTCTGCACCTTCTTGTGAAGTGGCTGCTACTGACAAGGCACAAGATGTGGGACGGGGGGAGTGTGGACCAGCAGCTCTGCGCAGCAGATCTGGGCCCATGCCGCTGCCAGAGCTCCTTCCTGAGGTACAAGGAAAGAAAATGTTACAGCAGGTAGGCAGCTTTTTCCTAGCAATATTATGTTGTTTGTCGTCTTCACTTACATCAATATTTCAGTGAGGAAACAACAAAGTGTTTCTGTCTACCAAGTGGTGAAAGATACCTCAAATAAAACAGAGGAAGTAATAGTTTTATTACCAAAGTGTCCATGGAACAAAGTGCTTCTTTTTTCCTATTTATTTCTAAATCATATTCATGCTAACTGTTGCTTCCATTTTCTGCATCTCTGCCTGTGTGAAAGAAACTTGGGGAGAAATTACCTCAATAACGTCTTTCTAGTCTTTCTTGTTTACAGCACACTTTTTGTTCAAAGTCATTATGACAGTCGTGGAAGATTCTTAGTATGATGCAGTTATTGAATTTTAAATGAAAACTAAATTGGCTGTGGTGGAGGGGAAAAATATTTCATAACAGTAGTTTTTCCTCAGGGTACAGTTGCTGCATTTTATTAGAAATAAGCAATTTTCACTATGTCTCCAAAATGTATAGAGCAGATAAATGTGAGATATTAATCTAAGGAAAAATGGCTTTTACAAGTATTTAACGCCAAATGGTGGTTTAAAGTTTGCATGTTTTCTACACTTTTCTGGTGTGCTGGAGAAGCTATTTACTCATTTTACTGAAGTAAAGCATATCTTAGCTTTCTACACTGGTCAAAAGCCTCCCGTGGTGTCAGTTAGATGGGATTTAATTGAGCCATTTTGAGGTTTTTTCCGCTTGATTTGTGCGTTTGGGAAACGAGGAACATTATCTATATGTGAAAGATATTAAAGTGCCCATGTGGCTGCTAAACAAAACTGTCTGCTGAATGGGCGGCGTTCGGCTCCGCAGCCATCCCCCAGCATATCTCCCACCTCGCTGTCCCCACCAGCCCCACACAGGGAGGAACACCCCGAGGTTGTCTCCGGGTGGTTACGCTGGCAAGGCAAAGGGGAAGCGTCTGAGAAGATAAATATTGGGATAAAATAAATGCACCTTCATCCCAATGTTGCAGTCCGTTGACAGGTATTAATTTTGCAGAATAGCTCTGTCAGACCTTCAGGGAACAGCGCTTGGGCGTGGTACAGCTCGGAGGCTGCTGGGAGGGGGCTCGGAGCAGCACCCTGAGACCTGGATGTGTGGGTCCTCCCTGGCAGGACCTCTGGAGACCAGATTTCTGCAGCTGCTTAAGCTGCTCCAGCAGAATAATTCAGCCGTTCCTTTCTAAGCAAGCAGTGCTGCTGCCCTGGTTTTACGTTGATTAGAGTTGCTTCATTCCTTCTGCAGCTCACAAGCGCTAGTTAGGCTGCAAACAAGAGCAATATTCAAATCAGCATTCAATGACCAGTATTACTTCTAGTTCAGCTTCGACTCCAATGCTAGTTCATGTCAAACTGGGAGCAGATATGAATTAATTGCAGCAGAGGAAGAGGTGTATTATAGGTATTGGCAAAATATACAAATTAGTATGGAGAATGTATCCACACGTGGTTAGCGGAGTCCATAGGGTCATGGTTTGGTTCAGCTTGGCTCAGAGCCACAGCTGTCGCCAGCCCACAACACTAACATCATTCCTGTCCTTTGCATACATCTGCCTTTTGGCTATGGCTCTGCTACGGAGGAGCCAAACACTGTGCAACCCCTGTCATGTTAACGAGCATATAGGTTTTCTCTGATAGCTCTTATCCACCAAAATATGACTGGGGAACACAGCCACTATGAGCACTTTTGTGCTAGAGCAACTCCACATGGCTACGTCTTCCTGCTCCGAGTCAAGGCACGTTTTGTACATGCCCCTGCTGATGGCCGACACAGGCTTTGTGGTGTTGGCACACCGGTGTTCCCTGCTTGTGTCTCCTATTTGTTTCCTGGCTGAAGGTCACATTGCAAATCTAAATGCACGGAGCGCACAGAGTAGGGTAAATGCAGCAAGCAGGCATGAGGAGGTCCAATCTGGGCAGAGCCTGTAGGTTTGCAATGCAATATAATTATGGAGAAATCATGGTTTGCGTGGCCTCTGGTTGCTTTGCGAAGTATAACTTGCATGGGCATCGAAGGTAAAATGTGCATTAGAGGCGCATTCAGAAGAGCATGGATATGGTATTTTGTTACATCCTCGCAGACTGGTGCTGTTTTCAAAAAATCTGGTCTGGGGTTGGACTTTTCACTTTTGCCAGGATGCTAAAATAGAAATGCAGGGCAGGTTTACAAGCAAGCTCCCAGCAAACCTCACACTAAGTAAGCTAATTCAATTTATCAGTACTTATCTAATGCTGGGATGAGAGACCATTTAGAACTGAATATGTTAATGTAAGTCTCCCTCCAGATTAATCACAAGCAGTTATATTTTTATGATTCTGCAGTGTTGTTTATGACTAACATTTACAGAAGATTACTAGTAGATTTTCAATAACAGCTTTTCAGCTAAAACTGAGATTATAACAATTTGAGAGATAATTGGACAAACGTTGAATTCAAAACCTGATAAATATAAGGAGTTTTTCAAAACTGTATATTGCATACTGACATAATGGCAGGTTAGACTTCCAGATGCATTGCTATATGATGAATGTAAAGCTTGCTAAAAATAATGTTGTAGGAATGTAAAGATGTCCCAGCCTGTAAGCAAACGAGAGGGTCCCCCCCATTTCAAATTAAAACAGTTGTTAAAAGCATTTTCTAATTAATGGGCCTCTTCAATTTTGAGTAAATAGCAAAATCCCTTGTGATATATTTTTCCCTCTTCTCTTTTTTCTCTTCATAAACGTGCTAGCATGTTGTCATCAGTTGCTTTGCTTCCAATGCAGTCTTTGTGGGCTTCACAGACTGTAACTGGGACAGAAATGTATATTAAGAAAAATTAAGAAAAGGTGATAGCAAAAACTTGGAGGAAAATTTACACTTCACATGTAATTTCAGAAAATAACTTCTGTTCCTCTTGTCACGCCAACAGGTGATACACGGGTACCAGTGTCCCTTGGAGGCTCTGGACCCACGATCATAAGTGATCAGATTATCTCAGCTAAAAAAGTGGCTGGGTAACAAGAAGGCCAAAGTAACCATGAGCTGCACTTGCCCAGCCATGCAGGGTGAGTGTTTACCTTGCAATGAATCTAGAGGTATGATCTATGGGCTATCTACAAAGGCAGAAAAGAAAGCTAAGCTTATAGGCATCACGCTTAAATAGCTTTACAGCAATCTGTGTCAGCCTTGAAAAAAATTTATAGTAAACAAGTTGAACAAGGTCGAAAATCTCTGGTCTAGGGGAAAACTTTATCCTTTTTCCCTCCCAAACTGGGATTTTATGGTCTTTACATTTTGCTGTCAGATTTGCCATAAAAGCTCTTGAATTTTAGTACAGCTGCTGTTTCCATTAACCTCACACAAAACCAAACGCTTCAGAATTTTTCTACATGTGTATGGGTGCTTCTCTACTCAGACAGCATTGTGTAAGACTCTCCTCCATTTAATGATATTTTAATTAATTTTTTCCTGGTTTTTGGCTTTGTATTGGCTGCCACCCATTCAATCTTAGTCGTATTTTTGGACGAACTTTGCTGTAAATAGCTCTGCAATGTCTACACAAGAAATGTAAATGTTGTTCTAATCTCCAGCAGCATTCAAATGCCCACATAACGGTTCTCCTTGTGAAAGTAAATTGAATCTGTCACGTCATCTTCTATGGAAGTCTAATTCTTGGTAACAAAAGATATTGCAGCTGACAGATGGAGCTGCAGGCTACGTAATTAAGTCTCCAGTGTGTGTCAACTGTAGCCTTTCAGACACAATTAGAGTCTGACCAGTTCACCTATTTAGGTACTTTGAAAAAAAAAACACATATCCCTTGTGTGTATGTGGAGGTTTCTGTGAAAAATTAACTCCAAAATGTGCTAAACAGAAGAAAACAGGATCGTGCTCATTGCCAGAACTTCCAGTGATAAAATTTGATACAGCTCTTTAAATCCCCACTTTACCTCCTGTTCTTTTGCATTTATTATGTCCTGCATGTAGCTAAGCATAAACTCTTCTCAGTAGGGAGGCTCATGGAAGCAGTGGATGGAAAATACATTTTCTTTAGAAAAGTAGCTTTGGGAACCCCCAGCTGTGCAGGCACTACAATTGTGTTAGGTTTGTAACAGTAGAATGTAAAACTTAGGAAAAACTACAAAACAACAGAAAACTTTAGGAAAAGAAAAAAGGTGCTTAGCGGTGAGTGATGCCTCCAGAATTGAAGATGAGCCTGATGCACAACCTTGTGATCTGGGTCTCAGTGTTTGCTGCACTCGGAGATCTCTGTGTTTAGGACTTCCTTTCATAGAGGCATGAAGATAAGCAGAAAAGATTTTAGGTAATCTGTTCCACTGATCTCCTGATAAATGATTAGGCATCTCACAGCAATCACCTCTCAATACATGAGGTGTTCTGGTCTATAAGAACACCTCAGCAGTATCAGATCTCAAGCTTTCCCTGTTATACCTGTATCTTTAACTCCCAAAGTTGATTCCATTATTTCTAATATACACTTCTTTGTTCAGTCTTTCTTCCTTCGCTAGAATACACGCAGCAGTTGCCTATTAGTCACCATCACGATGCGCTAACAGCAGCAAAAGCAGCTCTCAGAGCACAACTATTTTTTCATGTTCCTCTTTGTTTTTGAAACAAATACTTTGTTTCATTCAAGGGAAGTTCCACACTGCCTTTATTACTCTGGCTACTAATGAAGGATAGGCTTATTAATTCAGAGGTTTTAATTAAAAATCACTTTCAGAGGGACTCGCTTGGCATGAAGATATATTCTGTGTCTGACTGTAAGGAGACCGCGGTGCTACATCCTTCCCTGCTGACCGTTCGCGTTGGACACCTGTATTTCAACTTGGTGTTGGCGAGGAGGTAGGGAAGCAGGAGACACCAGGACAGCGTGCACTGAGAAGCACTCCCCAAATGCAGGGCCAGTCTTTCAGCTTTCTGTAACCATGTCAGCAGACACCTCGGGTGTAAATACCCCTGCAGAAATGGAACTGGACCATGGCGAACATCTGCACGTGTACTGCTGGTGCCCATCCCACAGCAGCACGCAAGAGGTGAGGTAGCCACACACATGGCAGCTTTCCTGGTCATGAGGGAGGGTGGTCCAGGAGAAGTCTAAACTAAATGGAGAAAAACAAGCTGCCAAGAAGCAAGTAGGTCAACTTTTCCTGCATGACCAGCTTAAAATGGGGTGGATTACCTCATCGTTGAACCTACCGAATGACTAGTTCAGGCTGAGTCATCACTTTTAGCAGTTTAAATTAGGACTGGAGTGGGATTTACCCACTTTTCCTGAGAAAGAACTCTCCAGAAGGCATATGCACTCCTGTGGCAGATCTGCATTCAGAAGAAAGGAAGCTAGGTCCCAGAGGTTGGTTTAGCTCTATGGCTTATATCCGATAGATTTGACTTTAAGAGATAAACCTTTCCTTGAAAAAAAGAAATTAATCTGTCTAATTCTGGGAACTGTACTTGACGGTGAATTTGTCCTCTGACCCACCTTTTTCGTGCTGCCCACCCCAGTCTGGCATAGATCTACAAAACTGATTTAAAGACTCAGCTTTCTCATACCATTTCCATGCCTTCTCCTAAAGTAACCAGGTTACAATGCTTTCCTCGGGGAAAAATGCATTATTGAGAATGCCATTACTCAATAAAATACAGGTGGGGGCAGGCAGGAAATATTTTTCCTTCCAGTCATCTAAAGAGGAAAAGATGGAGAAAGAGCCTTGATTTCATCTCCAGACTACAGCCTGCTCACTCACCTTCTGGCCCATGCTTCTCAGATCTGCACTGTGATTTGAGCCATTAAAATCCTGGCCCTGACAGGGCTGAAGTGCCGGGAAGGTCTCATTCAGATCTTGCATGCTGGTGTAAGGCAGGAGAAACGCCATGGACAGGACCTCACCACTGCGAATCCAACTAAAAGCCATAATAGCCACAATACATCAGGTAGAAGACCTGAAGCGAGCAAATGCTCTTATCTCAAACACTGGATTTACAGTAATTAACAATTGTAAATGCAATTGCAATTTTTTATAAGTTGTCCTTCCTATGATTGTGGAGAATGGAAGTTAATGGAAATACACTTGATAATACTTGCTGGCTGAAGGGCTTACATTAGCTGATCTAGTACCTCCAAATGCATACTTAGGTAATAATGTAGCAGATGAATCGGGGAGAAATGAGATTTTTTTTTTTTTTTTTGAGAAATAATAAACATGTTTCTCACTAGGCTCAGCTGGGATATTACTGCTGTTCATATAGCCAAGTGTTTTGTAGGGAGAAATGAAGTGCTGCGTATAAACCTGTTCATTACCAGAAGCCTGACAAATACTGAGCTAATATCATGTCAACAATCAGCTGGGGATAAAGCATTTCCTCTCCTTCTAATAGATTTTTCCTTACATATATTTATAAGCAATACTAAAACATTACAATGGGAAAAAAACGGCCACTGGAAGATGTCTGTGCTCTGTGATATGCAGTTCTTTTGATTTGAAGTATCAGGGGCAGAAAGGATGAAAATAATTTGTCTGGGGATTATCCACATGCAGAAAGAAACTCGATAATCACTCGAGTGAGTAGCTGCTGCATTTGTTTGCTACCCTCTTGCCTAGTGATCATTGTTCAGTTCAGTCAAATTATTGTTTCCAGGGGTGGGGACTGCAGCAGAGTTCAACAAAGTGCCTCTGCTCTCCTGTTGCAAAAGCATTGGCAGCCACTTAGCAGGGCTTGCTAAATCAGATCTAAAATATTCACTGACCAATTAACCAATATTCATTGACCAATTAACGGGTTTGGTTTTTTTTCTTATGGGGAACACAAGCACGTTAACACAAAGAGGAAGGCTTAATATACAGACTAGTTAGTCCTCAGAAAAGGCTTCAGTGCATCTTCAACACAACATAGCACTTAATTGCACAGGTATACTTATGTTTTATAAAGATTTAATAAGAATGGCCTGAATAATATTAATGATGTGTGAACATAGATGGCAAGACTAGATTTATGTTTCAGGCAATTACATTTTACAAGCTGAAGTAGAGAACAGAGGTAATTAACAAGAATAATGAAAGCACTACCTTGCCATAAATCACTGTTAAAAAAGAGTAAATAATAGAAGACAAAGAGATTATGAGTCAAGTTCAGTCGTTATTCATCAATTTTAGAGCAGGAGAGTGGGTTTAATTAGCGAAATGTCATAGCACTTGTTTGGTGCTTTTCAAATAATCTTGATGCTCTTCTATTGGGGGAACAAACATCTGATTGAATGCAAATGACAGTGATTGCCTTCTCCACATTTCTAATCAGTGCAGGAAATTTCACTTTGCCCTCCTTTTAATGAAGCAAAGGGAGTGAACTGTAGGTATGCTGGACTGGGGAATTTTGCAGTCCTGATTGCAGATGAGGGTAATGGTCTCCCTGATCTGAGAAGGAAAAAAACACCTACTTCTCCAGCAGTTTCAGTTTTCTATGAATTGTCTAATTCCAGATTTTAATCAGTAATGCTTTGTGGATCAGAAAGCAAATCAGCCTCCACTGGGAAGACCCTTATCTATTAATTACTTTTTCCTCTTCTTATCCTAGAAGAATATATTTCTCACAGTGAGCCACAGGAAGTTGAAGCTGAATTGCCACAACAGCAGATGTTACTAGAATGTTACCAAAAGACTTGGTGACTAGCTCTGGGCAGAACCCCAGCATCTTCTCCACATGCTTTCTTTGCATGTCTTGAGAAAGCAGCTCATCTTCAGCTGAGTTTACCCTTTCTCCTTGTTCTGTTTAATCTTGTGAGAGGAGCTGCTGTATCTCTGCCCTGCAACTGACTTTTGCAGAGCAGAAATGTTTGACCTTTGCAACGCAGGAGACAGCAGCAGATGACATGTGCTTAAAATATGCCTCTAGTCTGCTCTGCAAGGGCTTGAATTCACTGCTGCCCTTTGTGTGAATTGCTTAGTTCAGTCCTGACATTGGTGAATTGTCCGGGATCCTCAGAGGTTGTTGAAACCTAGAACTGGCTCTGCGCTACATGTTCCTGGCTCTGAGAGGTATTGTGTTAGCTTTTCTTCTTAAATTATGTGATTTGTCCTCAACACCTGCAGGAAGGAGGTATAGAATTCTTTCTTTGCCTGTTGTCTGTAGCTTATATTTACACACAGTGCTCTTTGGACAGGTCACTGTTAACTTACCATTAGAAGCCTCTGTTGTATGAAACTCTTGCAACCCATCCGCTGCTGCAAGCTGCTGGCTGTGAGCACCTGGACACCATGCTGATAAGCAGAAAGCAGAGCGTAACAGCTGTTGCTGTTTCTTTGGAAGTTGTTTTGTACACTGGTTACTCCTCTTGGGGCTGAGTGAATATGGACTGAAAACATGACTGACTGGAGAGAGTGCTTTTTCATCCCCATTAGCGTGGGCTGTGATTTTGACTGACTTAGCAGACTAAGGGATAAGATCGTTGCTACCTGCAGATGCATCTGATCTCTCATTGCCAAGAGGACACGCTGCCATTCTGATAAGGAAAAGTAACGCCGAGTTATTTCTTCATTCACAGAACACAAATCTGTTTTTGCAAACGCTTTGCCCGATTGTGATATAAATGAATATAGCCTCTTTACTAATCCCTAGTTGAGGGCCATTTCATTTGCACTTGATATCTGCACAGTCTAGTCGGAGGTGAGTGGGGGGTTTCTTCGCACTGCTGAAGTTTTGCTACAAGGCATCATGAGATGGCTGTTGCACTGCTGGATAAAAAGTCCTAAACATGTGCAATATGTTTTGTAGAGCATTAAGGCATCGTTCAAAAAGTAGCAAGAAGTAGACTATTAACTATTATTCATTATTGGGTATGCAAAGCTTATGAGCCAAGTTTAATTAAATTCAGTAAAGACATATGCAATAAAAATGAACATTTAGTAGCAGTGAAGGATTCTGATCTGAATCTGTGAATACTTTCTTCATCCCTAGAGCACAGTGGGAAATAAATAGAGTGCATCATCTCAACTCTGACATATATAGAAAGAGAAAGCTCTACATTGCCCTTATTACAAGTGGGTAAATTCAGTTTGTCTGGATTTGTCCTTGATTACACACTGCTTTCTCCTCTGCTTGTAGACCTCAGCTTAAATGTCTAGCCTCCCGAGTCACCTCCAGATACTGACAAAATGCTTTGTGTCACACAGAGCACACCTACTAAATATAAAAACTTGAATGCAAGGCTAATGAACACTTACAGAAGATTTGCTAATCTGTACAAAGGGTCGTTAGTGGCTAGCCAGTATTACAGGGTGCTCAACACTGCAGATCATGGTGTGAGGGATAAATAACGCTGGAGGAATGGAGATGGAGAGCTGAGCTGAGGAAAGGCGTGCTCATTCAACACTGCAGATCCTCTGTGCATCATCTCTGGTAATGCAAGGATGAGAATGACGGGTAAATCCATTGTGAAATGCTCAATATTTCCTTGTGCGCTCAGTCTGGGAAAATCTCTGGGTTCAGAACCTGCATGGACTGGTCAGAATCACGTTGCAGCCCTTTGTTTCGGGGTCTTGAAGAAATTAGACTTTCCAAACATTTCTAGATCTAATTGAATGAGAAACAGGTAGCATCTGTCTTGCAACTTGCATAAGCTAACATAAACTTGGTGCAAATCAGAACTGCTTTACATGTGTACTGTCAGCATGATGATACCGAGTCAAAGCTCAATAAACCAAACCAGCTTCTTTTGGTGTGCTGCCTGCTCTAGCACATCACTGGAGCTGATCAGAAACTGGCCAAGAGAAACAGCTCCTTTGGTAAAATTCTGACTCATGGAAAGCAAAGCAGATTATGAAAATGCCTTAGTTTTGAAGAAGTAGGGCCTTAATTTTCAATTCTGAGCTTCTCAGAAAGTAACACTGCAATTTTTTATTTGAAAAAAAACATTTTCATGGTTTTTAATATTTGTACTTATGCAGCACATGTGTAAAAGCATAGTACACAACGTACAAAATAGTTGCCCAATTTCAATGCCAGATTTTTTCTTGATTGAAAAAAAAATAGTTTCAGTTGTGTGAAAATAAATCTCAGGTATTTTAACTTACGGCAAATACATTTCTTTTAAAATCCTAGAGGAGAAGGAGATGAAGAAGTGTCAGTTTCATGTAAAACAGAAAATTTGCTTTCAGTTCCGCTTTGCAGACAGCACTGTCCATGTGTCTGAATAGTTAGCTTCAGGAGATCTCTTCATATAAAAAAATACTTGTGCAAAATTGATGTTGCATTCCTGTCTCTAACGATCTGAGTCTCTGGACACAGGTGCATTGACTACTTTGAATTTCAGACCTAATGGATAAATGCGCAGGAAGAGTTTTCCTGGATATCCTTGGAGTTTTCAGTATGTTGGGGGAATATTCTTGTTCCTTGTATTCATCTCCCTGTCTTTCTCCATATCTCGGCCTGGCGAGTAAAGTAGAGCTACCTTTTAAGGATACCATTGAAAATCAGGGGAGGGGAAAAAAATCTTCAGAGGTTAGTTGTGGGCATGTAGATTTTTAAAGGGATTTAATGGAGCTGGGTTATATAAGTCTGGTGCAAAGATCCTTTGTATTGACAGTTCACTGTATGAGCCATAAACTCTTCACTCTGCACATATAAAAGATGAAGGGGCCAATTACTTATTGAGGCATTAAACACCCAGGGGACAAAGATGCCTGTCAGGCAATAGTAAACATATTGACTGAAACCTATTTGAGTTTCAAATTGCCAAATGTCCCAATTTTTGAAAAGCTTCCTATGATAACCAAGGTCTCGAAAGTCAATTGAAACTTAATTCTCCTGGATATCTCATGGGGAAAAAGTACACGAATCCAGACAGTTTCAATTATTTAATTTTAATGAAAAAATAGATAGCTGCTTTATAATTTCCTTACAGAGCAGTAGATGGGAATTCAGCTCCTTTTTCTAAGATGTTATCCTAGGATAAATGACTATAGAGGTCTGCCAAACACGGGTTGCCAAGAGATTTATGTCCGAGGATTTTCCACTTCCTCTTGTCCCTAGATCTTCTTTCCTCCTCCATCTGGGACCAGGTCTTTCTGACATGCCAGCCAAGTCCAGACTAGCGTTTCCTCTGTGTCCACAGATGGTGCAGATGGTATTTATAAAGCGTTACACGGCGGATCTGTGATGGCGTGCTGTACATCCATACATTGCAGAAGGACATATTTACTGTCTCGTCTATTAGAAAGATTCTTGCAGAGCAAATCAGGTGCAGGTCAGTGCTGCTGCTATCAGCATTGTGCCAGTAAGGTATCCTGTGACTGCTGTGAGGACAAAGCAAGTTGTGAGAGCAATTGAGGGAAAAAAAACAACGCTCTCCAGTCTGCCCAGTATCCCCACTTGGTTGAAATCCCCATGCCATCAGATGCTCAGGTACTCTTGGGGCGAGCCAGGGACTTGCCATAGTCTCAGGACCTGTAAGCTGTTTGCTGTGAGGCTGTTGGGAAGAGCTCCAGTTCAATGAAAAGTTACAACTAACTCTCCCTGACTTGCACTACTCTCACCACTTTCATTACTAAAAGAGTTTGTTGCGATTAATGCTATTACTCTGCATACCAATTGAATTAATTATTTCCTCTGTGTTGGACAGCATTGCCCGAAAAGTTGACTCCACATAAAAGCAAGAAAAAAATTAATATAGTGTAATCATGAGGGTTTATTACTGAATTCATTTGCCTTTTGTTTTTACTGTAATGTCATATACAGAGCAAAGGTACACAGCAGCAGCAGGGTTGTTACCAAAACCTCAGTGGAGTTCATCCTCCCCTTTTTATGCTCTGCACACATAGACCGAATATCCATAACGGTAACAGTTGACTGCATGTGTACTGTCAGGCAGAAGAGACACCTACTACCATACGGCTGCGCTTGACCTTGGCATGATAAGACTTTTATCAGATACAGTCAACAAGAACACCCTCCGCGCTTCTGTCTGAGTAAAATTGGTATTTGTTGTTGCTTTTGTTCTAATAGCTCCTCATTAAACAGGAGAGGACAAGTTGCTGCATATCAGATGCATTTGGCTAATTGTGAAAGAGATTTCCTATCTCTGCCTTTGTCTCTGGTGGTTTCCGTTGGGATTCCCATCATACAGTCATTTTTCTGTACTCCGTTTTCTCTCTGTCTTGCTGTACAGTCGTAAATGAAGGCAAGCATTTATCACCGCAGCAGCTTTAAATATAAAATGCTTGATGAATTTACTCTCAGCTGGCCGGAAGCAATCCTGTGATTGCAGCATTTTATAATCATCAAGACTTGTTTCTCTAAGCTGAATTAATTTGCATGAGCAATGGGTTATTAGCAAAGTTGCTGGTAACTAGCGTGTACAAGCAAATTGCGGGAGAAGGCTATTGCGATCTGTGCTTTCCCTGGGGAAACTCGGTTTTGTGAGGTGTTTTAGAGGAGTGGGTGAAGAATTGTATCTGGGGGCAAAGGTTTAAAACAGGTTCAAGGAATCCGACCCCATGTCAGATAGACCCTGTAGAGCCAGGCTCTGTCTCTGGCCATGCAGAGCATTCCCGTATTTCTATCAACACTTCTGTGCAGCCATGGTCCTACATTACAGTAAATCTCGCCCTAGGGTTTGTAGTGCCAAGTCAAAAATACAAAGAGAAACATTTTTCTTGTATAAACTCAGTCTGTCACTCCAGCGTGCTCAATAATTCTTGATGAGTTAAATGTGCACCACCAGATCAGGTATTGCCTGTGCTCCTTTATGCAGCCAGAATAAAGCTGATCAACTCTCTTTACTGTGCATGCTGACTAAATCAAAAGCAGTATACTCCAGCTTACCCTCCTCTAAACCTAGTATTTACATCAAGGTGGGCTGGTAGTATACAGGTCTGAAAGGATGATTGGGCTAGCATTTGTTCCATCTCCCTCAGATGACCTCTTTGTAAAATGGTGGAAGTCTTCTCTGTCGTGGCTGGGGATAGACATCTGTGTCTGTGGCAGAAGCTTCAGCAATTCCTTTCCCTGAAGGTTCTTAACTGCTTCTGACAGTTATTTTAAGTGGAAGGCAGTGTTTACACTTCCCAGCCTCAATGAGGTTTCTCCAGCTCATTGTGGTATTTATTGCTGTATTAATTGCTCATGCACAAAAGCTTGCAGTGTTGTGCAAAATGCTAATAACAGGTCCTAATGACTGTGCACCTCCCTCTCCTTCTCCGGTCTGTACCTTATTGATGTTTTCATTAAACTGTCCAAACAGTGAGGCTGGATGCACATACCAAAATGTTTCCTTTTCATCAGAGAAAAAGACAGACCCTGAAAGAAACTGGAGGCTGGAGGATGCCAGGCAACTAGCTCTGAAGCATGAGCAAAAGCACTCTGAATAACCATGTCAGAACTGACAGGCAAGAGAGATGGCAGAGAGAGGCTGTGCCTTCCTCCACAGAGCTCACAGAGAGGCAGGTGGTGGTAGGACATTAAAAGCAATTTTTTTCATTTTTGAGTAACTGGTCTGAAGATGGGTCCTGATCTCGTAGGGATGCTAGGAGACATTCACCTGGCAATGGAGTGTACCATGCTTGGGGAAAAACGCATATGGAAAAATCTGGTTTCTTAGATGCTTGTATGTAATTGTAAAGGACTGCAACATTCGCAGAAACTAACTTACTGATACTGAAGTACATTCCTTAGGAGAGCCCTCTCATTGCCTTGGGAGAGAGAGAGAGATGCTGGACAACAAGGGTGACTACTAGAATTTCCAGGAAATTCTTCCTGAAGTATTTTGAGAGGAAGGCAATGAGGAAAGCCCCTGGGCAGACCATGGGTAACAGGTTTGGATGCATCCTTGAAAGATAATGGAATGACCTGTAGGATTGAAGGCTCTTGTAGACTTTCTAACACAATTTACAAGTCCTGTTTTACCACATCCACTACTGTAGGGATCTTAAATAATTCTGAAGAGGGAAAAAAGATTGGGGGTAGGGGGGGTAGTTGGGGATCAGAATCTTTTGTGGCAGGGTAGAGTCCTACAAAAAGACATTTAGCATGTGCATCCAAGACAGGATGTGCAGGTATGTGCATTCCCAAAGCCTGGAACAGCAATCCCCGAGTTGCTTTTGCTGTAACACATGACACAATGCTTTCTTGTAGCCACTGCTGCTGTTTCTTGAGGTGGAGGGGAAATCACAAGAGGCTGGTCAGACCCTGACGTGGTCATGGCTGATCTACAGGGACTTTCAGCCTGTGCATGGCTGCAAGAGGCAGAATTCTGTGGTTCCACATGGAGAGAGCTGATAGCTCAAGGGCTGAGCCAAGCAGGCAAGGTAGCTAGCAGAGAATGGAGATTTAAAAACGTAGTTGGAGTCAGAAGTACAATCAACCTTGTTATCTCTAACAATGGGAAGAGCTTATGCCAATCAGATCTGCTGACAATAGAGCGAAACCACTTTATTTCATCAGAGGATTGGACCTGGAATGGAAAACTACTGAGAACAAAGCCAAGCCTTTCAGTGAGATGTAGAGAACTAGCTAAAGCTTCTAAAAGTCCAAGGTTGTTAAAGTCTATTGTTGCAAACATAAAATAAAGCTATTTTAGGTCAATTTTAGTGGTTCCTAAAATGCATTAATTATATTTTTTCATTTGCTAGGTCTGTGTATTTTTACTTGTCTTGCCAAGGGATCTTGGCTGTATCGGTGGAGGGATGTGAAAAGTAGTGCCGAACCCCGATTTACTTCTAAAGTATTCAGGATAGAGGGACAATGTGGTGGACATGCAATTTTTTATTGGAATTCAGTTGGAACAACCTGCATAATTTGCAATGTCTCCATCCAAAACTCGAGTTAGTCTCACAGGCTTATCATATACCTGTCTTCTCTTTCTCCTTCTAGGTATATGTATACATTTGTCTATATATTTGCATACACATTAATTTATCCTTGGTTGATGCTGCCTTTTAGAAAATAGCACAGTTCCTTTGTCTCCTGAATTGAGGACTCCACCATCCCTGTTTTTGTTCCTTCTCGAAGCTCTGGGGATGGTATGTATAAAATGTGCAATAACTCATTATTCTTCATGCTTTTCTTCTCACTTGATGAATTTTGTCAGGTATTAGCTCAGATGTGTCTCCTTTATTGAATTCGTAAATTACATTCGATCTTTAGTTGGCTGTTTATCAGATCACACTCTATTTTGTTACTCCTTTGAGAAGAATCCAGCATGAATTTGAATTTGTGAATGATCAGTGTCTTCCATGCTGACTGGATGTTCTAGGTGTTCATGCATTTAACTATTTTCTGCAGTTCAATCTTGATCTGGTGATTAGAACTTGCTTCTTTTTTTCAGGCAGAATATCTGGAGCTGTGTCTTTTGCAGCTCATCTGAGATCTGTTTTACAAAGCCCCCTTGCTGGCTGCACAGGACTCCACCAAATCTGATGGATGAGCACAGGTAATCACTTGTCATTTCGTAGAGCTTTTCATCAGAGACATTTCAAAGCTTCTCACAATGTAAGTATGATAACCTCCATATACCGAAGGAAAAATCATGGCACAAGGCTATTCAGGAGATGAGAAAAAGCATCCAGGTCTGCCAAGACTTCTTTTCAGTGCTTTGTTGACTATCTTCACTGCTGACCTTAACTTGTGTCTTTGCTGTTATTCCACCTAGGAGAGGTACTGAGGAGAGGGCAGTGACATCGTATCTTCTTTATCAGTGCCATAGCAGACCTAACATTATAAAATAAAAGTATTATTTTAATTCCTAGTAGGAATTTATGTTAGAAATCTGTAGAAATAACTGATTAAGTTTCAATTTATACTCAGAAAAATAACTGACATGGTAGTAAATATGTTCATTGATATCTAATTTGGTGTGGCTAATTCCCTCAATGCCAGCTAAATGCTTGGGTATTTTGTATCACCTTAATGTATTATCTGAACCTTGTTGCACATTTGTTTGGGGCTTGTGTAACTATGACTTAATTACATGGCAACTGAATTTATATGCTGGTATGGAAGGATTGCTCCTTAGACAGTTTCCTCAGATAAGCAATAGTTAATTGCCATGTTCCTGCTTTAATTCATGTAAATTACAAGATTATTTGAATGATCTTGTGTCCAGCCTTGGTGAGGCGCAGATCATTTCTCAAGTCATGCTGAGATCTCACAGTGCCCACTGAAGTGAGTGCTGTTCATCAGTACAGGATTTCATCCAGCTGTATAGAAATAAGGACTTTTGCATATGAAAATTCTGTCCCTCAGTATGAGGAGATGACACATATACAACAACATTTAGAATTTTGCTCATTGTGGCAAGAATTGCCTATCCCCACACCTCAGAGAAGGATGTGCATCAGGTTCTTGTGCTGTGTGACCTACATAAAGCAAGCGGGAGTCAATATCTATTAACTTCTCTCTGTTGTATCAGTCAATACTTTGTCCTTAAACCAGTTGCTTTCCTCCCCCTGCTGCACAGTTCATGATGGGGGGCAAAAAGGACCTTTTTTCGCCTCCACCCCCCAATGCTTTTTCCCATTAACATGATCAAGTGAGCACTGATCTCCAAACCACACCTGAGACAAGGCAGACAAGTGCAGGAGGGTGACCCTGCAGCCTGCTCACCTGCTAGATGAACAACTCCAACTTTCACGAGTTTCTTATCTCCCCCTCTCCCAACACAGTGGGCAGGGGGTGCAGACAGCTTTTGTCGGGATTAACTCTATAGATGTCCTGTACAGCCTGCGAGCACCAAGTTGGGATAGAAAGTACCGCTGTGCAGCACAATTCCTGAAGCGACAGAGGGAACATGCACAGAATCAGAGATGCTGGGGAAAAAAACCATGAGTGATGCTTCAAGATACTTAAATAATGTTTCATGACTCAAGTGAAATGCTCTCGTTAGGCCCTCTGGAGGAGAATTTGACATTTTCCGTGCCACCTGCAAGATTAAAAGAAAATGCTGTTGGCTTCTGCATTGTCTCCTGAAAGGCACAGGGGCTGACAGAAATGTAATCAAATTACCTGCAGCATTCATCTGTTGTCATAGCAGCCCTCGCAATGAGTATAATAATTTCATCTACAGCTTAGCTTAACACAACTTTTCCTAGACCAGCCAGAAAGCAATTTTCTATCCTGTATCTGGCAGAGAGTTCAAGACTTCCCATTTCAGTTTCACCAACAGTGGTCTACAACAGGGTAAAATCACAGTTGTCCCTTTGCTGCGTTCCTCCAACATCAAACAGCACCCATTACCTGCAGGTGATCTCATGCGATTCAGGACGTCATCTTGCATGATTATATTTTCTTCTAGCCTTAAAAATCCTAGGCTGCATCAATTTATATGCAAGCAACAAAAGCACAGTGCAGTGTTTTTCCCATCTTGATTAAGTCCACCAAGAAGATCTGGCTGTACTGTAAACATATGCCAGTCTTTTTGACGGAGCTGCATTTGAGTTTGGGTGTGTGGAGCACAGTGAGGACACAGCAGTACTGGCGCTGGCGAAGGGCACACCAGAGTGGGTAGAATTTGTCTTTTTTTTTAACTTGCCAAGTAGTATGTTTCAAACTGAGATGTTATTAATGGACCCAGGTGGCTTCAACATCTCATGACTGTCCTTTGGTAAATGTGGAATGAGCTCCCTGGCTAAGCTCAGTATCCTGTAGGGAAGTGATACCTGTCGCCGTGTTTGGCAGAGAGGGGCCAGCAGACTGCCTCTGCAGAAAGGCTAAAAGATTGAATGATCCTGAACACCTGGATAATGTCTAATACCTAAAGGTGGAGCATCCATTAAGTCCAAGAAATGGTAACAGGCTACTACTAATTTTCATGACTTTGGATGTGGAGGACTTTGTCATCAATTTAGCCCTGTAAGATATTTCAATGAAACTCACTTCACTTGGTGACACTTAATTTTATTTTTATTTTTTGCTGCTGTATATTTATTACTTTATTCTAAAATAACTGTTATTTACCACTTTTCTCAATTAAACAGCCACACAATTCAGATATGTAGGAGTAACATTTCAAGAGAACAATTAAATACAAGTCAAGAATGGAAGAATATGGTAAATGAGACATACAGCCTCTGCAAAAAATCTGTGGCTCCAGCTGATACACCTGGGGAATATCCCCTCCTTTTTGCTTCTGTCCATTGCATTCCTGTTCAGCAGCTTTAGAGAGCTGAGGTTCATCTTACAATGACTTGGTTTTATCTCACTTATTCAGGAATTCACTAGTTGAAGAGTGGTTAAAAACCATGCAACAAAAAGGCTAACTTGTGCATGGCCAAGATAAGCTGATTTGTAAGCTGAGGCTTCCCTGAGCCTGGTGTATGGAGTAGTCTTCCTTCAGGCATGCTCGGCTCAGAGCATTGAAGGTTTCTCTCTCTGGAGCAACTGTGCGTAATGACCTTCCCAGGCTAAACAGTGCTAAAATGAGTTGTTGCAAATTGCTGATGTGTTGTCATTTTCCTTTCCTTTGTATGAATAGACTTAATAATATATCAACATGCACAGTACCTTTCCTATGATGCTCTTGAATGCTTTATGCAGGTGAATAAATAGTATTTATTCCTATTTTACAGATGAGGTAAGAGGGATGGCATTAACAGAAGAGCACAGCTGAGTCTCAGGCGGGTGTAGCAAGGGTTAGATGTGCCTTTGCCATACTGGATCATACCAAGCAGTACGTTCTTAGAGTTTGGTAAGTACCAAACAAATAGCAAAGGCGGTTCTTGCATCCGATTGTCTGTCTGGACACGTACGTCCATCCCTTTGGAGCGACCCAGAGACAGGCAGAGACAGCTGTATTCCTTGAGCTAGAGAGCAAGGGAGAAATTTTGTTCTCTGCCTATGCTGCTCTCCCACTATAAAAGGGCTGAAGTATCTTTCAGTAAGGCATCAGCAGATGAAGAATCTATCATTTTCCTCAGTGTGTGTTCTCTTGTTTTTCCCCTCCTTTCTTCCTGGCTTGAAATCTGGGGAGCACAGAGTAACCCAGCACGCGAACTCACCCCTCTCCTACCAAGGGATTTGCATAGCAGACTCATCTGTCCCTCGTGCCCAGAGTGAATAGTTGTTTGTATACAATATTTGCTTTTTTGGGGTTCAGCTATAAGCTGGTTGTTGGTCAACTGCAGTCCCCATTTGGGCCAAATATGGTAAATTCAGAGCTGGAAATGATTGTGAGTTGCAGCCAAGTGAGCTTGGGCCTGTGAGGTTTACAAGGGTTTGGTTGCTGAGAAGTACTGCTGGGTCACCATCTGTCAGTACCTGCAGTACAGAGCAGTGAAACTCAGGCTCTTTTACAGGACAACAAAGCTCCTGAGCCAACAAAAGTATTGCTCTGAGTTTCATTGCAGAGGCTGCAGGGTTGGAAATAACAAAAAGGTATGAAGTGGCTTAGCCATCACAGCCTGGCTAACCTACAAATAACTGATTTTCCTGTGATTCGCAAGTTACCAAGCTCCAGTTTCTCCTTTGGGAGGATATTGCAGGTTTAAATTGATTAAATTTGACTTCAGTCAAATGCCTGAAAGGCATCAGCAGCAGGGTTGTTCCACAGCTCACTGGAGCTGCTCTCAGTGGCTTTGGCCTCCCTGCCTGCTGGGCTTCTGTCCCGTGGGGCTGTAACCCGCGATGCCTTTGAGCAGCATTTTCTGCTACATAAGGGACTGTGGGGAAAGGAGAGAGCCAGCCGCCCATATGTCCTTTCCAGTCCCAGGAAAACATGGCTGTTTGGATCATAATCTAGTAGGGAGCGTTGGAAATGGAGAGCATGTTTCAGGGATTAACGAGAGCAGCCACCGATGAAAACTGAGACCTGAAAAAGGATTGGATGCCACCAGAATTTCTGGTCTGACACAAAAATGAGCTTGGTTGCAAAGGAGTAAATTAAAGACAGAAGTTTAAAGATTCAACAGTAAATATGGAGAAGGTCATGGGGCTTAACAAGTTAATAAACTCAACTGGATAACTTAATTCAACACCAAGAATGCATCTCTGTGCACTGAATAGTAGGTAAGAATTTGACATGACAAGATGGGAAGGCTTTGTTATCCTCTTGTCTTGCTAGGATTTGCTTCAATTATGCCAAAGAATGTTACTTCATTCTTGCCCTAATAACACTGTAGCAGAAATTAAATTACTCATATATAACAGAAGTGAACTGATTTTGACATCTCTTCTAGGCAGACCTCCTGCTGTATTAGCTCCTAAACACATTCTCCCTCACTTAAGGTCTCATGCATATGTATGATTATCACTCATAGTAAATATACGCATTTTGCGAGAACGCAAATTAACTGCAGGATGTAATGGAGGTTGCCAAGGGTATTTTTTGTTGTTGACTGTAACATGAAATCTACAGTACGGGTACAATAATGAATGGATCGTGAGGCATGAAGAAATAATCCCACCAAAGGATGCTCTGACATCAGAAACCACAACAGCAAAACTGATGTCACCAGAACCTTGAGCTGCTTTTACTGTGCTTTTATTTCATTTCATTTTAAAAGGAGCTTTGGTATAGCTTGAAATTTTTCTTTATAGCTTCATAACTGATCGACTGGCGAAAGCAACAATTAAAGGCTGCAGAGCTAAAATAGAATTAATTTTATTATTTGAGGCTGACAGGCCTTAGTCTTTGGTTTTAGCTAGTTTGATAATGGTGGGTTGTCTCTGATGTGATGGCTCTTTCTTTAAGTTTGGTTGCTTTTTCATTACATTATCTAGGTTTTCAGAAGTTTCTTATAGTAAATTTAGCCTCCAGATATAACCCTTACAACCTTGAAACTAAGGTTGAACCCTGCAAGGCACAGACTATTGCATCAACGATCTGCTCTTGCAGGCTTTCATTAGGAGGAAGCTAACACATCCCAAACACCGCAGTGCTTAAAACAAAGGAGCTTTATTTTAAAACCCACTGCTTTTCCTAGCCCATTCCAAATGCAGCTCTCAACCTTTGTTCTTTCAATAAACCAGCCTCTTGTTTGACCCTTTATTCTTCTCCATCTATCAGCCCAGCAGCACCTCCGTGTTTGGAGCCTGCCCATGCCAAGGACTGTGCCAGGAGGGGTTTCTGCTGCAGCCCAGTTTTTGGGGTGGACGCACATGGCTTTCATCGGCCGTAAACTGATGTCCTGGACAGCAAAAGCTAGTTTTGAGATGGACATTCCTGCAATATTTTCTGCAATTTCTGTCTTGAGCCTCAGGTTCTTCCTATGAAGTGGGGATAGCGTTTCAAGGGCATTGCAGGGCTTTTTGCTTTAAACTCAGTAAAAGAACCAAGAAAGGCTATGAGGAGAGCAGGGCAGGCAGGAAAGAGGTCGGTAATTACCCAGGTGTAGTTGAGAGGAGTGGGAGCTGCCTTCCACTAAGGAGCACAGCACGACTGCCCTGGGGAGCAAGAGACAAGTCCTCTTTAGGCCATGATGGATTTCCCCCTGCACAGGGACACACTGCCATTGTCCGGCATGTCATCGTTACAAAGGAACAGATCAAAGGAAAACAGGCAGCATATATATTGCAGGCATGGGAGGAGGTAGAGGAGGAAGGAAGTCGAACTTTCATTAAAAATGGCAATGTCCTCTCCATCCGTGATTGAGTAGATCAGAAAAATGGGAGAAAAATGGAGAGGGATGTCTCTGGGTTAACTGTCGCCTTGCTTTGCTGCAGTTCAGCATCCCAGGCTGCTCTGCAAAGCTCGTCGTGTGGGTCAGCTCTCCAGGCGCTGAGCAATTGTGTGCAGAGCAAGGCGCGGAGACGGCAGAGAGTGATCACCAAGGCACAGCAGAGCCTGCAAAAGGAGCATCACACATCCAAAGGCTAAACCGTTCTGATGCAGCCTGCAAAGAAAAATTCCAAATACCAAGCATTATGTAAGACATTTACAAAATACATGAAATACAGAAATTAATAGAGAATGAAATTTCTGCTTATTTTACCCATCATCATTTCTGTTTCTAAAGCAGAATGAGTCTGGCACGCAGATGACTGGAAACACAGTGTTTTAATGACACTGACAGCATCCCAGAGGACCTTTCAAAGCAGCAAAAAAGCTGGTGATGTCCTTAAAGACAGCAGATGGTTTCTTCAAGGTGAATTATTTTATTGTTTATTGCCTGCTCTGTATACTAAGAGGAATGACATTTAAGAAACTGCTCAAAGAGGTTTTTTCAAAGCACAAAGAAAACATTTAGGAGCCAAATTATCTATAGCAGTGACTGTGTCATTACCAGAGCTTGGAGTCTGGCTTAGAGGCACGTAGCAGATTTGGGCTGTGACTATAAGATTGAACTTTCAGAAAACATGGAGTAGGGGTCAGGTTTCCTACCAACATCACCATGTCTGCAACGACCTCCAGAACGGGCTCAAAATCTGGAGAGAGGAGGGGAAGAAGAAACTACCACCTCCCAGTCTGAAATCCATAGTTAGGCAGCGTCACTCACCAAGCTGCAGCTGCTGCATGGTTTTAAACTTGCTTGCACGCAGCTTAGCTGAAGAAGCGTGTTAAAAGTCTAAAAGCACATTGAATACCAAACATAAGGTGATGGTTTCACTGTATTTCATGGCTCAGTGGGTTTTGTGACTTTGCTAATGGAGGCAATGGTGGCTGAACGTGTGTGCTACAGTGGCCTCTGGACAGGTGTGATGGGCTGGTTCGGGTGGGAGCAAGGCGGGGTCCTCTGAAATGCAGCTGGGTGAGCCCTGCTTCTGTGTTGAGATGGAAATGGGCCTTGAGATAAAACAAAATCAGCCAGTGATAAAACAAAACAAAACAAAAAGACTTCAGAGGAAAAATCTCAGAACTGGAATGCTTTCACATGGCATATGAAAATACAGCCCGTGAGGAAAAAATGTTGTTATAAAAGCAGGTGATCTTACAAAGCTTTTATTATATAGATTTTTCATTTTTTTTAGGAGAATGAAATACCATTCAAAAGCTTTCCTTTTCCAAGATATTTCAAAACTTCCAGATCTGGCCAAACAAATAGTATATAGTGCAATAACACCTGGGAAGTGTCGTTAAATCTCCTGTAAGCTTGTGTTCAAAATTTCATTGGTACTGAAGATTTTAATGCATTCAGATTTGTCCAAACCTTCCACTTAATTTTCAGGGTTGTTTTGGGGGGCTTTTTTTTTTTCATTTTTTCCACTTCGTATTCATATTCTCCCTTCAATTCCTGTCCGGACAGGTATCTGTCACTTGTCTAGGGAAACATTACCCCCGAACAGAAATTCAAGTGTGACCTTTTCCACAGGTCAAAAACTCCTTGCTCACTAGTGCAAAGTGCTTTGAGACTGCACCTCCCTGATGCTCTGTCCAAAGCTGCCTGCTGCCAACGGCTTTGACCATTTTGTTCTGATTTTACAGTGGGCTTTGTAGCCTGTAGAGCAGGCACTTGCTTTTATGGGGAAAAAAACACTCTCTAAAGGTAGAAGAAAGCAAATACCTGTATATAAATTTTTGGTTTGGTTTTAGGGGTTTTTTTCCATTTTTTTTTCAGTGTTGCTTCTGGAAGCATGGTGAAAAGGTCGCAGCAGAATTACAGGAGAAAGGTGTCCATGGATCATCCATACAAGCTGCTTTCAAAGCCACATTTTGGGACAAAAAGATAAAACATAATCAAAGACAAGAAGTTTTTTTTCTTTTTACCTGAAAGACCATGTGAAAATTCAGCCTTGAGAAGGATGGAGGGAGACACAGCCCCTGAGACGGGGCAGAGCCATCGCTCATCACCTGTCTGTGGCAGCTCAGGCATCGCGTCGCTTCGGGCTCCTCGCCTACGCGGTCGGAGCGATGCACCTCGGGACAGCGAGTGTGTCATTTGCTCCATTTGGAGATTCTTTTTTTTTTTTTACTGAAAGCCTTTGGGGATTCTTTTCTGCATAGGTGTCAGGGGCCATCACAGAGATTTAGACCTGGCTTTTTGTTTTTCTGCACTACAATACGTAACAACATATGGCCCCTATTGGAGCAGAAAGTCTGGGAGAAGTTATTGTGCATGTCCTGAGAGAAACCTGTGAGTTGTTAAATGAAAAAGAAGCAGCAGGAAGGCAGAGAAAACAAGAGCTTTGGGGTAATTGCTTTCATTTTTACCACTTAGGCAGGCCTGGAGTGGAGGGTTAGCAGCTGGAAATAAGTAAAGCACAAGCTAACTTGCTAGTGAAAATTAGTTGGGGAAACATACACATGAAATCTAAACAAGAAATATCTCACCATGAGAGTTATGTGCAAATGAAATGCTAGAGAAGAGGAGGAACTTCATCTTCAAAGTCAAGAGACATTGTCAGGAACGGTCACCTTCCCCCGGCACAGCCAGAGCCGGATCGCGGTGCTGCTGCTGCCAGGGTGGGCTTGGCTCAGCTGAATGCTGTCCTGCCTTTGCACCTCAGCAGAGTGTATGACCAAACCTGCCAAGACATGTTTGATTATGTGGTTGGTTTTTTTTTTTCAACATTGTAAATTTATTGGCTTTAGCAGTGAGAAAGGAAGTAGCTGGAAACACTGTTTAGAAATATTAAAATGTAAAAGAGAGAGAAAAGTCCTTTTGCATAGTAAGAAGCTGTTATAACTAGGACTTCTGAGATGATTAAGGATAAGAAGATTTTGGGTTGAGTGTCTGGCTTGTGTGATTTAACAGGCTGGAGAAAAAGTAGCCGTGGAAGATGGCGATGGTGCTCTCAGCTGCCATCAGTCTCCCAGATTTGGGGTGACGTATCACAGTGGAGGGAAGGCAGCAGCTTTCTTTTATGGGTCATCTTTGAGATTTGGATGTTGGTGCTTAGTAGACCTCCTAAGACAGAGCTCTGTTCACCTGAGCACGTATAGTCTGGAAAAGCACACATTGCCTTTACCTTCTCTAAACCTTTAAAGACATTTTCCTAATTCACTTGCATCTGTTGTAATGTAAGAGTTTTAACCTTGTGAATAAAGATTACATATGATTAGATAGGCAGTTTAAAAGATCAGAGGCCTGAATCATTGCATTTATTAATTGTGCTCACTCGTTTACATTTGTGCTTTATTTATTATACGATCCCTGAAGCCTTAATAAAATTGATTCACAAAGAAAAGCTCATTACTTCAAAAAAAAAAAAAAAACACCACACCTCACTCGTTTCATTAGTTCAGTTGATGTGACCCTGCTCGGAGGGCTGTTGCTATGACCCTGGTGTGGCGCAGAGGTTCAGAGCTGTCGGTGTGCACCGAGGACTGTGGGGTTGAGCCCCGCTGTATGAAGCAGATTGTCTTTTCCATTCTGACAGATCCTTTCAGAGAGGATCACAGGTATAAATGGATAATTTAAACTGGTAATTTGAACCATTAAGTCTGGTTAATTTATTTTTTTTTTAGACCAGCATGTAGTCTAAAAACACTCGTATTGCAACAGCGTGGCACTTTGCCTTTAAATGCGGGGCTAAACCTTAGAGTCCTTCCTCTGTTTGAAGGGAAGGGTGAGGGTGTATGCTTTTATTCCCCTGACTGAGAAGAGATCACACTGAACTGTAAAGAAGGACTCAGGTTTTAGCCTTGTGTATACATTTTTTTAAAGAAGTGGCAAATTAAAAGTAATGACTTCGGCATTGCGTGTTTGCACTTTCTGCTGGCCATAATAAATCTTTACACTGAACTGTCGGAAGTATTAAATCACTACAGAGAAGCTTGTCCTTGTTCTTCACTGCAGAGACAATAGGATTTTAATAAACAGTATCTTTGATTAGGTTCAGCAGAAAAGCCAAGGATAACTAAGCATTTGTAGCTGTCAGGCATTCAGCAAGAATCCTTGTAATTCACCTTGACTGCAAAAGCTCTTACAAAAGCACGTGAGACTTGATAATAGGTTTTGGGTATTGGTGAGAGGGGGTTTCTCCGGGTCTGCACTGCTGGAAACTTAGCCACATGGTGACAAAGTCTTCTCTGATTTTCCATAGTACATTGTAGAAAATGCAGAAATATTCATATCCAAATTTTCACCTAAATTCAAATATCCAAATATTCACTCAAAGTTTGTGACCTGTAAAATGAAAGTGTCTTTCTAAAGATAATGGCAGCCAAACATCAGCACATTAACGCGAAAACAGAATAAGAAATGCTCACAATTCGCAGGGTCACCTAGAGAGCTGCTATCCGCCAGGGAAAGGCTGTTGGAGGACTGCGATGCTCTCCTTGCCGTACGGGGGCACAGCTGACTGCCGAGCTCAAGGACTCGGTGTTTGCTCTCACGACACAAACCCAGCAGCTCACCTCGTGCGAATGTCACATAATGACCAAAAAAATTTTAAAACGAGCTGACCGATACATGGCAGATGGCACAGAAGATCTTAGCCTGCTTTAAAATACAGGAATGTTGTCCTGGCCAGGAATGCAGAGTAGCACTAATTTGGTGCATAGGAGCTGCTGCTGCTGAAGCAGAAATGCCTCCTGACTTGTCCAAGCAAGTACAAATGTGACACTGCAGCTTTTCAACACCATTAAAAATTGGGGCTATTTAAGCCAGTTGCCAGGGAGTTTGCTGTGTTTGAGGCTGGCTTCCCACTGGAAACTGAGATGACAAAATCTTCGAGCAGTGGATGCGAGTCAGTCTGTATCCTGCAAAAACATCTGGCTTGCAGGCATGCAGACTGGATTCAGGGCTGCGCAGCCCTCTCCCAGCCCTGCGGGAGACCACCGAGGGCCATGCGTGGTGCCTGCAAAGCACGGATTTTTCCCTCTACCAGGCCAGCCCTGCAACGTCACTGCCTGCTCCTCTGTGCCTTCACACAACTGCAGCAGTTAGCTGGTGACTGAAGCCACAGATGTTACACTTTACTGTATTTACAGCTCCAGAGGCTGACTTCGAAGCCTTGTGTGCAGCTGTTAAAGACTGGCGTACACATATACAGCAGTGCCATCCTCTTCGGAAAAAAGAAATCTCATCTTAACAGCAATGGCTTGAGCCTGGGTAGAGAATATGATGATAATAAATGCTTATTATGATATATGGAGTCATGTTCCTCAAAGAAGCAACAAATCATGAAAAAAATAGCCAAGGAAAAAGAGACTTGATGGGCTGAACTGGCTTGATGAACAGTAATGATATATAGCCACCAAAACAGAGCTGCAAAAGGCACTTTGACTTAATTTTAAAGTTGCTTAATATGCTCATGATAGCTGTAAAAGGTTCCAAGACAGACTTTACACTGCTTTAAACATATGATTCTTTGTGTTCCAGACACAGAAAACAGGGCTGGAATACGTGGCCACTGCTTAAAATGAAAGAAATGTTCAAAACGAAAGTGAGAAAAGAAAACGGAGAGCTTTTGTTTCAGAATAATGACTGTCCCAATGGGATAATTAGTTTCCCTTAGAGCAGCTTGTCATTTTTCAAAGATATTATACTTATGCAGATTTAACTGTAGAAATATTATATTGTTGTAGTCTCTTGTGTGATGCAGCTCTAATTATTCACTGCTCAGATGAAAAGGAAATAAAAGATCAACAGCAAGTTAATTTTTATTTTAAAAACAAAGAGAAAGGTAAGCTTTCAAAGAAGAAAAGCAGGCTACCGTGTATCAGACTGGGAGCACGGATACATTTCATGGCAAGAGGAGCTGCAGTAATTCCCGTGTTCCCAGGAGGAATGTTGCCAAAGGTGAGCTACAGCCTGGAAAGCGGCTTGGGGTTATTTACCCCAGCAACAGCGGGATGAAAGAAGCACACCCTGAAGTACATGCCACCAAGCGCAAGAGCTAACTCACGGTGCTTCTGTCACCCATTTCCTTGGATTCACCCTAAATCTGCTGTATACATTAGTTCTGACAAGTCTTCTCCAGAACTGCGGGTGCTGTGCTGCCTCGGGGGCGATTTGGCTTAAGGCTGCTGCATCAAATGCGCTCCCAGGACAGTGGCTCCCAGCCCCTTCAGACAACAAACCCACGTTCACAGGCTGCTGCTTCTGTGTCTGCCGCACCGCTGCTTTGTGTCTAGGGCTTATGCTGTACCTTTTAAGTAATCGAGGCTATGAATACCCTTTTCTGCCTCATGTTGCCTTGCATTTCCAAGGCCTCATGCGATGAAGTGCTGAGCACTGTCACTACCTGCAGACATACGAAGCTCCTGATCCCTCTGCAAGTTGGCGCAGTTGTGCTCAGCACAAACAAACTCTTGAGAGCTTCAATACTGCTGGTGAACAGCTCGGATGCTGTGTCCTGCCAAAAGCATTAACCTCAATGCATCAGGGTGTGAGCATGGAGCAGCAGGGAGAGCTCTGTATCTTCCACATGGTGCTGGAGATTGCAGGCAGGTTCCTCGTGCCCCAGCACAAGTGGAAGTGGAGTGGAAGGAGCAAACCCAGCAGGTCTCACCCCTGAAAGTACCCACGCATATTGCTGGAAAAGGCTTGCGATGATCACAGTCCGAATCGGCTCTGAAGCATCCATCACACGAGTCAGTGCTGGCTGCTGCCGAGGCAGCAATTATGGAGGTTATTAGAGTGCCGGCCATCAAGGTGTCACGGGACACTGACAGTTCCCTGCTTTGATGGGAAGTCAGTGTCTGACTGTAAGGATCTTGGAAATGAGTAGCACTTCGTGCCAAGATTCCCAGGGCTGCCACGCTGCCATCACATAATGATCATCAAATCACTCCTCATGGAAATAATTTTTCCTCTCTCATTCACATCTCCTTTCAAAATACTCTTGATGCCAGTGGAGCTTTGCCTAGGAACTCGCACACTTTTTCCCTCCCCATCTTTTGGTCTCCTCCTGCACTTAGATCTTGGGTGCAGGTATTGAGGATGTTGGACTGAACAATAACAGACCAGGAAGCTGTGTGTCTCACAGCACCCATCACCTACCATTACAAGCCCACATCACTTCGGCCACCTGCTTGAAATTTAGATTCAAACTGCTCCAAATCTAGGGCAGAGAAAAGGCTGCTATGTCAAGAACAAAGATTGCCTTTATCTGCAGGCAGCTGAATGAGATTTCATTAGACATTTCACACACAATTTCAAGATTTAGGAGATCGATTCAAAACTTATTGTTTTCCATAAAAAATCCTCAGCTGCCTCATGACAGGAAAAAGCCTTCATCAGAACCCCGAAGGCTGGTAGCACACAAGACCCTCCTCCTCTTTCTTCTTCTAGCAGAAAGCTCATCTTTAGCAAGACAAATTCATTTTAATTAAGTTGAGGAATATCTTTACACTGGGCATGAAACTTGTTATTCCTGATGTGCAGGACATCAAGGTTATGGTTCACACTAGAATTGAACTCCCTGTTCTTCCACATAACAGAGCATGAGGCAGCAGGAGAGCCTGCAAGAATAAACTGATCTGGCATTTGAAGCCACCAATGAGCCCAGGTGGAAGTTAATCACAGTGTAGAGCATTCCCAACTGTGTCTGATACAAGATGCAAGCCATACTGGCAACAGCAGCCCTCTCCAGTAGTCCCCAGAGCATAGAATCATAGAATTATACAGTCATTAAAGTTGGAAAAGACCTCTAAGCTCATCAAGTCCAGCACCATCTTGCCTGCTAAACTATGTCCTGAAGTGCCACATCTACACGTTTTTTTTAACACCTCCAGGGATGGTGACTCCTCCACCTCCCTGGGCAGCCTGTTCCAATGCCTGACCACTCCTTCAGTAAAGAAATTTTTCCTAATATCCAATCTAAACCTCCCCTGAC
>Ga0065711_1002825_pt1 | contig 31394 bp, 11 predicted proteins | sample Hoacrofraction12_FD_59098 | JGI IMG/M metagenome (GOLD analysis project Ga0065711, IMG submission 59098) | Hoatzin crop microbial communities from Cojedes, Venezuela - Epithelial fraction 12 v2 (version 2) | ecosystem: Host-associated > Birds > Digestive system > Esophagus > Crop | place... | reverse complement strand
GGGGGGGGGGGGAAGTTTGCTCATTTGTTGAAAGGAGAAGATTGTAAGAATGATGATGCTAGCTGAGGGAGGTACAGAAGCTGACCAACTACACATAACCAAAAAATAGCTAGCTTTTGGAGGTTATTCCCGGCAAACACCTGCTAGGAGTCCTTGTCTATAATAATATCCTGAATACAAGGTAAGGTTTCAGTGTTTTTGTCTCCTTTTGTTGCCTCCCTCCACCAAGCTTCTGGTTTACATCTGATTACATCAAACTAAAGATCAACAGATCACAATAGATCATTTTTATTTGGTGATTTGTCATTGACCGGTACTCACTAGTGGTCAGAGTTCTCAGAACAAATGCTGTTTGGACTTAGATGTCCTCATTTATCTGTAAGTATGTCTCCAAGTCTTCCCACATACTGTGAAAGGTAAGTGTAAGGAGTAAGAATGCTCCATACACACATGCAGAGTTCCACTTACACTTTTGTTTTACAGTGTGTAGTACTGCGGACACTCACCAACACAGCCATCTTTCAGCAGATCACCCCATGCGCTGCAAGAACACCGCGTGGCTCCCCCACCAACTCGTTTCGCAATGGAGCCATTTCTACATTGTGCTACTAAAAAGAATTTAATTAACTCTTGCAAATGTTTTAGTTTCATGATAGGGATATTTGCCTTGAAGCTTTTCACATATCTTTGCAGAAGAAAAGCTTTTTATCTAAATAACATTCTTGTGAGTTTTTGAAAGTTTACAGTTGGGTCACTGGCACTGCTTTTGGTACATCTTTCACAGACTTCCTTTATTTTGGCTCGACCACTGCAGTTGGGCACCTGCTTGGTTTTTGACTGTCACCTCAGGACTGAAGTTGCACCAATGGAAAGCACAGGTTAATGTACTTCAGAGCCTTCTTCATGGCAAAAAGCTGGGGTGACTGTACGCATAACAACATGAGTTGTATAAATCTGTGTTTCACAACTATAATCTGGGAATTTTCTTCTGTAAATCTATGTAAGAGAAACACCTTTGTTCTTTTAATAACAGAACAGGTTGCTCTCTTACAGTTCGCCGGGACTTTGTCAGATGGTTTGGGAAAGACAATGGACAACAGACATCAAACCGAACGCGAATACATCCGATACCATGCTGCGACTAGTGGAGAACATCTTGTAGCTGGAATCCATGGGCTTGCACATGGTGAGCCTTGGCTGCAATTTTAACTTATTTCTCTCTTAAAAGTAACGATCAGATTGAGAAGAACAGTGCACCACAGTTTGTATTACTCTGTGATTATTTGAAGCCACTGAAGGCGAGCTTTATATCAGAATTTGAATGCTTGCAGGTTGGGTGGAGGCATTGTTTTTTAAGTTGGCAGAAATTACATTTAAGAATAGGTCTTTTCACATGCAACTGTAAGTAAAAGCTCTTTTTTTTTTGCAAATTAGAATGAAATTTCAGAGAAAGTTCAGCCAAAACTTCAATTTCTTTGTAGTAAGACGCCCATGCAGTCTTTTTGAGGGCCAGACATTAAAAGAAAAATTAGCATGGTTGGATTGTAGCTTGCTTATCTTTGCTTTCAGTTCCAGAAACATGAGTTTCCTCAGAATCAGTGCATCAGTTTAAAGTAACATTTCACCAGTTGGGTTATTTTGTGGTTTTGCTTCATTTTTGTTAAGTCTACTAAGAACTAGAGAAATTAATTTATATAAAAGGCAGTGGACTAGTCTTAATTTGGCCAGCACCTCATATCAATTTAGTTCATGATTTATCTGTGGAAGAAAGTTAAATCAAGCCAAGTTTAAATCAAATATTTATATCTTGCATCATCTTGACTCAGTTTGTTTAAATGTCATTCTTTCAGTGCAACTGTTGCAGCCTATGTAAAGATAACCTGTTTTTCACTAAAATGACAATCTTCTCTATGCTGACCAAAAGTCTTTATGCTGGACTTTCGTCGTAAAGAGACACTGTGGGTATTTACATGGATCATGAGAGAGGTTTCTCTCACCCCAGTGTGCTGTGAAGTCTGATATAAACTAGCTTGGTAGAAATGCAGGCAACCTCAAATATGTCAGTCTCTGCTGAAAAGTCAGTTATAAAAGCACTTCATTGTGTTGTGTTATCCAGTAATTAGTGGGACTGTTTTAGTCTTAATTCTGTGGAGTTTTTAAATGCTTCCCATTAAGCATTTTTGAAAAAAAGCAAATAACTGTTAAATCCTGTCTGTGAAATCTAGGAACTAACCATAATCTATAGCTACACAAAAGAAGTGATTTAAATACTTTGTCCTTCCCGAGTTTGGAAGTTAAGATGCTGCCTGGTCTGTACTTCAGTGGCAGACCTTACAGAGTACCTGGCTGCTAAAGCTGAAGAGCCAAATGGTGGTGAGCATTTTAAAATGAGGGCTTAAGTCAGTTCACCAAAAATGAAATCTTCACAGCGTGTTCGCCGATAATATGAACTGTTCCAAGTCTTGTGAAGCCTCAGTAGGTTTTGATTTTTTTCACAGCATTCAGATTCTCAGCAATGGAAACGTGCACAGAAATATCTGTCGGCAGCAGCTAACATGAGCAGTTAAAAGTCACACAGTGCCAGTTTAAAATAACTTACTTTTGCCAGTGGAGAAATGCACTTCTCTGTTTTCTGTCTCAAATTGTGTAAGCTTTTATGGTAACAGAATTTTGCCACATTGTAAGGAACTGCTTCACCTCAGGAGCAGGTGAGGACTGTTTGTGTAAACGCAGCTGGGAAATAAAACAGTATAGAAATACAAAAAGATATACATACTTAATAATGAATTAAATCTTTTTCTGTGGGATATTGTTGTCTGTGCCTATGCGTGTGCACGCTACATACACAAACCATAAAGTTATTAGCTGATGTGATCAGTTGTGAAATGGTTTCTGTATTCCATGAAATGCACAGTGCTTTTCTGTCAAGCTTGACAGTAAATCCTTGCGGCAGACAGCATCAGCGGTGACAAGGCTCTGGAATTTTTTGAGGCAGTACTTCTGGCCCACTTTGCTGTTCTTGTCTTTGCCAGGTATCATTGGCGGATTGACAAGTGTAATAACTTCAACAGTTGAAGGTGTGAAAACTGAAGGCGGTGTCAGTGGTTTCATATCGGGCCTTGGGAAAGGGCTGGTTGGCACAGTAACCAAACCTGTGGCTGGAGCTCTGGATTTCGCATCGGAAACTGCACAGGCTGTGAGGGACACTGCAACGCTAAGTGGCCCCAGGTCAGTAGCAGTGTGTATTTCCAATCGATAATCCTGTAAAATGCTTATTAATACCTGCTGCAATTTCTGATCTGATTATCTTTCCTTACTCAAAGCAACAATAATTTAATGAAAGTTACTATGAGCTATTATTAGTGATGTAGCCCATTTCATTCAATTTGCTTTTTCGTTAATAGATGGCATTTGCTGATACTGTAACAAGAGCAAAATTTGCAGGGAAAAGCTGCAACATAAAATAGGAATTATTAAGCTACAGCATTAGATTAAAGCAACATTTTTAAAAGGCTATATATAATGAGATTGAACTTCCACCACGCAGTCCTTCTGCAGAGTTGAAAGGGAAGAGTTCTTGTTCCTGCTCTGCCTCCAGCTTCCATTTAGCTGTGTAGAAAAACAATCCTTCAAAGGTTTGCAGAGTTCTGGCATCAGCGTAGCATCATTATCTTCCAGTTTTCTTGTTGCACAGTAGTTCTCACTTACTTGTGGAACTTGTTGTGGGTATCTGCCCTTATGTCCACATGCTTATCTCTTTACCCATACACAGATGGATGTTAGGTGTCAGCACATCACAACAGATGCCTTGGCTTCCCTCCTGTGTTCAGTTACTAGTGTAACGTGCTCTCTACAAAATAACGATGATTAAAGTAAATGAATGTTCATTAACGCTGATGATGAATGTGGAAGAGGGAAAGAGCTAAGCTCTAAAAAGGCTTCTCTGAGAGAAGATTCTTTTTATTCTCTGTGTCCAAGTGTTTACTTTATATGGTAATACTACACCAAGAAGTCCTTTGTATGTACGTGAGATCCTGTGTGCTGGAAAAACGAAAGAAAATCCTAAGTAAATTTTATTGTCAGAAAGCTTAGAGAAAAATGTTTGCAAAATATTGGGTTTTCTGGTTGTTTTGTTCTTCCCATTTGGCTTTTCTATTTCCTGTGTTTTATTACGCCACGCTTGGAATCCTGAAGTGTCTACCATCAGTGTTTCAGTAAGGAACAATAAGCTTGATGAAGTGTGAGTGAGGTGCAGGAAACTTAGAAGAATGAACCTAGGTGCACTTTGCTGTGAAAATGGAAGGGTTTTACATGTATGTGTCTTATGTATTTTGTACGTTACTTGATTTCTGAAACCAAGAGGTCAAGGATTACAATTTGGTACGTACATATGCACACACAAAATTACATGAGAACTCTGAAGTGCATCCCTGAGAAAACACATCGACTGTTTTGCCTGGACACGTCTTAACTTTGTGACCCTACAGATTGATTGATTTATTTAAAGGTAGGGAGAAACACGCCTGGCTACACTTTTAGTTGTCTCACCAGTTGAGCTGTGTTTTTATTATAGTTTGTTTCAAGACACACATATACTTAAAATTCATGCTTTGACATAATTCTATGAGATACAGCCTATGCACAGTAGCGATGATGTTATCAACAGCTGGCAAAATAGATAGCAGCTGGGAAAGGGCAGGCCTCCAGCCAACCTTATCTCTAGCTTGTGTTTGCCTCTGTGACATACTTCCCTTTAGCTTGTTAACTGTCAGGTAAGAGATGAGGTTAAGACAGATGAGCTGAACCACATTTTTGCTTCCACTAGATTCTTAAATATTATTGTCATAGATGAGCACTGTGACATTATTTTAGTGTTTACACACACTCTGCAAAAAGTTTTTGACCCAGGAACCTTCTACGAGGGGAAGAAAACCCCAAACAAACAAAAAGAAAAACCTTTGTCACGTACCACACTTCTCCAGTCTACAGAATCTGATCAAAACTTATTTTAGATAAACAAATGTAGTCGAGAATATGTAGATAAAGTAGGAGAGGAAAGAAAAACAAAAAACACATTATTACCTATACGCAACCTTGCACTAATGTTTTGTTTGGTAAGGTTTGTTTTTTTTCTTTTTAATGTGCTTATACAATGAAGCAACCAAATTGTTCTTTTGGGCATATTAAAAAGAAAAAACAAAGAATTTGTACATTTTTTAGACTGCTGTGTACCAATATCCCCCTGCCGCATTTGTTAACTGTTCAAATATGTGTGGCTTGGAATCAAAATAGAGCAGTGTTCCAAACCCAAGTCGCTGGCTCCAGTTGAATATTCTGTTGGAGCATGCTGGGCCATGTAGACTCTTCCAAGCTAAGTACACAAAAACAGCTAATCCTGATGAATATGAGTTTATGGCAGTAACTGATCTCAAGTGTAGTTTTGAACAACTGAAGAATGTGAGCTAATAAGCATGGTAAGAGCCATCCTGACCTTCTTTTGAGACTGACAACGTATGTGCAAGTTTCCGGTATTGGTGCAAAGTTGAGTCAACCAGTTAATTACAGTTGCATTTAAATAGCATGATACATAACCGTAAATTAAAGGCCCCTTGCAATTCTCTAATTACATGGTTGAATTTTTAAAAAGCCCTGAATTTAAGCTGCTGGACTTTAACCATTGGATCAGTTTTGAGGGAGATTTTAATTGAGGTTGTGGGTTTTCCTAAAGGGCATGTTCTAATTCCAGCAAAGTTACTGAATTGAATAGAATGCTGAGGAAGACTCTGTAGCTTGTGTTACTGTGATTGGGCCCCATGGACATAAGTCTGGTTTGGCTTCAAAATGTATTGCTTTGTACTGGGACTTGTGCAGCTAGCGCAAACCCTGAATTTGGAACATGGAACCAAACTAATATGGCTGAGATGCAGACGATGGCTTTACAGCTTACAGTGGTAGTTTAAAAGGTGATGTGTTTGAAGTACAAGAAAATATTTTTTAAACCTGACTTTGGGCTGAACTTTTTCAAGGCTCATCTTATAATGTATTATGTAATGGTAGATTTTATTATGCTTGTTATTTATGAATAAAACTGCCTTAATACTTTCAAATTCTAATACAGAGGAGAGCATAAAATTGTTGTTGACAATGCAGCATACATCTAATTTATAAACAGTTAATGCCTGTGACTTGATACCTTTTTTTGAGCGGGTTTTGTGTGTTCCAAGTACTGTGGTGTCACATACAAGAGTTCTGATTATTTCCATACTTGTCATATACTGCCAAAAGCCCAGTTCAAAACAGGAAAGCTGTTATGTGTCTAGATATGCTTGGAAGGCTCTCTCCTGGAAACGTGTTTTAAGTCCGAGTGCAGCACAAGTAAAGAACATTTAATATTTAGATGTGTGTCAAGTAGTGCAGGAAACTGCCATTATGGCTTTCTCTCAGGCTTCTGCCAGGTCAGTGCAAGTTTAAGATTATTCTTGAACTGTAGTTGCAAGGGTTTGTGTTCTTTTCTGATAGTCACAATATGAAACTTAGAAGTAAGGAGATAACTTCATGACCTACTCAATTCTAATGAATTCTGTCATGGAACTAGACTGTATTAGTCAAGAATAGTTTGAGACTGGAAGCCATTAATGGTCACAGAGCATTCTTGTGTAAATATTTGATTCTTTTCAATGTTCTTCACCTGGAAAGAAGCAGCCTGTGCTACTTGTTCTTTCGTTCAACACTTCCATGCCATCACTTGGAAATCTGCAGTGAGGTTGCAAAGTTTGAGACAATGTCAACAGCACGTGATATCCCCCTGCCCCCACCCCCTTTGTGCATCCATCTTTCTGTTGGTCTGTTAGCTGTGTTTTCAATGGTAAGGTCAAAAGCAGTAGACTTGAGACCATGAGTATCAGTGACACTGAGGAGAAGCAGAAAATACGGACCGAATTGTACAGAACACCATCTCAGCTAATACTGCCAAGAGGATATTCTCAAGGTTTTCAAGTTTTAAAGATAAATGCTGCTTGAACCTTAACACCTCTGTATGTGTCCCAGCTTCCATCCTGGCCTTGGACTTGATCTAGATCTGACTTCAAGAGTCTTTACAGTAATGTCAATTATGTGTGGGCCATGACCGGTGAATGAGATGGTATTCTTCTCCTTGTAAGCCCTTCCTAAGATTTTCCTAGAGACCAAAGAGAAAATGTGTTTATCAGCCAGTACTCATTGTGTTGTGTAAATCTGGAAACGCTGCATACAGGACAGTTTAGCTGATTTATTGGTCTAATCTGTAAATGACTTGGGCAGTGTGATTTCCTTCATTTCCTCTTTTTTGCTAGTTTGGTAACGGGTCTTTATAATGAAGTTTTCTCAAATGGTTTGTTTTCTGTTGAGTGAGTTTGCCCATTTTACACCTGTGGCACCCAGTTAAATGGCTGTAGGCATTGGCTGTTCCTCAGTGTTAGCCCTACCTCCCATCTTCAGTCACTGTTGAACTGGATTTTATGGGTTTACATTCTTCTGTCAGTAGTCTATCCAGATTCTTCCGCTGCTGTTGCTGAGCTACTTTGAAATCACCCCAGGCTGTAAGTTCCCATCAGGACTGTGTGAAAAGGGACTGTCATACCCCTGTTCTGTGACAAGCTCTGCAAGTCATCCAAAATTGCATTGGCTGGTTTTACTGCCATATCACATTGCAAATTGATACCCAGTTTTCTGCTTGCTGTTTTCCCCCAAGAGGTTTTTTTTGTTTTATTTTACTGCCTTGCAAATATCTTCTCATCATTTTATATTTGTGTTCTGGATTATTTTTCCCCAGATGAACCAGGTTCCAGTTTTGTAGGCTGAATCCCATTTCATTTCCTGCCATATTTCTGACCTCTTCAGGTTCTTTAGTACTTCACTGTCCTCACTGGAGTTTTAAACGCCTCTTGGTTTGTCCTCTCCAAATATAATTGTACATGCTGCTTTTACTAGATCCTTGAAGTTAACAAGCCTGGTTTTGTGCCCACACATTTTGCAACAGCTTAGCAGACACTTCTCCCTGGTTTAATAATTTTCTGTTACCAGTCTCACCTGCTCAGTATTTTTCTGTTACGTTTTGTCACTGGTAACTTTGTACAGTTCTGTTGGAGATCCTGTTCTGTTCTTCAAATGTCTGCTCTTGCTTGTTGCATAAGTGAATGTAGATTTTCGTGTGGGGGACGTAATTCTTCAAACTGCAGCCCTGTACCTCTTCAGTGTGGATAATTTAATCTCAAAACCTTTTTTTTTTTTTCTGAAAACGCACCTCAGCTATTTTAGTTTCTTAACTAGAAAGAGACAATAATCCACCATCTAAGACCTAGAATGATTTCTAAATAAATTAAGCTAACCCTAAGAATGAACAGAAAATGCTTCTCTCTGCCTCTTCAAATAGTGCTTCTTGCTGCCATGAGATGCTTCTGGCTTGTAGCTGTGACTATGGTTTCCTTTCCTACAGCTTTCTGTAATACCGATTTTGTTGTTGTTGTTGTTTCTTGCCCTTACTCAGAATTATTTTCCAAGGGAATGACTCAGATTAGAAAGAAGTGCAATCTTCCACAGACTACACAGAAATAGGTCTCACATGCTGTACATGAAGAAATTAATAGGGCTTTTTGTCAGACAAGTCTCAAGTAATGATTATATTTGACTGTGAACGGAATTCTGTGAAGACTGCTTTGCATATTCACTCCACCGGTCTACTTCCCCTGAAAGCTCTATGGAAGGAATTCATTCAAGCAGTTGGGACATGTGGCTACTCTTCTGGAGTGCCTGAAATCATGAGAATTGAGGATGGAGTGCACTAATGTCCCATGTTTCACTGCACTTCTGAATCTCTACATACTCATACAGTGACAGAAGTCAGTCTTTAGTTAATCAAATTTATTATTTCAATAAAAACCCACAGAGTTTTCAAAGGGATAAATATAATAATAAATTGAATAAATAAGAAATAAAGGGTAGTAGAGTTAAGCCCAAGAACTTCAGTGTGTGAGAAAGAAATACAGGAGGGGCAGCTTTTTTCTTTTTTTTTTCCGCACCCTCCTCCAGGACTCTAGGCTGGGCATCTCCTGGTTTTTGCCTTTGCCTTCCCCCTCCAGGCCAAAGGCTGAAGGATAATTAATTGGGAGCACAGCCTCTGTTCTTCACAATACAGCAATGCTATGCATGGCTGAAGAAAATAACTCTGATGCATGTAGTTTCCATGATTTTTTAAATCCAGAGGATATAGTAAAATAAAGATGAACCTTTAAAACACTGCTTAATCATATTTTATTGCAGAGTCTGTAATTCTAGAGCTGCACATACAAAAATGTCACAATTTCCTGTGTTCCTACGTTGTTCATGGTAGGAAAGCACTGTTAGCTGCTTAGCACCCTGCAAAAGTCCAGATGATTCAGAGAATTCGAACTCTGCATTACATAGCCCTCTCCCTTTCCTTTTTACAGGACTGAATGGACATAAATTGCTCTTCATTTTAAAACCAAACTGTAACACCTTTTTATGCATTACTGCAAATACCTTGCTTTACGTCTGAATAATGTTTCCAGGAGGTTATTGCTAGCTATCTGTTACTGGATGCCATTTATATTTGGAGTATTTGTGAAAGCAGCTGTCTTACAGTTTGGTGTCTTTGTCCCTTTTGTTGAATTTGACTCAATTTAACTATTTGAAACGAGTGGAAGAAAAAAACCATAGTGTCTGGACCTACAGCAGCCACACAGTACTTCATTAATACTGGATAGATGTGGTTACTTTCACATCTGCTGTAAATGAATGTTTTTAAGTAATAATAGGTTTTAGAAAAAACTATACACTTGCACTAGGCTATGTTTAATCATACAGGTCTTACATTGTACATATGTTGCATCTGATTAGCCTCTGGAGCTTACAAGTGAGACTTTGAGTAGCAGGATCTGAGATAGGAAAACTTGCAAACACGCACCTTACCTCACCTATTTGTAAAAAGACACTTTTTCAAGGCCAAGGGCTAAAGTTGCTCAGCCTGGTTGTTAGAGCTCCCCTTTGCATTGTACTTCTGGGCTTTTATGCACCCTGCATATTGGCAAAGAAGTTCTAGATGGTTTAAATTCCAACAGGGAGTGCTAAACCTTTAGTTAAAACTTGTGTAACTTCTTTTGTTTACAGCCTTTTTGCTTTGCCATGACATAATGTATTCGTACTGTTAAGACAGAATGAGAGCCTGGTTTAAGAAAACTCTTGCGGTCACTGGATTTCACCATTGGTAACATGTCTGTTAACAGTGAAAAGGGAGAGGGACTGAACTGTCATTCTAAATGCCAGCATCTCTAAGTACAAAGGATTTTCCACTAAAACATCAGCATTTAACTTGACATCTGAGGGTAGAAAGCTATCCTGGATGTATTCAGACTGTTGGTTAAGGGGCAGAGGCATCGGAAGGCAATGTTGTGAGAGGAAGACAGATGAGTGAAATGGAAAACATTAAAGTGAATAATGCTGAGCAGTTAGCTGAGCATAAAATGTGAAATTGTGTTTCTGTTTATATGTCCATTCATTATTAGCAACAAATAATTTCAAAAAACATGAATGAATGTGGAGCTCTTAATGTGACAGTCTCCACATATCCAAAACACTTGGTAGTGCCTGGGTGAGTTACAACTAGAGGCAAGTATGTTTCCACCACTGGGTAAAGGGTGAAGCATGGAGTGAAACTTGCACAGTGCTTGCATTAAACAAAAGGCTGCTGCTCTGGCTGCATTCAGAACAGGACCCAGATGATGCCTGATTTCATTGTGTACAGTAACTGGTTTGGAAAATGTGCGAGTTTGTGAGGAAGGGCATTACGTTGTATTAGGTCAGTCTGGTACAAAAGGAGAGGTGGCTGAAAAGGGACATCATGGGTACACCACTTGCTCACCTTCCAACGCGACACCTCCGGAGGCATGGGGAAGGTGCTGCTTGTTGAGGCAGGCCGATGTTTGCACTAGGTAACTACTGTTTTCCAGTTAGGTTAAATCCAAGGCACTGTCATGTAGGCCTGACGTTGTCCATCAGAAATTTAAGCAATTAGGAACTTCCTTCTGAAAAGAGCTGATAAATCCCTTGTTGGATTTACCACAGATTTATTCTACTACAAGTAACAAGAAGACTGCATTTGCTCCACAAAATGGAATTATTACACTGTGTGCCCACTTCACAGTATCTCACTATTAACTAAAAGGAATGCATGCAGACAGGGAGAAATTTTTCCTTTTCGTAGGAAATAGTTGTATTTCTAGAGCCTGCACACTTTGTCTAATTATCTTAGATTTCAGCAAAAGCTTTTGGACACCAAGGCCAAAAAGTTAAAGGAACACCTTTTACCATGTTGTAGGTTTCCCGCTTTCTGGCATTTGTGCATTTTTTTAGATCCTTCCTGATCCAGAAAGCACTCTGCTAAATGATGCTGCTGTTTCAGTGTATTCTGTGTAACAGTTTTCTTGAGTCAAAACAATTACCGAGAGCTGCAGATTTAACTAGCATGCAGTGGTATCTCCTAGGATGGAACTGGAGAGGCTCTGGAAAAGAAAAAGCCATATTCATGCGTTGGCATCAGCAGAACAAACTAAAGAGTCATCAAAGACCAGGCAATAAAGTATTCACAATTTCCATTCACAAATCTACTTGCTTAGAATTAGGTGGGATAAGTTGAAAGCGTATGCGCACCAGAAATGAACAAAAGCTTTATTCAAAACAGCCGTGTCTGCTGGAATGTACCAGGGCAAATCATCAGACTGCATTAAACCAGTCAGACTTGATCCCCAGAATTGAAAAAAATTTAATACACGTTCTGTGGGCTTTTATAATATCTTTTGGCCCTCTTACTAGTATTTTCAGTTCATAAAATTGGTAGGAAAGATGAAACTGGTGTAATGCAATAGGAATACCGCAGTTGTTTATTTACTTATTTCTAAAGCAGAAATGGCATGAGCTGCTCGCCAGCGCAGTGGCTGTATGACCTCATGTCCTGAAGTATCTGCTGCTGGTGCCAAAGGGGTGAAGTCTGGTACAGCAGGTCTAGGGCAGCTTTCTGGGAATAAGTTTTACTAGTCTTATGCTGATGCAGGTAAGCAGAGACAGTTTCTGTACCGAAGAATGAGTACACGCGTACCCTTATTACGTGCGTAATCAGTGAGAGTCCCTGTGGTTTTCCGTGTGTGTGTGTGTTTCTCTTGCGTGTATTTCGAATACCATCCTTCAAGCTGTCTTTCCATTAGCTTTCACTCCAGATGATTTTGCCTTGAGATCACGTTAGAGGTTTCTTTACAACCTTCATTTTGTGACCTGTATCAAGACACGGCCTTTACCATAGCAGTAAAGCTTTGAGTGGAGAGTATCTGCACGTACCCAAAGGTGGACTTTTTCCACCCCGAGACCAAATATAAAGATGTAGGAAACACCTATTGTACACAGAATGAAAATTTCTCCTCTATGTAGTGTATTTCCACTAGTTTTGTATCATAGAATCACAGTATCTTAGTAGAATTACTTGCTACATCCTCCTCCCTAGCATAAATATCATGGCATCAGGTCCTCTGAGGTTTCTCCACATGTTTAAAATGGTAGAAATACTAAACCATGTGGTTGGACAGGTAATGCTGTTTGTACTGACAGGTTTAATTTTCAAATTAAAAGATACAACATTGCCTTAAAACGAATACCACTTCTAAGCAGTAATTTAAGCCAGATTAGTTGAAGTGCATATTTATGTAGTAATTACAGGCTTACTTGAAAGCGAGGGACCTTGCAGCAGGGTATGTGTGAAGGTACTGCTAGGCTGTTTACCTGTTACTAGACAATTTTTTTCCTTTGTCATTAACGATGAGGTTTTCTGTTCAGTCCTAGTCCGGAGTCTGTAGATGGGAGCCCAGGGCCTGCTGGGATGGGGTTTTACACTTGTGCTGTCCTTTTGCCCTTCCACTGAACTCTTTTCATTTCAGTCATGAGCAAACAGTCAGTGCCTGAACTAACAACCCTGCAATCCTCCAAAGCACGCCTCGCTTACAGTACCAAACAAAGGGAGGCCCGCGTGGGCCGGCCCAAGCCAAGGAATGCAGCTTCGGGGTTCTGCTCCATAAATTTAACCAGCACGACAAAAAGGAGATAATATGAGCCTTCGTGATGATCTGAAAGGGGGAGGTTTGTGTCCCATTGATTGCGGTCTGGCCTATTGCCAGGCCCCGAGCCTGACCGACAGTTGAACCATATCGTTAAGGCGTGTAATACAGCTCAAGTCTTGTACAGCAGCCAATGAGTACATATCCAGAGGGCAAAAGTTTATAAAGAGTTGAGGCTGTCCTGTTTAACCCTCTCACACTGCATGTAATATATACTGCTGCCATTCAGAAATGGTCACATTGCTATTAAAAATGTAAACCTTCAACTTTACTTGGAAAAAATACACGTGTGTCTGATTTCTAATGTGCAGCAGATTTATAAAGTGATCTGAGAAAAATATGTAAAACTGAACTTCAAAAAAAAAAAAATCCAACCTAGTTTTTTTCCAGTACTACTTTATCCACAGTTACGTTTTTGTTGAGAGATGTCTTCTGCGTTGTTCTACAAACTCTTTCATACAGATGGAGCTATTTATTGCCTTGATGTCACCTCATTTAGCATGTGGCTGGTATTTTTATAGACAGTTTTTCCACCTAATCTTGCTATTAACATGTGGAACGCTCTTTATCAGTTTTGTAAGTGCAGCCAGTTGATTTGAATTGTTCTTGCAACTCCTAACTTTAAAAATCAAAACAAACTTTCTGAGTAGTTTTTCGTTAGGTGCAGTTTGTGCTAGAAGACTTTGCAGTGCCTATTGCAGCCCTGCTTGTACTAACTGAGCAGCGTATAAAGGAGGGTCTGAGTCATCATAGTTCACACTGCTCTTCACGCACGCCTAGCAGTTACTGTCCTGGTGCTGGGCAGGGCCCATGGTTTGCTTTCTTCCCCAAAGTGGATTTGCTTTCCCAGAAAGGTAGGAGTACAATACAGAAACGTTTCTGTTACGCTCAAAGTATGTCTCACTCGAAGTAAAGTGACCGTGTTTGCATTTACAACAAACGGGCACTGTTTGGCCAGCACTGATGGTTTTTGATGGGACCATTATAAACATCAGCACAGAAGTAAGACTAAAGCTCCATCTACTATTCCTGTCAGCAGACTGTATTCAGACCTTGCGCCGTGCCCTGAGGCAGAGAAACATTATGGCTCTGGGCACTTAAATCTTCACTAGGCCATGTTCAGTTCATGTTTTCCAGACAGGTGTTTGCAAGAAATCCCTGCTAAGAACCATATCCTTTACATTGAATCAGAAGGTGAATGGGAGCATTTTTCAGCACATTTGTGGGACAGGAAACTTTAAGGTGACAACTCCAGTCACCACTCTGTGATCAGTACAGGAAGAGTCTGAGAGAAACTGGAAACAGAGATTACAATGTTACATTTAGCTTGGTGATATTTAAGTGCTTGAAAAAACTTTTGTTTGCTGCACAGCTATTAGTCAGGAGTGGAGCACTAGTTGATGCAGAGAGTATGACTGGTGTTAAGTGCCATGCAGTTGTCTAGTATGCAAGCACATATAGCTTATGATTTGTAATATGGACGTTGTAAGAACGTGCCATTTGGGCAAGTACATCTGCTGCTCTGCTGTTTTCAAACAAGTGATTCCTGCTGTCTTAATTAAGCTCTTCTCACTTCCTTTTGAACATGGAGCCCGAAGAGGCTGTATACAATCATAAACCCAATGAATAGTTTTCAATTTTGTTTTGATCTTATATACAAGGGGAAGGGGGGAGAAGAGCTCCATCTCTAAGAAGCTGGCAGGAACAGCCTGCATGATAAACAGTTGCTTCTTCAGCATGCTGTAGTTCTCCTAAAAGTATATTGGGTCAGATAAAGGTCTTCAGCGTCTGAGCTGGTAGATCCCTCAAAAGAGGAGAGATTTGACTGTAAGTGGGAGGTTTTAACCCTAGGCACTATTTATTTGCATGTTTCTGCCTGAAACTAGCATTTTGGGAACACATTTAACAAGCCCAGTCTATTCCACGCATTTGCTGGAATAAACGGTGCATATAAGCTTCCTCAGATATGCAGTCAGCAGGGAGCTGTCTGGCTCATGATTTTACACATTCTTGCATCTAACTGAGACATACTAATGCCAAATCCAACACTTGGAGTGACGGCACTGTGTGTGCATTTTTAACACACCTTAAAAGCATCTGTGTCTGAATTGGTGAATGAATTCCATCATAGAGCTGTGCCAAATCTCTGGGTTCAGGCATGAAGTCTTCAAAAATTAGCTGCCTGTTGGGAACTGCACCCCCAAAATCCAAGACTGGGAAAGGAGGCAACTATTCCTACCCTTTTGAAATACAGCATTGCCACAGATTCACAATGGAACATGAAATCCAGATTGCCACAGGTTATTCTGAAATGGGCCCACGTTATTTAATGTTCTCAGACACACAACTAGCACGTGTCCTTAGGCTCAGTAAATGCCTAAGGGGCAAAACATAGTACAAAGTAAGTACATCAGTGAGGAAAGAATCGTGGAAATAGTGCATTTTTGGTATTATGCAAAGGTGTGAGGTGAAATACGGACCCTATCAGAAATGACATACATTAGTTTTCGTTTGTTATCCTTACGATCCTGTGGTATGACTGCGTCATCTGTAGCTTGTTGCTGTGATGGGTGAACTTTTAGGTTAATTTTTGAGGTACACATTGTTTAGGATTTAATTGATTCTGGCACTTCTGAGTATGCCTTACACTGTGTCCTCCCATTACATGTCTATGAGACAAGTACTGTCTTCGCTCCGCATTTTGTGGAAATTACGCGCATGCAGTGATGATACTTACAGAAGGCTGCAGGTGCAGTTCAGTCTTGAACTTGAGCAACTGTACCAGGTATTTTAGCTGTTGCTTATTTTTTGACAGAAGATGTAAGGTTACTCCTCCTTTATCAGGTTAAGTCACTTCTTAATGTCTGAAATGCACTAAAGCCTACTCAGACAAAGCACTCCCTGTATTTATGAAGCAGACTTTTTCCAGAGCCAAGAAAGTAACAGGTTTGATATTATTTCTTCAAAACATGAGCAGCAATTGAATTGTTTCATAGGCTTATATTACCTGCCAATTTTCCTTTGTTTGAACTAAGGTTGGTTTATAATTATATCAAGGGGATAAAAATTGTTCCCAGGCTGAAAGTCAGTATGCCAAGTTACAACCCAGAGCAGGCTTTTGTCAATAAATTTTATGCAAACTTGGAAAAACAAGTTTACAATGGAAACACTGACAGAATTTGAGCTATACCAGAACCAGTAAGTTACTGCTTTAAATGGGTTGGAATGATGAGGTTGTTAAACTGGAACACCTTTATGAAAGCGACACATTGATGACAGTTGCTGCAAGTTTTGGCAGGAAGAACTGGGTCTAGCTGAAGAAAATCATTACTAGCGAGTGTGGGGGAGGGCCCTGTGCCCAGAGAGATCTCTTTGGAGGCCTTGCATGGCTGATGTGCACACCAACGTGTGTCAGCCAGAATGGACTTAGGGCTTTGGTGGCAGGCTGGCCATACAGCAGGTGATGTCTCTGAAGAGCCTCTTCCATTAAGTACAGGTTTCAGATGCCAGAATTGCATCTCCTTGCACTTAGAGCTGCTGTTTGTGCAGGATTTGGGGTGTCCTTACACTCCTCCAAGTATGGATCAAAATCTGTATACATGCTCAAGGTGGGCTTTTTGACCAGATTTGTAGTTCCAGTGCTGCTCTCTTACCAAGACCATGCATTAGAAATCCCACAGATACACATTTTAAATGAAAAGTTGTAGTGATCGCAGTGGTGGTCATACATTTTTCCTTGTTGCTTTTTTTTGCAGGAGAATTTGCTAAATTTCCTGAAGTTGTTTTATTCTGAATAATTCTGGTTGTGATAGATGTAATAGCAAAAACACACATACTTTTATTTGTATATAATTTTAGAGGTGTAATGTTTCATTTTCACAGACCATCATCTGTTGGTATACCAAGTTCGATACCTTCTGATTTTTATTTTTTTAGTATTTTTGTCAAGGCAATCTAGGTTCACTTCAAGGAATTTTTTTTAGGGCTAAAAGACACTCAAAGATTATTAACAGTTACTGTTCTCAAAAACACTATGTATTTATGCACCTCAGCAGGAATCACATCTACCCCTGATAGTGTAAACCTAATAGGGTACCTGACAGAGGTAAATGTGTAGTGAAGGAACAAGGACAAAAGTAATTCTGTAAAACATGTGATGTCTCTTTGTAGAGTTTTTTCAGCCTAAGTTGGTAAATAATTATCACCAGTAATACCTGAACAACTTCCTTACATCAGTGGGTTGGTGATCTGTTTGATTTTGAAACTGCTGGCTTAAAACTGGTCAGCTGAATCACAAGAATTCTGTGAACTGTTAAGCAAAAGCCAACCAATTAACACTGCTAGCTGTTTTTAGCATCCGTACAGTCATCTGAAATGCGACTCTCCAGTGTTCAGCTTTGTCTGCACACTGAAGAACTAGAGTGTGTGCCTCAACCTTCTGACACCATTTCCAATCTCTTTGTGTCTTCATTCGGCAGCACTCTTCCCTGCTGTGACTAGCAGACGTGGGGGCATTTCTGCCTTGTATTGCCTTTGTGTGCTTATTAAAAAAGAATCAGCAAATCTGTTGAGTGCATGTTTAATGTAACACAGATGTGGGCACACCACCGTTCATTCTGCTTTACAAATCTTCAGCTTTTTGTATTTCATCAGTGTTGCTTATTATTTACAGAATGTAACCTGAGACAGTAGAACAAATTTTTAGATTAAAAAAATCAAGTTGTGTGGAATGTTTTCAGCTGTCCAGACCAAACAGGCCAGTTTGCCAAGGGGCTGATGGACTAAATCAAAGCAATTTATGCTAGCTCTAGTGGCACTTAGTTGAAAAGCAGCTGACCTTCTTATCACCAAGATGAGAATTGGCTTTTATCACCAGGACGAACATTTTAGCAGGGAGGAGCATTGGGGACAGTAAGCATTGTCCTCTNAAGTACTTCTTCCATTTTAAATCAAAACCTAAAAACAACCCACACCCAAACCCACAACTCAGAAATTACCAGGCCTTCCAGAAATTCACTGTGGTGCCTAGTACTTTTATAGTACTAGTACTTTCTATCTGACCTGCTTCTAAGCCAGACATTAGAAACCAGAGTTCACTCATGGTCTGGTTTCTGCGGAAGAGGTCCGATTAAAAGGCCCTATTCTTTCCTCGTTGTTGCAGTAGTCTTGCTTGCAGTCCTTCAGATACCTCTTCTCACACTACTACACACTAGATAGCACAGCTGAATGTTTATCTGAAAGCTGGTTAATGTAAAAACCATTATGCAGTGTTGTTGCTCACTCTCATATGGATGGTTATCTAACTTTCCTAACTGTGTAACAGGAAAGTGTCTAAATAGTTACTGATTGGCCAACAGTTAATTAAAAACTGTACATTACACTTCAGACACTCTTTAAACTTGTCAATAGAAGCTACACGTGCTGTAGAGAAGTTTAGCCAGTGGGGGCTTCCTGGAAAAGTGAAATTTTTCCATTTTGATGCTTTTGCAAGTAGGACAGACAGCAAGGTGTTAATTTCACTGGTTGGAACGCTTTCATTTCTTTGGAACTTACCTCAACATTCTGCATTTTTGTTTACTACTTTGTAATCCAATAGGTAAAAATGGGCACTTATTTGTTCAGCTCTGGTGTAGGTTTAGAAAGGTAACAATACTGTCATGTAACTGCACCTGGTACAGAGGAATCCTGTTTATATCTAAAAAATCTAAGGGCCAGGAGAGGTGACTTGCTCCAGGGTCGTAGGACTTAACAGTGAAGTTCTAACCACTGCATACAGCTGTTACTCAGTGGAATAATTTTAAGTCATACATAGGTTGTGGAAGTCCTCTATTTACCTAATGTTTAAGTTACTCTGATTCATAAAAATGCTACTATTGGAAGAATACGGTTTTAAGACGCTGCACTTTTTGCAAATGAGGAAAACTAAGTACCTTTATGCACCAACTAGCAATTTTCATACTGGCATTTTTTAGCTTGGGTGCTAATGAACGTCTAACCAAAAGTGAAAGCAGTGCAGCAGGACAGGTAAAGCAGTGAGAACATCTGTCAGCAGAGGTAAAACGGAAAATTTGGCTGGTAACATTTTACTGGCACTATTAGTGACAACGTTTGTTATGGTTTCTTTAGCCCCTGCTCTGTTTCACGTTCTTTTAGTTGGAGAATTTCCACTCTTCGTTTCATCCTCCCTGCTGACAAACTGACTTTCCATCTGAGCATAGCCATAGTTCAGCTGAAGTGAAGTCAACAGCATTCTGTCTCTACTTAAGTTTCTCTCAAAGAGGATCAGTGAGAAGCACTACTTCTGAGCCACTGTAGCTTGTTATGCAGGTCAGGGATGTAATGATCTCATGAACAAAATCAGAATGGTCTTAATGTATTAAAAATATAAATGGGCTGATGTTTTTCTCTGCTGTGCTGGAAAGCCAGTATCTTTGGCCTCTATACCTTCTTTGCAAAAGACGCTGATACCAGACAATGACAGCCAAAACACACAGAAAGGCCAGTCACCCAGTGGGGAAGCAGCAAAGATGATACCAAGTCATGAATGCCATGTAAGAGATTCTGTTCCCGTAACATTTACTGCAGCAAAGAAGGGAAGGGGCAAAACCCAATGTCTGTCACCACTAAAAGGCAAGGGTGTCAAACAGTCAAAAGAAACCAAATTTTAAAAGGGTGCATGGGTTTCAAGTTTGGGACAGGACTGCTGAAAGGGAAAGGTAACAAAGAAACAAGACTCCAGAGAAAACATCTGCAGAAAGCAAAGCTTAGAAGGCAAGTACTATTGTGTGCTATTGCCAAGCAGCTTAAAAAGAAAACACATTGTTATATGGGATTTTTTCTCTGTCTTTTGATCAAACAGGATAGAAGCAGGTCATTGTACCAGGATCTTTACAAGCATCAAGATGGGAAATAGAGAGCACTAATCAAAAATGGTGCATTTGGCTTGGAAAATTACTAACAGCAGTAGCCTGAAAGATGCGAAAAAGCATGCAGCAGACCCAGAGTGATGCTGCTGGGAAAGGATGGAGAAGAAAGCAGGGCTAGTAGGCAGCCTGTAACTCAATTCTTCAGGGGCAGGGCATTCCAAAAGCTTAGAACAATTCAGAATACTATTTTTTAACAAAATACTGCTAAGGGAGGAACCTAGCCTGCAGTTCTTTAGCACTGTGGCCAGTATCAACCTCTGATGTCTGTTAGGCCACACCTGTGTGTCTTTTATTACTGGCATTTTTTAATAGACCCTCAAGAAAAGTAAAGTATGCTAAACCCTACTACTGAGACTCTAATTAACTAAGTGTAATTTATTTTTCTTTTGTCTTAACTGCATGTGCCTATTTCCATAACCTTTCAATTTTCAAACTCCTGACACTGTCCATCAGTGAGCTCTATCTAGGTTGACGCACTCTTCTGTAGAGAGGAGCGAAGAAACAGTCAAATCTGTAAAACTCTGCTGATAAATAGATCCCAAAATCTGCAGACAGTATGCTCAGTTTAGGTTGCTCTTCCTCCTATTTATTTAGCACACTGCCCCTTAATTGTAGAGGAAAACTGGGAGACATTTCTTTGAAATGTAAAACTATATGAATATAGACACCAGGTCTTCCAGATCAAGTACTACAGAACCTATGGGCTGTATTTGTGAAGGCCTTGTATTTGTAAAGGCTTTGACACACCTCGTATTTCAAATCAAACACAACTTTGTGTGCTGGCAGGTTTAAGTGGAAGGAGGAGTGCTGCTGTTGCACTGCATCATTTCTCTGCATCTATTTTGTATGCAGGACACAAGCGGAGAGAGTGAGAAAGCCACGCTGCTGTAGAGGACCTCAAGGGCTCTTGCCCCGCTACTTAGAAAGTCAAGCAGAAGGCCAAGAACAGCTGTTCAAACTGACTGACAACATCCAAGATGAGTTGTAAGTACTTACAGTTACTTTAAGCAGTTCTGTTTGCTGCCACTGTATCTTCATGTCTTTGGGGAAGAGGGACTAAAACTGCTTTACACGCCACACGTGCGTGCGCACACATGCACATACGTTGCATTTGTTTTCTCTTGGTACCGATTAGCAGCTCAGCACGAGCACCTGCTGACTTCCACAGTGGCCTGCCCACCGGCTGCAGGTGCCACGGGGCTCCTTTGGTTCGCTTGTTGCTAACTGCCACTGATCGCACGTCACATACAGGCTGTGGAAGAACTGGAGCCTTCTATCATCACAAAAGATGAAATCTCAGTAAATTTCTAAATAATCATTAGTCCATTTAACATGCATAATACATGTCCAACTCCCCACACGTACTGATGAACAAGTGCGTGTTTTCACCCTGGACTCTTCTTCCTCTGTAACGTGCATGCAGGCAGAACTAGTACCTCTTCCCGTGTCTGTCCCTTACTGTCCATTCCTCACAGCCCAAGGCCTAGTAGAGTGGGTAGTGATTGCTTGGCAGCAGTACATGAACCACCGCTGACCTGCACAGAGCGTGCTCTTGAGCTGGCTCTGGGTTAGAAGCTAACTTGGATGCCCGTGGTACATGTTATTCCTAAGCTACAGTTGTTAACAACCAAAATCACGTGCAAATTTTTTTTTTCCCTCCACTCCGAAAACTCAATACTGAATAATTTACATGGATAATACACTAAAAGCACATATACGTTTGAATGCCTTGGATATGGGTTCAGGAAAGCAAGTGAAAAGAGCGTGTAAATGTTACTAGTGGTCAAGTTTGAGAGAATGACAAAACCCGCGCACAGAGTGAGCACATGCAAAGATAGCTGTACATTTGTTTCTACAGAAGATGTCAGTTTGTTGGGTTCGGGTCTTAAGGCATAATTCATTACTGAACCTGATTTCTACCACAGTTACCTGCACAGCTGCTTCCAGTGGAGTGTAAGATGCTGTGTTTTACATCTATTATCCATCACAGTAGTTAGAACTGCTGATGGTGAAGCTACCAATTCAGCAAGGTATCTTATTTCACCAGTGTCAATGATCTAGCTTCAAAGCCATGTGCCACTCTAATTCTGCCTTCAGCTACCTGGGAGGAAGAGTTTGTAATCTGCCACTTGCAGCCCTGTGATCTTACACTCTCATTATCATTTTCATCTCATTTAAGGGTCTTCATGCATATACAGTCTGGCTTTTAAGTAAGGAGAATTGAAAGAGAGCAATCTGTGACCAAAAAAAAATTGTCAATTCTTTGCAAGTGTACCCCAGAAGCAGATCAGTGGGCTGTTGTCATTGAGTCACACTGTTCAGTCACTGTGACTTTCACCATCAGGAACATCATTCAGCAAGAAAACAGTGTTTCTTGTCATGGAAAATAGGTACAAAATTATGCCTCTGACTCTTATCCTAGTATCATAATCAGAAACACATTTAAGGACCTGATTATTTGCATATTTTCCTTCAGAGTTAAATCCATAAAAGGGGGTTTAATACCTTGCTCTACTGTTCTAACTAAATGTTTCCACATTTTTTTCCAGTTAGGCTCACTGTTTCACTTCTGGAAAATATTGTGTAATTACTTCCTGATGTTGTTAAAAAACCCACAAATTCTCCAGAGGTCTGGTTGCTTCTACTTTGTTCTACTGGATCATGTTTCATTTAATTTTTCATTTTACTAATTTGAGATCTTTTTAATAGTGTGGAAGTATGGGTTTAAAAAAAAAAAGCAGTATCTTGAAGTAGTATCTTAAAAGGTTAAATACTCATTCTGAGAACTAGACAGAGAGAAGAAAGTAACAGTTGGCAAGAGAAAATGGGTAATGATGCATGATGCAAACTTAGAACAAAATGTAGAGCTCGAACTACAAATTAGCTAATGTTTCTGTGCCTCACCATTAAATCACTGACCTCTGTTTCCATTCCTCAAAATATATACATGTAATCACTAAAAATCTTGTATGGAAAATTAGATATATAATGTGGTGTTCTTATGGAGAAAATACAAACCCATAGTCTGATTACCCAGACGCCTCTACTCAACTTTGTAGTAGCTTTTAGTGCTTCAGTTCTCTCCGCAGATGCCCCCCATACAGTGGGCTGTAATACCATACATCAGGAAAGGGCTGTTCTGCTTTTGTGGGTATACAAAACCTTCTCAAGTTTCTCAGCTTTGCTGTGACAATTGCTAAGGATGGTGCTAATGCTATTAGGGGTTTCTGATAATCACCTTTTAATCTTCTTTCCCCACTCGAACAGAAGCAAAGAACACCAATGTGCCAGCAAGTTTCCTTTGGTTCTGCTTCTAGTGGAAGTCTGACCTGAGTCAAAGCTCGGATCTCTGTAAAATATTGTACTTGCTTTCATGTGCAAGACAAAAAACCTTACCCTGATGGAAGACCGAGGGGCAATTGCTAGTTTCAGTAAAGGTGCTAACAGTGTCTTTCACCTAGTCTCTTTTAAGCTGAAATACACATTTTTGTCTGTTTTGTTTTACTCAAAGCAGCACAATTCAGTTATCCTATCCCATAGTTTTATCCAAGGGTAGAGCTGGGCAAAGTACATTACAGGCTGTGCTCTTCTCAGCACTTAAAATGTAAGTTGTTAACTTGAATAAGTGTGTACGCCTCTCCCAAGTTTAGGGAAGGCATTTGTCAGCTGACATGGCTAGGAGGCATAGGGCAGGGAAAAGACAAGTTCAGTGCAGAATACCATCTTTCAGGGGACTATTACTGGAAATATTTTTCTATACCGCAAAACGAAACCGTGATCTGAACTCTTGAAATATTTTTGGCTATTTAAATTCCATTTATAGCTATGGGTTTATTTGGATATAGCTCAGTATAATTTATGCAAAGTGTTAGTTAAATGGTAGAGCCAACAGTAGTTTTGAAGATGCTAAGCTTTTCTGATCTACCAAGAACTTTTCGTACTGACAGTCGTCACTGAGTTCAAAGACAGTGGAGTATTTTGCAGAATGTACTAGGACAACAGCAGACAGATTGGTACAAGCAACAGTTCAGAAAACAGTAATTTTGAACCTACCTGACAGCATGAGAATCTTAGTTTTACAGATGTGCCGCTACTGTTCTGGCTTGTTCACAGAGCATTATTACTCTAGAACTCTTTTTTAATTATGTACTCATATTTCATTTTCTGAATTTTTCAGCATTTTAAAAAACCCACTAATGAGGTTCATTTCAGTAGTACAGCAGAAGTTGGGGAGAAGTGTTTGTGTGTGAAATACCTATTTCACTTTTGCATTCCTTACTGCTAGTTTTTTACACATCAACCTTTTCAGCCATCGTAATTCTCAATATTCTTCTTAATTCACTCTTTTCTACCGCCACTATTCATCACTCAAACTAATCTCTCTGGGGAAACCTGCTTGCTGCTTAACCTTTCACCCCAGTGTTAAACAGCTAATTTCTCTTTTCTAGCTACTGATCCAGGCAGCAGGTTAAGCTTGTTTTTTGTTTTTAAAGGACAAGGGAGGTGTGTGGTAAAAGGAAGCTCAGGAGGTTTACAGTGTGTAGAAGGATAATGCTCTTGTCATAAATGTCTGCAAACTTTTCATGTACCAGCAATGAAACTGAACCTAAAATTAAACTTCAGTATTAGGGCTTGCAGTGTACCAGTGCAAGGAAATTACTCTTCTTAAGCCTTGTTAAAGTATATATTTATATGTCCTTTTAATGTCCAAAGAAGCCAGGCATTTAGAGCTAATATTTGATTTACAGCATGATCTTTTTTAAATGGGTGAGAGAGTACTTCATCAGCTTGATTTTTAGAATAATTTAAATTAAAACCAGATGAATTGTACGTGTTACGCTATTGATTTTTCTGAAAGACTTCTAAAGGTCACTGAAAACATAACAGGTGAAGACATTCATTAGTTTAGTATTTTTAGCTTCAAGTGAGTAATTTTTCTTTTGTTCTTTTTTGCAGCTTCATTGCAGTGGAGAACATAGACAGCTATTGTGTTCTCATTTCGTCTAAAGCTGTTTATTTCCTGAAGAGTGGTGACTACACAGACCGCGAGGCCATCTTCCTAGAAGTCAAGTATGATGATCTCTACCACTGCCTTGTTTCAAAAGACCATGGGAACGTGTATATACAGTTGACGAAGAAAGCTGTTAATACAAGCAGTGGTGTAGCAATGCCAGGCCCATCACAACAAAAACCAATGGTAAGGATCTAGCACCTCCTTGTTTCATTCATGCGGAGGTTTCTTTTCTTTTCCCCTTTATGCGCGTACTCGGCTGAAAGTGTTTGTAGTCATTAGTGTTTGTTTCCTGTGCTGCATAACAATGAAAACTTTGTTCTGTCAGCAGTGAAAACAGCTGCTGCCGAAAAGGTTTAGGTGACAGTAGAACTTACGCCCTAAGCTCCTGAGAAAAGCTGAAGGCAAAATCTAAAATATTCCTGCAGGCAGGAAAGTTACAGTAGGCAGCATGTATTAACCTAAGAAAGGCTTTAACTTTACAATACATACATGAAACTGAAGTACTTTGCTGTCTATTTAGTCTTCTCTTCTCCTCCCATACATAGTATTTTACTGCAAGGTATCTAAGATTGGAAAGAGTGCTTATGTCATGCATGTAAAAGTTAATCAGAACTCTCACTTCTAAAACCAATTACAGGGTTTTTTTGCTTCATTACAGTAGTTGCTCAGGGGTCTGTTTTACAGGCAAGGTTACAAGCTCACCCTTGACCCAAGTCAGTTTACATTCCAAACAGATGAGCCAGATAAAAGGTAGAAGGGAAAGCAAAGAAAGTAACTTCAAATATTGCAAGATGTTTCCGCTCTCATCCTAAAATGCCCATCTCTATTAACCTGTCTCTCCCTCTCTCACTTACTTCAGCCTCAGCACTGGGGAGGAACCTCCACTGAAACATTTCTGTTCATTATAGGAGACTTCAAACCTAATCCCTTCAGTTAGTGAAGTAATAAAAAATAAATATATTCTGCTTTAGAGGACAGCAGTACCACATTAAGAAAAATCACATTTCTTTTTGCAGGTGAAAGTGAAATCTGAAGTTCTTGCAGTAAAGCTGTCTCAAGAAATAAACTATGCAAAGAGCCTTTATTATGAACAACAGCTTATGTTAAGACTCAGTGAAAATCAAGAACAATTAGAGCTGGACTCTTGAAACCTCTTCCTTACTGCCAGAGTGAAGTGCAAGTATCAGTCTGGAGCTGATGGTATTCTGTAACTAGAGAAAGTACTGCACGGGAAAGAAGTATGATTTTAGGATTTAGCTAAATGGAATCATTGTGCATAAGAAAACAAGTGAGGTGGGCTCTTTTTTTTTTTTGAGCATTAGTTGTACAACAAAGATACAGCTGAAATGCATTTAGTTCTGGGAGAAGCCCTGTATTTTGCTAACATGTATATATGTAAAAGTGTTTCATGTAAATAAGAAAGTACAGACCAGGGTGTTTGGTATAAATAGAAGTCTGTTTACTGTGTAAAGAAATTAAAGGAGCTATACTGAGTCTTACTGCACTGCCTGAAACTAGCCATTCTCTCTCTCTCTTCTTTTTGTTGAGAAAGCTGATTTTCACAGTGCAGGGATGTAGATAAAAGTTTAAAAAATAAAATAAAATTAGGAGTTAATTGCAGCTGTTGGAGCACGGACATCCTGTAGTATGGAGCTTTAACGCTGTGATTAGGGTGCATTGTTTGGGGTTGTTCAGGGTTTTTTGGTTTTTTCTTAAATCACTAGTACAGCTAAATGCATGTATACGTAGTGTTCCACTGAAATTTCATCCTCGTTTTTAACAAAAATAATTGCGTTTTAATGCAATAAATACTGCAATGAGGACTCGCTAATTCAATTACATTTTCAAAAAATTAGAAAACAAGAAGCTGATTCTGTTCTGAATACAGCACTTAAACCTAGCAAAGTCTGCACTTCCGAAGGCCCCTGCTTCTAAGCTGCTTTTAAAATAGTTCGAGTGAGCAGCCTTGGAAAATGAAATCCTTAACGTCAGGTTTTCTCCGTCACTCAGACTGAGTAAGTCTATCTAGTTGGCTGGTTAGTGTGGAATTCTGCTCACGCTGGAACTGCTGAGGGGGTGGGGGGAGAGGAAATCGCTGCATCATTTGTCTTCATGACAACCTCTTCAAAATTAAACTTTTTGAAATAATAAAAATAACATGCTTTTTCAGATGTTGTACATCAAATCAGTATTTGTCTCATCAACTTTAACCAAGCTGAAGACTGAGGAATGAGTGCAGTCACATACCTTTACTCACAGAATCTAGGAAGTCTCGTTTTTGTGTTTGCTCCCTGGAATAGTTCAGCAACTGTGCTGCACGTCTGCGTGCACTACGGCATTTTGCTGTGCAAGGTTCAAGTGTGAATACACAACCTTCTGAAAACTGCGGAGTAACCTACATTTTAAAAGTTATTTTGTAAACCTTGGACTCAAAGTAAGGAGCCCCACTATAGCTTTACTTTCAACTTAGTTTACCATTTAGTTATCCTTTCATAAAGGCATACAGGAATATTTTTACACTGAAAGTTGGAATTAAACCAATTCTCAACTCCTGTAAAGTGAAAGGCAGAGGATTATTGTCTAAGGAGAAAATGTGGTATCAGTTGATGTGTGTATGGTCTGTGACTGGAAACCAAAATCCATAAAGGTCCATTACACAAATGAAACTGCATCACTTTTGTATATTTCTGGATAATTTTTAAGTAAATTAAGGAATTAAACAAGTGTATTGGCTTAACAGTGCTTTAACATGTCAATCCTACTGCACTCTGCTACCAAGACTCCCTCCTTCTCTCACCTGTAAAATTCTTCTCTAATGCACCGACTGTCTAGCTGCTAAAGATGGTAAGTAGATGGGGAAGGAAAATAAAAAATAGTTCACAGCTCTGTGTTGAGAATTTACAGGAGAATGGCTTGAATACTAAAGTTTTGTAACAATTTATATGAGGAGCTGATGTGCAAACTCTTGAAAAGTAGTTTGATAGTACACCCTTTGAGTTACCAGAACTCAGGAAGCCACAGTAGATAATGGATCTAATTTATGTATTTGTTTATTTCTTTTGGACTGTGCTTAACCTATTCTTTTGACTGTTGATTATTTAAACCTTTGAAAAGTGTGACTATTAGCCTAGATGTATACGAGTACCATGGACCATAACTGGCCTAGGTTAGTCCTGTATGTTACGATACCGTTCCTGATACTGTGCTCCTCTTGAGTACGGTGGCTGAAGTTGCTCTCTCGTCTACGGACAAGGCGAAGTTTTCTCTTAAGGGTACACACGGGGTACTGATTACAAGGAATGATGTCTTCATACACAGACATAGTTGAAAGCAGCACATTGCCTCATTTAGCATTCCAAACCAAACTGAATCAGAACTTTGTTTTTTTAAAAGCACAAATTATGTTATTTATTGCTGGAACCCAACTATTTTTATATAATTCCAGAACTCTTACTGTGGACTTCCTATTGCTATTGGCAGTACTAACATTATTACTCAGTGAATAAATATAACTTTCAGATTCCAGGAGCCATACTCAAAAATAGTTCACAGAGGATGTGGAGAGTAAGTGCAAACTCTTAAGAACTCAAACACAAGCCGTAAGTAGACTAGACAACATAATAGTTCCATTTACCAAATTCTGCAAAGTTCTTCAGCTTCTGAGCCTTGTGAAGACAGTATGCTTACCACGCTTAGCCTCGTTTCATTGGAGGAGGGAGGAATGACTGCTGCAGCAATGAAAGCAGATTCAGTCCTCAACTTTCAGAAGCTGGGGAGGAAAAATTTCACTGATGAGAGACACTAACACAGCTTTCTCCCCTGCCCTGCTGTCTTTAGCACACAGCCAATACAATTCAGGGAAGACAATGCTTTTTCACACCTCTTTGCTCAAGTCTTTATAAAAAGCTGTTGACCTTCACATTCTAATAAAGCTTAAATGACCCATCAACAATGGAGGTAGCATTTCAAAAACCCTATAACCCATGCAGTAATATGCTGAGGTAGAAAGACTTCACTTCAGCCCATTAGCTTTGATTTTACCTATATTTTGCTGAGAACTGTACAACCTGTTCTCCGCCTACTCTCACCAACTTTGTTTTCTTGCTGGAGTTGCTACTGAAGAAATGTAAAATAAAGATTATTGACATAAGAGTTATTTCACCACAATTCTGGAGAAGTGCAATAAATTTATTCCACCCACACTCTTCCATGTGCTCTTGCTTGCAAAACCATTAATTATGTGCAGGAACAGAGAATGACTGTAGAGGACAGGAACGAATAATTCTCTAAGTTCGACACACGCCTCTTGAGTGGCAGAACAGCCTTCAAGACTCTTCTTACATGATGTAATTCTGCTGCTTGATGTAAAAACCTGGACACCTCCCTGGAATGTTCCTGGTCACTGTAGGTCAAACCCAAACTTACTCTGACCTGGGCACTCAAACACTCTGCATTTGAGATTGTCTTGTTTTCCAAAAGTCATTTAAGAGTGGGAAATCTAGGTGGTAAGCTATTTAAAAGCACATATTGTAAAATAAAATCCAGACATCTTTCTTACAAGGCTAGATGACCAGCATGGCTGATACATGCTTTTGTGCTACAGTAGCACCTCACAGTACCTGTCATCTGCCCAAGCTATAGAATACCAGAGTTAAGTCAAACAACACACTTCAGAAAAAAAATGGCACTTCAGGTATTACTGTAATTCTGTGTGGGAAAAATGCATTGTAATATTTCTAACACTCATCCAGATCCCTGCATTCTACTGTCACTAAAATGAGACAGACTTGTGACTGAATTAGGTAAGCAAGTTTTTAATGTGCAAGATATGCAGAAGAACACAGATGGCGATGTCATTTTATTCTAGACGCAATTTTGGACAAGCAGCACTACAAAAGTCCTTTCTGTTCTGACCTGTATGCACAGCTGTGGCTGCAAACTTCCATTTTGCCACCCTGTATCTGACAAAGCAATCAAAACATGGAGAATTACTAATTTTGGATTGTATTGTTTAAAGGGCTACAAGATGGTCATAGCTAACAGGAATGTGACAAGGCCACTGAGAGACCATTTTTTTGCTCAGGACACAGTATTACTGATAAACAAGCTGGTACTGCAAAAGTATAAAGATGCAGGGAACTGCATAATATAGCTGCTAAAAGAGGCAAACCCCACACCGCTCACCAATACATGATTTTGTAACAAAATGTAATTCTTGGGAGACGTCCTCAGCTGGTAGCAGGATCTAGCACGGTATAGGTGGGAGTACATAAGGTGCCAGCCCACTTGCTGCCTCTGAAAGAAGAGAAATTAATTGCTTTCTGAAGTCACAGACTAAACTGGGGAATAAAGTTTGGTAACTTTCAGACACTGCACTCAAATGAGGGGTGAGGTTCTACATGTAGAACTGCATGCTCTACATGCAGCTTACTATGGTATGATCAGGCTGAAACAGACTTTTTGGTACTGTCATTACTGGATCATAAACAAGTCTGTTACCTACTTAGCCATTTATAAATAAAGGCTATGCAGTGAAACAGGCAATATAAAATGACGTATGCCTAAAATGAGGTAAACAGTGTGCAAGCTGTGAACATCCTTCCCTTCTTTCTGCTCCTGAACAGATTTCCAATAAATCAGCTAGACTATACTATCTCAACAGTTTAAGCTGTGAACGCTGTTTACCAAAAAAGTGCAGTGCTTACATTTTTGTGGCAAGAATGTAAGTGGCTAAATGGGCCACATCTCAAAACAGAAAAATAATCATAGCATTTCCCTATGACAAGGAGATTTTAATCTGTTTGCTATCCCGTTTCTTAGCCTGCATGATTGTTTTCAGTATTTGTCTATTTTTCTCATCAATAGAATACTTAGTTTCTAGGATCCTAGGCCAGCTATATATATTTTAACTTCTTTTCTGTCTCTGTAGCAAAGTTTAGCACTGACCTGTTTCCTACAGTGCCTGAACCACTAGATGATGACTCCTCTAGGAATAACCTTGCTTGGTCTGCATCTCTTCTTAGAAGAACGTGTCTGTATTTGCTAATCACAATGACTTCACCTCTGCTATCTGGGTCTGAAAAAGCAGGTTTCGAGGAGTGTACTCTCTTCAGGTTACAGGCTGCTGCAAAGAGCTAAGAAAAGAAAAACAACCCACATTTTAATTAAGTCAACAATTACTTACACAGCTTGGTTTCTTACAACGATTAACACTCTCTGTGTATATGCTTATATACTTCTTTTCTTGATATGCACCCACCCCTCCCTGCCCCCCATACTTTTTTTTTTTTTTTTTTTTAA
>Ga0065711_1030802_pt1 | contig 31395 bp, 22 predicted proteins | sample Hoacrofraction12_FD_59098 | JGI IMG/M metagenome (GOLD analysis project Ga0065711, IMG submission 59098) | Hoatzin crop microbial communities from Cojedes, Venezuela - Epithelial fraction 12 v2 (version 2) | ecosystem: Host-associated > Birds > Digestive system > Esophagus > Crop | place... | reverse complement strand
TCCCAGAAGATGCAGACATGGAGACGGAGATTTATGTTATAGATGGCTATAACAAAGAGATAGTCATAACAGATATTGGATATAATGTCACGAATGTTTTTATCAAATATCCAAACTCAAATGCTCTTGTAAAAGTAGACGTATCATACAGAGTAGATGGTAACGAATGCGCTGATACAACGTACAATACCAAGTGGACAATTGCAAGAGATGGTATGAAGCTCAATTTAAATACCAGTACAGAGTGCAAATATATTAAGATTACAATATGCTCAACAGGTGATCTTGATATTGAGAAGATAATTGTAAATTATACCGGCGTGCAGTTTAATTTATCCAGATTCATATTTATAGCATTTTGTGTCATGGCTGTTTTGTTTTTGGCAGCTGCATCAAAGAATTTTAATTATAGCATTCGTAAGACAACATGGATACTTATAGCTGTAAATGTAGTTTTATTTTATCTGTTTGCAAGTCTTGAGGAAGGAAAAATAGCCATAAAACTCCTTGATGGCATTCATATAAACTTGAAACGATATATGGATGACTATCAGGAATTGACGTATGCGCTTGCCAATAAGAGTACGCACTTTATCAATATATATCCGTCAGAAGAACTAATAAATTTGGCGAATCCATGGGATTATCTCATGCGCTCTCAAAATGGAATATCGTATCCTTTTGATGCGAGTTATTACGACGGAGTATATACGACATATTTTGGTATAGCACCTATTTTGATGTTCCTTTTGCCATACTATTTACTTACAGGAACAATAGTATATACGCAAAATACTGTAATAATGTTCATGATGCTATATTTTGCACTGACAGCTATAGTATTTGGATATGCGATAAAGATGTTTAGAGCAAGATATAAGGTATCGTTATCAAGCTATCTAATAGGATATTATTTGTTTACACTTGGAAGCGGAGTACTTCAGACTACAAGATACCAGAAATATGATCTTGCGAATATTTCAGCTATAGATTGTACGCTTTTGAGTATCATACTTATATTTATGCTGGAAAATGGAAAGTTTACAAAGCTAAAATTTATGCTGCTTGGATTTTTTATGGGTATGATGGTTTTGTCAAAGCCAAGCTTCATAATTTATTATTTATTGCTCATAGCGTTATGTGTATATCTAAAGACATACAAGAAGTTAAAAAGCATACCTAATATACTATGTTTTGGCATACCACTTGGAATACTTGCAGTTATACAGATGGCATATAATTACATAAGATACGATGATATATTCCAATTTGGACAAGTATATCAGCTTGGAGCCTGTGCATATGTATATAACTATTTTTCAATATGGAAATTGCTGAAGGCACTTGTAGCTGTTATTATGTCTCCGCCAAAGTTCACTCCGGGGGTATTTCCGTTTTTTAGTGAGAACTTATCAATGGACGGAATAGACCAGAATATGGTATCTCTTTGCGGCAAGGAAGTTGGACTTGTATTTTTGCCTGTGCTATTCATATTTGTTTTTGCACCAAGGATAATGAAAAAATACGCGGATGTTACAGATAAAAAAACAAAGCTTTTAGTTATATGCATGGGCATGACAAGTTTTATTTTGTTATGTGCATCAGTTACTGCAGCTGCTGTAAATGATGAATATCTAATTGATTTTAGAATGGTGTTTATGTTTATTGCATTTTTATTATGGATGATACTTATATCAAAAGATAAAAGTTACAACAAATATTTTAATTTGTGCGCATTTATAACGCTTGCTGTTATGATACCTTGCAGCCTTACTTATAATTTTTATATCGTAACAACATTTAATAGAATCAACGTGTACTTAAAGAGTATATTTGAAGTGTGGGCATAAAATAAGCTTTGGTAATTCACAAACCTCCTAATCTTTGCTATTATAGTTTTGGCGCTTTCATTTGATTAAAAAATATGTGCCTACTATACCGCAGAAAGAAGAAAACATGAAGCATATAGAAATTATAGTACCATGCAAAAATGAAGAGAAATGTATAGATATGTTTGTAGATGCTATCAAAGAAACTTTTGATAGCATGAAAGATGTATCTTTTTCCATATTATTTATAGATGATGGCAGTACAGACAAAACCATGGACAAGATACGAAGTCAGGCCAAAATTTGCGGCTCTGATGTTATCAGATATATTTCTTTTTCCAGAAATTTTGGTAAAGAGTCAGCGCTCTATGCGGGTATGTCTAATTGTAAGGGCGATTATATAGCAATTATGGATGCAGATCTTCAGCATCCGCCAAAACTACTTCCGAAGATGCTTGAAGCTATTGAGAAGGAAGGCTATGACTGTGCAGGAGCAAGGAGAGTATCCAGAAAGGGCGAACCGGTTATAAGGAGTGCTTTTTCGAAGAGCTTCTACTATGTCATCAACTGGGCTACGGGTATGAACCTAGTTCCTGGTATGACTGATTACAGACTTATGCGCATGGATGTTGTTAAATCTATTTGCTTGCTTACAGAAAGAGAGAGATTTATAAAGGGCATATATTCATGGGTTGGCTACAAGACTAAGTGGATTGAGTATGAGAACGTAGAGAGAGCAGCAGGAGAGACTAAGTGGTCTATGAGAGGGCTCTTCAATTATGCAAAGAGCGGATTCATAGCATTTGCTACTGCGCCTCTTCGCGGCGTGATATATCTTGGTATATTCACTGTGCTGATTTCTCTAATCTATGCTATACATGTATATATCAATATTAGAATGGGTCTTCGTGAATGGACGGATTCTGTGACTATCATCATGTTACTACTATTTATAGGCGGCGTCCTCATAGCTATTCTTGGCGTTATAGGAGAGTATCTTGCCAGAATCTACATGGAAGTAAAGGATAGGCCTATTTACATATCAAGAGAGAGTAACGTTGATAAAGACAAAGAATAGCCTTCGTAATTATTAGTATAAATACAAGAATAGCTATCCTAAATAGTGTCTCATATGCAGCAAATCTTACTAGTTTGAGATAGCTTATGACAAAGATTATGATATTGCTAAAAAGCAGATAATAAATTGTATTTTTGCTTATAAAACAAATCTCGTTATTGAAGATAGATACTAGTTTGTAAAATTTATACTTTGAGTTATGATTTTTATCTATATTTGATTTGCCTTTTGCAGATGCATAAATATCTTTTTGGTTGATATCATTGTCATGATTGTTTGATTTATTTATGATATGACAAATTCCATAAACAATCGTATATATCACATATACAAAGAACATTCCTGTAAGTATAAACAAAAATTTTGGTGGAAATCTGTATTCTGAAAGTTCATTAAAAGAATACAGATTTTTTATTACAATGGCGGATACGGCAGATATAGCAAACAATGGCTTGGATATTCTGTCTGCAAAGCGCGCACCAATTAGATAGAATGCAAAGTATTGCATAAGAGGAAAATAGTAATCCATATATCCGCCAACGACAGGTCCCAGTATGCGTATTCTGTTTATATCAGGGTCTATGAATGCAGATAGCATGGACAAAGCTATGAATAGAAGAGTTAGAGGCAAGGATTTTGTGATTTTGCAAATCCCTTTTCCAAATACAATGATTATCAGATACAGATAGGCAAAACTGCAGAGGAACTCTGTATAGCTAGGGAGTTCTTGAAGACTTAACAAATCAGTGAAGGTTTTTGGTGACATATTTTTTTGCACCAAAATAATTGAAAATATTCCGGCTATGTAGAAGGTGGTAAGTGTCTTTAGAAAGCCTTTGAATATTTTTTTGTGTGGTAAGTTTTCTTTTGATAGATATGCCACATTTGTAGTATAGCCAAAGCAAAACATAAAACCTGAAAATGTTGTGAGATTTACAAAGTCGGAGAATTTCACTTCTAACTCATTTGGAGTTCCGACGAGCTGAATTATATGTGCACTTATCATGAAGATGACAAGGAAAGCTTTATAATAATCGATTGCGATATTTCTTTTTTTGTTTTCCATTTCCTATCCCCTTTAAATTGATTTCAAATCTTAATAATGATACCATATAGGATGGCGGTTAGAAAATACTTATTAGGAGCATTAAACGTGGAAGATTCATTATATATTGTGATGCCTGCATACAATGAGCAGGATTCACTTGAAAAGGTCGTAAACGACTGGTACAAGATAATAGATGAGCATAGTGCAGATGGCAAGTCCAAGCTTGTCGTTGTAAATGATGGCAGCAAAGATGATACATTAGTAATTGGCCAAAAACTTATGGACAAATATCCGAATTTTGAAATCATAGATAAGTCCAATTCGGGACATGGTCCGACAGTTCTTTTTGCTTACAAATATGCTATCCAAAATGGCGCAGATTACATATTTCAGACTGATTCTGACGGTCAGACTAACCCTTTGGAATTCGAGAATTTCTGGAATATGAGAAAAAAATATGATGCCATAATAGGTGATAGGCAAGACTCTAGGCAAGATGGCAAGGACAGAGTATTCGTTGAAAAAGTTGTATGTATTCTTGTAAAACTGATTTTTGGAGTAGATGTTCCTGACGCCAATGCACCTTTTAGACTTATGAAAACAGACCTTGTTAAAAAGTACATTGATATCATGCCTCAGGATTTTAACATTCCAAACATTGTATTTACAGCGGCATTTGTATATTTCAAGGAAAAAGTAAAGTTTGTAAAGATTTCATTTGAGCAAAGATCGGCCGGCGTCAATTCAATCAATATCAAAAAGATATGTGCAATCGGAATTAAAGCTGTCGGCGACTTCATAAAGATAAAGAAAAATATGAAGAAAATGCAAAAAATGCTTTAATAAAAAATTTTGGCAACAATGAGAAAAAATATGGAAAATAAAATATTAAAAAAAGAAAATAAATCTAATAATGATACAAAAGATAAAAATCATTTCGCATCATCAAATATAGCAAAAACTTTTGGCGTTACTTTAATCGGCATAGTATCAATACTGCTTTTATGCATGAATATGTACAAAATGGATGGATACTATGCGTCAGGCGCAGATATAGATACGCATGTTGCAAGAATTTACTCTTTGTATGAGGATATTACAAATGGTATATTCCCTGCCAAGATTCATACTTCGATGCTTGATGGCTATGGATACGGCATTGGATTTTTCTATTCGGATTTCTTTTTGTATGTTCCTGCGTTATTTCTGATTCTTGGATTTTCTGTGAACACCGCGATTAAAGCATATATTACTATGTGTTATCTGTTTATGTACTTTAACACATATGCCGCGGCCAAGATGCTGACTAGAAAGCGCATGACATCTGTTATAGCGGCGGAAATGGCGCTTCTTTCGACAAGATTTGCAAATCAGTTATTTGATGATGCGGGCTTTGGCTCTGCTATGGCTATGGCTTTTGTATCAATCACTACGGCAGGGCTTATATATCTTTTGGAAGCAGAAGATAAGAAAAAAGAACGTACCGGCATGATAGCTCTTATTTATGGCTACTGCGGTATCATCTTTTCACATACGATATCAGCATATCTTATGGTATTTGTCTGCGTTTTGGTTAGTATTTTTTATCTGAAAAAAATAATCAAAAATCCGATGAAGATTTTGAAAATTCTAATATCTGCCATAGTAACGCTTCTAATAACGGCTGAATTTTGGATACCTGCACTTGAACAGTATACGATTCAAGTTTTCAGAACATCTTCGGATTATACCGGTATGATAGCTATTGGCGGACCGGATGAACTTGTTAGATTTTCGAATCATGACTTTGGATATGCGCAGACAGCGTGCCTTTTCGTAATAGCTATTGCTTGTATTTACATAATTTTCTCTAAAAAGAAAATATCATACAGCACAGTGGTTTTGGCCATACTTTCAATAGCTATATCCCTTCTTACACTTTGGGAGAGCTTTTGGCTTGTTCTAGAACCTGTATTTGGCATGATTCAGTTTTCGATGAGATTCTACAATATCAGTACAGGACTTATGGCGCTGGCATTTGCGTGTGTGCTATCGGATATTGATATGAAGCGTTTGGGAGATGCAGTTATTTTGGCGGTAGTTGTCATAGTTTTTTCATACATGACATATATATACTATTATCCGGCCGATAGCTTAGGTGAGCGTGACTATGACGACCTAGCATATATGACAGGTGAGCTTCATAACAATCACTATGAGTTTGTGCCTGTAGGCGGCATGGAGTGGTATGAGTTCTTGGAGCCTTGCGTAACTGTCACGGCGGATGATGGCATAGTCAACGAAGGTGTAAAGTATGATGCGGATTCTTATATGGAAGTTTGGGTCGATATCAGCAAGGAATACTGGGATATTCCATATCTGTATTATTACGGCTACGCGGCATATCTTGAAGATGGAATAGAGCTTATTGTAGGAAAGGCAGACTCTAGTCTTGTCAGAGTATATATGCCTGAAGATGATAGCGCAGTCGAAGGTACATATGTAAAAATAATTGTTTGCTATAGAAAGACTATGTTACAAAAGATAAGTTATATTATTTCTTTTGTAGCGGGCACCTTGACTTTAATTTATACAGTGGTAACTTATATATTAGTACGCAAAAAAAGAAATTTTTATACGAGGTGAAATCATGGAAAAACTTGCAATAGATGGCGGAAAGCCGGTAAGAGATAAAAAGATAGGATACGGCAGGCAGTGGATAACCGAGGAAGACGCAGAAGAAGTTAAAAAGACACTTCTAAGCGACTATATCACATGCGGTCCAAAGGTTGATGAAATTGAGAGAAAACTTTGCGAATACACAGGTGCAAAGTATGCAGTTGTTGTATGCAACTGCACAGCGGCTCTCCATATAGCGGCTGCGGCAGCAGGAATTGGCAAGGGAGATGAGCTTATCACAACTCCTCTTACATTTATGGCCAGTGCCAACTGTGCTCTATATTGCGGCGGAAGGCCCGTATTTGCAGATGTAGACAAGGACACTTACAATATTGATCCCGAGTCTATAAAGGCGCATATCACAGATAAAACAAAGTCAGTTGTAGCTGTAGATTTTACAGGTCAGGCTGTAAAGGTTGATGAGATTAGAAAAATATGTGACGACAATAATCTTGTTTTCATAGAAGATGCCGCACATTCAATCGGAACTAAATACAAGGGCAAGATGGTAGGTAGCTTGGCCGATATGACATGTTTTTCTTTCCATCCGGTAAAAACAATAACATCAGGTGAGGGCGGAGCTGTTCTTACAAATAGTAAAGAGTATTATGAAAAGCTCCTTCTTCTTCGTTCACACGGAATGGAGCATGATCCTGACAAGATGCTTGAAGGGCCTCACGAAGGACCTTGGTATTATGAACAGCAGATTCTTGGATTCAACTATCGTATGACAGATTTCCAAGCGGCTCTTCTTTGCAGTCAGCTTGGCAAAATCGACAAATTCATAGCAAGAAGAAAAGAAATCGTTGCAAAATACAATGAAGCATTCAAGGATATTCCTGAAATCATACTTCAAAAGGAAATACCTGAGTCAGATACGTCACGTCATCTCTACATCATTCAGCTAGACCTCGATAAACTAACATGTACGAGAAGACAGTTCTTTGATGCTATGAGCGCAGAGAACGTGCAGTGTCAGATTCACTATGTACCTGTATACTGGTTCCCATATTACAAGAGCCTTGGCTATGAAAAGGGACTTTGCCCAAATGCTGAGAGCATCTATAAGGGCATCATGAGTATACCTCTTTATCCAAGACTAACCGATGATGAAGTGGATAGCGTAATCGCAGCTGTTAAAAAGATAGTAGAAAACTACAGAAAATAAGCTAAAGGTGCAGAAAAATGTTCGAAAATATGGAGAAAAAAGCAGCTCATGACGAGATTTTGAAAATGGTCTCTGCGTACTGCGACAAGTTTCATAAGAAAAAAGAATATGAAAAAGGAGACAGGATACCATACGCATCAAGGGTTTATGACCATGATGAGATGGTAAATCTTGTTGATTCTGCGCTTGAATTTTGGCTTACATCAGGAAGATATACAGATGAATTTGAAGAGGGACTCTCAAAATATTTGGGAGTTTCCTTTTGTTGTTTGGTAAATTCCGGTTCCTCTGCAAATCTTCTCGCTTTTATGGCTTTGACATCAGATCTTCTTGGAGATCGCAAGATAAAAAGAGGTGATGAAGTAATAACGGTTGCGGCAGGATTCCCTACAACGGTTACGCCTATAATTCAATACGGCGCAGTTCCAGTATTTGTGGACGTTGATATACCTTCTTACAATATAAATGCGAATCTGTTAGAAGCTGCTTACTCAGACAAAACAAAGGCTGTTATGCTTGCGCATACACTTGGCAATCCATTTAATCTTGAGATGGTAAAGGAGTTTTGCCAAAAGCATAATCTATGGCTCATAGAAGATAACTGTGATGCACTTGGAAGTGAATACTGGCTTCGTGAAGATTTGGCATCCGATAAGGATAGAAAAATAATAGAGAAGATTTTGTCTGATAAAGAAGACGACAATGTCGATACTGATTATAATGCTGAAAATGCGCACATTAAAGTTTATAATGGCAAAAGATATATCAAAAAGAAAACAGGAACGATAGGAGATATCGGAACATCCAGTTTTTACCCGCCTCACCATATGACTATGGGAGAGGGCGGAGCAGTCTATACTGACAATCCACTTCTAAACAAAATCATCAGATCAATGCGTGATTGGGGAAGAGACTGTGTATGCAAATCCGGGCATGATAATATGTGCGGACACAGATTCGATGGACAGTTCGGAGAACTTCCTAAAGGCTATGACCATAAATATGTTTATTCGCATTTTGGGTATAACCTTAAAGCTACAGACTTGCAAGCATCAATTGGATGTGCTCAGCTAAAAAAGTTCCCTCAGTTTGTGGAAAAGAGACGCGAAAACTTTGATTACTTATATAAACGTCTTGAAAATTGCAAAGATAAGCTGATTCTTCCGGCTTGTGATACTAAAGCAAATCCAAGCTGGTTTGGATTTGCTATAACTTGCAAAGAAGAGGAACTTCGTGAAAAAATAGTACAAAATCTTGAATCACACGGAATCCAAACAAGAATGCTTTTTGCAGGAAATCTTTTAAAACATCCGTGCTTTGATACTATGAGAAAAGAAAATAAGGGCTTTCGCGTAGCATCGAGTTTGGATAATACGGATAGAATCATGCGGGATACATTCTGGATAGGTGTATATCCGGGCATGAACAAGGATATGCTTGATGAAATGGCAGATAGGATACTTGAAGTTTTATAAAAAGAAAACTTGAACGAGAGGAAAAACTATGAAAGTAGTACTTCTTGCAGGGGGATATGGAACAAGAATAAGTGAAGAAAGTCACTTAAAGCCAAAGCCTATGATTGAGATAGGAGATAAGCCTATTTTATGGCATATCATGAAAGAATATTCGCACTGCGGATTTAATGATTTCATTATTTGTGCAGGCTATAAACAACATGTTATAAAAGAATGGTTTGCAAACTACTATCTATATAACTGCGATGTGACTTTTGATTTTGCAAATGATAACAGAATGACAGTTCATAGCAATGCGTCGGAGCCTTGGAAGGTAACTGTAGTCGATACCGGCCTTGATACCATGACTGGCGGCAGAATAAAGCGTATCCAAAAGTATGTAGATCGCGAACGCTTCATGCTATCTTACGGTGATGGCGTATGCGATGTTGACATGAATGATATTCTAAAATTTCATGAGAAGAGTGGCAAAATAGCTACAATTACATCTGTAAATATAGGTCAAAGATTCGGAACCATGGAGATGAACGGTGATGATATTATATCGTTCAGAGAAAAAAATGATATTGATGGAAGTAGGATAAATGGCGGATATATGGTACTTGAACCTGAGATTTTTGACTATATAGATTCTGACAAAACAGTATTTGAGACTGATGTTTTGCCAAAGCTTGCCGGAGAAAACAAACTTGCAGGATACAGATATGATGGTTTTTGGCAATGTATGGATACCAAAAGAGAACATGATAGATTAGAAAACTTATGGAATAGTGGCCGGGCACCATGGAAGACGTGGTAAAGATGTAATTTTTAATAAGATTAGCAAATATATATTTAGAGGATATATAAAAATAAAATGTGGTCGATGTCATATTATAATGACATTAACCACATTTTTTTATATAAGTATATTAAGATGCTGTATATGTATCTATATCGTAAGGTGTATCTATTGTTGTGTCGTCAAGTCCTCTGTCTTTGTTTATAAAGTGAGCTACAACAGCAGCGAAAGTGTTTCGGCCTTCCTGAGTTAGGTGTATGCCATCACTCATAAGATATTTGCTTGCGGTTGTGCTATCAAGATTCATATACTGGCCTGTGTATGCATCGAATACGCTAAGACCAAGAGTTTCGCCAACAGATCTACAGTTTGCGGCGTAGTCTGAAAGCGTTGCAATACCATTATCAACTATATTGCCATCACCAATGTATGAACCATCTGAGCCCCAAAACTGTGCATAGCATGGTGTACAAACAAGGATATATGCATCAGGATACAAACTTTGAAGTTTTGATAAGCTGTTTTTCATGGCATTGGAATAGCAAGTATTGTCATTACCATCAGAAGTGTTCGAAATTTGACGTTCATTCAAATAGTCGTTTACTCCGTATTCTATGATGAAGTAGTCGATGTCATTTTTATCCAAAGTACTTGCAACTGCCTGTGCTCCGTCATATGAATCGAAGATGCTCTCGTCAGCTTCGCCTGCAAGGTATTTTACTATATTTACAAATGTGGCGTCGTTGGAACTGTATTTCTCATCATTTGCAGGCATAGAAGCTGTAGTTCCGCCGCATCCAAGGTTATAACATGTAGTGCCTGTCATCTTTGCTACATAATCTGCAATGGATGTGCCATCTTCGCGGCCGTTATTGAACTGGCTGTCTCCAAGAAATACAACTTTGATTGTATCATCTTCTGAAGAAGTTTCTGTTGCCGTAGTGGAACTCTCACTACTTGCCTCTTCCGTGCTACTGCTATTTGCTGTATCACTTTCGCTTGAGCTTTCGGCAGATGCACTTGTAGCGGCATCGCTTGAACTATCAGCTGTGAGAGCTTTTGCACTTGAAGCTGTAGTACTTGCTTCATTTGAAGAGCTGTTTCCGCAAGCAAAAAGAAGTGATGCACAGGAAATAATAGATGCTACTGCATATAATTTTCTTTTCATGTAATCCTCCATATACTTAGAATTATTTTTATCTAAAAACAAATAAGCGTATGATTATAAATTATGATATAATAGGCAAGATGGTCAAGTATTAATTTGAAAATACATCAAAAATTCATCAAAAAGTTAAGCACAGAGGGAAAGATTCTATGGATAAAATAGCAGTTTTGATACCATGCTACAACGAAGAAAAAACAATTGAAAAAGTAATAAATGACACAAAAACCGCACTCCCCGAGGCGGTGATATATGTTTACAATAACAATTCTACCGACAATACAGCTGAGATTGCTAAAAGGTGCGGAGCAGTAGTTCGAAACGAATACATGCAGGGCAAGGGCAATGTTATAAGACGTATGTTCAGAGAGATAGAAGCAAAGTGTTATATCATGGTTGACGGTGATGATACATATCCTATGGATGCGGCACCAATGATGGTTGACAAAGTACTTAATCATAACTCGGATATGGTCGTAGGTGATAGATTATCATCAACTTATTTTACTCAGAACAAAAGGCCATTTCACAATTTTGGAAACTCACTTGTAAGAGGCTCTATCAATAAGCTTTTTGGATGCGACATTAGAGATATCATGACGGGCTATAGAGCATTTAGTTATGAGTTTGTAAAAACATTTCCTGTTTTGTCGAAAGGCTTTGAAATCGAAACAGAGATGACTATTCATGCTGTTACGAACAATATGCAGATAGACAATGTTGTCATAGAATATCGTGACAGGCCTGAAGGTTCCGAATCGAAGCTAAATACATATTCGGATGGATTTAAAGTTCTCAGAACTATTGCAAGACTTTACAGAGATTATAAACCTATGCAGTTCTTTAGTGCATTTGCAGTTGTTCTTGCACTACTTGCTATTATATTTGTGATTCCTGTATTTAGAGACTACTGGGCAAGCGGTGAAGTTAGAAGATTCCCGACGCTCATTGTATGCGGATTTACTATGATGGCGGCAGTTCAGTCATTTTTTAACGGAATGGTACTTCATAGCATGGCTATGACCAATCGCCGCAATTTCGAGATGCAATTAAATGTCCTCAGCCGCAAGAAGATGGCGCAGGATGATGCAAACGACTAAAAAAGTAAAAGTTAAATTTAAGTTAGAAAGAGTAACAATATGCCAATTAGAGTTAATAGTTTCATGGGAAAACTTGGCTGGAATGCAAGAAAATATCTTCCAAATCTTGCAAGCAGTGCCTATTTGAAACTTCAATTTGTAACAAGAGGAAGAGCTCAGCAAAAATATGTTGATTATTTTTTGAATGGCAAAGAAGTTCCAAAGCCAAATGTAGTCAACATCGAAACGATAAACAGATGCAATTCGACATGTGCCTTTTGCACAGCAAACGTACATGCCGAGAAAAGACCATTAACCAAAATCGAAGATGACTTGTACTACAAGATAATCGATGAACTAGCCGATTGGGGATACAAGGGTCACCTCACGCTTTATGGAAATAACGAGCCATGGCTTGATACGAGAATAGTTGAATTCCATAAATATGCAAGAGAAAAGCTTCCTGAGTCTTTCATTTTCATGTCAACGAACGGACTGATTCTTACTATTGATAAGGTAAAAGAGATTAAGCCTTACATCAATCAGCTCATAATAAATAATTATTCGATGGATATGAAGCTTCATGACAATATTCAAAAAATATATGACTATGTAGTTGCAAATCCTGATGAGTTCAAGGATCTTGATATCCAGATTCAGATGAGATATCTTCAGGAAGTTTTGACCAACAGAGCCGGAAGCGCTCCAAACAAAAAGTCAACGGAAAAGGTTATAAAAGAGACATGCCTTTTGCCATTCACGGATATGTGGATTATGCCAAATGGCAAAGTTGGGCTTTGCTGTTGTGATAATTTCGAAGTTACTGATTTTGGAGATCTGCACAACATGTCAGTTCGAGATGCTTGGGAATCCGAAAAGCTCATGGCGGCCAGAAGAGCTATAGCAAAGGGAAGACAAAACTATAAGTTCTGCGAGCACTGCGATTTCATCGATGCCGGATTTAGAATGCAGCTTGTAAAAGCAATACTTAAAGACGGCGAAGATGCGGCTCATAACATAGGCGGTCAGGAACGCATGAAAGTTTTCAAACAAGAAAAATAACAAATATAAATAACACCACAAGAGGATTAGATGATGAAACAAGTTGAAAAGAAAAAATGTAGCCTAAAGAATTTCTTCCAAAATTTTTGGTATATTTTTCCTATACTAATCTTCTTTGTAGGTGTTATTTTGTTATATTTGGTATGCGGAGAGGATAGCTATATTTCAATCCATGACAATTTGGATCTCTTTACACCTCAGTTTCAGATGATGAAAAATGACGGCACTTTCTTTAGCCAAAGCGCATCAACAGACTTTCTTGACGGTATATCCAGAAATGTTTTGCCGTCGGAATTTTCTTTATATACCGTTTTGTATATGATTTTCCCGTCATTTTCGGCATATGTTATCGGATATCTTCTAAAAATAGTTATAGCAATTATTGGAGGCGGACTTCTCGGAGCGGATATGCTTTTTGATTTTCGAGATAAAGAGAATACGGCAAAAAACAAGCTAATGCCTGTTATTATTTTGTGTTCTTTTGCGTATGGTATTCTAAATCTTTTTCCGGCATTCGGTATCCCATTTGCATCGATTCCGCTCATCATTTATTTTCTTAGAAGAGCCTACAAGACAGGATTTAAGAGATATTATATTTATATTCTCCTTTATCCCTTCTTATCATACTTTTCATATTTTGGAATATTCATAATGGGGTACCTAGTTATAGCAATCATATGGATATCTATTAGGGATAAAAAGTTTTCGAAAAGGCTTCTCATATCACTTATCATGCTTGTAATAGGAAGCGTATTATGTGAGTACAGGCTTTTTGCAACGATGCTTTTTTCTGATGAAGTGACAATCAGAAGCAGCATGGTTGTTGCAAATTTATCTCTCTCTGAGATTTTCTCACAGATGGCTGACGTATTTGTAAATGGCATGATGCATGCAAACGATGCACATTTATATATCGTTATGCCCGTTTGTATAGTATACTTTTTGTATATAAATATAAAATATATTGTAAAAAAGAATGCAAAGATGATTTTATGCGATTCTTACAATTTGCTTGCTCTTTGCCTTATATTTAATACGGTTATTTACGGATTGTATTATTTTGAACCATTTAGAAATCTTGTGGAGATGCTTGTGCCGCCTCTTACAGGATGGCAGTTTAACAGAACGATATTTTTTAATCCTTTCATATGGTATGCGGAGTTTACGCTTGTTATGTGCAGGATGATAATCTTTGCATATAAGTCAGCAAAGAGAGCCTTCTTAAAATATATAGCATATATTTTAATAGCAGCATCAGTTCTTGTAATACTCATTCAGCCGGCACTCCCTCTTGGAGATAGCACAAGATATGATGATTTGTATACCACGGCATATGGCACGTATTACAAGATTTGTCATGACGGACAAACTGTTGATACGCTCTCCTTTAGAGAATTTTTTGACACGGATTTATTCGAAGAGATAAAAGAAAATATAGATTATAATGAAGGCGAGATGGCTGTAGCTTACGGACTATATCCGGCGCAGCTTGAATATAATGATATTTCGACACTTGATGGATATCTTGGCTTTTACTCACAGGAATATAAAGATAAGTTTAGAAAAGTAATTGCTCCTGCTTTGGAACTTCAAGAGGCATCAAGAATATATTTTGATAATTCCGGAATAAGATGTTATCTTTATTCAGGGACAGAGAGTTCAATCCCTATGTATACTAAGTCGCTATCAGGTATCACGGCTGAAGATTTGTATGTGGATATGGATGCTTTAAAAGACCTTGACTGCAAATATATCTTCTCGAGGATAGAACTTACTAACGCAGATGATTTGGAAATAAATCTTCTTGGATGCTTTGAAGGGTCTGCATACAAGATATATGTATATGAAGTGTAAATAGTTATTAAAGCTAGATAGAAATTTTACATAAAATATTACAGATTTTATTCAGAGTAATGTTTACTCAATAGAAAATTTAAAATATATTTAATGAGAAAACCGAAAGGAAATCCGATGGAGAATAAATTTTTAAAAAAACTTGGAATTTTATTTATCATAGTTTTTTTGCTAAGCCTTGTGCCGATACTTATGCTTTCGCCATATTGTCTTCCGATTGCGGATGATTTTGCATATGGCTATGACACGCATGAAGTCATACTTGCAGGCGGCAATATATTCGAAGTTATAATTCAGGCATTTAAGAGCGTCGGAAGATATTACATAGAGTGGCAGGGCACATACACATCGTGCTTTCTTATGACACTGCAGCCGGGGATTTTTGGCATGAAATTTTATTATCTGACGCCTTTTATCATGCTTTTTGCACTTTCTTTTAGTACATTCTTCTTTTTCAAGGTGCTGATTAGAGAAGTGCTTGGCATGTCCAAATCGCTTTCCGCTATATTGTCATGTCTTGTGCTTTTTGTGCAGATTCAGGCAGTAAAAGATGTTGCGGAGTCTTTTACTTGGTATAACGCATCGGTTCACTATACTGTCGGACATTCGATTTTTATGATATATTTGGCACTTGGGTTTAGACATATTTATAGGAGAAAAAATAATGAGAAGAGCCTTGGCATCTTGGTATTTATTTTCGCCTTTCTCACAGCCGGAGTAAATAATGTAACTATTGTATGCGGACTTCTCGTAGCGCTTACTGCAATAGGTCTTGCAATTTGCTCAAAGATTTCTTTTTTCAAAGACAAATTCGAACTTGATATTAGATTCAGAGACATTTTACCATCAAGTATCATCATGCTTATTGGATGTATAGTAAATATCAAGTCTCCGGGAAATGCATACAGGCTTGAATATATGGGTGGTTCGCACAACTCGGTAGTAGCAACGATACTTAAGAGCTTTGAAAGTGGTGCGGAATATATCGTTAAGTGGAATGACACAAGAGTTATTTTGTTCGTAATTTGGATAATTTTTGTATGTCTTTTATTTAATAAACAACTTAAAAGTATAAATTATGACTTTAAGTTTCCGGGACTTGTAACGCTTTATTCTTTTTGCTTTTTGTCGGCATCATTCGCATCAGGCATATATACAAGTCAGCTAAATACAGAAAATGCGCTTCCTATCAGAGCTGAGAACGTATCATTTTTTGTTTATATAATACTTCTGTCTATCAATGCGATTTATTGGACTTCTTGGTTTTTGAAAAAAGAATTTAATTTGTCCTTTAATATTATTTATGTAATAAATGAAAAAATGCGTGGATTGACAATTCTTTTATCTGTCATTTCAGCTGCGATTTTTATCTATATAGCAGGTATAAATCTAAGTTTTAACTATTTTACATCGACATCGGCTTTTGCTGACGTCATCGGTGGTGATGCTGCATACTACAAAGAGCAGATGCTTGAGGGCTTTGCACTTTTGGAAGATGATAGCCTTAGCGATGTAGAAATTTCAAGGCTCAAAGACGTATGGCCCGAGACGCTCATCACACAGGAGTCGGATAGCTGGATATCAGGAACCAAGAGATATTATCATAAAAACAGCGTTGAATTTGTAAACGAAGATGGAATAATTTGGAATCATTAAGGAAGTTATATGAAGAAAAAAAATCTTATTAAAAATTTAATCGTATTTATAATACTTGCGCTTGTTACACTCTTTTACTATATGGCAAGCGAGATGAATCCATGGTGCGTTCAAATACCTCACCTTGATTCATCGGTTTTTTTGCGCGTTGCAGTTGGCATGCACAGCGGCGAAATCGCATATGTAGATATATTCGATCACAAAGGACCAATCCTCTATGCTATTGAATATCTTGGCCTTGCAATTACGCCGCATTCACTGACAGGTATATGGATACTTGAACTTATATTTGGATTTTTTAATCTCGTATTTTTGTATTTTACAGCCAACCAAATTTCCAAATCCAAACTCGTATCGATGATTTCGGCTATTCTTTGCCTGCACCCTTTCTACTACTTTTTTGCACAAGGTAATACTGACGAAGAGTGGGCGCTTCCTCTTATAAGCTTTTCTCTTTTTGTATTTGTCAGATACCTAAAGACAGGCTATATAACGAAGAAACTGATATACATCGTCGGAATATGCATGGGGCTATCCTTCCTCATAAACGGTAACCTTGTCGGAGTATGGGCAGCATATGCCACATGGATATTAGTATATCTTATAGTAAAAAAGAAATTTAAAGAACTTGTAAACGACATAGTATTTTTCGTTCTTGGATTTATTACAACTCTTGGAATCGTGAGCCTTGTTCTCGCCGCATTTGGCGCATTCAAGGCGTTTTGGAGTATTTACCTTGGCTTTAACTCGGACTATGCAGGCGGCGGCATCTGGATTTCCAGAATTCAGAATATGCTCAGTTTTTCGTATACAGATGTATTTTTTGTCATTGTATTTATTACGATGTTTATTATTCTTTTCCATGAAAAAACAAACTTGCTTGACTATAGATATAGCGGCATCTGGTTTGCATTTGTGACGCTCCTTATGGTGTCGATGAGCGGAAGAGGCTATGAACACTACGGCATACAACTGATTCCATGCCTGCTCATACCTGTAACTGTCGTACTGAACAAAGTCTATGAATGCTGTCATGGCCAAAAAGAATTTGTTATGATATGCGCTCTTTTCCTAGTGCTTGTACTTCGATATGACTATGCAGATTATTACAATGACTGCATCCTCTGGACTATGGATGAAACGACTGACAATTACAGAGCGGGCGGCAAGGCCGAGTACTACAGATATGTAAACGAATACCTTGGCGGCAGATGGGATGAGCAGGACATCATCGACTGGGTTGTAAACGACAACAGTGATTAAAAGATAGCTTTTTATATGGATATCATATATAATATCAGTCGGAATGCAAAAGCTTTGACTAGATAAAAAACATAAGTTTGATAATTTATTATTGGCAATATACATTATGAGATTAACTTAAAAATAACACTTAGAGGTTACTATGAAAAGAGCATTGGTTATAGGCGCAGGTCCTGCGGGACTTACAGCCGCATATGAATTACTGAAGAAGTCAAAAGAAAACGGAACAGATATAGAAGTAGTAGTATTTGAAGAGTCAGACGATTTTGGCGGAATCGCCAAGACAGTAAACTACAAAGGAAACAGAATGGATATGGGCGGACACCGCCTCTTTTCCAAAGTTCCTGAAGTAAATAAGTGGTGGAATGACATGATACCTATGCAGGGAGCACCTGCCATGGATGATATCATGCTTGATAGAAAAGTGGATACTATAGAAGGCGGTCCCGATCCTGAAAAAGAAGACGACGTCATGCTCACAAGAAGAAGAGTTAGTCGTATCCTTTTTGACGGCAAGTTCTTTGACTATCCTGTATCGCTCAAGATGGAAACGCTCAAAACCATGGGATTTGCCACAACAATGAAAGTTGGATTTAGCTATATGGCAGCCCTTCTTCACAAGAAAAAAGAAGATAATCTTGAGAACTTCTACATTAATAGATTTGGTAAAAAACTTTATCAAATGTTTTTTGAATACTATACAGAAAATCTTTGGGGCAGACACCCATCAGAAATTGATGCAAGTTGGGGTGCTCAGAGGGTAAAAGGCGTATCGATTACGGCTATTTTGAAAAACATGTTCCAAAAAGCATTTCATATTCAGTCCAAAAAGGTTGAGACATCTCTTATTGAAGAGTTCAAATATCCAAAGTATGGCCCGGGACAGATGTGGGATGTTACAGCAAGGAAAGTTTCGCAGATGGGCGGAACTATCATAAAGCATGCCAAAGTTGTAAATCTTAATAAAGACGAAAATGGCAAACTCGTATCTCTCGTATACGAAAAAGACGGTGAGAAGATTACAATGGAAGGTGACTATTTCATCTCATCCATGCCAATCAAAGACCTTGTTGAAGGTATGAATGATGTGCCAAATGATATGATGACTATCGCCAAAGGTCTACCATACAGAGATTACATGACACTTGGCGTACTCGTTCCAAAGATAAATTTGAAGAACGAAACCAACATGAAGACTATATCAAATATAGTTCCTGATTGCTGGATATATGTTCAGGATAGAAATGTCAAAATGGGTAGACTCCAGATTTACAATAACTGGTCACCATATCTTATCAAAGATATTGAAAATACTGTTTGGCTCGGCCTTGAATACTTTGTAACAGAAGGTGATGAGTACTGGAACATGACAGAAGAAGAGTTCTCAAAGCTTGGCGTATCAGAGATGGTAAAGCTAGGACTTATTGATAGCGAAGACTCTGTTCTTGATACTCATATGGAAAAAGTAAAAAAGGCTTATCCTGCATATTTTGATACATATTCAGAGATTGATAAATTGACCGGATACCTTGATACAATTGAAAATCTCTACTGCGTAGGACGTAACGGTCAGCATAGATATAACAACATAGACCACTCGATGATTACTTCTTTTGAAGCTGTAAAAAATATTTTCTCGGGCAGCAAAGATAAGAGCAATATCTGGAATGTAAATACAGAAAAAGAATATCATGAGCAGGATGCAAATGCGGGTAATGAGGTTGACTGATGGATTTTTACTCACTTTTAATGTTTTTGTTTATAGCGATTGCTCTAATTTTATATTATAAAGTTATGAAAAGCAGGCAGTGGATTTGCCTGCTTATTTTCAGTATGTGCTATTATGCTATGTGCGGCATAAGCGGCGCAGTATATATATTCATAACAGCTATCAGCACATATCTTATAGCTATTAAGATTGAAAATATAAACGAGAAATATAAACGCCTAAGAAAAGGACTTTCTGTATTACCAAATAAAAAAACAAAATCACTTAAGGAAGAATTTGGCGAAAGAAAAGAATATAGGAAGTTTTCAAAGGAAGAATCCGGCGAAAAAGCAGATGAAAAAACAGAAGTAAGGAAACTTACAAAAGAAGAGAAAGCCATACTAAAAACCAAAAACCAAAAAGAAATCAGAAAATACTTAATACTTGATTTACTTATAAATCTTGGCATACTTCTATTTGTAAAATGCGGTGTTTATACAGGAAGTTTACTCCTTCCTCTCGGAATATCATTTTATACATTTTCATCTATTGCTTATCTTGTTGATGTATACAACAAGAAAATCAGGGCTGAGAAAAATTTTGGAAAATTGCTTTTATTCTTGTCATATTTTCCGCAGATTATCCAAGGACCTATCAATAGATTTGATAAGATGCGTCCGCAGTATGACAAAGTGCATACATTTAATTATGAAAATTTCAAGAGTGCAATATGGCTCTTTTTGTTTGGTGCGCTCAAAAAATATGCTATTGCGGATATGCTTGTAGACACGATAGGTTACATATTTGACAATGGCTACGAGGGCGTTCCGGGGAGTCTTATAGTCTTTGGAATACTCCTATACTCGGCGCAGCAATATGCAGACTTTTCGGGCGGAATAGATATGGCATTTGCGATATCAAAGATGTTTGATATCGATATGATGGTCAATTTCAAAAGACCTTATTTTGCAACGTCACTTGGAGATTTCTGGAGAAGATGGCATATATCGCTCGGAGCTTTCATGAGAGACTATGTTTTCTATCCATTTGCGCTTTTGAAGCCAATGCAAAGTTTTGGCAAATGGTGCAGCAAACACCTGGGCAAACACTTTGGAAGAGTGCTTCCTGCGGGAATTGCAAATATTCTTGTTTTTTTCCTCGTTGGAATATGGCACGGATTCGAGATGCACTATGTTGCATGGGGACTTTATAACGGAATAGTGATTGCTCTTAGCGACATTACGCAGCCTTTTTGGGAGAAAAAAATATTTAAAATTCCCCATATCCATGCAAATATAGCGCATGTACTAAGGGTAATCAGAACATTTATAATTGTAAATATCGGATGGTATTTTGATAGAATAACAAATATATCGGATTGTATTTATTTTTTCAGAAATACTTTTCTTTATTTTGCACCAAAGGGTTTTGCGGATATGTTTCAGACAAAAGTTTTAGGACACGTAGAAGCAAGATATCTCTACGGCGGATACGCAGTTGCGGCATTTGCTATTTTGTTTGTATTTGCGGATAGCCTTTATTTAGAAACAGGTCATGAAAGAGAACGGTTATATTCCAAGATGCCTGTAGCTATCAAATATTTAGTATATACTTATATGATATTTTTGATTCTTGCATCGTTTATGTTTACGCAAGGAAGCGGCGGCTTTATGTATGCAAATTTCTAAGAGAAATTTAAAGAAAAATTATGTAAAGTAATAATATCTATGAATTCCAATTTTACAAGATGTTGAGAAAAGAATAGATGAAAACATTTAATGTAGATGCAGCTTGACTATATGTCTGACCTATTGTTGTATAAATGAAAAATTTAAGTGATTTTAAGCTTTGAGATTTGTAATTATTAGTAAATAATAGGAGTACAGTTTGAAAAGAAAAAGGTTAATTCATGTGGCCATTTTTGCCGCATGGTTTGTGATTTTGAATATAGTGCTTTGTTTTTTGCTGGAGCCATATGCATCATCGAGCTCTGTTATGTGGAAAAACTATTTTGCAAAAAATAAAAATACAGGTGTAAATATGGTTTATGTAGGAACTAGTCAGTGCGCATGTGCGTTTGTGCCGGGAGAAGTTGATGACATACTTGATACATCTTCCTACAATATGGGTACAAACATGCAGTCATTTGATAGCTCTTTTGCTGCGATAAAGAAAGCTGTATCAAACGGCGCAGACAAGGTGGTACTTGTTATAGACCATGAAATGTTATCGCTTGATAGGTCGGATAATTTTAGACCTGACGCAAGTTTTATCCATGCTTTAAATAGCAACGTTTCGTTTTGGGAGAAAATTGCAAATAGCTATGACTTCATGACAGATGATGCTTTTTTGGGTACATCCTCTTCTGTAAATTTTCTTTTTCCATGGATATATAACAGAAAACTGGACATAGCTGAGAATGTATCGGATAAGCTTGATGCGCTTAAAGGTAAAGCGACTTATGATAGCGATAGAGATTGCGACGGCTTCGAGTATTCGGATGAAGTTCTGGAGAGCCTTGCTACAGTTAGCTGGGAAGATGCGGATGAGTTCAGTAAGGAAAATGATCTGACAAAGCTTGAACTTTCAGAAGACAATGAAAAAACGCTCCGCGAAATTTCTAAATATTGCAAGGATAATGGCGCAGAGCTGATAGCGGTGGTTGTTCCATATCCTACATATATAACGCTCTATGACAAGACAAGCTATATTGAAATGCATGAAAAACTAGATAATCTTTTTGCGGAATATGGATATACATTTGTGGATTTCAATTTGCTTCTAAATGGAAGTGGTTTGGAAAGTGCACCTGGCGGGCTTGATATTAGTAGCTATGAATTTGCGCTTCCCGATTTCAAGGATGAGAGCCATCTTAATACAAGCGGTGCAACAAAATTTTCAAAGCTCTTTGCGGAGTACTTAGAGTATATAGTTTAAGTCAGCATTAAGGTTGATAACTATAATAAAAAGGGTTGCCACACATATTTTTGGTAAATACAAAGTGACAATTTTGACCAAGGCTATAAAAATTTCAAGCATAGAGTTAAATACGTTAATATTGAATAAGCAAAATGTAAATAGTTTTTATAGTTGAAATAATAATTATTAAATTGTTAAAAGTTAAAAAGTAGAAAAATAAAAGAGAGATTAATCTCATGCAGAAATCAATTTTAGAATATTTAAAAAATTCAAAAGAAAACCATGGGGATAAAATCGCGGTTAAAGATCCCCGAAAAGAATATACATATAACGAGCTTTATGAAAAGGCGCTTATTGCTGCTACAAATCTTGTGGGATATGTAGATGAATGCACACCTGTGGCTTTCTATATGGAAAAATCAGCCGATGCACTTTGCGCTATGATGGGAGCTATCATGCTAAGAGGCTTTTACAGTTTCATAGATACCAGAGCACCCAAGGCAAGAATAAACAAGATTCTTGAAGTGCTAGAGCCATCTATCATAATAACGGATGATGAGTTTATAGATGTGGCCGGAGAATTTGTAGGAGATATCAAGGTATTTAATATAAGAGATATCCTTGAAATTGACATCGCTAATGCCGGCAATAATATGCCGGAAACAAACGTCTATGCAATAGATGGACAAAATATAAGTATAAATGAAGTAAAGAGAAGATATCAAAAAGCGCTTGATACAGATATACTCTATGTCAATTTTACAAGTGGAAGCACCGGAACTCCAAAGGGCGTTGCGGTTAGCCATAGGAGCGTCATTGATTTTATAGATGTTTTTACACAAACATTTCACGTGCAAACTGATGATATATTTGCCAATCAGGCACCTTTTGATTTTGATGTATCGGTCAAAGATATTTATTCATGTATGAAAATGGGCGCAGAGCTTTTAATCATACCAAGAAGCTATTTTTCTAATCCGACAAAGCTCATGGACTACATAGCTGATAACAGGGCAACAGTACTTGTTTGGGCTGTCAGTGCGATGTGTTTTGTATCTATTATGAACGGTTTTGAATACAGAACGCCGACAGATATTAGAATAGTCATGTTTTCGGGCGAAGTTATGCCTATGAAGCATTTGAAAAAGTGGAAAGAAAATATTCCAAGGGCTCTTTATGTAAATCTATACGGACCTACAGAGATTACATGCAATTGCACATATTTTATTTTGGGACTCAATCGAACAGATAAAGATGATTTGATTCCTGCAGGAATACCCTTTGAGAACGAAAAAGTCTTTTTGCTGGATGAAAATGATAATCTTGTGGATAGAAAAACACCTGATACAAACGGAGAAATATGTGTTGGCGGAAGCTGCCTTGCGATAGGTTATTACCAAAATCCGGAGAAGACAAATGAAGTTTTCGTTCAGAATCCTTTGAATAAAAACTGTTACGAGAGAATATACAGAACAGGCGATATCGGAAAATACGATGAATACGGCAATCTCATCTATGTATCCAGAAAAGATTTTCAGATAAAGCACATGGGACAGCGTATAGAGCTTGGCGAAATAGAAAATGCCGCGATGAATTTTGACGAAGTTACAAGAGCTTGCTGCATTTACAATTTTGACAAAAAGAAAATCATAATGTTCGTAACAGGTTATGTTGACGGAAAAGAACTTGCAAACAAAATGAGAGATGTGATTCCGACATTCATGATACCTAGCAAAATACATGTACTTTCTGAAATGCCGCTAAATAAAAATGGCAAAATAGATAGAAAAAAACTTGAAGAGATGCAGTGATAGGTATAAAAGGTAGATAACATAATAAGAAAACAACAGATAATCAATAGGCATGAGAGATTAGAAAGCAGGTAGTAAATAGTTATAAGAGGCACTTATGATAACAGAAAAAGAGATTATAGATTTTGCGAAACTAAATAATACGCCGTCATATATTTTTGATATAGATGTGCTCAGAAAAAGAATAGCTGATATAAGAAACATAGTAGGAGATAAAATTGCTCTTTGCTATGCAATGAAGGCAAATCCGCATATTTTGCCAAGAATAATCGATATGGTAGACCGTGTCGAAGTCTGTTCTCCCGGCGAACTTGAAATATGCAAATATCAAAATATTGATAGCGACAAAATCGTATATTCAGGCGTAAACAAAACAAAAAAAGACGTACAAGATGCTCTAAATTACAACGCGGGAGTTTATACTGCCGAATCTATTCATCAGGTTGAGATTTTAGAAAAAGCAGTAGAAGAAGTAACTAATAAGGATAAAATAGATGAAACAGAAAATAACAATTTAAAAATCCCTGTGCTTCTAAGACTAAACGGCGGAAGTCAGTTTGGCATGTCAAAGGAAGATATTTTTTATGTGCTTGATCATAAAGAAGATTATAAGCATCTCCAATTTGTCGGCCTTCATTATTTTGTGGGAACGCAGAGAACAAAGCAAAAGGATAGAAACAAAGAACTCCTTATGCTGAAAGATTTATTTTTAGAAATAAGAAATAAGTACGGTTTAGCATTTGAAAGACTTGAGTATGGCCCAGGACTCTCCGTTCCATATTTTACAAAAGATGATTTTACAGATACGCTGCTTCCTCTAAAGGAAACCATGAAGCAATTAAATGATATGGCAAACGTGTGTGATGTCACAATTGAAATGGGAAGATTTTTTGTTTTCGACTGCGGAACATATTTGAGCAAAGTCATGGACATCAAAGAAAATGAAGGAACAAATTACTGCATAATAGATGGCGGAATGAACCACGTAACATATTACGGCCAAGTCATGGGTATGAAAGAGCCTATTATAAGGCATATAAAAAGCACGTCTCAAAATACTAAGGACTATGAAAATGAAAAAAATATATGCGTGGATACAAATGAATTGTCTAATGTAAGAAATGAAGGCGGCCACAAAAACGAAGATATAAATGACACCATGGAAAAAGAATATGCCCTTTGCGGAAGCCTATGCACAACAGCAGACGTCCTTGTAAGAAGCATAAATTTCAAAAACTTGGAAATGGGTGATATACTAGCCTTTGAAAACATCGGCGCATACTCCGTAACTGAAGGAATATACCTATTCCTAAGTAGAACCATGCCAAGAATATACTTCATATACACGGAAGATGGAAACCGCAAATATGAACTTACACGCGACTTCATAGACAGCTGGCAGTTTAACACTATACAAAAATAAACACACGAAATATAAAAATACAAAAAAACTTAAAAGCCAAAAACTAAAACACAAAACATAAAACTCCATATATCCTGCGTCATATTAAAAACTTCACAAGAAGCGCAATAAAGATTATAATTGGGGAAGTGGAAAAAGAAAGGAATATTTAAGTTATGGATTCTAATTTTATTGAAATATTAAACGACGTAAAAGATGACGTTGACTTCGAAAAAGAAACAGCCCTCATTGATGATGGCATACTCGATTCATTCGACATACTTCAAATCATCAGCTCTCTAAATGATGAATATGACATATCAATCCCTGCATCAGAAATCGTACCTGCAAACTTTAACAGTGCAAAAGCCCTTTGGGATATGGTAGAAAGATTAAAAGACGAATAATTTTCGAGGTGGGACATGGCAAAACCAATTTTGTGGATTGTAATTCCATGCTATAACGAAGAAGAAGTGTTGCCTGTTACAGCACCTCTTTTTCTTGCGCGTATAAAAGATATGACAGAAAACGGCAAAATATCGGATAAAAGCCGTATTCTTTTTGTAAATGACGGATCAAAGGATAATACATGGCAGATAATAGAAGAATTGTCCAAAAAAGATGAGCACTACATAGGAATCTCTCAAAGCCGCAACAAAGGTCATCAAAATGCAGTTCTTGCAGGACTTATGGAAGCCAAAGATGTGTGCGACATCACGATATCCATAGACTGTGACGGACAAGATGACATAACAGCTATGGACAAAATGGTTGATGAATATCTTGCAGGCGCAGAAGTTGTATACGGTGTCAGATCCAGCAGAAAGACCGATACATTTTTTAAACGCTTTACAGCAGAGTCATTTTACAAACTATTAAATATGATGGGCGCAGAAGTCGTCTACAATCATGCGGATTATAGACTTATCAGCTCAAGAGTCCTTGATGAGTTCGAAGATTTTCGCGAAGTTAATATATATTTGCGAGGCATGATACCGCTTGTTGGCTTCAAGTCATCCAAAGTCTACTACGAAAGACACGAGAGAATGGCAGGCAAAAGCCACTATCCGCTTACCAAGATGCTGCACCTTGCATTTGACGGAATAACGTCACTTTCTGTAAAGCCCATTTCAATCATCACAGGAATGGGAGCGGTTGTCAGCTTCATAGGTTTCATAGGAATCATATGGGCGCTCATAGTAGCAATTCTTGGAAACGGCGTACACGGCTGGGCATCAACTATATGTATCATATGTTTCCTTGGAGGCATACAGCTCATATCAATCGGCGTAATCGGAACATATATCGGCAAGATATATTTGGAAACTAAACGACGCCCACGTTATATCATAAGCGATAGAACATGGCAGCCTTACGAGCGTCATTATAAAGGATAAAAAGAATAAGTTATAAAGGATAGATTATGGATAAGAACGAAATTCCGAACATGAAAAGCAATAAATATAGAAGCACGAAAGTTATAACATTTGTTTTTTGCATGCTCTTTTTTCTTATCTTTGCTATTATTGACGGCCCTGTTATATGCGTTGATTCAGAAAGTTATATAACGATGGATTTGTCGAGAGAGCCAATCTATCCTTTGTTTTTGGCTTTTTTTAGAAAGATACTTGGAAGTGAAAGTCTTTTATACGGAGAGCCGGCTTATCTTTTTGCGGCAGTACTTGCTCAAAGTATCATCTGGGGATTTGCTGTTTGGAAGCTTGGCATGCTCGTGTTTGATGAGACCATGAGACAAGTTACATCAAATTCTAGTGATTCTAATCTAAATGATAGTAAAAACATATCAAATACCTGTGATAGCAAATCAGGCGCAAATAATAAAAAAGCATATATCTTTATGGTGATAACAATCATCATGCAGTTTTTGGTGTGCCTTCTCAACCGCTTTGCGGCAGGAAGAGGCTCCATGTATAGCGAAAGCATCATGACAGAAAGCCTTGCAATGCCGATATTTCTTCTATTTTGCATATCTCTATACAAATGCATACGTTTTGATAAAGCAGCTCGTCTATCAAAAGGCGTAAGTTTTGATATTCCGGATTGTAAGATACGTGATTTGAAAAAACATCTCGAATACGAGAAAAAAACGAGGATCAAAAATAGCAAAAACTTTTTATTATTACTTCTTGAAATATTCATCCTCATCAGTATCAGAAAGCAAATGGCGATATGCCTTATCATCGCAGCTCTTATTTTCTTTCTCTATTATTTATGTAAAAAAAATACGAGAAACATCAAAAGATTCGTAATATCGTTCATTTGCCTTGCTATTGTATTTGAATCTTGTAAACTTTTCGACATGGGATATAATTATATCCTTCGCGGCCGCGCGGTAGAGCATACGGGAAATGGCAAAGCTGTGTTTTGTAATCTCATGTTCTGTGCAAACGCTGATGATGCACAGCTTTTCGATAGCTACGGGTATCCTGAACTAAAAGACCTCTTTACAAGTCTTATAACAGAGTGCAAAAGCGCGGGTCTTTTGTATGATGATATGCCATCGGATTTGTCTATCATGGAAATGGCGGATTTTTATGCAGATAGCTACGACATCATAGGATTTAATATCGCAATGCCGATAATATTCAATTACATTGATGCCAATTTCCAAGGCCTTGATGAGATCTCAAGACAGCTCAAATACGATGAAATCATGAATGAAATAAATGACGTTCTCATGCATGAAGACATGAGACCTGTCATGCAGATGTACATTGTAAACGTAATTTCGGCGCTGGTTACTTCAAACGCAAGATCGGTAGATATACTTGTTGTTCCATCATTTGCTATCTATTTTTTGTTTATCTTGCTTTATATTTGTATGATAAAAAATAAAATGGCAAATCAAAAATTATTTGCTGAAATATCTTTTCTCGGAATAGTAATAAATTCTCTCGTAGTTGCAGCGCTCATATTTCCACAACCAAGATATATGATATATAGCATGGGAATGTTTTATGCATCGCTAATAATGATGATGTTTTGTTTTGCATCATTTAAACTTGCGGGAGATGTTAGAAAATAGATTCAAACATTAAATATATATTTTATAAAAAGAAGATGTAATTAGAAGTAGGTCTATTGCATTAATTAAAAATATTGGCGTTTGGGCAATGCTCGCTTGTGAATATAATCGAATGAGTATCAGCTCAAAAAATCTAAACTGCAGGTGGTATTATGAACGAAAAAGAGTCTTCAAATAAAAATGATAACGAAAAAAAGAACATAATAATAAGTACAGAAATAAAAAAAGGCATGGGATTTGGAAACATGCTTTTTTGCTATGTATCAACAATTGCGATAGCAAAAAAATCGGGGATGGATTATGCGATATTTGGAGCAGAACTCTTAAATAAAAACCTCTACGCAAAGAAGGCGCAAGATGGACAAATTGAAAAAGAAAAAAATACAAACAGAGAAATATCAGAACAAGATAGCATAAATAAAAAAGAAGATAAAGGCTATTTTATAAATTTAGATATAGGAAAAGGCAGTATGGATGGTGCGGCCACAAAATCATACGTCTATAAGGAACAAGATGAGAGAATATATACTCCAACTTCCATGCACGATATAACGAATGGATGCTATATCGCAGGCGTGGATGAGAGACTTCTTAGCGGAGAATTTCTAAGAGATTTTGATTTGGTACAGAATAATGAAATAAAAGACGAATATATCTTCATCGAAGGAAATCTCCAAGCATCGGAATATCTTAAAGACGTTAAAGATGAGATATGTAATCTTTTGTCTGTTAAAAAAGAATATGAATACTTTGAGTATGCAAAAGATAACATATGCGTAATCAACATAAGAGGCGGCGAGTATGCGGGAGATCCTTCACTTTTTGTCAGAAGGAAATATTTCAAAGATGCTATGAAATACATGAAAAAAATCCGTCCCGATATGGAATTTATCATTGTAACAGATGATATAAATGCCGCAAAGAGAGTAATCCCAAATGTAAAAGCCGTGCATGAAGACATAGCTTGCGACTATACAATTATAAAAAATGCTCATCATTTGATACTGTCAAATACAAGCTTTGCTTTTTTTGCTGCATATACAAATACTAATGTAAAATCATCTAAAGATATAATCGCACCAAAATATTGGGCAAGGCACAATGTATCAAACGGATACTGGGCATCAGAACAAAATATATATGATGAGTTCACATATATTGATAGGAAAGGCAAAGCATTTAGCGCCAAAGAGTGCAGAGGGGAATTACAAAAACTAAAGAAAAAGGACGCATTTGCTAAATACAAAGAAAAGCCGGAAGGACTAAAATTAAAAGCATATATGTTAAATGTAAGGCTCATAAAAACAAAAAGTATGGCAGAGCGAGCTTTTTTGTCACTTGCAAGGAGAAGTAATGCGATTTTTAAGTGACGGCAAAGTGAGCTATAATAAAAAAACTACTAGGTGAAAAATGTATGACATGTATATTATATAAATAAAAAGGAAGGTATAGGAAGTGGAAGAAAATGTATATTTAGTAACAGGGGCAGCAGGATTTATAGGATATCATTTATCTAAAAGGATACTTGAAAATGGCGGAAGGGTAGTTGGTATCGACAACATGAACGACTACTACGAAGTATCTCTCAAAGAAGAGAGACTTCGCCTTTTAAACGAAGTCGACAAAGACAACAAATTTACATTTATAAAGGCAAATCTTCAAGATAAGGAACAAATCGAAAATATATTCAAAGAATACAAACCAAGCATAGTAGTAAACCTTGCGGCTCAGGCAGGCGTAAGATATAGTATAGACCATCCGGATACATATATTGAGTCTAACATTATTGGATTTTTCAATATTTTGGAGGCATGCAGATACTATCCTGTAGAACATCTATTGTTTGCATCATCAAGTTCAGTATACGGCGGCAACACCAAAGTTCCGTTCTCTATAGATGACAAAGTTGATGAGCCGGTCAGTCTCTATGCTGCAACCAAAAAAAGTAATGAACTTATGGCACATGCTTATTCGAAACTCTATCAGATACCTGCAACAGGCCTTAGATTCTTTACGGTATACGGACCACTCGGAAGACCTGACATGGCTATGTTTAAGTTCTCTAAGAAAATAATGAACGACGAACCTATCCAAATCTATAACAACGGCGATATGAAGAGAGACTTCACATATGTTGATGATATCGTAACAGGCATCATGAATATCATGAAGAAAGCCCCAAGCGATAACGGGAAAGGTGCAAGATACAAAGTTTACAATATTGGCAATAACCACCCCGAAGACCTCATGAACATGGTAACTCTTCTTGAAAAAACTCTTGGAAAAGAAGCTAAAAAAGAATTTTTACCAATGCAAAAAGGCGACGTATACCAAACATATGCAGATGTATCAGAGCTTGAAAAAGACTTCGGATTTAAACCTTCAACAAGCCT
>Ga0065711_1030801_pt1 | contig 31397 bp, 20 predicted proteins | sample Hoacrofraction12_FD_59098 | JGI IMG/M metagenome (GOLD analysis project Ga0065711, IMG submission 59098) | Hoatzin crop microbial communities from Cojedes, Venezuela - Epithelial fraction 12 v2 (version 2) | ecosystem: Host-associated > Birds > Digestive system > Esophagus > Crop | place... | reverse complement strand
GAAGCACAGGAAGTTCCGTCTGAACATGAGGAAGAACTTCTTCCCTCTGAGGGTGATGGAGCACTGGAACAGGCTGCCCAGGGAGGTTGTGGAGTCTCCTTCTCTGGAGATATTGAAGACCCGCCTGGACAAGATCCTCTACAGCCTGCTGTAGGTGACCCTGCTTTGGCAGGGGGACTGGACTAGATGACCCACAGAGGTCCCTTCCAACCCCAAACTTTCTGTGATTCTGTGATTTCATTCCATAAAAGGCAGGAGGTGAAAATGTCAGCATCTGGGGCCGTTATTATAACATTTTATGTATATGCATGAGTAGTATTTTGGGCTTATTCTTATTTTTCTAATCTACAGAGAATGGTCATTTTTATACTGTCTGTGAATTACGGGTTTTCTTTCCAGATATCAGCACATCCTTCCAGAGTCTGAGGCAGTTCGCAATTACAATAATTTAGCTTCAGATTTAGAAAAGCTTTATGGTTTGTGGGAATAAATGAATTTTTGATACAGTAGCAAAACAAAAATAAAACTAAAGAAAATATCAGTCTGGTTGACTTAACAGGCTGCCTTCTTTTGTCTCTCTCCTTCTACTCCTCAAAAAAATGATATTTTAAATCAAACAAATGTCTCAGTCAAGTCTAAAGAAAGATTTTGGTTCATTTTCAGGTATTTATTTCTAAAGTTGAATTAGTTAAGTTTTTTTTCCAATTTAAATTTCTGAAGACATGCTTTGAAAACAGGATTTCAGTTAATTTCATCTAGAAAATATTTTTTAAATCCACTTTATTTTTTTCATTTTCAGAAGACAAATTATTTGCTTAATTTAACCTGGTTTAGTACACCTTTATGCTTGCTTTGGAGAACAACTTATCATTGACCACAAAAATGTTGTCATACTCTACCCACACCTGGAAGGAGTGTTGAGTGAGACAGATGTGGGTTTTGAAACATCTTGGGGCTCAACTATAAAGGGGGCTGCTGACAGTCCCTGCACTGACTGCGCTTGAGCTGTGCCATGCTATGAGCCAGATACGCTCCAGCAGCCAAGCAGCTGCGTTAACAAAGCCGCACCTCTGAGCACATAGGCTCGTTTATATCCCCAAATACGATCTGTGCTATATAGCACAAAAAGAAATGGGAGTAAGTGATTTCAAAAGGATTTTAACATTTCTAATCATGACCCATCTTGTAGCCTGCTCCTTTCACTTCCGGAGAGGCATGGAGGATGTAGCAGGAGGGGAAAACTGAGGCTGGCACACTGGAGGGTTTGCCCCAGACAATGGAGAAGGCCAGGTTAATTCAGCTGTAAAACTTTGGAGCTGACTCACCTCAAAGTGAGCTCCTGGCCTTCTCTGCTGGACTTTTCCCTGCAGAGATATTCTCCCTAAATCTCTGCACCACTTGCTAAGACCTTTACATCTGTCATAGTCCTCTCAAAACCCGTCTATTCTGGCATTGTTGTGGGTTAACTCTCCCCTTAAAAATGAGCATAAACGATAGAAACAGCAAGACCATCAAGAAGAAGTCAAGAAAAAAGCAGAAGGGGGGCATGAACAGCTATTTTCTATCTACTGAAGGAATGTATCCCAGTGGAAAAAAATAATAACTGCTGCACAATTAACAGAGAAGAGATTCCTGGTTTGAAAGCTCAACATGCATATGTCACATAGTCTTAATTATGATATTTATCACACCACAGCCTTTGAAGAAGGAAAGTCCAGAAAATAAAACAATATATTTTGAAGGCAGCTAATCCCATGGTTATAGTAAACAATGTTTCTGGACTATCTAAAACCAGCATGGTTTCTGGCGACATCAGGTTCGTTAGAAAGCTCTTCCCATTGTTAAACAGCAGGAGCAGTGCACTGTGGCATTAGCTAGCAACAGTGGTGAGCAATCACCTCTTTTACACAGCTGTGGGTGTGCATGATTAAAAAATAACTGGCAGATCCATTCTGCAACTGCTTCTAGGACAAAAAGAAGAAGAAGAAGGGAAATGTTGCCAAATGTAGGAAAATTTCTTCGCTTTTCTTCTAGCCCAGCTGATTTTAATTCAGCGTTTTGTAAATCACAAGCACAGAAAGACATATCCTTTAGATAATAAACCAAGTGGGAGAAAAAAAAGGACTGAAAAAGATTTTAAAATGACAAAAAAAAGTACAGTGCCCTCAATACAGGTATGAGAGAGCTGTTAGGAGAGGGAAACCAAGCGTTTATGGAGCCAGACTGAATGTCTTCCCTGGGACAGATCTAGTTATTCCAGCAGAACAGATTTTCCATTAGCAAATGTGATTACATCTGTATTGACATATTCTGTGAAAACATACCGAATTTGATTATATTTTTGTGGGGAAAACCAAAAATATGTTTCTAATGTCCTTAAAAGTTGTTTTTTTAATAATGAAAATACTTTGTACCTTGCTTCAACTTTCATACTGTATTGAAGTTAATCTCATTCTTGCATATATTTATATTATAATTAATATTGTATAGCATGTTTACCTTCTTATGTTAGAATGTTGTAAAAAAATAAACACTTGTAACTAATTGATGTTAAATATGCTAGCAGCTTTATTCTATGAGAGAGTCCAGATTTCATGTTTTGCTTCAGAGCAAAAAACCATGCAGGATGTTAAGTGTTAACGTCTCATAGGGCAAAGTTCCCTTTTGCAAGCAAGTCTGTAATTTAGGCACATACAGGTGCAGGGCAACATATATCAGATTAAAACATATTCCTAGCAAGGAATTTGCTTAAATCAATAACGCTTTTGTAAACTCCAGATCTCCAGATATCCTTAGTCATTAAAATCCCTCTGTAAATCTGGCCAAGTGAGGCTGCCACATGAAGCCATTCAGTGCCATTCTTGTTTTCCCAAGGAAAAAGCTATTTGTGCTGCTGGTGGTGGCTGCACCTGATGGAGAGAAAAGGCTCCACGCTGGTTGTCCCCCCCCACCAATCAGCAGACACAACCCTGCCTATCTGGCTGCCTGGACCCCCAAGACTGCCTGCCCTGGAGGCACAACTGCCCCAGTGTCCCTGGAGCCCTTTTTCTCCTGAACACTCAGGGAATAGCTATATGCACCACCAGGAGGTAAAAACATTTGCTTCACTTTCTTCACTGGTGTCTTTCAGAGCTGGGTGGTGGGGTTTGGAGACTTGAGCATGGAAATGGGAACATGTGGGGGCTGCGCTTGAAACCCTGGGACTGGGAGTCAGGCTTTGAAGGGATTAGATGTCTAATACTCACTGAAAACAGCAGGAATTAGGTATGCAAACACCTTTAAAAATGTCAGCCTTCTTTTACCGGACATCTAAATAAATTGTGTGAGTCTTACATCCTCAGATTTAAAAAAATAACTGGCTTAGTTAAGTAAGTTTTCATTTGAATTTTCTCAGACTTTTGAGTACATTTTTTTATTATATTCACACATATATCTTGTTGTAGATAGCTGAAATGTAAATAACCATCTGGAAATTCATCCAGGGCACTAGCTGCTATTTTTTCTCTTAATGATACAGAATTGTTGACAATCACACGCAGCTGTATGTCTTCAGTGGCAGCTTACCACTTACCAGATGGAAAGCGAAGTGGCAGGTCTCTTTACTCCCCAGTACAAACACTGATGGTAGCATTTGCAGGTGTGCCAAAGCCTGGCAGCACGAGGTTCAGTCCAAGCTTCATTGTGGCCTTTAGTGGCCATCTGGGCTGCTGGCTGGGACAACAGCACCTAAGATATTGTTACATGCCCATGTTCAGGCAATAGAATCTCACCTAAACATCTATGCTAACACAAGTGTCTCCTCTCCACCTGGCTCATCTGGCACTGCACTGGTGGATCCTAACATCAAAACAAGTTATCATTTTTCCAGATTGAGCCATCTGAGTTTTTTGGTTCTTACTGGACGAGGAAAGTCCTAAAAATTATTGGTGAAACCATGAAAATCATGAAGTGTAACTTCCACCACTGGTCAGTGGCAAAAGATATATGTTCTTGGTCATCTCTGAACTGTAATCCCAAGTATGATTGCTGCTGATTAAACTCATACTGGAGTACGAACGACAGTATAGTGCTGACAGCAGGGACAGTAGCTCCAGCTAGCCCTGTGAGTACTGCTACAACTAGTAGTATTCATAGCTACTAATATTAGCTACTAACACACCTGTACACACATACATGTAGACATCTAAATGTGGGCATCTGAATCTGGAGCTGGAACCAACCCTGCATCACTAGGGTAATCTAGTTGCCTAAAAGTAGGCATCTAGCAACATTTTTTATGTGGCAGAGTATCTCACCTGGCCTCCAGCTGTCTTTCCAGAAAGGTATTCTTGCCTAACTTGCTTAATGTTGCCTTATCTGTGAGCCCAATCTGAATGTCTTGATAATCCTTAGACATCCAAAATAGGTCTAGCAACCTGTGTTTAAGCAGCTAAAACCTATCCCAGGGCTACATGAGATGAACTCCAAACTGAGTAACTGTACCAGGACAGAGAATATTGCTTCAGTCCATCTCCTACTGGAGTCAATGGCATAACAATAATTTTTATTTGTTTGTTAATAGCTTTTCTTTTTGCATATTCCATTTTTATAATGAAAATAAATGCAAATAAATACAGAATAACACCACCTATAAAAAGTAGAAGACAGTCTTCCTCCATCAGGCTTCACTAGAATTTTAATTTTAAAATACTTACATATACCGTATGTGTCACTTCTTGTAAGGTCCAGTTTGATTTTAGTTTAAGTGACATTTAATCATTGTATCATTAAATCAAATTCGTCAGTACTATCTGGAAAGCACTATCTGTCTTTTCCAATGTAAAACTACCTCCTTTAAAGTTCTCTTATACTATTTAATTTGCCCCACTACAGACATCTATCTGTTGTTTCCTCAAGAATATACTGCAGTTTCCTTACACCAAGGAAAGTGAGTAAAAAAATTAAACTTATAATACTGGAGACAGTCAGATGCTCTCTTTTTGGTTTGTATTTTTTTTCTTGCTTAAACAATCATAAAATAATTCCCAGCAAGCCTTCTGAAGATCAGGAAATAGACAAATGGCCAGAGGTCAGTAAAATCAGCTTTGAAATGCAGTGGGGCTGTGTTATTACACAGTGACCCTGCTTACAGCCAGCATATTTTCTCTTGATTGTAAGGCAGAGTTCAGGACGCACATATTTCCTGTTGAGCCAGACATTGTTCTTCTTCCACTTAGTTCTTCTTTATATGACAGCATTTTATCTGCCAATAGGTTTATTATTAAGACATCTTCCCCATGACTTGAAGGATTTGTTTATTTGAGGTTTTTTAAAGAGTGTTCCAGTTTTTATCTTCCTTGCCTGTGGTGACAGAGATCAAATCTAGGTGAAATTACCCCAGTGTTGTACAGGGTTGCATCACCTCTTGTGACTCCATAGGTCCAGTTGCATTACCTGTGCTTCTGAGATGTGCCTGCCATACCTATCAGCACAGTATCTGCATTATGATGGATTTGCAAGGCAGTCATGTCTCAGAAATCCAGTCCTCATCCACAGTGAGGGAATCCATGCTAGCAAAGACTAAAAGTACATAAAAAACCCGTACCATTTCAGGCTTTAACAATAAGTGTTCAGTGAAGAAGCTAGAAGGGGATAACGATAGCTTTAAATTAAATGGCACATGGGTGCAGCTGGAACCCAGGCTCACAGTAGTCATCAGCACAGACCTGGAGCAGTTCTGGTCTGTGCCGGTGTGCATACTCCATCCCAGCAGCTGCAAGCTGGAGCAGGCCAGCCCCGGGGCTGCCTCACTTGGGCAACAGCCACTAGTTTTGGGGGAGAAGTGAGCTCAGCCACAGGAGTAAGAGCTGTGAGCTATGCCATGCTATTCCTCAGCAAGCCAAGAATATAGTCCCTAGCCCATTTCATTTACTGGTCTGAACACCATCTTAGCAACTAAATCAATTTTCTGCAAAGGTCCAGCAAAGCCTTTAAGCAATTGCTTCGTCCAGCGGAGTTCCTAGTCACAGCTTCTGACAAAACTTTTTTTTACATGTTTTACCGGCCTAAAGGCTTTGTTAGATTGAGACCTAAACAAATACTGAGTCGAGAACCAGGGATTACCTTTGCACGTGGAAATAACCACCCTGTTTTCTTAAAAAAGTCAAGTTTTTATTCTTTAGCCCAACATAAGAAGGATTTCTTATATTCCTTCCCCCCATCTCTGATATTTTCTTATGTGTTTTACCAAAGCAGGCTTCTCCTTTGCTCAGTGTAGCTTTTCAGAAACTTCCATTCTTCATTTTTCTTTTCAAATCAAAGTTATAGCTTTATCAAAGCTCAAAGGGTTAGTCAAGACATACTGACCTCAGAGGTAACCCAGCCTAAATGTACAGTTGCATGCTATGGCTGAAAATGTTCCTTATTTTATGAGATCTACAAAATTTAAACATGATCATTCACAGTCCAAGCATTTAAAACTGCAAACAGATGTCCATGTCGTGAGAACAATACAACCAAATCTAAGGAACCACCTGCTTCGTTTATCACAGGTTATCAGTTTGGGATTCCTTCACCTTGAGACTGCAGAAGTTTTAGCTCATCCATGAGCCTGTCATCTAAAATGAGGATTTGTTTTCTGTTCCTCAATTTCAGCGAAGGAGTTTCGGACAGGACACATCAACATTGCCATTAGCGTTATAGTAAGTCTCAGGTAAATGTTAATTTAAAAGTGCATGTGGGTGGCTTTAACAACATACTTTATCTGCTTAACTTCACCTTACCCTGACCTGTGTGGGTCAATCCAGTGCTGTTTTACACCACCCTCCCCACCTGGCCTCGTACCCCATCCCTCTTGCTCATGCCGTTCCCCTTCACCCCCTCCATCCACTCTGGGAGGCTCTGTGCACCGGGGTGCGATTCCCACCTATGCTGCTGCGCACTCCTGGGACCCCTCCTTCTCCTGCCCTCTCCATACCACTGAGTCCTCTTTAAAATGTCACCTTAAAGCTTTCCTGTTCGCTTCAGCTTCTGATTAATGTTAAGTATCATTTCTGTTCTTTGTATTTCCCCCTCATATGTAGCTAGTCTGCAAGAATACTTTTCTAACACCTTTGCTGCTTTTAAATTCCAACTTTTTCTTCCTTCATCTTTGTCTCTGTCTTTGTACATTATTTTCCTTGTCTAGCAGCACAAGTACCTTTGTTACCCACTCATTTCTCATCTCTGTCCTACCAATTTCTGTAAAGCATTTTCACGTATCACATACTAGGGATGTGAAGTAAAAAGAAATTGTGTTCTCCATGGAAGGAATTTTCAAAGTGCTATACAGGTTGCTTCCTGTATTTGATGTTTCTAGCCCTCGGAAATTCTATATAAACAGGAGAAAGAATAAGAGGGAGGAGGGAGGGGGTATAGGCTTTTTGACCAGAACTGAAGCACAGTAAGAAGGAAGGCAGAGAAAGTTTAAGTCACCTCAGTAACTGCCATTTTTGGACAGGCTCTTCATGGTGCAAGGAGCTGCTGGGAAGCTTTGACCCAAGTCCTGTTCCTGTTGTTGCAGTTCTTTGTGGAGGCATCAGCCACAACTGAACGGCATTGTGCTAGAAAAGTGGCACAAAGCAAAAGATTGAGGAAGCAGAGAGCTACTCCCTTGTTAATTCTCTCTATTCGAAATAATGATTGCGGTAAAAATCCAAACAAAAGGTAAACACCCTGATAAACCTTCCCAGACCCCCCAGATTGGCTTCCTGAAAACTCAATAACAAACTGTGCATCCAGTTTCCATACCTAGGTCTGCTGATCTGCCTGCAGAAATGACCTGATGCACTGGTAATTGTACAAATACATTGACAGTGTTCTCAGCACATACCTTTCCATGTAGCTTTAAACTGTCTGCCCCCTGGAACAAAAAGAAAAATCCCCAAATATCTTGATGATGGCTAATCCTTTTAATAGCACACATTTCTCTGAGATCCCACTGACTGTTGACTAAACATTGATTCATTTACATAAATTGACTTACATCTGCAATGGGCATAGAAATGTATCGGTGAAACTATGATTTATATCTGGGGTTTGTGTGAAAAAATAATGAATTTGAGAAGCATGAGACCTATATTTACATGCGTTCTCTGTGTCTTGGACTCTGTGTTAATCCTCAAAAATCAGATCTCAGAAGTTTGCAAAGGTGTTTGTATGAATTAAAGTTATTTCCTTGAACAAATGAGCAACTTCAGGAACTCTAAAATCATTCCTGGTCCTCATCATGGTACAAAACAGGAAACTGGAGCACCCTATGGCTTCTAAAGCTGAAGTGAAGAGTTACACAGGGAACATACATTATTCATAGAACATAAAATACGCATTACCAGTACAAGAGAAAGACATTTGCTTTGACACAGTAAAATAAGGCAGCCTGAAAAACGTGCAGCAGTGTGCCACTTGGGTACAGCCCAGATTTAAACAGCATTCCCATCTGTCAGGACCTACATTTCACACGCCTGCTGATGGAATGAACGGGGATTTGTTTTTGGTAAAGACTTCTTGTTCAATGACCATAGCGCAATTTGCTTAAATTTGTATTCATGTTCTGTAATTACCGAAGTGAAAGAGATGACAATTGTATAACATAAACCTTTAGTTGGTGTAACTTTGTACTGGAAAAATGCGGTGTGAAGAAATAAAAAGTCCTTTGAAAGGAAAACCTGAGAAAAACAAAATATAAGGTGAGGGTAAATCTTTCAAACAACAAGATCAAGTTACATTTTAAATTGGCTCTATTACTTAGACATTCACATGTCAGTGGAAAATACTAAATTAAGATGTCCTTATGTGCTTCTGTACTTGAGTGTGTCTTGGATTTTTGACTAATATCTATCTGAGGATCCCAATGCTGTACATCTAGGATGATGAAATTTGTACAGTGAGCCAATGAAATAAGTCGAGATTCATCTGAATTAACTTCATTAAAAGTTAGGCATCTAGCTGAGATTAATCCTTTAGTTTTCTTCTGTACTAAAGGGGGAAAGAGAGCCATTGCCAGAGAACAGTTCGTATCTCCCATATCGTATATGCTATCCCAGGAAGGGATGAGCAGCATTCTGAATACACGCCTGCATAGACTAGGGCTGGTTTTAGATGCCTATCTCACATTAAAAGCTAGATTTGTACAGACTGAAGCCAAATGGGTTGAATCCCTCCCAAAGACAGGAGACTGAGAAATAAAAGGTTAGGTGACGTCTAGTCCAGTTTCTCTGCTGCTTTGATCTATGAAGATAGGTAAATCGTTTCATATATTCATGTTTCTTTTCCTCCTGCCCCCCTTCATTTATCCAAACTGTGATCAGCTAATACAACAGGGTCCCTTGCTCCTGTCTGTGTTGTCTGGAGACTGATACAACAACAGGAATGTCTGGATAAGGCTGGACATCAAGAATACTGTGCTGCATTAGCTGTCTACACATGCAGCTCTTTGCTTATGGTGGTGATTTGCAATGTATGTACTTGGCACACCAATCTCCAATTCTTCATTCTGGTGCAGCTTTTCTTGATCAAATGCAATATCAAAATATGCCAGTATAACTCCTGAGAAAAGTCAGAAGGAGCCACAGATGCCTCAGTCAGACAGAAACTGGATGTTAAAACCTCGATATTTTGTCATAGGTCACAAATATTTTAAAAAAAACTATAGCATAAAACCCAGAAAAAAATGGCAATCAGCTTTTGCACAGCCGTGTATCAGTATTTACAGCACAGCTTTTATCCTGAGTTGTGCTCTTGAGCAACAAGAGATAATAGAAGTCCTGTGTCTCTGTTAGTGGAATTATATGAATAATGCAACATGATACTCATTTGCTTTTTTCATGCCACCATTCTTCCACTAAACCAGCTGCCAGCTTTAACTGTCATTTCCAAGGACCTAAAGATCAGGTGGGATTATATACTCAGGCTTTTCTGATTAATAACTGTGTGAATCAATAGGGGGTAAGACATTTAGCATAATATACCTATGAAATACTAAGTTCCCAAGTTTATAACAGCTCAATTTTTAGTTCCTGTTTCTTATATGTCTTGATATAGATGTGCCTGTTAAAGTCGAATAAACTGTCATGGCTAGGTAGTAGATAGGTTTCTTGTAGCATGCTGAATGCTTTCTTCTTGCTTTAACCAAATACAGATATCCTTCAGGAACTGGAAGGTTTTAGATGTGTTATTTACAAGCTTTTTATTTTACAAGTACGGCAGCAGATTTTTGAATGAAATTGTGGGGAGAAGGATTCGTCAACATGGAATTAGGTCCAACATTTTGTTTTTTCAGTCAGTGCAATTTCTTTGGAACTTTTCAACACTGTCTTTCACTTCCCAAGCTTCATAATTTAAGATTAAAAAGAAATCAGAAAGAAGTACCTTTAAAACAGGAAGCACTTCACTGCTCAGCAGGTATTTGGGGAGTGGAAATCTGTCTTATCTTGCTTATCTCACCCCAGACTTCCATCTTAGCTCAGCTCTCTCATCTAAACAGCTAAGAAGTAGGAAACTAAACAAGGGTAAGATGGATTCACTGAGAGGATTTGAAGCAGTCATAGGGAGCTAGATATTCTGAATAAAATTCTGACAACTAACATACTAATTACTCCCTCCTGCATCCGAGCTGCCATGGTTTGGAGGTGCCAGCGACGTCTCTCCAGCCTGCACAGCAAACATGCTTCAAGTTGCTGATGCTGAGGCAGACACCGTAAGCAACGATCCTTGCTGCCACGGTCCTCATCAAAGTCTGAGATTTATATCACTTCTTCTCAGAGTTTATGTGATGCCTAAAGGCAAGAGAGCTGCGAGAAAGGCAGGTGCATTTGACAAGACCAAGAACTGGTCACTTCTGCTGTGATTTTCTCCCTTTCCATCTCTTTCTTCCTGTTCTTGCTACTTCACCGCTTAACATCTTTGTTCTCTGGGGCTCAGTGATTTAATGTACCATCACTAACGGCGATCCAGCCCTCAGATTTCAAAAGTTACACTACAATTCTATGACTGTACTTATGGAATGGGCAGAAAAAAAAAAGCAAAGGTTACTAACTAGAGATCGCTTTAGAAATATTGTTCCTAATTGGAGACCAGCATTAATGAACTAACTGGGACAAAGGAAAAAAAAAAAGGTGGTATTAGGAAAAGCCATTTCAGTAATGAACTGTCAGGGCCTACTCTCTTCTCACCTAATTGAAATGTTGCTGCTTCTGCTGCCTTTTTTATTGAGTTGCCTTTGGCTTTCAAAATACTTCCCACAGACAGATTGACATGTGGATTTTATATTAACTTCTGGATTTGCTGCACTTCAGTTTTACAGCGTTGTTTAGATGTTGAGTGTTTTCTTTTCCTTTCTGTTTTCCTAAATAAAAGAAAGAACATTTTGACCTTATTAATAACTGTGAAAACTCATAACTTTCCCAGTCATTTCAGTCATATATAGCTTGACCCACACAAACCTATTCACATACAAGGACAGACTACACATAATCAGACATCTGGTTGTTTTTTTCTGTCTAGAATGGTGGTGACAATAGCTGATGACATTAAGAGATGGATTATCTTGTTTTGCCTCCCATTTTCAAGTATTTTTTATGTTTATCTCCCTATACATTTTTAAGTGGCAATTTAAGGATTGCTTTTCTGTGCCTATAAAAATAAAGTTTTGGTACCAAAAGGAGAAACTGAAAAGACCTACTCACCCAAGCTCCTTATACTAAATGAGGCTGCTTACTAACATTTGTCTTTCATTGACAAAGATTGTAATCATATCTCTCATGAGAAATAAAGAAGAAATTTTTCTTGCCCTGCCACAGGCATGACCTTAAAATGGTTGTTGGCGAGAGAAAGCACTCTTTTTTCTGGCTTTTCCAGTCCCTAGAGTCATTCTGAAAAATGTTGCTCTAAAATAACATGAACCATGGTTTTCTCTTAAGGTAACCAAGTTACCTTGGATCTACAGGGCAGTTGGCCAGAGAAGAGAATTGCCTCCATGTAGGGCTGCAACCTCTGCTGCAGATGCCCCCTTACCCTTTGCTGCAGCTGCCCTATGGGCCCCAAAGAGAAGTCCTCTGCAAAGAGGGAAGCTTTGGAGCTTCCTTGGTTTTTGTAACAGACACATTACGAGTCTGTGAAAGGCATCAGTCCTAGCGGAGCCAACAGAAGTTTTGCTATAGGTTTCAGTAGGATTAAGGTTTCCTTACTTGCTTGCTCCGTGGTTGATGTTTACTACACATAGGCTGCTGGGTCTTCACCCCCTTATGCTGGGATCGAGATTTCTCCATTACCAGACTATAAAACTGCTGGTGTGTGCTACCAGGCTGATGTTTCCTTCCTGTGCAAAACGTGAGATAATGGAGAGGAGCAGAAGCAGCCCTGGCTCACCCAGTCTCATCCCAGGGTGATGACATGTACTGTCCCAAGACTTATATTTCTGAAAATAAAGACCTTTCTACAAATACAGATATACTTTCATTGGAATGCAGCAATAAAATGGATTCACTGGAGGAGGAGGGCTGTAATTTACCCAAAATGATCAAATAAGATATTATAAAAAAATCTGCCACATGCAAAGTAACTATTCACAGTATAAGTAGCTCAGATTCCTTCCTGGAACTGCCTAAATGAAGCTGGCTGAATTAAACCAAGGTAGAATCTGCCTTGCGTTAATTACCTATGTACCTGATCCTCTTTCTTAAGCCTTGGTGTTCATTATGTTGCACAATAGGATTATCTATGTATTTTGTACTTACTTATCACCACTTAACTACCAGTCTGAAAATTACTAACACCACAGGTTTCTCAAAGTTTAGTGTCATTTCTGCTAGTATCATAATTATTTTTTATGTTTCATTAAGTTTTTATGTGATTTTAGACATTCTTACAAATCATTTACTTCATGTATGTTAATTTGTTTCATTTGCGTTTCTTTGTGATCCCTTTGCAGCTAAGTACCAATTATTATAGAATCAGATATTAATTCCATCATAAACTATGATATTTATTGCATATGGTTTAGAATAAATAGTAGATTATGAACATTTAAATGACTAATTCGTCCTTTTATAGTGTGGTCCGCAGACACATCCCAAAACGCTTTAAACATCCTGATGTAAGTAATTACTAGCGGTCCTCATGTGAACACATAAACAAAGAGGCTCAGAGAGATAAAGTGACTTACTCATAGATACTAATTTTAGTGACCTAATTCAAAGCTCTATTGAGTTTACCCATTGCCTCCAATAGGATTTGAATCAGTCCCCAAAAGTCGGCAGGAAGCATAAAGCAGTCTCCTCTATCCGGTATCTCTGTTAGGGCCAAGTCTTCTAATTAACAGTCCTGAAAATGATTCGTCAAAACAAGAAGAGTTTAATCTTATTTGTTGTATCAAGAAGTAGGCTATTAACTTCCAAGGTCACTTTGGTGTCCCAAAGGATCATTAGCTGCCAAGGCCGTGAAAAAAGATCACACTTGTAAATTCTGACTGATCAGTTTTGCTGTGGAGATTTTGTGTCATTTATTGTCTGGTAGTTCATAAGTTCATTCTGTCACCAGTTACTGTCAAAGAGTACTTTCTTCTAGCCAGAAACTGTCTCCTGGAGGCTGAAAAAGAGTTTAGTGTACTGCCATCCACTTCACCTGGGTGGCTTCATATCTGCAGTGGAAGATGTACTACCTGCATGTAGCAGATGAAGTGCAGGTGTACCATAAAACAATCCTCATTTATCTTTACTTGCTAATGATCATTATTAGCTAAAAATTGATGGAGTTGAAACCAAAGCCCCATCCCTCAGGTCATCAGTAATGATATAACTAATGGCAATTTGTGACCCGTTAATATCTCTGAATGAAGTACATCAGACTGAACCCATGTCAGAATGATCATACAGTAGTAAAAGGACACCAAGGGGCAATTTTTCTTTTCCGAGGGGAAGAAAAGCCAGGGAACTTAACCAATCCCTTAGGATTCCCCAGCAGAAAGGGGGATTCCCCATTTTAAAAACCGTTGTTACACAGGGCACGGAAAATGGTATTTTCATGTCGACATAAAAAAGCACAGACCAACACTACAACAGAGACCATTATAGACTCGGGAGACCTGGGACAGCCAAACGCATTCCTTCAGGAGGCACAGGAAAGCTTTGGTAATGCTGCGCCTTTCTGCAGATCCTGTAGTTCCCTGCACAGAACGGCAAGCTTGTTTTGTGAATACTGTCAAGACTTTTGACAATATTAGCATTTACTCTTCTCGGGATGTGAAGATCTTTCTCAGTTCTTTTTTTAGAGCAGAAGCAGTGTCAAAGATAGATATATCTCTCTCCAGCATGCCCACCCAAGGATTATGACAGAAAATTTTTTTGAGAGATTTAGTTTGTCATCTCCAGTTTATTTTTTCAGAAGCAAGTGTGCAGCTGCATTTCAATCCAATTACAGTAAACATTATTCCACAAACATGTTGTTCCCTACTCTCTCTACAGTGTCTAACTAGTGAATAGCAATCCTAAATCCATCGGTAAGTATGTGTCACCTTCCCTAAATAGGCTTTCTGCGAAATCCTAGAAATGTAATAAGCCCTCAGCAACTGAATTACTTTATTGCCTACTACTTCACTTGCCGTTGAAAATTATTTAAGACAGAGGATAACACTGAAATAGAGCAGAGCACAGGAATATAAGAACTTCTGAGACAACACGGACTGCTGTAGACCTGCTCCAGATCTCTTGTATCACTACTGATGCCGTGAAAAGACGGAGTTGAAGACTCAGTAACTGGAAGGCTATTAAGCAGGTATTTTTTATTACGGTGCCGGGCACATGGGAATCTGTCCTCCAAACGTATGCTCCAAACACCCTGTCATTTCAGGCTAAATACAATCACAATATACACATTCATCATATTTTCGAGAAATGCTTAGCATGTTCATGACTTTTCTGAGAACAAATTAGTATATGTTGATGTCTTTCATGCATGTCTGTTAGTGTCCCTGAGTGGTCATCGGGGGTCTTCAGATGAAGGCTTGTACTCTTCATCACAGTGTCCATTGGTGGACCTTTGTTTCTGCGCAAACTCAGTTCTAAGATCAGGTGTACTGTGTCCTTCCAGGTGGTTTTGCTCTGGTCTTGTTGCCCTCTTGGTGCCTCTTTATTTCTGTAGTTTGGTGCATCTGCCCTCCCAAGGCTGAGCTGTCTAAATAATGTTATTTAGGAGTCTCTCTATGTCAGAGCTTTTCTGTCCCCCCCAAAACAGCAAGTCAAACTTGTCTAAGTAGCGTTATTTAGGAGCCTCCTTATCTTAGAGCTTTCCTGTCTTCTCAAAACAGCAAGGATCTACTTTAGTTTAACTACAATCACTCTAGAGAGTGGAAATTTTACATTTATGGGTATCACTGCAATGAAGTTACTTCACCCCTTTTTCTATTTATCACCCATTGCCTGATTTATCTGTCAGGCCTTGCTCATCTTCCAAGCAAAGAATGGCTCCTGTCAAATAAACGTGCAGGCAGAGCCCAGCACGAAGGGCCCCTGGCTGACACTAAAGAAACATCCTTTTATAACTGATACTCTGTGCAATTTTGATATGTAGGTTGCAGATGACTGCACAACATGTCAACATTTTGAGGAGCAAAGTACAAGGTCATCAGTAACGAACATAATTTCGGCAGTAACAATTTAATAACTGCTAGTTATCAAGCCCATCCTATCTGTCATAGCAGAGTCACAGAAGCAGGAGCGCACACACGTATTTCAGCACAAAGTGTGCCAAGGCTGAGACTAAGCACACTTTCACATGTAGTTAAATTAAGCTGCTGGAGTTTGCACTGAAACAGCAGAGACTCACACATTCATCTTGTTCTGCTGTGTGTGCCAGAAAGGAGAGAGGAAAAGGGGGAGAACATTCCAGCAGACATGGCATCATGAACAAGTTCTGTTCCTCGACTCTTTTCTAAGACCATGGAAGCCTAAGATCTGGGAGCCATACTTAAATACAGAGCTATATCATCACAAACACTGAAAACACGCCATGCAACCCAAACCAGTTCTCTTTTGCAGTGTGCACATGATGCAAGAGCACCTAGTTCAGAGACCCCCACCACTCCTTTACCCCATTACAGATCCAAGCTGTGGCAACTACTGCTCTTGAAACCCAAAGAAGTCCCTTCCCCCTCCTTTGTATTTATGTCTACAATATGCTAAGAATTTCCCTTGCAAATTTTGCAAAGAATATTCCTGGTTCTATTTTAACCAGAATATTTATTCTGTGGGGATTTGGGGTATTTTCTGCGTCTGACCAAGAGGTGGGGTAAGCCAGGCTAGAATGCCCAGTACAAGCCCTGGAAGGGAAGGAGGGGGCAGTGGTGCCCCAAGCCCAGCAGCCCAGAAGGCACCGCACATGCCTGCGGGTACTCAGAGCATCCATGTCACCATGGCACACTACAGTCAGCAGTTCCCATCACCATCACCCTCACTGTGTGTGTGTCATGCAGAAACACGTGCAGCAATATCTCTGTTCAGGAATTGCAATAGGAAGTTAAGGCCGTCAGCACATCCACCACACCTTGCAGGGTTTGCTCCAAGCTACCTCTGGGCTCTCTTCAACACAGTCTCTGTTCTTCGTACATCTCCAGAACGCTTTGCTGTATCTCACACACATCTCACAAGTGGGGAGTTTTTCCACTTTTCTACCTGTAACCTGTCTGACTTCCTCAGCAAGGTGGCATTGGCATAGTATGTACATGTTTCTCATCTAGGTGCAGGCTACATGATCAGACCATGTTTCTGGATGTGCACTTCAGATAGTTCTCACAACAGACTAAGTGATTGCTTTGGAGTATGTCACAGACCACTTAGCCATGGCTGAGCTAGTCTCGTCTTACTCATGGTGTAAGAGCATGCATGTGAGAACACTGGTTGCAAGAACTGCGAGATACCAACCAAGGCCTTTTAACAAAATCTTTCCATTTTTATCTGTAGATCTTTTCCCATTTGAAACTTTTTCTGTGTCAGTTTTATCCATTTTTGTTAAAACTATCTGCTTCCAGGAGAAAATAACACACACGGATGTAAAAAACTATTTTTGACAGAAAATTTTTGGTGTGTTAGAGTAGCTAATTAACATTTAGAAAGTATTTCGAAGAAGGAAAGGGTTACAGCAATGCTAAGTAGGGTAGCTGTTATCCTCTTCTAGTCAGTAACAATTATTATGTATCAGCATTTTTAAATGACATATCACCCACGCAGTTCTCCCAATGACAGACAGACACATGCATACTGACAGTAGCATAAATAACTCGTATATCATTCTTCTGTCTTTCCATTAGTGGCACATGAAGTAGAGGGAAATATGCAAAAATTGACTTTTACAGAACTATGGGGAGAAGTCTACATCAAAGTATAGATATAATTAAAGTGATATTTGAAAAGCTCCTTCAGTCATACAAACTTTCTATTTCTCTCTTTGCTGATTCTCTTCAATAGTTATTTATTTTATTGATCAGATGATTATGTGATATGTAAAATAGAGTGTAAATCTACTGTTCAACACAGTTTTATATAGCATGCCCTCAATGTGTTCCTTGGCTGCTTGGTGGACCTTCAGAGCCTTCTTTTCAGCATTTTGACTGAAAATAATGCCATGAGTCACCTGTACAGCAATTTCCTTTCTGTCAAACCTCTTTTATTCTTACTTAAATGTTGCACCGTAATGTGTTTGGATATATTCACTGACCAGCAGAAAGGAAAAAAAGTGTATTCAGAGAATGTTTTGGCCAGAATAGATCCCATCACTGATAAAGTATTCTTGTTTCCAGTAATTTATTGCTAACTTGACTGTGGTTTTAGCATCAAGTGGAGACACCTCATTAGAATCATAGGTTGGAAAAGACCTGTAAGATCACCAAGTCCAACTGTCATACCAACACCACCATGCCTACTAAACCATATCCCAAAGTGCCACATCTACACGTTTTTTGAGGTCCCTTAAGGTCAGTCTAAGCTTGTGCTCAGACAGAGATACCCAATACAGACTGAGATATACAGGAAAAGCTTAAAGCACTGATTCCTTTCTCAAAAGCTAAGTCACAGCTTGTATCACATCACCGTCTTTGGCACTGACACCGGTAAAGGTGCCTGACTTACTTTCTGCCTACAGTACGCAACTTTTTTCTCTTAATCACTTTGACTATGATCCACGACAGACAAGATAATTTAATAACACCCTTCCATGCAAAGGGGAGGGTTCTCCCCTCTACAGCCATTCTCCACCACTCCTCCTTCTCCCCTTTCTTGATTGCTGCTGCTCTGTCATTTTACTTCCATCTCTCGCATCAGCTTTGGTGCCCAAGAGACATCATTAACTAAACTCACAAAAGCAATCTAGCTCTTCTGGCTCTATGTTAATGACTTAAATCAATATAACTATTGTGCACCAGAGCTGGCACGATGCAAGTGGTGGGGACACACAGCCGGAAGAAAAAAGGAAAGGTGGAGATTCCAGGATGCAGTAGGAACTCCCCTGTTCAGCTGCAGTGACTTTCTATCCAGATCCACCACCTTTTGTACTAATATGCCAGGATTCATCTCACTTAACTGCACCCAGATGGACACAGGACCAATTTTAGTCTATTCTCTTCCCTCTGTAATCAGAGGAAGGAGAATGGCACCTCTGCAGAGTGATTTATCTTGTCTCATCCCTTTCCACTGACTACAGAGGAGGTCTTGATGGCAGACATAATAAACCTTCTAAACAGCAATTTTATTGTCTAAACAAGTGTATCTAAGTGCCAGATGAGACACCCTAGAGTGTCGTATCCACCAGCCTCATACAGACATTTTGGAGATCTCAGACCATCCATAATGGTACTGATTCCTAACTGTAGGCACCTAGGTCACCCCCCCAGCTGTCGCCCTCTGGACCCAAAGAGAATTGAAAATACAGAGAGAAATCAAATCTGAGCACAGTTTCCATCTTTGTTTCAGGAGCCTAGTTTAGCAGGATTAGTCAAAGCAAGTAGCTGATCAGGACAGTGCACATTCTTCCTCTCACATCTGCAGAAATAAATACTTGGTTTTTTTGTTACTTTTCTGAATCCCCATTGAAAATCATCCACCCAGACTGAATGCTGCCCGCTTCAGAAAACCTGCCTGTGGAACGTAAGTCGTTGTCATGTTTCTGATACTGCTCAGTAATCTAAAAACGATTTTTTTGTGTTTTCCCCAATAACTCCCATTGCTACTGTACCTAAGTTTCTCACCATACATTCAGCCTCTTGCATTTCAGTGTTCAAAATGTCTCTAGGTCTATAGTGCTCAGACGCTTGCACTGTAATATGTGGCTATTTAACTGCATGTACTTTAGAGCATCTCCATAGTCTACTGAGGCATTCTGACTATACTTCCCAGAATCATTGCCCCTCTCTGAAGGAAAAACCTCCAACACTTTAAATCCACATCAATACAATTCCAAACACACAAAGACAGAGATATTTTTAGTAGATAAACTAGTCACCAAACAGCACAGTCCCTTCATACCATGACCATAAATAACTCGGGTCAAAACAACCAAACAGGCTTGAGTGGGGAAAAACAGATCAACAGCAAAGGAGGAAAACAATTTGGATAGAGATGTTTTCATCCAGTGTACACGATACTTTTTCAAGCACAGAAGTCCAAGTTCACTTCTTTCTCTAAAGAAGGTTTGAACACTTTTCCCAGGTCACAAAGCAGATTCATAAACACTGTACTGAGAGAGTACTTTCAATATCTCCACCTAATGCTACCTGACTTTAAACAATGTGCTCAGATATTCACTGAAGTAGGTATCATTTTTCAACACAAAATATGTCCTAAAAAACTGTAAATCAGTTGTATGTATCATTCAGGCAAGACCTTCAACCATCTTCCACCACTTAGGCTATTGTCTTAACACCCAGACGAGTGAGTCATTCCCTCTCTGGTCTGGTTATTTTCTTTTGTTGCAGGGTGTTACTCTAGCACTCAGAATAACTCCTGCCATACTGGGCAACTTCTGAATGTTTTTATCTTTGCAGTATCTCTAGCCTCTAGACACAGCCTGTATAAATATTTCTTATTTGTCCTCTGCAGACTCCCAAGAGCTTCAACTAGATTAAATTGGATAGAAACCAACACAAACCAAGATTACACCTGGCAATTGGGAAACCCAGAAGGAATTCTGTCACTTTGCAAATATGTGCAAGTAGAAACTGGTATTCCAGTGGAAACTGTCATTCATATATACATATATACATATATACATATATACATATATACATATATACATATATATATAATTTCTGGGACTATGACATGCTGGGTCATCATTTACTATGAGTGTTTATATAATTTTTTAACTATCTCTGCAGAAACAACAACCTGAATTTTTCATTCCCAGGCAAATCTCTGTCAGGAAGCTTAGAATTTAGAAAGACACCATATGCACAAGGTCATGGCACGTATAGCAGAATGATCATAGAATCACAGAATAGTTTAGCTTGGAAAGAACCTCTGCAGTCTGTTGTGTAGTCCAGCCCCCTGCTTGGACTTGAATCCAGTTTGATCAGGTTTATCTGGTACTCATCCAGCTGAGCTCTGGGGATCTCCAGCAATGGAGATTTGACAGCCCCTCTGGGCAACCTCTTCCAGCGTTTTCCCTTACAACTAATCAGAATTTTCCATATTCCAGTTTGTGTCTGCTGGCCCTTGTCCTAAACACCTTTGTATCTGCTGCACCCTCTGTGCACCTCTGAAAAGAGTTTGGCATCATCTTCTAGACAGCCTCCCATTGGGTAGCTGCAGACAGCAACAAAGTGTCCCCTTGTCTTATCTTAAGGCAGAAAACTGTCTTAAGGCAGTTTTCTCAGCATCTGCTTTTACATCCCATGCTCCAGCCCCATGACTTGCTTAGTGATCTTCTGCTGGACTTTATCCACAATGTCCATGTCTTCCCTGCCTGGGGAGTCCACACCTGGACACAGTACTTCAGACGTTTTCTCTCAGGCATGGAAAAGAAAGGTGCAGCTTTGATTGTGTTATCCAGAAAGCATCTGGAGTGTTCTTGTTGTAACAGCAATTGTGAAACCACAGCAGAAATATTCCAGTCTTATCAGGATGGACAGTTATTCTTAAGCAGAAATAACTTTCCCCAAACAGATTCCTTTCGGGGAATGAGATTTAGCTGGATATTTCTTTCCACATGTCTCCTGATTTCTTACACAGAAATGATGGACTTCATGAAGGAAAGCGTCAAACAAAAGTTGCAGTCTATTTTGTGTAGGAAATTAGATAATTTTAAGGGACCCTTTTGACCATAAATTTACTTTAACTTTCTTGTTTCCAACTGTTACTGCTTGCTTTGGGCATAAACTGCGTTTGAACCCTGTGCACACCAGGACCCATTTAGCAATATTCAGACAAATACCTTTAAGGGTGAATACAGCTAGTTTTAGGAATACTTGCAACAGAAGACAACTTGGGTGCCATAAAATTACAGCTTGATATGTCCATGATCAGCACAGTGTATAGGATTCTTCAAAGCAGTTCATAAACATGAAGCTGGTCCCCGCACAGGCTCCCAAGGACAATCAATTTTGTACCTGTGGACAAGATGTTCGTTGATCATCACTGTCACTTCATAAGGCAAAGAAACAGAAAGTTTCTCTTCCTCCTTCACCACCAAAACATTAAGAGAAACAAGGTAGGAAAGGCTCAGCTTCACTAAGTGACCTGGTTAATGAAAGCCACACAGTAAAGAAATCAGGTCTCTGATTACTACGAAGAGCGCTCTTGGGCTAAACCTGGTCTCAATGAGACATATGATCTTACTTCAGGCATATCCTCTTTGGAGATTTTCTCTATAAAGTCATCACGAAGTGCTATATTCACCCACCCAGAACAAGCTGGTCACTTTCCCATTGGGTTAAGTAGCCTGAAAATATCTACAACTGAACCAAGGATATTTATCCTCCTTCTGAGGGTTTGCATTCACTGCAGACTGCTCAACTTTGTGTTATTTTCTTTCTGCTGGTCCCTTTTTCAGATACTTAATTGCTTCCTAGTGGTTTTGTAAGCATTTATTCTGTTTTATCATATCGCTACTCTATACATAAAAGATAAAGCAATTCTCTAGACACCTCTAACAGTCATCTCAGCAAATGCTTTCCTCTCTCTTAATGCTGATTTAAGACAGGATTCATTCCAAGGCAGGCCAGAGCTACACAATGCTATCCATGAAGCAAATAAAAGGTTCAGGTAGAGAGAATAAGCCAAGGTCCAGATCAGAATAGTTTCCAGGCTCATCATTTTTTATTTAAAAAAGAACTCCAGGAAGTCCTTAGTGTAATTTCCAGGTTGTGATTTAGTAAATTGAGCGAATAACTTACTGGAGGTAGCATGTTGCACTTCTGCCTTTGCTAACTCTGCTCTATAGGAGTTTGACCTCCATGGCTGTTGGTCACTTATCTTTCTCTTTTAGTGTCCTCACTTCATTAATGTAATACAAGTAGCTTTTTAAGCATGTGTTCTCATGGCTGCATTTGTAGGAATTTCCAAAATTAAGCTTACTGTAAAAATGTTCCTCTATCTTCTGTCAAAAATCCGTGAGTTTGTTAATTGGTGGATTTTTTTACAGTGTTCTTAATAGCACAAATAATTTTATGGCAAAAAAAAATGGACAGAAGTGTAATTCGTCAGGCAGCAAAGCTACAAATGAAGGCCACATGCCTTCCCATACTCCCCCAGGATAATAAACATAATTCTCCATCAATGTTGGGTCTTAAACACAGTAGTGCAACTTGGAAATGCAATCCTGTTTTACTAGGCAGAACACAGGAAACTTGAATAATGACAGCAGCTGGTGGTATCTTCCACAACACAGCAGTGGAGGTCAAAGGGGCACCAGGCATGTCATCTACTACAAAACTCAAGAGGTTTCACTGTTGTCAGCCCCCTCCCCTTCTCCCACCCCTCACTCCTGCTCTTTGCCAGAGCACAGTCAGGAGTTCATTCACAGCCCTTTATACATCTCTGTATAGCCCTGGGTATGAACACTCAAAACCATTGCCACAAAGTGAGCTCACAAAACAACAGAAGTAATAGTACACACTGATGTCCAAACTAGCCCTACACCCTGTCCCCTGCAGTGACATAGTAGATGACTCTGAAATAGTTAAAAGTCAGAGCAAGCATCATTACAACTTCCCAGAATATTCTTCTAGTGATCCACTATTTGTAACACAGGAAGCCCCTGAGGCAGAACTCGATATTTGTAGTAGCTTTGAATATGTTTTTCTTCCATGAATTTATCCATGCAATCCATTGAAACATTTAGCATTTATGTAAATGTTTAGCATCTGCAACAGCCTTTGGCAATGCATTATACACCTTAACTTCATGTTGTGTGACTATAACCACCTCCTTTTATTTGTTTGCAAGATGTTAAATGGAAGTATCATTTGATAATCTTAAATTCAGTGTTGGAAAAAGGCAGAAGGACCACCACTAAGACCACAGCCACTCACTAACCAGCCAGCCAAGCAAGGGAACACCTTCAGCCCAGTCACTGACTGGTTCCTCAAGCAGATCAGCCAGGAAATCTCAACAGTGAAGGTGAACAGCTATTCTGGCTTATCCTAGCACTTCAAAGCACAAATGGAGTAATATGCTGTCACTTAAGGTGCAACGTTATTGTAGGCAATTGCAGGTTATATCAAGTCAACTCTATTACTACAAACTATGAGAGCTACTGATAAGTAAGATTTCATCAGATTATATACTTCTTTGTATTATATTCCAGGTTCATGAGGGTATTTTCAGATCCTGATGGTGCTCAGTCAGGAATTTATTCCTTTTTTTTTTTTGTTTTTCCCCTGAGTTTTATAAACTAGGTGCCATGCAGAAATAATTTCTATCCAGTCTGAGGCTTTACCATATCCATCATAGACAGATGATCCTCACTTAGTCACTTCTATTTTAAGGTCTTCAGAACTGACTCAATGTATTTTATGTTACTTTGGGTCAAGGCAAGCATCGTGGTCTTTGCTACAAGGTCAACCTTGCATCCATTCCTTGCTTACCAGCTTAATTGAGAAGCGGTTTCAGAGGCCTACAATAATAATGCCATAACATTACCTTCAAATGATTCTCTAAAGCGCACTTGTGACATATGATGTGCTGTAAAACTTTTTACCTATATTTCTCCATACTCAGTGATGATTATATGGACCTCCATCATCTCTTTTTCAGGCTGAAGAGTTTTGACTGACTATTTGTACAAAAGCATTCTGTATCTTTGATCTTTTTTGCCTACTTAGTATCTTCCTGGTTTTATTGTATCTTGTAGTTGGGTTGAAGGGGACTAGATCCTGTACCATGCTGAAGATGAGGGCAAATCCGGGGTTTTTGCAAACACAGCAAATATTTTTTTGTTTTATTTTGATTTCCTTTCCTAAGAGTTCCTACCTTCCAATTTTCTATATATATTCTTTTACTACTACTCAACCTTGAACTTGGGGGTTTACATATACTTAACCATCTTGTTCATGAAAATGTCATTCTTGAATGTTATTAGTCAGCTCAGACTATCACCATATTTTCAAAGCTGGGATCCAGTTCTCCCCCATGTATGTAACTAAGTTGAATTTCATCTGCCATTTTTTCACCTGGCCATTCAGAAAGGCAAGGACTTTCTTCAATGTTTCAGTCAACCCTCAACCTTGAATAACTCAGTACTGCCAGCAAATTCAGTCACCTCATTGTTCCACTCTTTTACCAGACCTTTTACAGAAGTGGGACATCACAGGCGCCAGTATAGGTCCCTGTGGGATTATTTTGGTGATTTTCCTTCCCTGTGAGAAATGAACATTTATTCTTGCTTTGTTTCCTATCTTTTAGTGAGTTATTGATCTTATTCCTTTATCCTTTCACATCTTGGTGTCGTTATGAGTCTTCAGAAAGAAACTTTCTGGAATGCCTTTTGCAAATGCTAGTACACTGTTACAGTTGTCCATGGCAAGTTTCTGTTGCCTGTTATCACACAATTACCACAGTAGATCTGTAACATGTTTTTCTTGGTTAACTACAGAAGTTATCAGCAAAATGGTTCACATACACAGTTTAAATGCTATTTACTCAGAACGAACACTCCCTGCCACGTTCTCGAATCATATCTTATTACATTAGACAAATGATAGAATCATAGAATAGTTTGGGTTAGAAGGGACTTTATAGCTCACCTAGTCCAACCCCTCTGCAATGAGCAGAGGCATCTTCAGCTAGATTAGGTTGCTCAGAGCCCTGTCCAACCTGACCTTGAATTTTCTGAGGGATCGGGCATCTACCACTCCTCTGTGCAACCTGTTCCAGTGGTTCACCACACCCATTGTAAAAAATTTCTTCCTTATATTTAGTATAAATGGTAATTGTCAGTTCTTAATGAGTTCTAGATTAAATGTTGAACCTGTTTGGTGATAGCCAGTCTAACCAGGTACCATGTCACATCAGAAAATCACATTAGCCCCTTCTGTCATGATCACAATAGTTCTAAAATCTTGTGACAAAATCCCAGTGTCACAGGAAATAAATAAAAACCACTCTTGAATTAGCCTGTGATGTTAGTGATAAAGATCACAGCTGGCTTAGTGACCCATCTCACTGGATTTTTTGGTCACCTTTGTGAGGTAACACTCCAAGAGCACTTGGAAGGAGTAGTCCATGTATACAGGGGAGAGCAAAGACTGAATATATGCTTGAAATGCCACTGGAACCGCGAAGAAGGACTGTTGGCGCTCTGCATCCTGCCTCCCAGTGGCTCACCTTTGGCAGAAGAGGTCACACTATAATCCATGATCAACTAAAGAACCTCATATGAAAAGCAGGAGTAATAAAAGGCACTACATGCAATGGAGCATAGGTGTTTATAAGTTCTGAGCAGGAACCTAACCAAATTCTCTGTGCAAAAATCATAGGGACATTTGGCAGCTGAACTGACCAGCTATGGGCTGGAAATTGGATGATAGCTCTAATCCCATAGGATTTAGATTGTTGGGGAACAGACGTAACTCTTTCTCTCTTTCTATTCTATTTATATGCTATCTTTTTAGAAAAATATAAGCCTGTTATCAAGACCTATCTTCCTGCTTCTAACAGCTATGGGACATGTAAAAATCTTGATTTTCCTGCCTCAATTTGCCAGCTAAAATGAAGGGTTTGTGACAGTGGCATGCAAAAGAATCTCAAAGGTAGGGTTTGAGTGAAATGATCTTGAAGACACCAAAATGTTTCACTGTGTTTCTGTTTTTGATTGCTGCACAGTCTGATGACACTGGAAGTACCAATCTTGTAATGTACTGTAGCTCATAATTTTGCCCCACGGCTTAATGGAGGAGTCTCTGAATAATAATCAAACTGAAAACATGAGTTACCACTCTTACATATTATGCAGCTGTTATTGTTCTGACAAGAAAACACTGCATCTGAGAATTCATTGCACTGATAAAAAGCAAAATAAATCTTTTAAAAATTATTTCAGTGTGATAGCTTCACTAGCTGCTTTAAAATAAATAACCCCCCAAACTTAAACAAACAAAAACATCAAGATGATAATCAAGATTCATCACGTGGAAAAGGGTACAAATGTACTTCTAATTCCATCCATAAGCGTGTATATCCTGTGGACCTAAAACTGAGCATAATTTGTACTGTTTAATAGCCAGAGAAAATAGTGAATGAACACTGGGCATGAGACAAAATTCAGACCTGGAAAATGCTGATCCAGAAGGATTATTGATAGAAAGAAACATGAAAAACATTGTAATGTTCTTAAAAGAATGCATAGCAGAAGCACCTCTGGATGACCACGTGTGTTACAGGCCACAGCTCAGAAGTGATACAGCTGAACTAAAGGACTTTCAGAGCAGAATAATGAGCATACATCTAAAGAATGAGTTTAACAGAGATTCACAAAATATTTTTTATCTGTGTGTATGGGAGATAACGCAATGAAAACAATGATAACTCTGAAGAGAACAGAAGGGGATGAAAAGGCCATGCAAATTAGCTGTTGGGAGTTCAAAACCCATGCACAGAAATGCATGTCTAACACACGCCTTCTGAGTAGCTCATTGAGACAAGAAACTCTTGTGTCTATGAATACACAACGTAAAAAGCAGGGGATATTTTATCCACACCAATATCAAACAACAAAACTATCTGATTTTCATCGTTACTATGAACTGAAACCTTAGAAGTCTATTCATTCACGCATTGCAGAGCGAAGAGAAAATTTAACATTTAAAAATCAGGCAGGCAGACTGACATGTATCTGTCTGCTGCATGGTTCTTTCTGCAAAGTTTCTGGTTGCAGGCATGATCAGAGACACTACAACTGCAAAATGTCATGCTGGAGAGTACTTGAGCTCTAGTTTGCAGCCCTAAATGTATCTTTGTTTATTTGTTCATATGCCAGGAAGCCAGACACATCTATAAAACTTCCAATGTCTGTGTAGTCTTGTAGGTCAGAGAGCTAATGTGAAAATGCTTTTATGGTAAATACTTCTGTCCTATATTCCAAATTCTGCTATGCCAAATACGCCTTTTCAATTGACAACAATGAATGGACTAGATCCTCTGTGGATATGAATCAACATAGCTTCATTGATTTCATTTTACTTGACTGATTCATGCCAGCTGAGAACCTGGCTCAGGACTTTAATTGGCACTAAACAGCAAAGAAAAGTGAGAAAAGAAAATGACTCAAACTAACACAGGTATAGTCAGTCCTTATTTAATACACTAAACTCTATATCTTTCACCAACTGATCTCTGCACCACTCGGTTCAATGTCTTTTGGATGCTGTGTTTCAGTCAGCTAGGGAATGCAAACATGCAACATGCAGACAGAGTTCAAGTCCTGGAGAGTGATCAAAGGCAAAGCAAAAGAGGAAATTATCTGTCCCAAAAATGTTACTTCTGTGAGTAATTGACTTGAATTTCCTAATCCTTTCTACTTAAACTCACACACAGAGAAGTCAGTCAAACACTGCCTTTTAATAAAATTCCTTATGACACCACTTTTCATCGCCATCACATCTTTAAGCTCAAATGAGCAACCCTTATTTTGTTTGTGCTCGTTATTCAGCACTCCTCAGTGGAGAGTGGGATACGATCCCGGTTACAGAGGTGCTGTGCTTTGCAGCCCGAGGTAAGATCAGCGTCCAGCTAAGCCAGGCATCAAACTGAACACAAAGAGAAGACTTTAGGGACTGTGGAGTGAAATGTACCAGAAAAGGAAGAGCAGTTCCCATCTGTACAAAATCCTTGAGCATACAGAGGCTGCAAGCAAGGCTCCAAGGCCTCACAGAAGACTCCCTCACACTGTGTCTTGGGTAGTGTCAACAGGAAAGGCTCTGGTGGAGCTAAAATCAGCACTCCAAGTCAGAAGCCTTCTCTCCAGTCAGAGTTTAGAAGGAGAAGAAGTAGTACAAGCAGGTACAGGCATGAAGACAACAGTTGGAGAGCCAAGTCTTTCATTTTATGGATGTGGATTAAAGATGGAGACTGAGGACTATAATCCTCTACACAGACACCTTCCTGCTGCTAACAGAGGAGACGATCGTGCAAACCTGTCCCTTGATACATTGTGGCCATGTGGCAGCTCTTATTCTCCATTTGCACCGGGGCCATGTAAGGATTTTTGTATGCTCTTCTCAAAACATTTATTTTCTGATTCTGATCTTTCCAATGTAGCTTATGGTGCTTTTCCATGAGCTCAGGTCCCATCAGATATTTATTTTAGGGATTTCAATAGAAAAACACAGATGTGGAAGTCATCCAGGCAAAACATTTATTTTTTCCACAAAGACACTTCTCCTATGAACTAGTAAAAACTATCAAAGTTTGAAAACATTATGAAGTCCCAATTAACAAGTGTCATCACAGTAGGTTTGTCTTTTGGTTAATATAACCTCCAAATCCCTCTGGGTGTAAGATGAAAACACATTTAGGAAGACCCACAAGCTCTAACAATTAATCATAGCATTTATACAAAAGAATTCAGATGGAGGTTATTTTATGTAGAGCAAAACACTTACCAAATTACAGAAATTTACTCCTTGTTCACACAACTCTGACCAATGAGGTGATGCTTGTGGTGAACACAACAAAGAGTCAAAGTTATCAGTAACGATATTTTGCTTCCATACATCCCAATGGGCCAAATTTTCTATGCTGCAAGCTGGGTTTGCACCAGCTGTGGTTTCAGCTTCTTATGGTTACCTGAGGTTTGATTCAAACTGGCTGCTGAAGCTTCTTTAGTGTATTCAACTTTTTTTTTTAATGGACTTAATGTGAGCCAGGCAATTTTCTCCAGCTGATGTTGGTGAATAGAGCAAAACATGGTGCAAAACTGAGTCAGAGCAAATGGCAGCATCTGCTGTTTTCTTCCCTCTCACTAGTATTTCACCTTCTCTCTGTGATTTCAAGACAGCTGTTCCTGGGTTGCCAACAGGTAGCTACACTGTTTGGTCAATAAAGCCAGACATACATGAGCTGGTTGTGGATCTGTCCAAATTTTCCCAGTGCTTGGCGATTGCAGAATTTTTCAAATCCTATGCCATAGGCCATGAGTAACAAACCAATATTTACTCTCTCCAACCAACTTCTCTTCCGGAGGCAACAATATGAGAAATACAGGAAGTGCTGTAATGATATCTAAATGTTTATTCAAGCATATTATTCTGACCCCTAGGCAGGTCACTGCTTGTGTCACAACTGTAGACCTATCTTGCATACTAATACTGAAATTTCATAAACTCTGTCTTACAGAACACTGGATGTGCCTGACTGTTTTCAGGTTAAGTTAAGAATTTGTTTCCTTGATTTATTTCAGTGCATTGTCTTTATGTTTTACACCTACTATCTTGTCTGGAGAGTACCTAGGAAAAAGTTGACAGTCCTCAGTTACAAAATTCAATTGTGTAACAAGAAACAAGTACACAGTATGTATGAATGGTTTCATCTTCTGAAGAAGTCTTTTAGATAATTATCACTCTCTTTGGAAGGAAGCGATGTCGTCACTTATTCAGATGCAGAACCTTATGATACCCTGCTCATTTAACGGAACATATTCTGTTTATGTCTGGCCTATCGAAGCATAAATTCAGTACTCAGGACTGGAAGGGAACTTCTAAGTGACTAAGCCCAGTCCTCTCCAACTGCAGGCACCACAGGTAGCACCTGGACCAATATCAAAGAGGCCTTAAAGAAAAAAATTCTAAGTCACTAAAATGTCAGAGGTGTCCCTATAACACATCATGCTACACTTCTAATTAAAATTACACTTTGAAGTGGTGTATAAAGGGTTAAAATATGATGAGTAGAGCTTTAACAAAATGGGTGAAGAATGGATGTACATTTTACGAAGTTCAAAGCCTTGATTGATTAGCTCGTACAACATTCATTATTGTCATCTATTGATGTGCTTATAACTAAGATATTGACCAAATCTATAAAACATTTACAGTCACTATCAATCATTTATTAACCCCTAGCTTATGTTTTATTAATAGAATCTTAATATAAAGCCAGGTTAACATACTATAAAATTATATGGAAGAGATTGATATCAATCTGATGTTATGGAAAAAGTCAGGAACAGTCAATTCTTACAGTGCATAGGACTACTAAAGGAATACTGAGATTTCTTTTTCATTTCTACATTCTTAAAAACATTGGGTGATTAAGGAAGATGCAGACACTGAATTTCTATGACTATATGGAATAAAAATCTATTATGATGCTCTCTGTTATTTTCAGGAAACTAAAAGCCCTATTAATTTTTTTTTAATCTTCAGTTTACATCAGTGAAACTCTCAGAGGCAAGCTACATGATGTAGGGTCTTAGATACTGAAATGAAAAGAAAGTGAGGATCTATAGGCCCTCTCTGGACCATATCTAAGGCTCTTCATCCTAAGTTGATGAGCCCTACAAAGCACTTTTGAGATTCAAGTACAAATGAAAAGAATATCACACACATAAGAGCTGGCACTTGTAGTTTGTGCATAAAATCTCTGTAAGAAATTCTGCTTACCTCAGAACTACAGAATGATAGAGGTGCAAGGACGTCTGAAGAGCTAGTCCAAGCCCCTGCCAAAAGCAGGGCCAGCAGGAGTAGGTTGCCTGGGTCTGTGTCCAGTTGGGTATTGAATATCTCCAAGGATGGACACTGCCTGATCTCTTTGGGCAAACTGTTTCAATGCTCAGTCACCCTCACAGTGAAAAGTGTGGGTAGTTAAGGCTTGGCGGTCTGAAGATGTCGCGCTGTACGGAAAGGTAGTGTCCCCCCCCTCTCCTAATAGCCAATAGTGTTTAACCCGTGAAGTAAGCAGACG
>Ga0065711_1030800_pt1 | contig 31397 bp, 24 predicted proteins | sample Hoacrofraction12_FD_59098 | JGI IMG/M metagenome (GOLD analysis project Ga0065711, IMG submission 59098) | Hoatzin crop microbial communities from Cojedes, Venezuela - Epithelial fraction 12 v2 (version 2) | ecosystem: Host-associated > Birds > Digestive system > Esophagus > Crop | place... | reverse complement strand
GCAGGGTCACCTAGAGCAGGCTGCACAGGACCTTGTCCAGGCAGGTCTTGAATATCTCCAGAGAAGGAGACTCCACAACCTCCCTGGGCAGCCTGTTCCAGGGCTCCGTCACCCTCAGAGTGAAGAAGTTCTTCCTCATGTTCATCTGGAACTTCCTATGCTTCAGTTTGTGCCCGTTGCCCCTTGTCCTGTCGCTGGGCACCACTGAAAAGAGTCTGGCCCCATCATCCTGACACCCACCCTTGAGATATTTATAAATATTTATAAGGTCCCCTCTCAGCCTTCTCTTCTTCAGGCTGAAATGCTTAAATCCTGAGAGGGGAAAACCCCACGGAGTGATTTGTGGATGACCACGACAATTTCTAATCTCTTCTGAGGTGCCCACCTCTACCTACGAGCCATGCAGGGGGTGGGGGGCAGTCCCCAGCATGTGTGGCTGGGCGCCAAAGGGACATACTGGCATACCCCTGACATCATTGCCCCACCAGTCTAGCCCTGAGGGACGTGATTGTGGAGATGTGGATGGGGCAGAGCAGAAACCACAACCTAGGTCTTCACCATCCTGCCTGAGGCCTAATCCATGTCCTAACTACCTTATCACCCACAGTTTCATATGCCAAAGTTGATGAGATCCAGTCAACCTTCACAGCTTCAGCGCAGAAGAATTTGTTGTGTTCTCACTAGAGGGAGACCATGAGGTCCTAGCAGAGCTAAAGAAGAAAGAAACTGATTTAAAAGCAGAGAGCAGTAGTGTTGCTCTTTTCCCAACTTGGTTTAAATCACTGGTAATAGTACTCCCTTGTTCTCTTTTCTAGTTCTGGGATTTTTGTACAAACAGCAGTTGGGGAGGGAGACGTTAGAAGCACTGTCTGCAAGTTCAGCCCACCAGTGGAGGGATGGATTCACCATGCAAAGCAATTGGCGTCGACTTCAACCAGTGGTACCACTGGTACAGTGCACATTTTAAAGGATTATGCAAGATGTGAGATGCTGCGGGTCCTTGTTTTTCTTCTCTTCTTTGTCCCACTGTGCACTGCTGCTGTAACTTCTTCTGGTGTCTGAGGAAACAGAACCAGAGCTGCTGCCATGTAAGGAGACCAACAAGAGTTGGGGAACCATGGGGCAGGGCATCCTGGTAACTAGAAGGAGGGCAGGGTATAGGTACCTTAACACGGATCGCAGCACAGGTGGCTTGAACACCATGGGATTACCCTCCCAGAGGGCAGGGTGTACTCCTCCTGCATGGGTCAAACATGAGAGAACACGACCAACTGGAGGTTCCTCAGGCTTGCCAGCGCTGCGTAAGCCTACCATTAGTGCCGTTAGCCCTGCATTTCACTCATTTGCTCGGGCTCTTGCTATGCTTCCCTTTCCTGTTTGAAGAGGCTTGTTTAATTTTGCTAACGACTCTGAATGAAGATAAGGCCCGTGTGTGTAATAACAGACTAAAATTAAACTTCAAACAAATTATCTGTTAGGATTTAGGAAAATCTTATCTGGGGAGGAATTAATCCTTGCTGCATGTTTTGGGGCTTTAGGAGGCCATTGGGGATTTGAGAGAGAACACTTTTCAGTCTGGCAAATCCACAGCAATGTGCATAATTCTCTCGATACGCTGGAAAAAACCCAACAAAACAAAAAACCAAAAAGACACCTGAATATCTGAAGTGTAGCCTTGAACTGATTGCAAACCAAATGCAGGTGCTGTACATCATCAGCTGTCGCTGTCAAAGCCCCGGTCACCTTGTGACTAATGCCCCTGCTTCCTTCGTCATCGCTTATCAGGACAATTCAGCAAGCCGTCTGTTAAGCCCTAGTTCTCCACGCTGCGTGGCTTGGAAACTAGCCATTGCACCCTTCCAGTGACGTGAGGTTGCTCTGAGACGAAGGCGCTGCTCAACCCAGCCTATTAATCGAATTAAGAGAGGGAGCAAGAAGCGCCTGTGGGCTTTACTTTGCTGAAGAATGCTGATGTGGCTCAGAGCGGTGCTGGCAGTGAGACTACATGTGGGGTGGCAGAGGCTGCGCAAAGGCTCCCCTCTTTGAAATGCTACCACCCTATGACAGTTTGAGGGATTTAGTCCCAGAAACGATTTCAGAATAACACTTTTTAGTTCTGCTTCACTCACCTGCAAGTAATACCCATGACAGATGATGAAGACAAAGATAGGAAGGCCTCTGGAAACATCTTCTTACCCTCTCACCATAGAGATACCTCAAGTTTCCAGCAGCAAGAGATTCCTGGTGGAGGTCTTTCATCTTTTCTCTTCCATCCATTATTTCTTTCTTTCAGCTTAGGTGCCCACAACAGCTGTAGGGTGAAAGAGCAGTAGGAAGAGGGAACAAGAGAGAAAAGGAGCTTTAACACACAGGAGGAGATAAATGGGTGCTCTTTGGGAGCATAAACTAGACCGATAGCCAGGAAAACCATGTGGGAAAATCTCCAAAGTTTTCTAAGATTTGTGGTTTTCTTAAGCATATTTTGCTTGCAATTCTGGGGGCATAGATTATGCAAAGTTCAGAGTAAACAGCCCTTTCAGGACCGCACAACAGTACGAGACGAGACACTGCCTGAAAACAGTCTCAAATTTGCGTTATCCTCAACCGCATAACGGGGTAAGATGCAAGTCTTAGGTGGAACTATTAGGTGTCTGAACTCTGCAGAGGTTTCCACTGAATCCCCTGTGTGTTCCTCTGCTGTCTTGGGAATATTTGACTACATTGCCATGCTATCAGACGGTTATGGTTCAGGGTACTTAGAGCAACCTAACGAATAATAGACTGGGCTAAACCTGCATCCTAAAATCCCAGAAGACTGAATGCACCCACTGTGGGTGTCCAGAACATCTGGCTGCATTCCCCAAAGCTGTGTACAAAGGGGGATATCTTGCCTACGGGAAGTGAATGCAGTCAGAAGCTCAGAACCCAGCAGGAAACGTAAAATAAAAAGCAAAACATCCTTTCCCCCTCTTTGGTAGTTGGTTTGGGTTCCTTCCCACCCAAGTAGATAATAGCTCTTTGGCTACTCTGCCTCCATTCTTCCCTCTTTGCAATTTGCAGCAGTAGTCCTTTGGTATTTGGAGGTTTCCCATTTCAAGGGCTCCAAGTCACTGCTTACCCTACAGTAATAATGCAATTTATCAGGAAGTTAAAGAGAAAAACACTCACTGAGGTCCATCTCTGCTCCCCTCCCCTGCCAGCAGCATCTCGTACTACAGAGGTACGTGTCTGCACCATTGCTCTGACTATGGACTGCGTCAAGGAGAAGAGCTGAGAGGGCTCAGTTCAGTATGTGGTCTTCCTGGTCAGAAACCACCTCTCTTTCCAGAACCAGGCTCTTTCCACTGCGTGAGCTGCTCATGATTGCTTATCATAAATCTCAGATGTCAGAGGAATTGAGGATAGACGGACTATGCAAGGAAAGATCTTTGAAATAGCCTTTTCCATTTCAACACAAAGGGAGTCAGAAGCAAAAAGGAGTACCCCCTCTTTACCTCTGGTCCTTCTGGCAAGGACACCAAATTCACAGCCACTGAAGTACAGTGGCACACCTCCAGCAGTGCACAGTGCAATGATGCCCATCTCAACAAACCCATGCGCAGCACGGAGACCCGAGGCTCTACCAGCCCAGCAGCGCTGTGTTGGTGCAGTACTTTGCCCCAGCCATCCACCCTTGTTGAGTGGGCAAAACTCTCTGCCCTCCCGTTCCTCCTGGTGCCCGGCAGTGCCGCAGTCCCACAGATCACACACACTACTCTTGGTGTTTCTCTTATCTACCTAGCCAGCTGCTGAGAAGTAAGCCAAAGACAACTTGCACCAACTGAAGACGTTCTTTCATGCTGTTTCTTGAAAGGCATCTAAGGACCTGCTGGTAATCAGTACCTGCGTGGTCGTTCTCAGCATGCAGCCAAGGAGGACAAGGCAGAAATCCTTAGAGACACGTGGGTTTTTTTTCAGCCCAGCCTTTAACTAGGCAGAGAGGTCACTACTGAGCAGTCTCTAGTCCGTGCAAAAGGAGTATGTTATCTTGGCAACGCTTCAAATGTCTGCTGACCTGAAGAGCGAAAGACTAGAGACTAGAGGTTAAGTAGTTTGGTGTGCTGAACACATGCCTTAATAGCTCTTTTTTACCTTTCTTGAATTTCCATCTGTATCTCCCGTACAGCTCTTGACAATAAATGTCATATGTTTTATTGTAATAGATATTACTAGGAAAAGGCAAATACATTTCCAGAGGATTGAATTTGTTGCCATGGGAGGCAATGCAAATAATTTGGGGTTAAATACAAAGAGACAAAGAAAGCTCTCTCGTTAAAGTAAATACAATCTCACTGCTTTGCATTCAGTTTTAGACAGTTCATGAATATCCTTGTTTTCCGTAACCTTGCACTTTATTGAAAAAGATCTTTCATTTGCTTCTGTTCTTTGACATTTCCTTAGATATTCTATTTCCTTGCATGTGCAGAAACCAAGCTGGTTTAGTCTGCTTGACAAACCATCAACATCTGCACGTGAAAGATTTCAGAGAGAGAAGAAATAGTAAAAAAAAAAGAAAAAAAGAAAATAAGATAGAAACCTTCCCCAATCATTTTTACTTTGATTGTCACACACTTGTGTAATAGGTTGTATCCAACTTTGGATTTTTCTGAAAAGATTTTTAAACTGAGCAAATTCAGATTTGATTTGTTGACACTAGGGAACAAACTCAGTGAAAGAGATAGTCTGTCTTGCTCAGACACTGCCTCAGACTGAAGCTGTGTACTCCTCATAGGAGCATATTTGTATTTTCATAGAGGAACCAGTTGGAAGACTGGTCTTGATCTGACAACATGAACCAAAAATACAGAATTATGCAGGTGTGACACCTACTGCAGGTAGCGCCCGTGACTGGAGGGTCACCAGCTGGCACATTGAGGTGGCACATGCGAGTACCTACACAAAAACATACCTACTCATGCTGCAGAAAGAAGGGAGTGCGGAAAGCTGGTGTGAGCATCTAGGCGTTCTTTCTGCTCTCCCACACAAACCGGTTTGCAACTCTGTGCTGTGCCTTGGTTTCTTCGCAGCAACAATTATCGTTTTTTACCCAATAAGGGAAGGGAAGGCCCAAACCCCATCGTTGTGAATTGGAGTAAACCTTCTCCCAGTTTCTTGTGCTGAACTGGTCATGTAAATCTGGTGCTTCTGACTGAAACTTGCTTTGTACAAAATAAGCTGCAGGAGCAGTTGCCGTGCACTGTGCCCTCTCCAGGCTGGAGGAGCTGCTCCACAAGGAGCTCCCATTCCCATTTTCTGTTGCTCAGTGGAATTCAAAACCACTGCTTATGACACTCCATCTTGTGCCCATATATCTGCACATCATTGGTGTTGACAGTGCCCAACAACTACACATCATTTCTAAGGAATGAAGGGAATTGCTTTTCTATTCTTATTTCCAAGTCTAAGCTGTGGGGAGCCCCAGGACTGGGCTACCAGACCCTGTCGTCCCTCAGGACAGGGGAGGACTGAGTTTTCCTGCCACCCAAGCTCTTACCAATAAGAGAGGGCCCAACAAGACTTGTCCTTAGCCCACCCATGGGGAGACCTGGGGAGCAACTCATGATCTACTTCAGATCAGAGGGTTTGCGGAAGACCACTTTGTCATCGTTGTTATGAGTAGATAATTTTTACAGTGTTTACCTTAGTATCATGGTATTCATGGTTAACTACAGATGATTGGTCTTCTTGGGTTAAAAGAGAAGATCCTGAGCCAGTTGTCAGTGTAGATGAGTGAAGGTGAAGTACAGCAGGGAAGAAACCCATGGATGAGCCTGAGGCGTTTTTAGTGAAGACAAACTTAATGCCTTGGGCTGCAGTTGGGAGCAGTAGGAGTGACTCACTCTCTTCCCTAAATAATACCACTGCGTGAGGCATGCATCAGACATTAGCAAGCTCCCAGTTATTCCAGAAGTTAGTATGCTGTGCCAACTCATTACTTCCTAAATAGCTTCAGTGTCAGTGCTAAGTGGTGACTTTAGCTGACTGCTGACATTCGCTACAAGGTCACTAAGCTAAGTCTATACTTAGGAACACTTTGGTGCCACAAATGACATGGAAGTGATTTCATCTATACACATTTTGATGAGGATAAGAGGAACAGAGAATTAAATATTCTTAGAATGGCTGGATTTTCTATGCAAGTGGTTATGAGCTGTATATTCTTTGCTCCCCTTCTATAGGGAGGACTTGAACATACGGAAAAAAATGAACAAAAGGAAAAACTTTCACTGTGAGGGTGAATGAGCACTGGCACAGGTTTCCCAGAGGGCTTGTGGGCTCTCCATCCTTGGAGATACTCAAAAGCTGTCTGGACATAGTCCTGAGCAACTGACTCTAGGTGACCCTGCTTGACCAGAGAAGTTAGACCAGATGACCTCTGGAGGTCCCTTCCAACCAACCTCACCCATTCTGTGATTCTGTGACATTTTCTATTTTGGCTCAAGTCATGATCTGACAGCCTTTCCAATACTGGAAAGCCTTGTCTCTGCTGATCTTTCCTATCACAGGCCTGACCAACATGGACAGAATAGAAAAGAAGGTAGAAAACACAATTAATATTCAGCTCACTAAATAAAACCTGGAGAAGGAGTCTCAGGAAGGCAAACACTAAAGACAACACCAATAAGGAACTGAATAACAGCTGAAAAAGTGAACATTCCTGCAACGTTTCCTAAGGAGCCTAGCATGCCACTACTGACAACTGCAGCAAGCGTGCAGCATTTCTCGCTGCAGAGAGCTCTTCTTGACTTGCACACCTCCCTTTATGGTCCACATATGGCAAGTGGATTCTTCCCCCCCAGTGCTCACTGAAGAGGATCTCACCAAAAAGCCCAGTGCCTATGGTCAGGTGACAAAGACATCTACAGCTCCACCTGGCAGCCTGGAGCTTTCAGCATCTTTATGAACTCCCCAGTTCTAGGAGTATGTCTCATGCCCTACTCCTACAGCTGTTAGCATGTCAGCAAGTAACCTATTCCCTTTTGCATCCCCTTCCTGCCCCTTGCTGCTAAATCTCTGCCTATCCTAAAGCTCCAAGCATTTTGGAAATAATTCCTGTAACCCTGTACCAAGCAATGTCATAGAGGCTACCAGTACCACATTGAAAGTCCTGGTTACATTTGCCGACATATTCCAGAGTAGAGCAGGTCACAGAAGTCAATGTCTTTTTAAAAGAGGTTTTTTAGTTCATTACTTTCATGGACAGATAGTTTATCATTTCCCTCCACACCTTCCATGGGGAAGAAAAGAGGGGCCCAGAGCTGCCTGATGCCAGGCTACAAGAACCTTATTGTCCTTTTCTGCCCACCACTCCAAAGGGCCAGGATTTGTGCCTGTTGGCCCTCACTGGTAGTCCATCAGAAAAATCAAAAGGCATGTTATCCTCATCTGACCTGCAGATGTTGATACGAGTCTCCCTACAACAATAAAGATAAATATCTCAGCTGTCATTTAAGGGAAAATGGCATTCGGTTCTTCACGTCTGATGATTCAGACACAATAATCTCCCAGCGATTAGGAAGACAGACGCAAATAAATTGGGGGCAAAGGGGAAAGAAAGAAAATTGAAAGGAGATAAACTCTCTATTACCTTCCATTCTACCCCCAAATCTGTCTTGATCCATATCTGAGGGAAATAAAGGAACCGATCACTATTTGTCACTACTGGGGCAGCACGGGATTGGGAAGTGCATCTGCACACTCATATGCTCCATTTCAAGCCAAGGATGGCAAGAAGGCATTAAAGTGCCAGTTAGTTTCGTATTTCACTTTATTCTCTGGGCTTAGGTCAGGTACATCCCTAATGCCCGTTGGGATAAATCACGTGGGAGCCGTGGAGCCCCGGCAGCACTGGAGTGGGGCGGCTTGGGCACCTCGGCTGCCCGCACCTCCTTACCTGCACTGCTGCACCGACTGGGACTGGGATCCAGCACAGCCCTCGCCACACGGTCATCACCTGGGATTTCCTTCTCGTTTTCCAGCCCAAAAAGCAGTGAATGTTGGGGGTTTTTTTCTCCTACCTGCACCCATTTTCAGCCAGCAGCTTGCTCCTAGCTCCTCCAGCCCGTGTTGTGACGGGGAAGGAGAGCTGCCCAGCTCTTGGAGCCCTGCTTGCGTGGGATTTTATAGGACAAACTCAGACTATGAGGTTATACTTTTTAAAAATTGTAAAAATCAGGTGGTAGGTGTTCCTATGGTAGAGGGAGATGCAGTAAGTTGGTGGGAAGTCACTTCAGGACTCTGTAGTTACTCACTTCATTAAGTCTTTATTGTAACGATTTCAAGGTGCAACCCCAGCACCGTAATCAGATCCTGAGGTGATGGAGGAACAGATAATTGTAATGAGCCTTCCTCCAAAATGAAAGGCCTGCAGTTTTCTCCCCAGATGCTAACGGTACAGAGCAGAGTCAGAAAATGTTGTCATGGGAGCCCGGAGGAGCTGGAGATCCAAGGAGACCCTAGGGCTGCAGAGTTCATAAACAAACAGTAGGCAGATGCCATTAGCCAGAGTTGCTGATTTAACTTCTGTTTCCCCTTTCTATTTCTAGCTTGCTCTGAGAAGCACCCCAAGTAAATCTGCACCATCCTGGCCTCGTCGGTACTTGGCTTTCTGTAAAACTCTGGCAAAACCATTTACCATACTGGCAAGACCAGAAGAGAAAGGAACGGAAGAGCGCGAGTAATCAAGACGCAGAGAGAAATGCTGCTCCCTGCTTCCGTGTGCCAGCTCAGGCTCCGTCCACACCGACCCCACCAGTGGCGCGTGGTGAGTGCTTTCTTCACCCACTGGCCTTTCATTCACGGGACTAAAATGGAGAATTAATTGTCAGGGCACACCTGCAGCTGGAGGATGAGTCAGCCCCAAAGGGTTGCTGAGTCCGAAGAACTTAAACAGCCATTGAAGTTGGAAAATGAGCATTTTTGTACAATCCAGTGCTAATGTCCAAGCAGGAAATAGAAATGAACTTTGGAATAAAAGTCAACAATTGCAAATGAATAAAAATGGGAGGAATGCTACCAGAAGCCCTTCATTCTGGTGATGTCACGGTTCCCAAATGCCCTTCAGAAATGCAAATTGCCTACAGTGTAATAAAAAGGGCATTTTCTAGAGTGTGCAGAGCTTGCATAGTTTAATTAAGCATAAACTAGGGTGACTCTGGAAGGGAAAATGATGTGGATTGCATTCTCTGAGTGACCTTGGAAAGGCACTTACTTTCTCTACACAGCAATTAAGTAAACTCACACTTCATATGCTGTCACTCCTATTCCTTTCCTTTATTTAGAAACGTATTTTTTTGTTCTCCCTGATTCCCTGATCTCACATTGATTTTTGTCTGTGCTTAGAAAAAGTGATTTGTTTCCCGCAAGGTAACTCAACATTTGTCTACAGCTTCACCATCTCTAGTTTTCTAATCTCTACTTCAATATTACTTGTATTAAACTCCTGCCACCTGCTTTCCTTGTTTTCCACCAAACTCTGACCAGGGGGCTGGATTAAGTTTCTGTGGCTATCATTTGAAATGCTTTCACAGTGTTAGTCTCTTGTGTTGTGGAGGCTCTAATGCCATGTGGCCAGCTGTTTTTATCAGATTTTGAAGGTCACTTTTGAAGCCCATTAGATCATCCAGCCTGGAGTTTCTCAAAAAGGAGGCTGTGACTGCATGGAGAATGCAAAAGGGGTTAAGGGGCTGGTTCCCAGATACTAAGGGGAAAAAAAAAAGGTGTTAGCAGCTGGGCTCCATTTCTTCCAGTTAGGGTGTGAAAAAAGTCTCTGATTCGTGGCTGTGAGCATTGCTGCCCAGAGGGAGTGGTGGTAGCAGCTCAGGTCTGTAGGACAGGCAGGAGTGGGACTTAGAAGGGGTGAGTGGGACTCCTGCCACCATTTCTTACATATTTGCCTTCAGCTTGACCTTTCAAAAAGACCCTGCCCTGTCTCCCCCCAAAAATTTGCAGAGGGGTGACCATCCCTGCTTTGGGAATACTTTTCTCTTGGTATCTTGCTGTGACTTTCAAGGAGGAATAGAAACTTTCCAAGGAAAATTTCCAAGGTAAAGAGTGGAAAGGAAATGTTCCCCTAGCAAGGGCAAAGCACCCGGGGGAGGGCAGGTGGGGAAATGGTGCTGATTCGTAGCTGACGCTGGAGCTGTGGTGGAGCACTAGTGAACCACACTACGAGGGCTGCTGACTCATGAAAAGGTGGAATACCCAAAAGGAAAGCAATGATCCCGGAGCAACTGCATCCCATTATGGTATGTCAGACATGTCTTTGATTGCACAAGGCTATAATTACTTACAGAGAATTGCGCTGTTTCTGAAGAAAGAAGAGGAAACAAAAAGAATTAGTCGCTGTGTTAGTGACTAGCAGGATCAGTGGATAACGCTGAAGGATTGCTTTAAATAAAATGTATTCACCTTTCATAGATTTATATTTATTTTTGCAATTTCAGAGTCAATGCCAATGATTCAGTACAATTTAACAAACCTTAAGAGACCCCGCAGCGAAGATCTGAAAGTCTAGGCATTAACTTAGGGGGTTGGTTCTTATCCACTCTGCATGTAAGAAACACGCTTGAGTATCTTAAGTATCTTATGAAAATAATCTTGAAAATGAAGATCTCTTGGTTTTGGGGTAAGAAAGAAAGAAAAGAAACAACTGAGCCAAATACGCACCGAAAATCGTACTAATAGCTGCATTACATAGGCACTAACACTAGATGGGGTGTAAGGAAAGAGTGAAGGGGAAAGCCGGGGAAGAGCGAAACCTTGGAGGTCCGAGCTACGTCAGGCACAGAAAGTGAGTTCAACCAAGCTGAGCACGCCTTCCTCCACGTTTTCAAACGCGAGACCTGATCATAAATGGACAAGGACTTGGTCACCCACCTTGCCCACCTCTCTGGCAGCGTGGATCTCCACAGCATGGGTATTTTAAACACACACAACGCACCACGATTAGTCTCATTAACTACGTTTTATTCATACATCGAAAGAGTACAGAGACGTGTCAGTGGCATAGACTGCATCAGCTCCTCTTTCCTAAAAAAAGCTCGATGTATATACAGCCTTAAAATCCTCCCACTGTAGCTAGCACACTGTATTAAATCTATGCTTATATAAACTACTGTTTTTTACAGAGTTGTATGCACTTCAGAATATGTTAAAAATTACCAGGTGGCATGTTCTGTTATCCTTTCTCACTGTCCTCATGGCCTAACACTTGCAGCAAAAATTATGGATATGCATAGTTTATTTATTAATCAAAACAATTCCTATTACAGAATATAGGCCATGGAGACAAAACCGTTGTTGCATTTGGAAAGGCAGAAAGTGTTTTCAATGCTTAGTGATTTCTGTTGTTACGGCTGCATCCTGCAGCTTTTCCTTGGGAGCAGGAAGAGCAGAACGAGGCTCTCTAACACCCTGAAAAATGTACTGTAACCTTATCTTCATCAACGGGTGCTTTTTGGCCTCCCTCTTAGCAGCTGTGACCTCCTGTGCACCAACTCAGCAGAACAGGCGGGCCAGTGTCTGACTCTGGGCTCCTCCTGAAGCCGGAGGGATGCTGAGCTGGGCTTTCCGACCAAGCCCCACGGCCGCTGAGCAGAAGCGGTACCCTGCCCGCAGAATTCATTTCCCTCACTTTCTTCTTCTGGTCCCGTGTGAATGAGCTAGACTCCTGTGGATCACTTTATCCTCTCTGTTAAGCCTGTCTCTGCAGAGACCGTTTTAGTTTAATTCAACTTGATAGCCAAGTTTCAAAATCCCTTTGGCTCTTGAAACAGTACAGTCTCCTGGTATTCGATACACAAGCCCTGCTCCACCATCCTCTTGCTTCCCTTCAAGTAAAAAATGCCGAGATCCAATTTCTCTTAACTAGCTTTTAGCTCTGACTGATGCCCCTTGCTGAGTGAACAGTACTCACAGTGAGCCCTAAACAAAAGTGCTGGCGCACTGAGAAGTGCCCCTCCTCATCAGAATATCTGACTCTATTTAAACATGCTCACTCGACAGAAAAGCAAGAAAAAAATGCCTTCCCACAACACAGGTTAAAGAAACATCGCTTGCCAGCCATACTTGCTTTAAAAAGTAAACTGGGAACATGGTAAGAAATTGCATTCACTGGCAGACGTATGAATCATTTCTTTGCTTTGTTGGATTTGTTAGCTTAATGCTAGGAGAGGTACTGCTAAAACCTGCTGCAGAGGGTTGGTTTGCATCTACAGGTCTGACTGAGCCACCGGGACTGACGCCGCACAGGGACTCGGAGGACAGAGTGCAATACTTCAGAGGGCTGGATGGGCTAAGTTGCCAATGCAGTTAAAAATAAAACCAGGATGAGCACCTCTACAGGAAAAAAAAATAACACGTCATTTAAAAACAGAATAAAACTAGTTACGTCTCTGAACAGGAATAATTTTATTTAATAGCTCTGAGGCAAAAGTTGGGGAAGGCGGTGATATTCCAGGTCACTGGTAGGTTGTGACTCCTCATGGTAGTCCTTGTGCATAATCCTCCCCTGCAGCACTGTTCACTTCTTGGATGTCAGAAAGGCTGTGAGAACATCTCCGTTTGTGGTAACAGGCCATGTTTCACATGCCCAGGGCAAAAATATGAAGCTCACCCAGGACAGAGATGGTGAGACGGCCCTGAGTATGAAGGACAGTTTCCTTTGCTCTGCCTGCTTTACGCAGAGCCTCCCTATTATCCCAGGCAGCAGTGCAGCAGCAAGACATGATAAAACAACCTAATACGCTAAGTGGTATAAAAACTTATAGAAACATATTGTGTAAGTGAACAAACAAGGGCTCTGAAACACAGTTTTGTTGGGTAAGGACAGTGGAGAGCCTTTCCAGGAACACGGTCCCTTGCTGTTACCCTGACAGAGGCTCCACGTGCCAGGACTGCCCTGTTTAGGGTGACCGAATGCCTTCGTCTGTAGCACCCAAAACACCGATGCTTTGTTCAAGTCCTCCTGTTTAACCTTCAATGGCTTGGCAGCCTGGCAAAAGCCTGCATCTACCAAGAGGAAACCCTTCTTCTTGGAGGCAGGGTTAGCTCTAGCCTGGAACAGCTCCAGCTCCTTGGTTTCAAAAGACTTCATGATACTGAAGTCATATTTAGACCTCAGCCAGAAGGAGGATTCCCCACATACAGGTTATGGTGACCCAAACCTGAATTTATTGCTTGTGAGCTATGCTGAGGGGAGAATGCTGGAGAATAAATCATCTCATTGTGTACAGACAAGCTACAGCACTGCAGAATGGAGATGTGTGTTTCAGGCTAAACTTACGCTCTGCCTTCTAGAATGAGAGACCACTACAGATTTACATGTTAAAACAACTCAGAATCTACTGGGATCATCAGGAAGAATTTGAATTAGGGCAAAATGGGGTGGATTTCTGGAATACCTATTTAAAGAGAAAGTGGAGAGAGTTTGTAGTCGATTCATTCGTGGCACCAAGCAGACCTCTGTTATTATCTATGTTAACTTGTTCAGATCTCACAGTCTAGAAGTGACTACCCCTCTTTTCCTGGCTACCCAGTTACTGTGGGCTGGGCTATTTGTTACGCACAATTTGTTGCTGAAATAGTGATTCATGGAAGAAAAATGGCAATAGATTTTGACTTTCCCTTTAATCTACAATGAATTAAAATGATGCCTCAGTCTTACTATAAACCACAAAGACAGATTTTGAAGACAGACCTCAAAAAAACCAAAATAAAGTATATTCTAGAATGTTACTGTTCACTTTTACAATTCATCAGCAACCATGAAGAACTGGCTCTAGTCTTCAAAGCATTCCTAACATGTTAGTTTAAGAGTCAAGGTAATTTCTATGCTTTGTATGGCTTAGGCTTCGCTTTCTTTATCAGATATTCAATCCAAGATATTTTTCTGGGCAAAATTTAGATCATTCTTTAGATGTCAATATTAATCCTCACGCACTGCGCTCTCCTCTGAATGAGTGCAGATTGCAAAATGTCTTTGAAAAAGGATAAAACGGACATGTCATGCAGTAACCAAGTAAATGCAATCCCTGATTAATACGCAAGTTTGAAAAGTTCAGAAAATGTCACCATATCCATAGGTGCACCCTATTTTTGGAAAGGTCTCTTTTTGTTTTGTTTGTGTATAAATGTCATTCTACATGAATTTCACTCCAGCAGCTTTTCATAAACTCAAGTCAATGATGATATGTTCAAATATTTGAGTGTTTCCTTTAAAACTAGAGGCAAAGAAAAAATCTCTTCGATCCGTTGACACAGCTGTGAAAGACCGTGGTGCCTGCACATAGATTTCTTTGAATAATCTGAAGAGCTTCCTTTCACCATCCCACTGGTAAATCTGGGAGAAGGTGTAGTCACTTCCCAAGGCCAGGTAGTAATTGTTCTTGAAGGAGAAAGGCTGCAGCGTCATGGCTCCTCGGGATGGAAGAGCCTGTATCTCCACAAACTGTTTGCTATTCCATTTCATAACTCTGGAGTCGCCAATGAATCTCGTGAGCGTGATGTACAGGTCATCTTGCATCCTGAAACTCTTCACAGCCAAGACATCTTCCATGTTGGGGATTTCGCTGTGTGGGACAAACTTTTTGGAAACTTTGTTCCACTGGAGTATAATGGGAACCTGCGACCGGCTAGAGAGGATTAAATGTGATTTCCCATCTATATCGAGAAACTCAGCGTCGGTGTCCCTGAACCACTCATGAAGGGACTGGTATGAGTAAAATCCTTTGTTATTCCACTTGTACACTGTTGACAAACCTGCTTTAGAGCTATCTGCTATGACAAAAAACATTTCGCTGTCTATCTCAAAAAGCTCTATATCATTTGGCTTGGAAATGCGAGATACTTCGATATCCTGGAATTTGACAAATTTTGTCCAGCTTTCGTCATACTTGTAAATGTGTGAGCCACCAAAGAGCTGTGCCACCACCACAAAGACCTGGTCACCAACAAGAATGGCTTTACATCCCACTATGGACTGACCTATTGCCCAAAGAAAAAACAAAAAGCACATATATTAGCACAGTACAAAGCACCATTTAAACCACAGAGAGATTACCAGATCACCTCTCCCCTTTTTAAAATCTGCACCATCTCGTAATTTCGTCTTCTGCTACATGCTGTCAGAGCTTCTTTTCATGCTTTTTTTTTCCCCCACTAACTGGAAAGATGACTTCAAATGTTGGGAATGTCACATCCCTCAAGGTGTGCAAGTATGATGCACCCTAAAATGGTTGTTTCTTTTTATCCAGAATATTTTTTCTTTCTCTGTTTGTTCAGCACATGCCCCTAATATCCAAAACAATTATTTAAGTCAAATTTTACTATTCCAAAATAACAAGAGTTGTTATCTCATGACTCAGCAGGAATCTGAAATTCTCTTATTCTTGGAATGTCTATCTTTCCAGCTTAACTAGAAGAATGAAATACAGTCTATTTTTCTTGCTCCAAGAGGGCCAGAGTCAGCTTTTTGCTAGTGTAAATAGAAATATTGACGCATCTTGTGGATATATCATCTGACAGCAGGATGAAACAGATAAACCTAACTTGTTTCTGTTAAGTATTCTTGAGATTACGTTAAACTAGAAATATTTAGGAATATTGCAGTTGCCAGATTAGATCAGATTGGGTTATGGTCCCTTTTGAGAATTTCAAGTCACTACACAAGAACCACATTCAAAAAGTGACAAGTAGACTATGTACGAAAGGTTTTGTTGGAAGAAGAGAGGAATTCCTCTCTGAAGTGGACAGTTTAAGTAGAGCTATAGCTTCACAGATTCCCCTGTGCGTGCTTGGTCACAGTCACTGCGGGAGACTCACCCTGGCACCCCTGCGGGTCCCCTGCCCATCGCTGTTTCGCAGCCGACCTGGGATGATCGGCCACCCTTCCAGCGTGGGAGGGGTGGGATTTGTCTCAAGTACCCTAAGGTATCTGCAGCATAGACACGAATGCTCGAGCTGGTCATCCCAGCTCCTTCTGGTCTAACAAGTCAAAAAGCACTCTAGGAGAGATGTCACCTGGCCTGTCGATGTCTCCTTTTGCAGAAGTCAGCAATGCCTGTTCTCTGCATGTTGACTGTGAAGGCAACCTCGACCACTAGCTCAGCTCCATAAGCCCACGTTGTAAAGGGCTAAATTCAGATATCCGAATGCCAAGCATACACTTAGTAATGAAACTCCTCATGGAGCACATAGCTGGCTCCTGAGGTCTACAAAACACTCTTCAGGCTCCACAAAAGGCTCTTTACATGTCTGTGTCCCCTGGCAAAGGCCTCTCGTCCACATACATTTCAGAGTTGAGAGCTCAAGCTCAGGCCTAAACCTAAAAAAGCAAAATATTTCATTTCCCAGATTTCCTGATGGAGGGGCAGCATCTTGTACACTTTCGTTAGTGACACAGAGAGCTGACCTGAGGAGGTAGGTGCTTGCTGCCTTTGTAGACTTCAACCCCAGATGAGGACGCAGCACACTCTTTGTTTCCCAAAACGCAAGGTTAAAAATAATCTAGCACACATAACAAGGAACAGGAGGGAAGGGTGCTTCATGGACAAATTTAGCTCCTGAGACTTCGGAAGCAGTAGGCTGAAGTAGCTGGGGAATCGCGCAGCATGTAAAAGCTCTAAAGACCGACCCTGCTGTCATGGTGTGACTGAGCACCAGGAGTGTCGGTTAGGGACAGAATCGTTGTTAGCATTAGAAAATCACCTGGCATCCACATGGGCTTTTTGTTTGATGAGCAGTCTGGCCAGGACGCCAATTCAGCATGTTTGTAAATGAAAGCTTTACAGCACACCTTTTAGGTAACAACCACGGTTTAAATATTTCTAAGTCATCTTCAGCTGTGAAACATGCTTTCCGGGCCAGCCCATCCTAGAAGCATCCTTCAGACCTACTTCCTTCTACATGCAGTGGAGTATTTTTACATTCTGTTTTGCAGGCACTTTGGCAAGAGGGAGGGCTCCATCAGCTTTAACTTGCCGTGTGAGTCAGGCAGCGAGTGCTAAGCTGGGCCACGGCATGACACTCGCAGCAAGTGTTTGTGCCTTCAGAACAATTTATAAGATCAGACAAAAAAAGCCTAGTTTGGGTGCTACAGCGAGGTTAAATGTGCATGTTATTAATCAGATGCATGACTGCATGAAGTCGCTCATCTCCAAACATTACACACTTTGATTTGCCAAATTCAACAGCGATTTGGGACAAAAACCATCAGCTGGTCCCATCTACGAATCTCGCCCTTGCGAAATGCCAGCAGTTCACCACTGACTGGAATCCCAGTGTTCATGTACCTGTGATATTGTCATAACTCCTGAAATTCATTTCAATGTGATCCCACTCCAGCACCATGCAGTTCTCCATGCTGGGCTGTGCAATGGCGACGAACACATCATTCTTTGAGTTGAACGTATCCACTGAAACTGACTGGTAGGGCAAAATCTGGTGAACAACAAAATCTAGAAACATACATTTACAACAGTTAGGATACATCCTTGCTGGAAACACAGAGTAAGTGGTCACTGATTATAATGATTTACACAGAAAAATGAGTGAAATACTCTGAATTTTGTGTAACACTAGCATGGAAGTGTCAGTGCTCACGTCAGGCATGCAGCAACCAGGGGAAAGCGTCTCCTGCTTTAGGCATCATAAACTGTCCTCCGGAAATACAGCTGCCAAGGAGATCAGACAGGTAAATAGCGGCAGAAATCGCATTTTCCAGCAAGGCTGGCTGGTATCAGTGAAATCAGGATATCGAGAGAGAAGTCTCTTTCCCCACAGCTGGAAGTTGCTTTCCCGTCAAGTGAAATGGCCTTGCTAGAATCACTTTCAAGCTGAGAGACAGCAACTTCCAGCTGAAGTCCAATAACTTCTTAAGTCATGCAAATTTAATCACTAGCAATTTGTGTTATGCTAAACCAGGCAGAAAGTGAAATGATATCTGAAGTTTGCCTGGGGATAACCCCATTTCAGCTAGACCATAGACAGAATGGTGTAATCAAAAACTCAGTTAACATAACATTTTATGGGGCATTGTAAAGTAGTTTAGGCATAAAATACAACCAACCTGCAAATTACTACCCAGTGGAAAACTTACTCTAGACACTAAGACTGAGGAGTTGGAGCAACCTGCAAAGACTAGGAGTGTAACTCCAAAAGTCAAGATTTTTTTCTCAAAATCTAACTGCCGTTGTAGATTTAACTCTAAAATTCACCCTGGGCTAAGCCAGCAGTCAGCACAGAGACAACGTGGGGCAAAGCGAGGAGGCTTGGGTCTGAATTTCATCTTTGGCCTGACAGCTGGGCAAGGTCATTATTAGCAGAAAAAGAAGCCGGTATAGCAGAGCTGACAAAGAAAAGCCAGCACTTGGGTCTAGAATGGTGGCAGAAGGCCTGCGCTGAAGTGATCTGTCAATATAGATATATAGAAAAGGAGATGCATCTTCCGCTACGACGGCATTTCTCTGCAGAACCACACACCGCTCTGTTTCAGGCTGCGTTTGCTACACGCCTTCACCATGCACTCCGACACTGGCAGGGCCTGAGCATCCAGGGATTTTGGTGAAATGGTAATTAAGTCCTCACTCGAGTCCCTCATTTTGGTGCATTATGAAATAATTGTTTTTGAATGAAGAACTCTCTGTCTCTGCATGCTTGAAAGCCTTGCCCTTGAGGAGTTACACTTCTGGAAAATAAAGACAGATGACTACCATTAAACAAACAGAGCAGATTCTACAGCTGCAAAAGAAATTACAGTCTCCATTCTTTGAGGGACTATTATAAATAGAGTTTGGGCTTGATTCATAAATGCTGGTAGGAAAACAAGAAAGTTATCTTCATTCTCACTGGGAAAATAAAAGGACTGGACAAAACTGACACTGAAGTATGCAGAAAGTAAAAGTAAGTGATAAATCATGAAAGGTAGCTAAGGACAGAACAATAGCAGGTATAGTCACAGAAAATCAAATTAATTTTAAATCGTGAGGAAAAAAACCAAAAAAACCCTAATGCTGAAAAAGACATCTCTTGCAATCTGAACAGTTGTGAAACACTTTGAGGGAATGTGTGAATCAAAACAAACCAGTCTGTGTGTTAAAACCCACCGCTCATTCAGAAATGATTCAGTGTTAACACTGCTATTTTTACTTGGACCCATCATTGGGCTCTTTATGTCACTAGATGAGTAAAAATGGGTAACAAAATCAGACATAATCCGTAAAAAGCAAAAAAAGTTGGTTTTAGCACCAGTTGGAAACACTAGACTCTCACGTGGAGCAGGGTTACACAGTAAGGAGACACTGCCACATCAGGCTTACCAAAAATTTAGGTCCTGGGGACTCGATTTAGTTTTCTGGGCAGGTCCATGTGCCTTGCTTTAATGCTAGAAAGAGCTCATACAATAAATACAGGTTGGAGGGTGGATACTTCACAACATTTTTTCTCTTTTAAGCTGAATCTGCCCGCTCAGGAGAGGGAAGGGGACGCGGCCCTTGCTTCTGCCACACTGCTGGCTGTGCAGGCTGCTGCTCGCTCCCTCTCACCCCGGTGCACAGTTTTGCTCTCTCTCTGTCTCAAGACACGTGGTTTTAATGCTGCTTTCTGCTGGCTGAGGGCCAGGGTGGTCCCCCCCGTTCTCCAGCCGCCTGCTCCACCTCTGCTCCTTTGGCTGCTGAATGGGCACGCGCTGTCATGGATGAGGGACCCAGCGCTCCGGTTGTTGGGCTGATCTACCTTCTGGCAGGTCCTGCTCTGGCTGGCCCCAGCACACAGGAGCGCCGATGCTGGCAGAGCACAGGGGGAATGCTGGAGGACACTGAAGAGAAAGGGGAGTGATGACCTGTTTGGGCAGCAGCTTCTAAGCTGTGTCCTGCGCCTCAGCCACCAGCTGGTCCCCCTGTCCTCATGGCTTTCTTCACTGCAGTGGAGACCTCTGCTCCAGGTGAGGCTGCCCGGGACCTGGGGGTGCTGTCAGGGAGCATTACCCACCCCTTCCCATCTCTGACCACGGCCACACAGGTGACCTCCAGCACAGGAGAGAGTACAGAGCAGGTAACTCTTAATCTGCAAACTACCTTCCTTCCAGCCAGCGGGGAAAGAGAGGACCACCTCCAGAAGGTAGTCTCAGCTAGGTAGAGACAGAGGAAACCAAGCTTCAGGAGCTCGGTGAGACGATTGCTGCTGGCAGGTCTGGGAAAACGGGTCCCAGGCACACACACGCAGCCTGCTTCCCGTGACTGTGGGAAGGCGAGGCCCTTTTTCCAGTCTCCTGAAAGTAAGTACACGTTCCCCTGCCACGCTTACACGGCACAGCCCCCTCGCAGACTGTCGCAAGAGAAAGAGAAGAAACAAAGTGAAACGGCTGAACCCGCTTCCACGATGCAAACTGTGAGAAATGGAGAAGAGAGAAGCTGTCACAAGAAGGGTTAAAGTGCCGATCACCGACACTGTGAATCGCTTTCTCTGTGAAGAAGCAAGAGGAGCGTTTTGTTCTTCGGCTTTGCTTTTTTGCAGTCTGGCAGCACCTCTTTACGCCTCTCCTCCTGTTACCATTGTAGAAGTTCAGCAGATGCAATGAGCTGATGGAGCCGCCACGACGTACATTTTACCAAGCAAACTGCTCTGTTACCATATCCTAAATCTAGTCACGCCCGACACAGAGTACCAGAGACCAGAAATGATGGAAAGTCTGATCGCGCCTGGCAAAGGAGGGAAATACGATGCTAGAGACTACCATGAATGAAAAACGTTTGCAAAAGCACTGCCTGTCGCCGAGCGGGAAAGGAGAATACACTGACAGGGTGCATAGATTTACTTCAGAATATGGCACAAGCCTGAGCCTGTGACTCCTCAGTCCTCACGGAATGAATATGGACACATTTACGCTCCCTTTGGATCCGAGGGAGGCAGTGGCAGAGGAGGAGAAAGCAGCTGCAGCCTGACGCCACAGGCTGCCAAGGCCACCGGAGGGTCACAGCTGGAGCAAGGCAGCTTGTGCCTCGGCGCAGGGGTCGTGTGGCTGTCTCGAGGGTGACACATTCCTGAAGATCTGCATTTCTACCCTGCTGATCTCTGGCTTGTCTCTTACGGGTCATTTCTGCGTACAGCCTGTCCCTCTCGGGCACTCTGTAAGGAGCCGGAGCTGCGCGTCTGCTCCCTTCACCCTCACTAGCAGGGGAGCTCCGGGAAGCCTGCTGCTGCCCACCCCCGGGCACACGGCCTGCCCTCACAGCAGCCAGCGAGCGACTGGTTCCAATACGTCCTTTACTCTCTGACGAGCGTATGAAAGCCATATGCTGTGCTGCGAGAGCCCTTCTCCGATGGCATTAGAACAAATACTCAGCTGGGCAACGCTGGCACCACCTGACGCCTTGGCAAACTCTACAGCGTGCAAGATTAGGTTGATGCTTGGTGCAATTCCGCTTACAGCAGAGGAAGGGACTGACAGTAGGGGTGAATTTTGCCTGTCGCTACTTCATAGTTAGCTTTCTGGATGCCAAGAGATGACAGAGGGCAGTTAGTGTAGGTCTGAGGACCAGGTAGGTAAGGCTTGTTCTCGCACGCTGTTAGTGCTGCCTAATTGCTTAAACCAGACGGAGATGAAATGAAGCCTGCTTTTACTTTGTCCTTTTGCATCTCGGAGGATTTGCAGACACAGGAACGTAACTTTGGTACCAGTCTAAGCTACAGTGCCCTTCTGTTTTTGACATCCTTTTATGTATCAGATTATCGTGCTTTACTTCTGCTATTCTTCTGACGTATTTTTGAATTCTGAGTTAATTCTCTTTTCCTTTACACATTGCCCTTGGATTAGCGTTCATACCTTGTCCTGAAACTTTATTTTACATTACTAGTAATCAACTTTCCTATTGGCTTTTAACAATGATGACTGACTTGATGACAGATGAGAAACTGAACACCTCTGATAATACCATATGGAAAAAAGGCAGAGTGCTGACATCATATACATGAAAGATGAAAAATAATACTCGCAGCTGATATTCTCAGTTATATGATGTGACTACATTTAGAGACAGGTAACTGCGGCTGTTCCATCATAAAATATAAGCATAACCACATGCAAGTTTCTCTTCACTTCCTTCAGCATGCTTTACATTACTGAAAATAAAAATCAAGATCCTTAACAAGACAGTAGTCAGAATATTATTAGACATTTCTTTCCAACTTAATGCAGTTCCATAAAAAACTGCCGGCAGTATGGCCGCCACATTTGATGCTATTAAATCGTGGCCTATTGAATAAAGATAACAGATATAGCTACATTCTTTGAACTTCTTCTCATTGCTTTCTGTGAAATACAGAGATTTTGGGAAGCTCATCTGCCGTAACTATATGGCTTTATTCCAGATAATAGAAAGCATTCTGTGATGAAAATTAAGTCACAAAGTGAGTCGTAATCAAGTCTTTTGGAATATGAATAGTCACAGCTCTTCTCCCATTATCGCTTGATGCAAATAAAAACTCAGTACTTACTTTGGCTTCAAAACGTAATTTTCCCCTTTTATGCTTGCTCTAGTACTCGGAAGAGCTTTGTATGTAACCCTTTCCTCCCCCCAAGTCATGCTCACAGAAGCGAAAGGGTATCATCTAAACTTCTGATATTTAACCATTTGTAGTGTGCTTAGAAATATACATTCTGAATACCTGTAGTGGTGCATTCATAAGCAAAACTTGTCACATCATTTAACTTCTTATCCTGATATTCTGCTGGACCAATACACAGGACATCAGAAACAGTGGAATTTGTCATCTTTAACCACAAAAACAACCACTTGGCTTTGCAGTCACACTCAAATTTATTTCCCCTTAAATCTCTAAAAAACACACAGAAATAAACATATTTGAAAAGGTTGATAGCAATATGAATACTACAGAACTGTTATCACCTTGACATGCTGAATTTAAAATACCTGAGTAGCCTTGAATTGGTTTTGAACTGAGAACAGGGAAGTTTCTTAAGTTTTACTTGGGCTCCCTTAATACGGACACCCCTCCACTGAGGTGCTGCCCTTGGAAAAACTGTTTCAGTCTAGGAAATATGCCCACGCGTAATCTTACTGACAGAGCGCTGTGATTCGCCTGTAAAGTCACCCACGTTTGTAAGTTCTTGTAGGACAGGACTGCAACGTAATAACTCCTGACAGCGTGGCTGTCTGCTGCCAGCCTCCGTCCCACCACCTACTGCTGGCGCAGCTAAATCCCATTCCTGCACTGGAACCACTCCAGTACCACTGGTTAAGAGAGCGGCCTTGCTGATACCGTTTCTGTGTTACACTCAATACAGACAGAAGGCTTGTATTTTTAGAGTCGCTGCTGATGTGGAGTCAATTTAACGTCCCCTACTAATGTATGTGCAATTTCAACACTGTACCTGTTCTTCAGTTCCTTGGCAATTTTTGTGGCTTGCAATTGTACTTCGTTATTTGGGAGAGCCCGGCCGAAAACAGGGGAAGCTGACTAGCAGCTCAGTTATATGAGAAAACACTGACAGTAAGTCAGCAATGTGCTACAACTGCACAAAAATAAGAAAAGAAGCATGCATTATTTTAATGAATCCCTCTTACTAAAATAATCTCAGGGAATACATGCAACAGTACCAGGAAAAAATGTTTCGAGAAATTGTAGTTTTAAAATTCATTGTCTCCCCTTCCCTAAAAAACAATCTATATGAAACATCAGAAGGAAGTACAATAGTGCAAGCTACATACAGCATCATGAGAAGCAACAGTGACCTGAGAAACAGCAGTTATTTCAGAGGAGTCTACCAAGTAAACAATTTTAAAATGAGAAAAGCTAGAACAACAAAACGCACATTTCGGTGCAGATGCCAGATACAGCACCACACAAACTCCACGCGTAAAGCCCAGAGTAACAGAGCGACAGAAGCAGGCAGTCAATAGAAAGAGTCTCATTACTTACAGTTCAATTAGAGAATCTAAATCACTGAACACATCCCTGGGCAGAGCTTTGAGATGGTTGTTGGCCAAAGAACTAGAAAAGAAAGTTAGACCTTAGCATCGTTGCTGCCTCTCGCCTGGCTGACTCTTACTAGGTCTGAGCTCACTTGGTAACGATCCGGTACTGCGCAGCCACTGGCATTGCTCATAGTTACTAGGAACAGGGACAGACTAATTATCCACATTCGAGAATGGTGATTGCTTGAAGCTGGCGTAAGTAAAATTTATTAAATTAATTAAAAATTGTCATTGGCCAGGTGAAACGTAGCACGCGGAGCAACCACTGAGCACGCAGCAAAGAAACAGGGCTGTTAATCACGAGCAGGGGGTACCGCGGTGGTACAGGTGCAGCAGCCCCGGGTCACAGCCGAAAGTGCCGCAGCGCTGCCCCAGCAGGACTTTTTTTAAGGCCATTTTGTAATTTGTGGAAGGCACGTTATCAACAGCGAGAGGAAGCTGATGCACGGAGGGGAAGGGAGAGCCAGCGGTGCCCCACAAGAGTTTTGTTCAAGTAGGAATTACTCTACCAAATGTTGAATAACTTACAGGTGAGTCAGGTCTCGGAGGCCACGAAACGCATTTCTTGAAATGGTTTCAATTTTGTTTCCTTCAATGAATCTAGGCAAAAAAATAAATATTTTAGAAGACTTTAATTAGCTGTATTGTTAGCATCACCAGTGCTTTAACCTATGGTCTCCAAATTCGGCAGGTTCCTGGGTCGCCCCTTCAGACTTAAAGGCGGGGAAGTCTCGGTGGAGCTGCTCATGCTCCCTTTTACCCTTTCCTCGGGGGGACCGCGGGGAGCGATGCAGGTACGGGGCAGCACAAGGGAGAGCTGCGTGATGCAAGTATCCAGCAGAAGAGGAGAAAAACAAACAAAGCAATCTCTGTTGGTTAATCCTTTCGGCATGTGTTACATGAGGCAAGAGACTTGTGTAGGAGAGGCCTCCGAGGTGGACTTCAGAAGCTAAATTCCCACCTTCCCCTCACAAACCACCTGCGTTTTAAAGCAACGGGGCAGCACAGCAGACAGAGGGTCTGACGGGAAGCTCCCGTGGTGGCACGCACTGTGCCACCTCCGCACCCACAGAGCCGTGCCATGAGCAGCAGCTACGTACTGGTGGGCACCCAAAGTCTGCATAAACGGCAAGACCACTGCCTTGTTTTCCTTCTCGCTGCCGCGGTCCGGCTCCCTGCAGCTGGGATGCCACCTCTGCAGGGTCACGGCCTGGTGCACTGGGGGAATAACAACAGGCACGTATCGATTCCAGGAGCACGCTGCTCCTCCTGACTGTGTGTCAGCGTTTAAAGAAAGAGCTGATATTTGAGCATCTTGACCCCCAAGCACTTGAGGACGCATCCCTAAATACACCGTCAGCCCTGCAAAGCGACTGCAGCCAGGTGGCCATCAAGATATTGCATGGTACAGCTGTACCTGCACAAAGACAACTGCATGCTGACTTTACAAAAGGTTTTATCAGATAAAAGTGTCTCCCTTCCTCCCACGCAGCCTTGTTTGCCTTCCAGGGAAACAGAGGAAAAATGCTATGAGCCAAGGTCTCATAGAAAGAGTCAAGATGGGGATGCAGATTATCAGTGCTCTGGGTTCTGCAGTTTAAACATAGCCAAAACATGAAGTGACCGGGACCCTGACTACACGCAAAGGATGCGGATGAGAAACTGCAGTGTCTGTGCGGGGGATGTCAGAAGAGGGTCAGCGGTGCTCCGTTACCAGGCTGCCTGGGGACAAGAATTCAATCCGCGGAGCAGAGCCAGCTGCCTCCCGACACCCTCACCGGCACCTGGCATCCCCGCACAGCGCCGGCTCTCCGGGCCGGGCACGTAAACACGGCTTCACTGCACGCATTGCAGCAAGACGGCGCAAATTTGGGCTGGGGCTCAGTCGTTTGCCAGATCCCTAAGTCACCAAACCCGGCTTCGAAGGGATGCTGCCCTGGGAACGCCACTCTGATCGCCAGCAAAGCTCCCGTCTTCGTCAGACCTGTCTCACCCAGACTCTGTAAATGGAGCCGGTTAGTTTTAGGGTGCACTGAATGCTACTATCAGTGCTGCAAGCGCAGCAGGAGACAGCTGGAGAGAGAGAGATATATCTATATATACACACATAGGCATCTGCTGTGGGTGCTCCCCAGCTGCTCTTCATCTGGAGACTTTGCTTTGTGCACAAAGAAACATCATTCTTGTTTGTCAGTGAGGTCTTCTTCCTCTCCGTAAGGTCTGATCACTGGTAACTGAGCGGTATGAGTTATTGAAGCTGTAATGGTGTTACTGGCTGCATGGCCAAAAAGCACAACCCAGAGAAAGGCCACTCACACCCAGTTCCCCAACGGTGGAGACGCCGTTTGCTGGGAAGAGGAAGAGCTCTGTGGACTTGGCAGGGAGGGCGAGCACCACCGTTAACTGAGGCCACTTGTTCGGCTGCTGCCAAAGGAAATGGAAACTGGAAGGCTTTACCAGCCTTCACTCCGCTCCTTGGTCTGCAGCTGCCAACCAGGATCAGAGATTTTCCCCTGGACCAGCTGAGGAGGCGCAGGAGTTTTGCCTTTCAGACAAGCGTCTGGCTGCAGTCACCAGCACAACTGCTACAACAGCACACGCGGCTGGGACAAGCTCCGTGTCAGACTCCTCAGCACTTGAAAGTAAGCCATTAATGAAACAATATACAAATGTTTTTCTTCCTTTTTGCAAACATTCTGCAAATCACTTTTTTTCCTGTAGACACATGGCAAAGAGAATAATTAGATAACTCGGTATCGCTGAAAAATCCAGACGTAGCTGAATGGTGGATTTCAGCATATACCATTCAACATTATCCTCCGTGTCTTGGGCTGCAAATTCCATTGCTGGCTGCTCCACACACAGCAGACTTAGTCCTGAGTATACCCCACCTTCACAGCTGCTTGCCTGCAAGGCTTTTGCAAGAATCAGTTTTGTGAGCATTGATCCTACTTCAGAAAAGACAGAAACTTTTCCACAGCTACCTTTCAGCACAGGAAGGTGGGTGGAAAGATGAATTTTTTTCCAGATTGTATTCAGAGTTTCAAACATACCAGCTCATGTCCGGTAACACAGAGAAATGGCAGTCCTTTGGAGTATGAAGTGAGGACAACCTGGTACCAGGGCTCATACTTTTTTTAAAAGAAAAAAAGGGTGACCTAAAATTAAAAAAAAAAAATCGGGAAATGAAGATAATGTAAAAATCAATGAAGAAAAGGAGAGTTAAATTTAAATAATAATATAGATATCTACAATAATTTATATGAAATATATATTTATATTCATAATTATTTATAATATAATGATAAATACCCCAGGCATTAAGTGGGACATCAGAACAAAGACGAAGTCGGAGCGGAAAGTTTAGGGGAACAGAGCCAGTCTGGTAATCAGGGTTGTTCTGGGCAGTGCACGGATACTCTGCACCGTCTCTCCAGGCTGCCAGCGGGCCACGAGAGCCTTCCCTACCTCTTTCCCAGGGTTCGCAACCCTTCGACAGCGATGGCATTGTTCTGGAGAGCCAGGACAAGCTCTTGCTCAGCAATGCTTTTTTGGTGTACCATAATTGCACAGAGCCATCTCGCATTCACGGCGTATTTTAAAAATCCACTGTAACCTCTGAAAAATGGTGAGCCATCATAAAGGACATTTGCACAGGAGTGGAACATAAATCCTTCATCTCCCCTGCTCCTGGGAATCACAGTAAAGACTCAGACTCCACAGCAGGAGTCTTGGCAACTGATCAAAACATCTTGATTTATAAAGGACAGGGGAAGACATAAAATACCAAACTTACAGGTATTCTAGATGGAAGAGACCAGCAAAGGCATCATCTCGTATCACAGTGAAGGAGTTGGAGTTCAGCAAGCTGAAAATGGAGACCAGGCATTAGGAAAGCACATTAAAACTTGACACACTGCATTATGCCTGTTGTGTTTATTGCCCGTGACCAAACTAATCCTACTGACTCAAGCCCCTATTGCCCCACCAGTGCAGCACACATAAAATACTGTGGAACGGTCTATTAAAAAAAAAAAAAAATATATATATATATATATATCTCAAAGGCATAATGTGATGCCAGTTAACAGCCCTGGCTCCTCAGGAAAAACGTTTGCTGTGCCGTTCACCTTGGTTCCATGCAACCTGGTTGTCGACTCTGGTCCCCTGAGCAGGACAAGCCATCCTTCAAGGGTAGGTCTGCTGAGCGGGGACCCCGGGTGCCACCACCCCTCCAGCCACACCGAAAATTTTCAAGAGACCCTCTCGGCACCCATCCCGAGCTCGCGGGAAGGGGGTAGCCCTTTTGCGCAAGCACCAGCTCCCACTTGCGCGGTCTGGGTGATTCAGTGCTGGCTCCTCCTGTGCTCCCGAGGCAATGCTCCAAGTCTGACCTGCAGACGGGCTACAGCCCGTGGCGTGCGAGCAGAGCGCGCGGTTCATGCGGCTGGTTTGTCAGCCGGAAACGCAGACGTGCCCAAGCCACCAGAGACAGGGGGTCCTGCCGCGCTTCCAAAGCCAAGCCCCGTGTCCGCAGGCAGCGAGGGAAGAGCAGCGGCGCTGGCTGCTCCAGGCACCGCCTCGCCCTCCCGCGTGAACTTCAGGGACAAAACGCGTCAGAGCGGCGCCGGAGCGGCTGTCACCTGAGCCGGGACAAGGTGGTCAGGGAGAAGGACGCTACGGAATGGCTTTGCCAGCCAAGTTCCTTCTTTGCTGTGTCAAAGCACAACGATCTCCAGTGCTGATGTCCAAAGGCACGGAGACCGGTCTCCTTTTAAGAAAATAGCAAAACTTTTAATTTGGTCCCAAAATCGAATGCTACTCAAAGAAATCATTTTTGGGAAATCTTAGAATTTTCCGCTGCGAGTGAATATGTCTGCATTAATCGCTTTATTAGAGCAACTTCTTAATCCTCTCTTTGTATGGCTTTAGACATTTTGCTAAAATTAATTTAGAACACCAATGAACATGAAATGCAAACTTTCCCTGTGATCCTCGATTATTATGCTAATACCAGACAAATGCTCCTTAAATTATCCCACAGAAATCTGACAAAGATGCAGACCGCCATCAGAAATAAATCCTCACATTACTATTTTACCACGGCTACTGCCACAGAAGACGTAGTCCTGAGGTACCCAAGTGCTCAATTATGCATGTACCTCTTTTGTCATTTAATCATTCTTTTTTCTCGTGTTTGAAGGGAAAAGTCACAAATTACACTGACCCGCACAACTTGTCAGGGCCCAAGGTGGTCGTGGGGGCGGTCAGAAACCCCTCTTGCTCCCACGGCTGATCTACTGACTAAAGCGACATAGGCAACTCCTGACCTTCTCAACAACTGTCCTCCGCCCCGCCACCCCACACCCCAACGTCTCCTCCTGGAAATCTACAGCTAAGAAAAAGGGTAACCTTCTATCTTCATGAAGCTAATGAAAAGGGTAACCTTCATCTTCATCTACCCCATGAAGGGTAACCTTATAGAATCATGGAATCGCTAAGGTTGGAAAAGACCTCTAACATCAAGTCCGACCGTCAACCCAACACCACCACGCCTGCTAAACCGTGTCCCGAAGTGCCACATCTACATGTTTTTTGAACACCTCCAGGGATGGGGACTCCACCACCTCCCTGGGCAGCCTGTTCCAGTGTCTGACCACTCTTTCAGTAAAGAAATTTTTCCTAATCTAAACCTCCCCTGATGCAACTTGAGGCCATTGCCTCTCGTCCTATTGCTAGTAACCTGGGAGAAGAGACCAACACCTGCCTCACTACAACCTCCTTTCAGACAGCTGTAGAGAGTGATAAGGTCTCCCCTCAGCCTCCTCTTCTTCATCTAAACAGCCCCAGCTCCCTCAGTTGTTCCTCATTAAGACTTGTTCTCCAGACCCCTCACCAGCCTCGTTGCTCATCTGTCTTCTACCTTCATCTGCTCTTCCTCCTTCTTCCCACCACCACTATCCAAAACAAGCCTGATTCCCCTCATCTCAGATTTTTCACCCACAGTTTCTCTCAAACCACTCTTGGATTCACCCCTTTCCTTCCCAGCTGGCACAAGTCTGCTGTTTGCCCCTGTTCTCCAGTGGGCAAAGCTCCCCTGCCCTCGGCTCTGTGCTGGCCTCCAAGACCCACAAAAAAATTGGGTTTGGGACCGGTGCCACGCCAAAGAAGGTGAAAGCCTCCACCCCTTGCTTTGCCCACTTCAGCATTTTCCACGGGGTGCTGCTCCCACCAGACAGCGAGACAGGCCTGCCTTGGAGTCAGACAAGGTGGGGGTGCCCGAGGAGAGGAGGCTGGCCACCACGCTCCCAGTGCCTTCAGGGACTATCTCTCGCTAAGACCAGTTTTAACATCTAGCTCTGTGGCAAGCGCTTAGCCCGGCTTTCTGGCACGCCTCGCATCTTTGTGCTGGATTTTTCTCTGCTGCGTGTCTTTGCTCTGGGGGTAACCCAGCCCTTACAAGGGGAGGCGTGGAGGGTCCGCTTGGTATCGGGTGTCACGGGCGGGCTGCGCTGGGCCAGGCAGGGCACAGGCAGCGGCATGGCGTCACCACAGACTACCGGGCAAGCCAGTATCTGGGCTCCCCGGGTGGGCTGCACCACACCGCGTACCCCTGTGCCGTCCCCGCTACCACCTCCCGGAGCAGCTACGCGACAGCAAGTTTGGGTAAAGCTGCCGGCACCGCAGGCACAAACCCGGCTGCAACACGGGCACGACCACAGGACTTGCGCGAGGTCAGGATGGAGGGAGGGCTGCAGCGTGCTGGGAGCTGGGCCGCCGTCCCCTGGGCCGGAGGACCGCCAGGTCGGGAGGCATCCCAAGGGCCGCGCTCCGAGTGGGGACGCCGCAGCACGGAGCCACGCTGCAGACCACGCCAGCGCTTCGTGCCCAGGGGTGCGTCCCGGCAGCCTCCGCTCGCCCCCCGTCGCGCCCGCCAACGTCCCAAAGCCAAGGCGAGACTCCCGGCACACAGCGAGAGCCTCCACATGACTCCAGGGGGACGCTCAGCCCGAAAGTTAGGAAAGTTGAGATTGGGAAAACAAAAACAAGAGGAGCTTGGGGCGTCAGCAAACACCTTGTCCCCCTTCAGCAGCTAAATGCGGGTTTTAGGAAGTGGTTTGAGAGAGGGAAACGCACCCCTCCGCCGTGCGCGACGCCTCCGCAGAGCTGCAGAAGCTGGGGGTCCTCCCGGCCCCTCCCTGGCCGCACGGACACCGCAGCCCCCCGGCCCGCCGGCCGCAGCCCCTCCGCGCCCCACTCACAGCAGCTGCAGGGCGGGCAGGTGGGAAAACATCCTGTCCTTCACCTCCGAGAAGGTCCCGTTCACCAGGCTCCTGCGCGGAAAAACCACAAGTCAGGCGGGAC
>Ga0065711_1002824_pt1 | contig 31397 bp, 15 predicted proteins | sample Hoacrofraction12_FD_59098 | JGI IMG/M metagenome (GOLD analysis project Ga0065711, IMG submission 59098) | Hoatzin crop microbial communities from Cojedes, Venezuela - Epithelial fraction 12 v2 (version 2) | ecosystem: Host-associated > Birds > Digestive system > Esophagus > Crop | place... | reverse complement strand
ATCAAGAGCCTTTCTGGCAGAGTTAGAAAGACCAAAAAAAAAAAAAATCTGAAAGATCACAGGGAGATATTGTGTTTAGTGAAAGCATTATTCATTATAGCAACAGTGGGCATCAAATATTTTGAAGGTGTTGGACAATGGGATAAAACTTAACGTGAAGAGCAGATGAAGTATCCTGATTTCATCTTTCTCAGATACTCTTTGAATAGATCAACACTGAAATGAATGCTTAAAAAGTAGAGTCTTGTTTCTGTTGCGGATTTTGGATAGCAGATTAATGTTAATAGTTGTGTGTGTTTCAAATGTTAGCAAATGGATTTTAACAACTGTTTTGCAGAACCAGTAAATATTAGCCCCGTTGCATGTGTTAGTAAACTAACACATGAAACAGGCTGATTCAGTACTTGTCCAAGTGCCCTGACAGTGGCTGTGTACATAATACACCTTAAAGGTTGTCAGCTGGGCCTAGAAGCTGTGCTGAAACTCGAAGTTTGACCCTCACCATCCCTATCTACAAGTTACTTGGCTGAGTTTGAGCATAGCAAGACTGTGGGGAGTGATCCTGTAGCTCAGTTCTTGACTTTCTCCTTCTGCTCTGCTGGCTGTGTACAGCATCACGTCTAGAGGAAGAGACAAAAATTAAAAAAAAAATGATTATAATTTGGTCTATTTTAATGTAGGCTTTCAGATAAGAAGCAAGTGGAGAGAAGGAGAGCTCGTGCAGTTGTTCGAAACGGGTGAATCCAATCCTTCAGCCTAACTGTAAATATCACTGAAAGCCTAATTCAAGGAGTTATTTGGTTTGAAGTTAAAAGGGAATGGAACAAAGATGTTTGCTCACTTCTTACCTCCCTCCTTTTTGCAAAGAAACCTGCTTACTAAAATAAGATCCCCAAGAGAGAGAGGCAGTGGTAATGTGGAAGTGTAGATGGCAGCCACAGCCAGCAAGAATCACCGAGTGCTGAAAATGTTCATAGTAGTAGAGCTTGAATTTAAGAAAACATCTTGTTTCAGAAGTTGAAGGTGAAAGGCCCCTGCCAAATCTGACCTTAAGGAGAGGAAGGAGGTGGCTGGTGTTAGGCTGGTTTCTTGGCAGGTTGGCACCGTCTTTTCTTTCTCCAGCAAGATGGGGATAACCAGTCAGTTTCACTCAAGCACACTGCGGCTATTGCATGTGTTTACATCGATTTCTATGTGTACAGCAACCAATTTTTTTTTTAATACTGTATTTTGTGTGAGGATAACGATGCTGGGAAAAGGTGGTAAAAATTTTTCATGACAAGCTAGAATTTTCATCTGAATTCAGAAAAAAAAGCAGTGGAAAAATAACAGTGTCCAAGCAGCTAATAATACAGACTTTTAATACCAGCTGTTGTTTGGTCTTATTTGGGACTGCCTGATCACATGTTGATTTACTGACTTCACTGATAATGCTTCCAGAAATCATAAGAAGGATGTGGGAGCACTTCTGAATAGTTACAGAAGACTTCAACTTCTTCATTTCTCACATAGTCAAACAGCAATTGTAACTTCCAAAAAGCTGAATGACCAGCTTCTGTTTTGCTGAATTATTTTTCTATTCCAATATTAAACTTGAGGATTAAAGACCTTCCTTGTTATTCACACTAGTTTTTCTTGTTCCTTTCAAAGACCAAAAGTTGTGACAGGAGTAGCTGCAAGAAAAAGGAGTTCTTAAAATTTTGGTGACGGTAATAGACCTCTTGCTAAATATGGAGATTAGTAAGTAGAGCTGTATATACTTTTATTAGAGAAGGTGGTGGAGAAAGATCTTACCTATGTTGGTCAGGATTGTTTCTAAAAAGTTTCTTCATCCTCAGCTATCTTCCTCAAGGGAGGGAGGAAGATCTCATCTTAATCCTTGGATTGTGTGAATATCATTTATGCTTGCAAAAGCATAAAAATCATGTTGTCAGAAAACATACAGGAAACAGTATTTTTATTCAATGAGGATTTTTCTCCTGTGTTTATATGTTAGTCTCTATAAAAATGCCTTTTTCTTTTTGACCTTTCCCCCCTGCTCTAAATCAAACCCCAAACAATTTTTACTGTTCTGTCCGGCCATATGTGCTCTTTAAGGAAACAATCCAGATTAAGAGAAGTTTAATTCTAGCTCACTGGCATGAAACTAAGTTGTAGATAGTTTAAAACTCTTACTGAACTTCAGGAAATGACTTTTCCATGGACTTTTTCTCTCTTTAAGTAATTTGAATAATTCAGGAACAGAAAAACCAGGATAACCATCACTAACAACGATGTAAAGTGTTTCCAGGACGATGATGGAAAGTGCAAGGATTTTAAAATGAACTGTGAAATCAAGATTGTTGTTCTCCTAATGCAGCTGATTAAGATTTTCACAACATTCAATGTCTTCAGCTCATCTCCGTGCAGTGAAAGTCAACAACTATTTTGTCAGGCAACTCAGATGCATGAAGATTTCTGTATGACATGGGGAACTTGACATAGGGAGAATAAATGAAGTTCGCAAAATAAGAGAGGTTACTTTCCCTTTTATCCCAGATCTCTCTTGCAATTAGCAATGCCAAGTATGTGCTTGCTTTTGGACTAATTTAATCACCCATATCATAGTAGTCTGAGAAGGACCTCATGCCAAGTCTGAGACAAAACCCTGGAGTGGGGCCATCTCGCTGTGGCAAAGTGAGATGAATTACTAGATCAGTCACGGGGCAGAGCAGCCTGGTGGCCTGGGAAGCCTCTAGCCCAGTGCCCCAAGGGCTTGGGTCCAGAGCCTTTACTCTGCCTCTTCACATGTTCTGATACTGGTGGTTGCACAGGTGGTCCAGATGGCTACAAACACCCCAGGAAGAGGAAAGAGAGGTTACAGCACCTTGTGATACCTTACATGTCTGCTGAAATGCTGGTTCCAAGTCCTCTATTAGCTCCAACAAGTTTCCACTGTGAGGTCCCTGCACCTGGGGCCATTTAAGGTGCCCTGACTCATGCCACCATGACCTCCTTCAAACACTAAGTAGGTTCACACACGCTTTTTGGTGTATAAGAGCACCTAACTGTCTTGAAGGAGTTGCATTTCTCATTTAAAAAAACCTGTGCCTATCCCAGAGACTTTGCAATAAACCCAGGCATATTTGGTAGAAGTATTCTCACAGATTTATTTTCATATCACTAAAGACAATTCCTAGCTTTGTACAAAGTGTGTTGTTGACTCTCACTTGTGTATTGTGTTATCAAACCTGAGTAGGCACTGAAGCCTGTAGGTGTCTCAGGTGTTCCAGAGGCAAGGGAAATGTGAATATACCTCTCTCTTCAATAAGGAATCTGGCCAAACCAGAATTATATTCCTATCACATTAGCAGTGTCTTAAAAGAAACACACACAGAGGCTTTGATGGATTTTAAGTCTTCACTGAAGAGAGAGAAGAGTTCAGATTTTTCTCTGTCAGAGAATATTTATGCATTTTCCCTTTACTCTTAAGACCTCCCTACAGATGTGAAGTGATTCTCACTTGCTGTTACTGTGAGAAGGAGAAGGAAAAGGGGAAGCAAACAGTTGTCTATCAGAGGCAGGTCAGGGTTCTCTAATCTTCCATTTTATACATACAAGATTAAAGATCTGCTCTGAGTTTTGATTAAGAATGCAAAGTTAAAAGATTAAATACCAGGAAGCCAAATTAAAGAGGTTTAAGTCAATCTCAGAACTCATCAAAGGACCAAATTTGTAAGCTGTCATTACAACACAGGATTAGTGCAAAGCTTCCCTGAACCCTGATTTGATGTCCTTCAGTCAACAATGTTATTCTCCCTGTAGTTTTGTGCTCTCAGCACAAACCCAGCTATTGTCTTGTATTTAGAGCTCATCTCACCTAGATCCTCCTTTGACTTTTTCCTTTTTTATACCCATGGCCCAGTTAATTTTGGTACACTACAATTTTTTGTGACCCGCAGTTTATACTCCAGTAGCAGTCTACTGCTCTGTATTATGTACTGTCACGAAATGCATTAAAGCTTAGTAAATGTGGCTGTTTTAGAAAAAAATGTCTCAGTCACTTGGATAATTATAGGCTGTTCCTATGAGTCCCAAGAAGTAAATACTTCCCATTTCCTGTGTCTGTTTCAGCCGAATGATTCCAAAGATCCAGGACGAAGAAAATACAATGAATAACTAGAATGAGATGAGGCCAATATGGTCATCACCATCACGTACCTGAAAATGAGTTTTAAAAGTCTGTGACTAATGTTCAGACCTTTTCAAAACTGTGAATTATTTCAGCTGACATTAGTGAAAACCTGGGATGGGGAGGGCAGATGTCTGGAGAGAGATTACATCCAGGAATCTGCTAATGCAAAGAACTACTTTGGTAATAAATTTTACAAACTGTCATAAATTTTATTTAAACCTCGTACTGTAATGCACTAAAGTAAATGTTCCTCTGGCTTTCAGTATAATAAATTGGGTCCTTTTCATTTTTTATGTATAGATTTTGGGATGTCTCAGCTACATTAAGATTATGCTTTCCCAGATTGCAACCACCAAAGATAACTTACTAACCTTACTAAATGCTGTACTAATTAAAGATTTAATTTAAAGATATTCCCCCTTGTAAGATAGTGTGCTGTGATCTATTTCAAAATTTTCATCTTATGACTTGCAATTTTTTGCAAGAGTTAAGAACAACAATGCAGCTTTTTGAACCCACATTTTAACATTCGTATATACCTGTGCAGATTGCCTCATCCAAAACATCAACCTTATATGCAAAATTACATTTTTTTTTAAAGTCAGATTAAAAGTTGGGTTCTTTATTGAGCTATAGTATCTCCATCTGTATACTAGTGGCTCCTTCCTGTCTGCTCTGAGTCTTGTGATCATTTCTGAGACTGTTGCCTTTATTAAGGGACATCGAAAAATACTGCTATACAAGTTATGTGAACATACTATACTGTTGTCAGTGCCTAGTATCTTTCACAAGTATTCTTTGTGATTGTGGAATACAACAGATAAATTCCCAGCCTTTGATAAGAAGTCACATTTTTTCCCCCTAAGTGTTTTCTACCATCTTTTTGGAAACAATTTATTGATCTCATTTGTTTTGTACATCCTACATACATCCTGAAAATGCTTTCAGTCAGCAAATAAAATTCGCATTAGCTTGGTTTCCTGAAAGAACTTAATAATGCTTTTTGAGTAAAGATGGGAATAATTGAAGGCAGAATGAGGAGAATCATGAAGGAGGAAAACCAGGTTTTGCTTACGAATTTCTTCACATCCCACTCCTAGCAGACTGGCAATTATTTTATATCTGAATTTCCCTCATTCATGGTTTCACTTACTGGTATTCAAGCTGCAGGCAGAAATGGAAATGGGAGAGTGTGATTTCCAGCCCACAACAATCATGGCAGGTAAGGTATTCACAACAAACTCCATCTTCTGAAAATGATATTGGCAAATTCATCTCAGGGGTAAGCAGATACAGATGGGGCGGAGTTTGGGTAAGTTTGATCATGCATGGGCAAAGCTGGGGTGCAGCTAACTCCTACCGTTTTGTGTGAATTCGTTCCTGCAGTTTGGTGGACTTTTTCAAAATGTAGAGTGCAGGAACACCAATACAGACGGCACATGGGTCCACCTGGCTACGTATGCACGTTCTGACAGTGGCTACATCACTTCAGTCAAACACAATGTCATCCTTCCCCTGACATTTCCTCCCAGCGATCCCTGAGCCCAAGATTGCATTCAAAATTTTCTTTTTAATGGTTTAGTGTTGTTTTTGTTTTTTAGACAAAATGCACACTTGACACGATAGTGAATGTCACTGTTTAAGTGCACAGAAAAAATAATCATTCCTCTTATTTTGCTTTCACATCCTCTGCCTGACCGATTCTTCTGATACACTTCAGTATTCATATTATGGAAAAGGGCAAATAACAGGTTTCTTATTCACACTTTCCATTTTGTCTCTTTTCACTTTACCTCCTAAGTTCTGCTGTATCCATTTTCAGATGTGGTGATCAGACCTGCACGCCTTGTTTAAGACATGTATGTATATATTTGTAAAGGATGCTTTCTGTTTTATTGTCTGTTCCTAATCTTTTCTAACCTTCTGTTCACTGTTCTGACCACCACTGAGCACAGAGATGTTTCCAAAAACTTATTCACTATGGGTCTAGATTTTTTTCGTTAGTGTTACACATCTAGTTTCGAGCTCATTAGTACGGTTAATTAGGTTGTTTTTTCCCTATATGCATCATTGTGCTTTAACAATGTTGAATTTAATCTGCCTATTTCACCACCCAGCTGCTCAGCCTCCTTCTGCAACTTTTCATAGTCCATTTTATCTTTTTACTGTGCTGAATTATTATCATCCGCAATCTTTATCCTATAGTTCACTTTCTTTTCCAGAGAATTTATGAGCGTGTTGAACACAGAGATCATTACTGGATCCATGTGGCAACTTCTTTTATGGTGAAGGCTAGTAATTTATTCCTGCCTTTTATTTCCCATCTCTTAACCTGTTTTCAGTCCATAAGAGGACTTGTTTCTTACAAGAGCTTTGTTCAGGTAGTGTTACACAAACCCGTTTTGGAAACCCAAATATGGTTCACTCACAGCCACATTGCTTGGCGATCCCTTAGAGGAACTCTGTCAAGTTTGTAACTTACCTCCTCTGGTCATACTGCCCCTTCTCATCATATCACTTACATGTCCTGTAATTCTTCCCCTGTTATAATCTCAGTCAATCTGATGTCTGCAGGATTACTAAACTGCAGCTCCTTGTACCTTCCCATAGCTCTTTCCAAAGGCTGTAATCACTTTCCTTTTCTCTGATGCTCACATCGTAGGAGACACACCACTTAACTACTTCAAGAATTAATATTTGAGATCCTTAAGACCTGAACCATAACTGTCTTGTCCTCATGGATTGTTACTCTTTGTTTTATCTATTTATTCTACAACTCTACAACTGATACTATTTAGTAACTTCTCAAGCTGACTGTATGGCTAGCAGCCAAAGCAGGAACTCTTCTCCTCCCCGTGATGAACGTAGATGTGAAGAACTGATTTAGCATTTCTGCTCTGGCTTTAACTTTCTGGTGTATTTTTCTTACAACCATTTCTTTTCTGAGGTCTACAGACCAGCTGATGTTCCACATCTGAAAAGTCTGGAAAAAAGTTAAAAAGTTTTTTCTGCGGTGTTTTTCTGATTGTGGTTTTATATTTAATTAGCTAGAGTTAATGCTCCTCTCTATTTTCCTTGCTTTGACGTGGCACCCACTTCTGGAAGGATGTCTCTTTATTATTAATAGCTTGCTTTACTCTGCTGCTTGTCCACACCAGCATCTTCAGCAATCATTTGAGAGTCATTTTTGATATGTGCTATGCTTATGTTCCAAGCCTCTCATATACTGTCTGTACACACTTTTAAAACACCTGCAAGTGTTTTGGCCCCTTAGGTGCTTTTAGTTTTATATCTGTATGACATGTCATTTCAAATACATTCTTTCCTTTATCAGGCCTAATGAAAACTGTATGGTTTCAGCATGAAATTAAGAAAAAAATTTACACAGCAACAGACAAAGAGCAGATGAGCAAATTTCAGAAAATCAGTCTGGGTGAGGTTAAACTCTGAACTTTTGGCAAGATCTGGATCACACTGTTCTTCAGATTGGATCCTGCCTGTTACCATCAACATGTGTTCAATACGGTCTGATACAGCTGTCCCGGGGAGCACTGAAGCAGCGCCTGTGTGCCCCATGGAGAAACAGCCAGACGCCTGGCGCCTTGGCCTGCTGGAGGGAAAGTTGCCATTTAAAAATGGTGTTCTCAGACTTCCCCCCATCCCCCTAATTTTCTGCTTATGCTTCAGGTGGGTGCTGGAAGGCACCGGGGAGGTTGCAGGATCTATGTCATGGCGTCTGTTGGCTTCCCTGGGCACAGCCGTCACAGAGCTACATGGCGGTGCGGGTGGGGTTGGGACGCCCTGCCCGGCTTTGCTGCAGCCGCTGGGCACCGGCCTGTGGACCCTGCCGCCAGCCCACCCCACCGAGGGCAGGAGAGATGGGGGAAGCCCTGGCAGACACCAGGGAGGGTGGGCTGGGGCCAAAGTCTGGCAGTGCCCTCTGGTTGTCTGGAAACAGGCAGAGACCTGCTGGGTCCCCGCGGGGGACGTTTGTACAGGAGCTTGTCTCTCCAGCCAGGGCAGAGAAATGGGGTTGCTAAGAGCAGGGGGTTGAAAAGAGCCTTTCAAAGCAAACGAGAGGTGGATCTTCACTTAACGGGTGGCTTGGTCTTCTTGCCCAAATAGTGCGTAGAGGTGCTAAAATGTCAGACAGGCTGAAAGAGACCATGGGCAAGAGCTTAAGAAGTGACTCTCAGTGGAAGCCTACTGTAGAACCACTTCTAGATTAAGAAGTTTCCTAGCTTCAAAAAATAGGAAGGAGTTTACTGAGAGAGTATTAGGAGAAGCATCATGTGTATTTGTGCACTCTTCTCCCCCCTGGCATCTGCTGTGGCTGCTGTTGGAGGCAGCATATTACATGGGCTCCTGGCCCGACTCTGTGGGGCTGCTTTTATGTTCTTACCATTTCTGGTGTAGAGGTTGTGTGTAGGAACTTCATCATGACATTAGGATCTGCTTTCTCACAATGAACAATGCTGCTTTGTCTGAATATTTCAAATTTATGAAAGGAGACGTTGGTCTCTTATGAAAGGCGTAACCATGAGTGATGCCGTAAGGCTACTTCTCTGACAGTCTCTCTGTGTCGGTTGATGCTCAGCACTGAGTGGCAGCTGGAGGCTCAGTTTCACCCCGAATATTCCTAAGGCAGAAAAAGCGCTGCAGAGTGGTCCATGGACTCCTGAACTTAAGAAAATTAAATCATTTGAAACAAAAAAACAGTAGGATCATGGTTATCATTCATATTCATATTAATCATATACAAATATCACCCTATTCAGCAATTCCTATAATTTATATAGCTCTCTTCGTTCATACGTCGTGATGCTTCTGATAGTAATTAACATGCTGTTTTGAAATCTGTATGTGTGAGCATTATGTGCTACATCAGGTTGTCACAAATCTTCATCTACGATGTGGAATACAAAGACACAAAAATTACAGCTTACATTTCTACAGAATAAACTTGGCCAGTGGATGTCAGAGTACAATAGCATCTGCCCAGGTTCTTTTAGATATTCCACATGAAGAGGGTTTAATATCAAATCTGCTTATTATCAAATTTTACTTATTACTAAATTTACGTAATGTCAAATTACCTATTTGATTTATTTGGTGTTGTATGGGGTTTTACTTTAGCAGAGTGATATAGCAATGTACCGAAATAGCAACACAAGCATACTATAGCAATTGCACTACGTAGTTGAATCACAGTACAAACATGATTCCCATTACCAGTCTCTGTATGCTCACCATCACCACACTGAGTGTCCCCAGCCTATGGGAAGGAATACGCGGGTTGAAGCCAGCTCAGATAATTGTTCTTTTCAAAATTTGCTTTATTAGTTGTCCAGCTCTTCTACTTTATGTCGGGCTGAGCCATGCACTCGGTCCCTGCCCTGCGCTGGACTGCCTAGCTGAGGAAGCCGTTGCTCTTTGCTCATTGTCTCAAGGAATCTGATGGTCCACTGGTGCAGATGTCTTATCTAAAACCAAGGTTGCTCTCCAGTCTCCCTGGTGCTGAGATAAGTTTGGCCTGCTTTATGATACATTACTCCCTGAGCTCATTGTTGGGTTTGCGGCATTTTTTTAATTTGTTTTGGGTTTTTATTTCCCTTCACCTCTGAGCTCTGCTCCTCCACTGTGGGGTCAGTCACATTGGAGCTGCGGAGTTATGAAAGAAAAGACCTTGAGTTCCTTTTTCAAAAAGCAGTTTACAAGTGTAGTTCTTACTAGTATGTTATGTATGTTAGAAAAACATAATAGAATTAAGCTTTTAGTTACAATGAATTATTTCAATAATTGCACAAAATGTACCATTCAGCTGTTGCATTGTGCTAGTTCTTTCAAGTGCGTTAGAGCTCTCAATCTTGTTGGGCACTAGAGGTCTCTTATTTACTCTTTTTCAAAAGACTACCAGTTCATTTGTATTCTGAGTACAGTGCCCACCACGTTGCACTTGCTTGCTACTGTGTTACTAGAGATGCATCATGTACCATAGACCAAAAAATATTAGCATGAATTAAAAGTCCGAGTTACTGAGTATTGCTCTTTCCTATACAAGCAGTGGCACAGCTTCACTAGCAGGAACGAAGGCTAAAAATTTTTTCTTTTTCTGAAGAAGTAAAAGATATAGGATGAAGCAGCTTTTTGTTATTTATTATGCCTTTGGGAAGAGAAGTCTAAAGTTCTCTTGCTTAACTGATAGCACAGTGTTGAGCATTTGAGCCTGCATAGACTCTTTTAGGTAATTGTGTATGTAACTATTTTTTCTGGTACATTGAGAGCAAAAGAATAATTGAAGAAGTTATATCTAAAAGCACATATTTTGTCTTATAAATGTGATTCCATTTAATTTTTGTTTATGAAAGATCTAGGGAGTTCAAAATGCGGTAACACAAAGGAGAAATATACACTTGCAATAAATCCTCCAGCATTTTGAGTTATACATTTGCTATGACTTTTATGATGCGGTTGACATTTTCCTTCTGCCCAGCAACAGTTTGTTACAGCCTTTCCACGAGAAAGACTGTCAGTGGGAGGTTATCAGATGCTAGAAGTGCTACTGCTGGAAGATGTCATCTGCAGATATTGCTTACATTTCTTCCCTTAATCTATGTTTTCCCACTCTGATCACCCTGGGGGAAGATAGAAAATTGATTAAAATTGATTGAGCTAATGAGTTTTGGAAAAAGTGCTGAAATACACATTTGCCATAAAACCACAAATGAAATGCATGCTGGCTGCAGTCTAACAGGGGACTCTGAAGACAGAAATGCTCAGATGCAATATTTTTCCTTGATTACCACAGGAGAAAAATCTCTCATCTCCTCTGTGGCACTTTCCATTGTGAAGTCTAATAACTTCTTACGAACATTAATGACCGAAACAGCAAAGTTTAAATGGTCACTTCAGAGTGACTTTTCATCTTTTCTAGAGGGAGCGTCTGAGGCACCCAAACCCCATAACCCTTGCTCCCAAGCAGGGAGTCTTCAGCAAAGGTAGGGTTACGATCTAGGTCCCTTGTCACCCAGAGGTACCATCCCTGTTTCCCTGTTAATGTTTTTAATTTCTAAAGCTTGGACTGATTCACTGAGCATCTGTGCTGAAGACCTCTTTAAGTCCAGTGCCTGGCAGCAGCCCAGCCCAACCCAAGAGTACAGCCTCCATCCTTGGGAGTTTCTGTGACCCAACTGAGCAAAGCCCTGATCAGCCTGGTCTGACCCCAGAGCTGACCCTGCTTTGGGCAGGGGTAGGGCCAGAGAACTCCCAGGTTTCCCTGCCACCCAAATCATCCATGGTGCTCCGAGGGCCTTGCTGAGCTCCAGAAGTGGCTATGTGGAGGCCATCCCCGTGCCTCCAGTGATGGGTGCAGGACTCGCTGGGTGTCATGGGCACGAGGTGTCGGTCTCTGCCCTCCTGTCGGCAATGCTTTTCGGCTCTCTGGCTGCCTGATTTGGAGGCAAGGCCGAAATAAAGAGATGAGGTGAGTACTAAGGCATCTTGTCTCAGGTACAGTTGTCCTACAACAGATAGACATAGTCCAGGGCAGGGCAACCTGGGCTAATTTTTCAGCATTGTGCTACATTTAGCCTCTGTTCCTATTTATTGGTCTATAAAAGGCTAATTATACTTATTATGCTTGCTTAATTTAGGAATGAAGAGTTATGATTAAATTGCTATATAATATGTCTTTAATGTGTTATTTAAAAAGAAAGGCAGAGATGAGCTCAGAGTAAATACAGGGTAGGAGTGTTTTTTTCCATCCCACAAATATTTGTGTTTCTGGCTACTTTCGACCTTTTCCATCAGAGGTGGCTGAAGTTGAATAAATGAGAGCTACCAGCCTCGGCATCCCCTGAGCCTGGGTCTTGCCAAGCAGTCTGGTGGAGACATCTCAAACCCTGCTGGGAAGCGGCCCCGCTGGAAGCCCGACACCAAAGCCACCCAGCCGATCGCACGTGGCCCTAAGGTTTATGCCACCCGTATACCCCAGCAGTGCAGAGGCTCCAGACCATGGCCCATCCGCGGATGGGCGCCGAGCCCCCCCAGAAATGAGACCTTGCTGACTGCGCGGCAGGAGAGCTGGAGGCTGAGTGGGAGTCCTGGGCAGCAGCCGTCTCCCTACTGGTGCCTGGGAATGGGCTTGAACACAAATTTAAAACACACGTCCCTGGGCGACGGTGAGTGCTCCTGTCCCAGGCTTCTGGCAGCAGGGCAGCGTCTCCCTCTTCGGGCAGAAGCGGCATGATGGACGAGGAATCCCAGCCTGCAGCATCTGGAAGAAAAAGAAATGGGAGAGCTTCAGCAGAGAGACAGATATTGATCAGGCATATTCATTTTATCTTCTCTTAAAATCACAGATGCTACACATCTCTGTTTGGTACCATTAGCAAAAGCTGACGGATCAATTAGCTGAGACCATGCCCTGGGACGCTGACGTCTGTTGTTTGTAGTACTCAGAGCACTAACTTTACAGGCTTGTATTTTTGACTTACTGAATTTGTAGCTGCATTACAAGTCGCTTCACGTTTTTCCAGTTAAATTAAATGACTATTATTTCCTCCTCCTCCTCCCTCCCCCACCCGACTGTTGTTGTTTAATTAACCATAACGTGCTGCTCTTCAGTGGGTGTTTGTTTATAACGAGATAAATGTCAGTAATATGCAGTGGTGTAAAGTCCTTTAACTGGGAATAGTCAGGTTCTTTTAACTACTATATTTGTAAATAAGAATAGCTGCCTTAAAGTCTATTTTTATGATGACTTTTCTTAATATTTTAATTATTATTTTGAAAGAAACATGTGATTCAAACTGGAAGTGAAACATTAATCCCAAACTGAAACCATATGTGATGGGAAAAGAAGATTATGTGGATTTCTTATAACATTTTATCAAGAGCTTTAGTTCCCTAGAAATTCAGATCACATCTGCATTTCTCAGCTTTTTATTTTCTGTCTTTTCCTTTCTTCTTAAGCCTCTGGGAAAACATAAGCAAAAGAAGTTCATGACTAGCAAAATACAAGGAACACAGATGCATAGTGATCACTTTGATTTCTGATGCCTGTGTTCAGTTCCTCCGAGGTACTTTTAATATATTGAATAACAAAGAATTTACTTTGCCAAAAGTGCCGTTGGAGCACTTTTAAAGCTGGTTCCTAAATGTTTTGTAATCATTTCTCAAAAATCACCTTTATTTTAATATCATTTCGTATAGGAAATACCTGATTTCACTTTGCCTGTGTGGAATGAAGTAGATAGATAATTAATAAATATTTGGGGTACAAGTTATCCAAATATCTGCCCTTTCTTGGTCAGTAGGAACCCAATGGACTAGGTTTGCAGTTTGCTCCCCTCCCTAAATTGCGCAGACCTGGGACACGAATCCTGTCGGTACAGCTCAGTCCAATGCCTTGAATAAAAACACTCCTGCTTGAAGGAAAAAAAAAAAAAAGAAGAAAACAGAAAGAAAAAAACCCCAAAAACGGCGAGAGGCAGAGAGGAAGGCTGAAAACCTTGGCAAAGACAGAATGGGATTTTAATGGCCTAGGACACTGCACTATGTTTTACCCAGCAGTAAATCAATAGACTTTCCTTTTCAGGCTGCCCAAAATGCTGCTGGCAGTCTTGTCCGATCACATCCACTAATCCTGCCTCCTGTGGGCCCCAAAGACTGCTTATGGCCAGGCTGAAAGCACAGTCCGAGCCTGAAGAGCTTCTCCAGGCACAGTGCATTTGTCAGCGTGAATCCCAATCTGCATCGGCGAACGCACAGTCACGGCAGCACATTCGTGCCCCGCCGGGCAGTTTGGATCAGCCCCGGGGTGAGCACCGGTGGAGAGGAGCTGGCTCTGATGGGGACATGGCCCACAGCGGCACTGGGCTTGGGAGGTCTCTGTCTGAGCCTGGCACGACGGGTCTGCGCCTGAGACCGCTGGCGGGACAGGGCTGCAGCTGGAGACATCTCGGATCCTGCGCTGTGTTGGCGGGATTGGTAGTTCGGACAGGTCACGGAGGAAGCATCTCCCATTATAGGGCTTTGCAATGCGACTTTTTTCTTAACTTCTTAAAAACCTGAATTTTCAAGGCTGAGTTTGTTGCTATTTAGGAATGAAGGCAATTGCTGTATGTCCACTTATGGGTTGGCAGTCTGACTGTTGTTTTTTTCTATCATCTGACTCGGTAGGACTGAAGAGCTGAGGAATATGGGCACCAAAATCATAGAATCACAGACTCACAGAATGCTTTGGGCTGGAAGGCACCTTTAGAGGTCATCTAGCCCTACTCCCTTGCAGTGAGCAGGGACATCTTCAACTAGACCAGGTTGCTTAGAGCCCCATCCAGCCTGGCTTGGAATGTTTCCAGGGATGGGGCCTCCACTGCCTCTCTGGGCAACCTGTTCCAGTGTTTCAGACCCTTATCGTAAAAAATTTCTTCATTATATCCAGTCTAAATCTTATATCTAGTCTAAATCTACCCTCTCTTAGTTTAAAGCCATTGCTTTAAAAATCAGTTTTTCTGAGCAGGACATCTCTAATTGTGCTGTAATGCTCATCCAGACTCATTCACTGTCATGAAAACACGCTGAGGGCATTTCTACCTTGCTGAATCATCACAGTGCAGCAACCCATAGCCGACATAGCGCCGTGCCATGCTATGGGGCCAGGCTGCCCCAGAGCTGGCTCAGGGCTTCCCCTGCACTTTGCTCTATAACAGCTTCTGTCTTCCTAGATGACTGCTATGTTTTGTGGATATTTTGTATTTTGCTTAAACATAGCACTGTTCTACTAGCTGTAGACTAAATCTGGAAGATTTATGGCCTGCACTGTCTTAAATGGGGAAATTCCTCTTCTTAAAGACATAAAATTTGAATGGGGGGAAGCCACAGAGAACACCAAAAGCAGATGATCGTTGCCATCAGACGTCACAGGAAGAAGTCATGACTTGCCCAGTGTCACTCAGAAAGCATGTGGTAGAGCTTGTTGTTGAAGCCAAACCTATCATGTGCTTTTCATAACATCCTTTTTTTTATGCTTTTCATTTGTCTGTTTGTTTTTTGTTTTGTTTGCATGGTGGCAATCTGCATGTTTTGAACCTGGAGAGGAAAAGTGTATTTTTGATTTGTAATGGTAGAAAGCCTGTACAAGCTATTACCTGTACACACATTTATTTGTACTGGTTGTGAAAAGTTTTGCATGACTCACATTGCAGTTGTAATAGCTGCCGAGAAAGATCACGGACCTAAAACTGTGCGAAAGGTAGAAGGGCAAGGCATGTGCATAAACTGGCATACAATGAGCAAGGATTTCAATTGGGAGATATGCTGTGATTTCTACCACTTATTCCTATCGAAGCAAACTGTCTTAGGCCAGGGAGAGTTGCTTCTCCTGCACCATCATTTTTATTATTGCATGAAAACCTCCTTTGAAAGAAACAAAGTATCAGCTCGAGTCATTAAGATATTTGTATCATGAGTGTGCATACACGTAGGCATGCTCATGGCCAGCACACGTGTGTGCATGACGCGTCTGCATTCAAGAACTTGCTCTCCAGAATCAGGCTGTATTTTTTTATTAAGCATGTGTGCAAACCCCACCAAACACAGGGTATAATCTAGCTGTGCGGCGATGCTGGCCCTTCCCAGGCACGCCGGGTCGGCAACGTCCCCGTCACCCTGGACACGCACGCACATTTCAGGAGTGGGAAATCCTGATGTGCATCTCCAAGGGTGTAGTGGGGGTACTCCTGCGCCCACTCTGGAGGGAGGGTGGTGGGTGGGAGGTGTGTAAGCAGCTGCCCAGAGCTGGCTCCAATGGAGCCCTCCAGCTTCCGCTGCTGCCCCAGGGCTCAGGAGCTGCAGGTGTTGCTGGAAGCCTTGTCAGCATCACCTCTGGGTGCATTTCTTAATGACAGTATAGTAGGACAATGCATAGCAATTCCCACGAGTAACATACATTGGTGTGACATTTCATTTGGCAGCTCTCTATGTGACTTTCACAAGCTCTCCTACTCTTGTCTCCACTGCAGTTTTTGATGCTTTTTCTCCCTCTAAAACACACCTTCTCAAGATTTGTGGTCAGATAGATACCAAAACTTCGTGAGCATGTCGAAGATGTTGCTGCTCACTGCAGGGGGGTTGGACTAGATGAGCTTTAAAGGTCCCTTCCAACCCAAACTATTCTATGATTCTATTGATTCTATGATAAAACTTATTTTTCACCAGGGTTTTTGAATGGCTTCTCCCAAGGTCAGATCCTGAACTCCCTGGCAGTTTTGTTATTTTTAGGAAGATTTTTCTTTCGCTAGCTACCGGCAGAGCAGGGGCTGATGAATCTTTAGGCTGTGTCATATACCATATGTGCAATTTTCTAGCAAAAAGAACTCTCCACATTTTATGAGATGAAATGCTATTCCTATCCATGCTCTTGTTTACAAAAACAAAGCCACAGGAAGATGGGGAAGAGGAGGGATGCTGAAAACTTGGAGAAAAACCAGTTCAAGGCAAGTAGCTTTCCATAGTCCTGAGATCCCAGCAAAAATCTCAGATCAAATGTTAAGATTGTCAGCTGGGATCTTCCTGTTTTTAAAAATATGGTTGGTTAGAGCTTGCCCAGACACAGATCCACATAGAATGAACCTGGGCTGTGTCACCCACAGGGAGCAGCACAGAAGCCGCCGCTCTGCACGTCGGAGATGAGGGGTGAGCAGCACTGAAGTGGAGCTTTTCAGCAAAAAGGTATGCTTTGCAAAGCAAGCTAAAGCAGCAGGCGGCAGGCTCTCTCCAAGATCTCTGGGCTGTTCTGTAGCCTTCAGTAGGTAGAGTTTGTGCTCAAGCCAGAGCCAGGAACATTTAATTTTTGAACCAGGAAACCGTCCTCTTCACTGGACGACAAAATACATTTTCTTTGCATGGGCTTTGAGGCTGGGCAAAAGCATTTTACATCACCTTTGCCATGTAAAATTTTACATTGCCTTTGCCTTTTCATATGTACGAAGAAAAATATTTTGTATGCCTTTACAACAGTCAATGCAGCTGCCTTTCTTAAATCACCTTAAAAACAAAGCAAAAAATAATTTGGAAGGTGTCTAAATGTCTTTATTTATCGAAATTCCCTTCCTTATCTTTACCAAAGTTAAAGAAAAATTTATCTGATCTCAAAATGCACTTCTGATGACCGGACTCTACACAGGAAAGTGGGAAGTGATCCATTGAAGGGTGTCAGGCAGTAGGGTGAGGAGTGTCGTATGAATAATGTTGACAGATGGATCTTTGAGAGAGATACTACCTTCTGATATTTGGAGCAGAGTTTCATTCACTGAGTAATGTGATTGAATCTGTCTTTTCGCAGCACCTTTGTACCAATAAACTGGAGATATGCCCCAAATGGTGAAGTGTTCTCACAAGTGCAGTTGAATTTCAACATAAAGGACTCCCTGTTAATATTTTGGGAGGAGGAGAAGACAGTTAATGTTGTTCTGGCTATCACAAGCTAACATTAGCCATCTGGGGCTTGAGAACAGAGATAAAGTCTTTTATTAGACAAACTGTTACCTCTAGGAAACATAAAAATGTTTTCTAACACACACATTGTCCTTTGCTGAAATGAAAACAGCTCTGAGTTTAACAAGCCCTATTATTATTAACAAGCTATTCAGCCTGGAGAAGAGAAGGCTCCGGGGAGATGTCACAGCAGCCTTCCAGTACCTGAAGGGGGCCTGTAGGAAGGATGGGGAAAATTTTTTCAGCAGGGCTTACTGCAATAGGACATGGAGTAATGGCTTTAAACTAAGGGAAGGTAGATTTAGACTGGATATGAGGAAGAAATTTTTTATGATAAGGGTGGTGAAACACTGGCACAGGTTGCCCAGAGAGGCAGTGGAGGCCCCATCCCTGGAAACATTCATGGCCAGGTTGGACAGAGCTCTGAGGAACCTGGTCTAGTTGAAGAAGTCCTTGCTCACTGCAGGGGGGTAGGACTAGATGACCTGTAAAGGTGCCTTCCAACCCAAAGCATTCTACGATTCTATGATTCTGTGATTCTATGATACTGTCCATGCATCTCACAGCTGGCTTATTGCCATGTTCCAGCATAGACTATGCACTTTTGGGGGTAGTATTTTAACTTACCTTTCTTCTGAGGGCTGTATTAGTAGGTGAAAGAACAATTATATTACATAAAGCACAGATGAAATTTCTCCCTCAAACTCGCTAGCCTGTTCCAATGTCAGTAGACCCCCCAGTCCCTTGCTGCTGCAGAACTGACCCCGGCAAGGGGGTCCTCAGGCCCCCCCTGCTGTGGAGCAAAACCAGTGCTGGAGGGTGGAGGGGGACACGTCTTTGTGCTGTGTCCACGCACGCATGCACGCTGCCATCGCTCATCTTCCATCTTGGCAGGGAAGTGGATCTGTGCATCAGGCACTCTCTCAGCATCCTCACTCTGGTGTTGTGTGTACAGTTTGTCTCGTTGCATGGGTACTTTATAATTTTAAGTAAGGAGGTCTGCTAACTGGTACAATTCTCTTTAGCAGGGATTCATGTGCTCCACCACTCTTGAAGAAGAGAGTACTGCTTAGTGCCAATAGGAGTGACGATATACATTTTTTCAGACTTGTGCTTCTCATCAAATTAATTGTTTATAGAAGCATCAATCTAAACTAGAAGACTTCATCGGTGGATGCAGCATAACCATGCCTATCTGTATGATGTAAAGCCTGTAGGATACAGACTTAAGCATGTATCTGTTACCTCTGAGCATGTTAGTTATGCTTTTGTCCCTGTTATTTAAGGATTTAAATAAGGAGAAGACAGATGAGTTCAGAAATTCCTCTGACACTTTGCTGTTCTTAACTTTGATTCTTGGCTCTGCCACAGATGTCCGATGTGACCTTGATCAAATTGCTTAACACTTTTGAAATGAGTTACTCTGTATAAATTAGTGGTAATTGATTTCTCTCTGCTTTCGCTTGCAGGTTTTATTTTAAGTGGATGGGAAGTGTCATCTGCTTACTTTGGTTCTATGTATTACTCATGAGCAGTGCTTAGCATAATGTGACCTGACTTCAGCTGAAGCCCTTGGTAGTCTTATGCTACTAATAGGATTGGGACAGGGCAGTTCAGTTTAAATGTTGTACGAAATGATGAGTGCTTGAAAACCTGATATGAGTGACAACCAAAATTTAATCCTCTTTGAAAAAGAGGTTTTTATGCATACCTATCGTACTAAAAAGTTGTAAATTCATGCTTCGACCTAAGCTGGAGCAGTCTGCAGATTCAAAGTGCCAGATTTCTAAGAGGCTGTTATCAATCATGGTCTTTCTGATCTGGCCAGAATAAGACAGAAAATCTCAGGAGGAATCTGTCTTGCATGAAATTTGTTTTTCTGCCTCTGAGAGTTCATGGAAGACCACATGCCTATCAATAATTATTACCTCTGAGACTTTTTTGTAACTGTAGAAATCCACAGTGTCCCATTGGCTATTTAGGGTCTTTCCTGGGTCAGTTGTTGAGCTGTGAAATCAAGTTCTGTGTCCCCTGTTTATATTACTCGAAAAAACTTGCTCGAAGTCTCAACTTTTTATTTCCACACAAGACCATTGCAGACCTGTTTGATTCCTTGATTGCTCAATATTGAAGATCTCAAAGATCAACTTGGTACATGGAGCTAGATATAGAAAAGGCAGAATTTGAGTGAAGGTGAAGAATTTTTGGCTCGTAGCACTTCAAAAACATACTGCAGGCATCTGGCCTTGTAGCTGCACTATTTTTTGCAATCAAAATTAAGGCTGAAATGTCTTGGAGATAGTTGCCTCCATATACTGCTTTTCATAAGCAGATCGAGGTTGGTGTTTTCTTCCTCTGTTCTCATGGATCTTCCTTCTTTTATGGGATTAGATTTCTTATCCAGGCACCCCATCTCTTCATCTGGTATCGATCTAATCAACAGCAACAAAAAAGGTCACAATTTCTTTCTTGTTTTTATATCCTAAGGAAAACGCTTAGGAAACCACTAATATTCCTACCTCTCCCCCAGAAGGGAACCACCCTGAGACATTCAGGATTCTCCTTGGTTGGAGGAATTAAAGACCAACATCTGTCAGGAATACATGTGTATCTGCAGCTGTGATTTGGTGCAGGAGAAGTAAGTGACCTCTCAAGACTCCTTCCAGTTCAATTTTCTGGTCTCCCTGTATAGCATTGCAATGTGTCTAGAAAAAGCAGAAAAGATCCTGCTTGTATATATATATATCCCATTATTGTGCTTTTTTTCAATAATACTGGAAAGGTCAGATTTGAAGGGAAAATCCCCATGCAACCTTTAACTACCATGTTGCTGTTGATACATTAATCTTCTATATTTTCTTTAAAGATCATAACAAAGCAAAAAGCAGCAGAGTAGAGCAGGTGTGCGACAGTTGCATGAGGAAACTCGGACAGATGTTTCACCAACAGCAGAAATTTGAGTGCTTGCACAGCAGAGAGAGAAACAGAGTCTTGCCATGCAGAAATGCTTCATAGACAGGAAATGTGTATTTCTGCTTGGGATCACCTGAAAGTACATAGAACCACTGAAGTAGGGATGACAGGCTTGGGTCAATAGCATAAAGTCAAACATGCAGAAGAACAAATGCATACAAATTCTCGTGTGCATACACAGCAAAAGTTTCTCTGCTTTCCACCAGTGCTGTGTGTTATAATATTTCTTCAGATGGCATAGCTGGGAGTCAGTCTGGCAGGCACTTCAGAGTAGATTGTCCCCATCTGCTTTTTCACTTCAGGGGTGAAATCTAACCTCAGAAACCCTCACAGTTCTTTAATTTCAAAAGAAAAACAAGATTTGACATTAACTATCATGGTAAGTTGCTACCTACAGAGGCAATGGATTTCTTAAATAAATGTAGAAGTCTAGTAATTTACTAAAAAAAGACCACTCTGGTTAAATTGAATAAACATTGATCATCTATTAATATTAAGAATGACATTGTCTTGCTGCAGCTTTGGCTCTGGATTAGCATCATAATTTATTAAAATTTTGAAGCAGCACTGCAGAATGGAAGACGTTCAAATCTGTACCTGAAAAATCCACTAAAAGCTTCCTGCAGAGAACCTCAGAGGTAAGGAAAGCAGAAACAGAAAGTATGCATAGCTATCAGACAAGACTTATGCAGTAAGTTCAACACCTCATTTTACCCACTTTATATGCATTTTGTATAAATCAAAGGTCATGTTTTAAGTCTATGTTAAATCATTAAATAGCTCTTTTCAAAATGTCAGCAATTCATTGCACAAATAGTCTGCTAAATAATAGTTAATCAATTGTAAATGGCATACAGATTCTCATGTAAACTTTGGGAAAAGTATGAACCTCAGCTAAATATTGATGATATTTTTCATGGAAAGTCACTTCATAAACTTGCCTTGACTGATTTAAACTGGGCAAAGCTCTGATATAAATAATCTCTGAAATGTGGGTTTTACTGCAAAGTCATATTTGATCTTATTATCATAACTGTACTCTTTGTAACTCTACCCAATAGTTCCTTGCTGCATAAAATCAACCTCTTTGCTGATCCATGTCACTGGCTTGGGGAATACATTGGGCAAACATTGAAAAATAAAATATTTCTGTGATTACTATAACCCTGGATTTTTCCCCACTTTTTGTAGGATGAAGAATGGCATGTAAGGAGTTGTGCAAGTTCTATCATTCTGTCAAAATATAATCTTTAAGCTCTTAGCAAGACCAGCTCTCCTCTTATTTGCACTGAGATTAGGGGTTTTGTGACCTGCCCTCCTTTTCTTCTTCCCTTTCTCATTCCAGCTTTCTTCTCCTTCATTTTTCCACCACATCAGTTTTGTCTATGCTGCTTCCTTTTCATACAGAGTCAATTTTCTTCACAGCCTGTTCCCCTCATATGCAGGATTTTCTTTTCACACACAATGCCTTCCCTCCTTAATTTTCTCCCCTATTATTTCTCCTGTTGAAGTTACATCTCACTCACCCTCACAGAATCACAGAATCATAGAATGGTAGGGGTTGGAAGGGACTTCTGGGGATCACCTAGTCCAGCCCCCCGACAAAGCAGGGTCACCTGCAGTAAGTTGCACAGGACCACATCCAGGTGGGTTTTGGTGTCTCCAGAGAAGGAGATTCCACAACTCCTCTGGGCAGCCTGTTCCAGTGCTCCGTCACCCTCAGAGTGAAGAAGTTCTTCCTCATATTCAGATGGAACTTCCTATGCTTCAATTTGTGCCCGTTGCCCCTTGTCCTGTCACTGGGCACCACTGAAAAGAGTCTGGCCCCATCCTCCTGACACTCGCCCTTAAGATATTTATAAGCATTTCTAAGATGCCCCCTCAGACTTTTCTTCTTCAGGCTAAATAAGCCCAGCTCCCTCAGTCTTTCCTCATAGGAGAGATGCTCCAGTCCCCTCACCATTTCATAGCCCTCGACTGGACTCTCTCCAGTAGCTCTTCATCTTTCTTGAACTGGGGAGCCCAGAAATGGACACAGTACTCCAGATGGGGCCTCACTAGGGCAGAGTAGAGGGGGAGGAGAACCTGGCCATACTGTTCTTAATGCATCCCAGGATCCCATTAGCCTTCTTAGCAACCAGAGCACATTGCTGGCTCATGGTCAACTTGTCGTCCACCAGCAGTCCCTGGGTCCCTCTCCACAGAGCTGCTCTGCAGCAGGTCTGCCCCAAGCCTGTACTGATGCATGGGGTTGTTCCTCCCCAGGTGCAGGACCCTGCACTTGCCCTTGTTGAACTTCATCAAGTCCCTCTCCACTGAACTGTCTAGCCTGTCCAGATCTTGCTGAATGGCAGCACAGACTTCTGGTGTATCAGCCACTCCTCCTAATTTTGTATCATCACCAAACTTGCTGAGGGTACACTCTAACTCTTCATGCAGGTCATTGATGAAGAAGTTGAACAAGACTGGGCCGAGTACTGACCCCTGGGGAACACCACTAGTTACAGCCCTCCAACTAGACTCTGTGCTGCTGACGACAACCCTCTGAGCTCTGCCATTCAGCCAGTTCTCAGTCCACCTCATTGTCCACCCATCTAGCCCACACTTCCTGAGCTTCCCTATGAGAATGTTATGGGAGACAGTGTCAAAAACCTTGCTGAAGTTGAGGCAGACAACATCCACAGCTCTCCCCTCATCTACCCAGCCAGTCATGTCATCATAGAAAGCTATCAGATTGGTCAGGCATGATTTCCCCTTGGTGAATCCATGTTGACTACTCCTGATAACCTTCTTTTCCTCCACTTGCTTACCAATGACATCCAGAATGAGCTGTTTCATCACCTTTCCCGGGATGGAGGTGAGGCTGACAGGCCTGTAGTTCCCTGGGTCCTCCTTCTTGCCCTTTTGAAGACTGGGGTAACACTGGCTTTCCTCCAGTCCTCAGGAACTTCTCCTGTTCTCCAGGACCTTTCAAAGACAATGTAGAGTGGCTCAGCAATGACATCTGCCAGCTCCCTCAGCACTCATGGGTGTATCTCATCAAGGTCCATGGATATGTGGGTGTCCAGTTCACTTAAATGATCTCTAACCTGATCCTCTTCAACCAAGGGAAGGTCTTCCTTTTTCCAGGCTTTCTCTCTTGGCTCCAGGGACTGGGATGCCTGAGGGCCAGCCTTAACAGTAAAGACAGAAGCAAAGAAAGCATTCAGGAACTCCACCTTCTCTGCATCCTCTGTCACCTGGGCACCCACCTGTTTCAGCAGCGGCCCCACATTTTCCCTAGTTTTCCATTTGCTACTAATGTACTTGAAGAAGTCCTTCTTGTCTTCAACATCCCTTGTCAAATTTAATTCTAAGTGCACCTTAGCCTTCCTCATTGCTTCCCTGCACACTCTGACAATGTTCCTGTATTCCTCCCACGTGGCCTGTCCCTCTTTCCGCATTTTATAGACAAAGGTCCATTTGAGTTTCACTAGAAGTTCCTTGCTCATCCATGCAGGTCTCCTGACTCCTTTGCTTGATTTCATGCTCAGGGGGATGCACCAATCCTGAGCATGGATGAAGTGATATTTAAATAGCGACCAGCTCTCTTGGACCCCCCTACCTTCTAAAGCCCTAACTGATGGGATTCCTCTAAGTAGGTCTTTGAAGAGGCCAAATTTGGCTCTCCTGAAGTCCAAGGTTGTGATCCTATTTATTGCCCTGCTTCCTCCATGCAAGGTCCTGAACTCCACCATCTCATGGTCACTGCAACCAAAGCTCCCCCCAACCTTCACATCCTCAACCAGTCCTTCTTTATTTGTCAGCACAAGGTCCAGCAGCACACCTCTCCTTGTTGGCTCGTCCACCTCCTGCGTCAAAAAGTTGTCGTCAATGTTCTGCAGGAACCTCCTGGACTGCCTGTGCCTGGCTGTGTGGTCTTCCCAGCAGATGTCAGGGTGGTTGAAGTCCCGCATGAGAACCAGGGCCTGTGACTGTGAGGCTACTTCCAGCTGCGTGTAGAAGGCCTCATCGACTTCCTCTTCCTGGTCAGGTGGCCTGTAGTAAAGACCCACAGCACTGTCACGCTTATGAGCCTGTCCCTTAATTCTTACCCATAAGCTGTTGGCTCGTTCTTCATCCACCCCCAGGCAGAGCTCGATACATTCCAGTTGCTCCCTCACATATAGAGCAACTCCACTACCTCACCTTGCTGGCCTGTCTTTCCTAAAAAGTCCTTCATAGCCATCCATGACAGCATTCCAGACATGCGAGGTGTCCCACCATGTCTCTGTAATTGCAATGATATCGTGGCCCTGTGACTGCACACAGAATTCTAATTCTTCCTGTTTATTCCCTGTGCTATGTGCATTGGTGTACAGACATTTCAGGGACGTAATCGAGCACACAGGTTTCACTGGAGGGGTGCAAGAGGATCTGCCATAGACATACCCACCCTTAAGGTGGTTGGTCTTCTGGTTCTCAGTTTGGGAGGCAGCTAAGGACCATTTGTGACTGCTCTGGTTGGCCACACTTATTCCTCAGCTGGATGAGATGGCTTGAGCTTTGTGACTTTGGACCCTGCCCCCTGAGTCCTTCAGTTTAAAGCCTGCCACCCCAAGTTGAGCAGCCTGCTGCCAAAGATTCTCTTGCTTCTGGTAGATAGGTGGATCCCATCCCTCCCTAACATCTTATAGTCACTGAAGAATGTCTTGTTGTCATAAAAGCCAAAACCCTCACGATGGCACCACCCATGAAGCCTGGATTTGATATTTATTATGCATCGATTTCTGGCTGCCCCCTTTCTTCTAAATGGTAAAAAGAAGGAGAAGTTAACTTGGGCATCAATGGTTTTTGCTTGCACCCCCAGGGCTTTGAAGTCTTCCTTAATTCTGCCCAGGTTCCGGCTTGCCGTATCATTCGTGTCCACATGAAAGAGTAGCAGTGGATAGTCGTCAGTGCTCTTTACAAGTTGTGGCACCCTCTCAGCCATATGTCAGACCTTAGCTCTGGGAAGGCAGCATACCTCGCTGTGTGCTGCTGGTATCTTTTCCTCTTGCAGACATCACTCATGGGTGTCTTTATCTGTTAAAGCTTCATATCTGGTTTTGGTTGTGATGCTGGAGGGCGGAGGCTGGAGTGGAGTCCTGCTTTTGTAGGTCACCAGGGTGCAAGGTGCCTCATTCTCAGTGGTGCCCACTACAGGATCATGGTTCTGAAACCACTTATCTATGTTCATCTCAGCTCCTCTAATACCGCGTAGCCTTTTAACTGTTTCCTGCACCTCAGCCACCTGATAGATACTCAGCCTGCGCACATCTTGTGCAGGGACTTACCTTTGCTCCAGGAGAAGAAGAGTCTGGGCACTCACTGCAACCTACTGCCTCCACTGAAGTCTCTTTACTTACCAGTTCCTTCTGGGTGGAGGCGTCAGACATCGCAGGGGCTTCCACTGTAGGAATTCTGGTTTTAGGAACTCTTGTTCCTTTTAAATGTCTTTGCCTTTTCCTGTAGATCTTCCTTCAGGCCTGCAGCTTCTTTGTTTTGGCTCTTTCCCTGCATCTTCTTGGCAGCCTAGGTCACCCGCTCCAGGGCTCTGCCACCAGCATGGCAATTTCACCAGACTCTAGGACCAGCCCCACTGGTGAGGGCTTCATGTTGAACTCCTGCTCCCAGTCACAATGTCCTGCAGCCACTCTCCCAGGGGGGACCAAAGTAGCAAAGCAGCCCTGGGAATCGAAGAGAGAGAGGTTTCAGCCCAGTGTTGGGGAGACATGAAAAGGGAGACCCAGCCATCAGCCACCGCAGGACAGTGGGACAAAGACTGAGTGAGAAGTAGAGTGTTAAGCCTTCCTTATCCAAGGACCTCATCTCATTTCTTTTCCCATTATTGTATTTTTCTGAGGGAGAAAACAGTCTTCAGAATATGCTTGTAGCTGACGTATAATTGGGAACACACATTACTTTCTGGTGCGATGGCAGTGCAGCGTGGTATCCTCTGGACATGCTCGTTCCCTCTTGTCTGACATTTTTTACATCCTCTCCAGGCAACCTGCTCCAATGCCTTTGTGTCATTAATGTCCTTTTTCTTGCTAAAGTCTGANTCATTTTCTTCTCTTCCCTGTGCTGCAGTCAGGGAACCGTATTTCTCTCTGGAGGAATCTTTCATATATTTGAAAATCTTCATGTTTCCCCTCAGCCACTGCTGGACTAAACAACCTCAGTTCTTTCATCTGCCCACACAGGTGATGCTTTTGGACCTCTGACTGTTGTCACCACTCTCCTCTAACTTCTACCNTTTAATGACAGAGTACAGCACCCAGACCTGGGCATGGTACTCCAGCTGGACTCCTACCAAAGCACAGCACGCCAGTTAGAGAGGTGTCAGCGTGTTCCTTGCACAGGCACTGCCATATATCCAGCCTGACATGTTTGTTTTCTTCCACAGCAGTAGAACAGTGATTTATGATCCCTTGATCCTTTTCTACAGGACTGCTGCATGCTTGTTTTCTCTCTGTCTTGTGCATAGGCAGCTGGTTATTTACGTGCTAGGGTGGTGCTTTACATTTGTCCTTCCTGAATTGCATCCTACCTTTGTCAGAGGAGCTTTCTGTTCTGCCAAGATTACTTTGCCTTGTCATCCTGCCCTCCAAGTGTTTGTGGATACTCTAAAGTTGGAATACTCTGCAAATGAGTGAAGTGTCTTCCACTGTTCAAAGTATTTATGGAAATGTTGAATTGATACTAAAATGCTGAATGTCTGTTTTGACATTTTGTTCAGTGTCATACATTTCCAGTGAATTAGAACCTTCAGATTGTAAAGGAGATGCAGAGAGTATTATATTAGATGTAAAAACAATTAGGTGTATGACTGAGTTGGTTCTTCAGTAACTAAAAGCAATTTGTCCATAAGCTTTTAGCCTGCTGTGCCACTGCCTCTGTGGCATAAAAAAGTGTTTTAGTAATGCCTGTCATCTCGCTAGGGTACTGCTGAAGAACTTCAAAATTAATTTCTTGATGTACACTTACCACCTTTCTTACAGTTACTGCTTGTCATTATATAAAATTTTGGATCTGTTATCAGCCACTTCATCTTCAAACTTTTTCATAGAACTGCTGCAAATGTCCCATCCAGACCATCTGCACGATGTAGAAAAAATTCATATTTCACTTATCAGACTTAATTGTCCACCTGCCTGAACGCTACTATATTTAAATCCTATGGATGAATTTCAAGTAATTGAAGTTGCTTAAGCCTTGATAGAAATTGGTGCTGGGCATGTGTTTGTCCTGCAAAATGGAGTCAAATGCAGAAACAAACAAGTTAAGCTGGTGCCTCTGATTAATGCAGCCCAGCTTAGATACATTAGATCAGGAATTGCCTCCAGCTGTGGTGTTAGTCTGTTGTCCAGTGGCATGGGCATCCTTGTCTAGCATCCCCATTGGACACTGTAATCTTGCCTTAGTGGTTCCATACCTCCACAGGAAAGCCCAAGAGCAAAAGCCCCTCCAGCCTCACTACCTTCTACTTTGTGGTAGAGAAGTACCCTAAACTGCTGTTGTAAATATTTGCTTTCACAATGGCATTTGCTACAAAGGTAGACCACTGTGGACATGTTTTTACAGCTTTTAATTTTTTTAAAAAATTGTGCGTATGAGGTAGATGTATTGGTGATATGCTGGTAGCTAACTGCAGAGATAAAGCTGAAAGCAATGTAAATAATTAATATATTCCTCCTGTTGAATGTCTCTTATTTAGCATTAGGTCTCATTAAAAGTAATAGAAGGAACACAGAATAAAAGGACATATATTTACTGAATTTAGCCCTTAGATAATGAAGTGTCAAATAGATCATGCTAGTTAGGAATTGATTTTAAACAATTTTATTTTGGTAATGACAGCTGTCACTAAGTGCTGTTTTCAGGAATTGTCTTCCAGTTCACTTTTCTTTATAGCCGAGCAAGTCTCAACCCTCAAAATATCAGTGTGCTAGCTCTGGGGTGTACAGCCAAGCTCTGTGTGGGTTTGTGGAGATGTGAGTGCTTTGCACATTAAGAACAGAAACTGGAAAAGATAATTTAGCCATGAGTAATTGGACAAGTTATCTGTATTTAATTAAAGAGTCAGATAAAGCTTTACATCTGACTTGATATCATGGGACTATCTGAGGGCCTTCTAAATGGATTGCAGTTACTGAGCTCCAGATATGCACTGAAATGAGTAGATAATTTAGATGTCCAGTGGATAGAAAAGATTATCTGGCAGGGTTCAATCTCTGACTCAGGTAATATTTTTAATACAAAGAAAGGTAGGTAACAGTTTTGGAAACTTATGGACAGTGACAGCATGCTGGAAAAGCTTTTCTCAAGCCTCAGAGCATCCCCTAGGGATGCTCAGACTGATTTAATAATCACAGAAATATTATTTAATCTATCATGAACCTGGGTTTTAATTTTTTAAAGATAAATAACTTTCTATTTATTTTGAAAGGGAAGCTGGGGGAAGCAGAAAACAAGTGTGTCTGTAAAGAAAGCTGTCATTTCTGGGGACTTAATGTGGTGACATATTTTTGACAAGAGAAGTGTCGGTCAAACGCATGTGACTCCCGATCCTCGTGCTTTTTCCTTCCTCTCAAAAGTAGAACCACTTAATTTTGTTGTTGTTCTGGTGGAGATGCAGATTCATGGGTGTGCACAACGTTTGTTAAAAATAAGTGACAGCCTACTCAACACCTCCACGTGTGAAATCCTCTGGAAGGATTTGCAGGATGCAGCTGTTCTCCCCATCCCTCTGCCCTGGTCCATGGGGACTGATATCCAGCCTCTGCCTTCTGAGCAGGCCATTAATCTGACATGAAATCTGATTGAATGAAACGGGGTAAATCCCTGTTGGATAACAAAATGCTAGATTAGCAGTTAGGAAACCTTGTGATTAGAGAGATTAACTGCTAAGGACATCATTCTTTCAGATGCAAAGCTTCCATTTTCATTTGGAGTTGGTAGTCCATGAAAAACTACTGCACTAAGCAATTAGGAAACTGTAAACGTGCTGACCTGCAGAAGGGTGATTGGAGCTTAAGATAACTTTGGTAGCAGTATTTCTTGCTGTTTGCTTGTTAGGCAACCCATTTTTCTTTCTCTGGACATTTAAGTCTTTGCCTTCTTAAAAGATGCTGTTTTCTTTGAAGAAAAGGGGATTCAGTGCTGGTTATCACAAGAAGCAAAAGCCCCTCTCTTTGGCTTTGTAATTTCATTACTCATGGGGAATAGCTTTTAAGGAAGGATGTGGCTGTAAAGATCAAAGGGTTCCCCACAATTTTCTGAGCTGCTTGATGGAAATCTACCACTGGGTGTTAAAGGTTACAGTAGTCTCCTTTAGCAGCTCTTGCGAAAGCTATAATTTTTAAAATAATTGTTGAAATATGATACATGCTTTAACAGACACCATTAAATTAGTTGGCTAGTTTAATTCAGTATAGACATGATATTTAGTTTTTGCTTTCAGATGGCAAATAGGAGCTTTAGAAAACATGCTGTAAATATTTTTGCAAACATTTCTACATCTCTTTCCAAGTGCCAGGCAAGAGTTCAGCACTCTACTGCTCTAAGCACATGTGCATAAAACCTGAAAAGGTGGTAACTACTAAATGAAAGAGAAATATTAACATTTTGTAGAAACCTGAACTGAAACTTTTGGGGATACGTGTGTTTATACCAAGTTCCCTTTTTCTACAGAATAAAGATGATTAAAAAATGAAAACAGGGAATGCAAAACAGGAAAAAATATCCCCTTCACAGAGGATGTGTTAGGGATTCATTTAACAGGCAGCATTAAATGTGATCTCATGTTTCTCACTTTCCAGAGACATGATAGGTAAGTAACTAGAATTAAGTTAAATCACATTCAGAGGTGTTATTTTGGGGTAAAAAACCTCACAACAACCTTGATATAAGCAACTGCTTTTGAATATTCTACTAGGACATAACTGTATCTTTGGGCTTCTAAATTCTTTAAAGAATACAGCTCATATTTGATTTAGCAAACAGAGACTTCTGCTAGATAGCCTTCCATGGCTCACTCCTATGGAAACCAAGGCATCTTTTTCCCTGTACAGAGAGGAAGAGTTAAGGGTTCATGTAGTGCGACTAAAGCACTCTGGACATCACTCAGAGCAGTTGCTCTAGCCAGTGTTTTCAGGAGCATGGTGCTGTATGCGTGAGTAAAAGCCTGCGGGGAGAAGTTTCAACTCCTTCTGCGAATAATTCATTAAAAATTTTCTGCTGTCACTGCCTGGGAACTAAGGAGCTCATGACCAGCTTGCCAGAGCAAAGCTTTACAAGTCTTTATCATTTCCATTGCCATCCTGCAACAAACAGGAACAAGTCTCCCCGTACGTGGCTTTTCTCCCTCTAGCAATGCTAGTTTGCTACACCCCATCACAAGGTTTAAACCTCACACTCCATGCTCTCATCTGGTCCCGCCTCACTGGTTTTAGAGATCAGACTATTTCAATGGTGTTGTCGTTTCCAGTAAGAGATGGTAGGCAGCTCTAAGATAGAAATCTATATTTCTTCCTAGGATATCCTTAGAAATCACTTCAAAACTTCTTAACACTTTTGCATCAGGGTCAGTTCTTCTCACAATTTTCAGAAACCACGGAACAGTTGCTGAAGGAACATACTTTTCAGCAGAAAACTAAGCACCAAAACCACAAAAAACCCCAGACATCGCAGCTTTGCTTGCTATTGTTTTGTAGAAAACCCAGTGCTGGGG
>Ga0065711_1030799_pt1 | contig 31403 bp, 25 predicted proteins | sample Hoacrofraction12_FD_59098 | JGI IMG/M metagenome (GOLD analysis project Ga0065711, IMG submission 59098) | Hoatzin crop microbial communities from Cojedes, Venezuela - Epithelial fraction 12 v2 (version 2) | ecosystem: Host-associated > Birds > Digestive system > Esophagus > Crop | place... | reverse complement strand
GTGTGTTTAAAAATGCATTACTCGGATCTCTCATTTTTATAAGGAGTGCAACGCTGAGGTTTCTGTCCTCAGATTCGCAGTTAACCTCCTGTGCCCGAGGCAGCCGAGCGCTGTAATACCACCAAGTGCTTTGAAGCCAGCCTGTGCCAGACATGAGGCTGCCTTTTTGACCATGAGCCAGCAGTGTGCTCTGGTTGCCAAGAAGGCCAATGGGATCCTGGGGTGTATTAGGAAGAGTGTGGCCAGCAGGACGAGGGAGGTTCTCCTCCCCCTCTACTCTGCCCTAGTGAGGCCCCATCTGCAGTGCTGTGTCCAGTGCTGGGCTCCCCAGTTCAAGAAAGAGGAGGAGCTACTGGAGAGAGTGCAGCGGAGGGCTACGAGGATGATGAGGGGACTGGAACATCTCTCCTGTGAGGAAAGGCCGAGGGAGCTGGGCTTGTTCAGCCTGGAGAAGAGAAGGCTAGGAGGGGACCTTAGAATAGCCACTAAATATCTGCAGGGTGGGTGTCAGGAGGACGGGGCCAGACTCTTTCCAGTGGTGCCCAGCGACAGGACAAGGGGCAACGGGCACAAACTGAAGCCTAAGAAGTTCCAGCTGAACATGAGGAAGAACTTCTTCCCTCTGAGGGTGATGGAGCCCTGGCACAGGCTTCCCAGGGAGGCTGTGGAGTCTCCTTCTCTGGAGATTTCAAGCCCCGCCTGGCCGCGGTGCTGTGCAGCCTGCTCTGGGTGACCCTGCTTGGGCAGGGGGTGGGACTGGGTGACCCACAGAGGGCCCTGCCAACCCAATTCTGTGATTCAGTGATTCTGGCTGCACTCTTTTTTGTGACACCTACGGAGCAAAGCGTTGTTTAAAACCTCTGTTATTGTCCTTGATGTATCCAGGAGGTTTCTTTCTACTGAAGCTTTTTACCAATCTGTTCTTCTGCTCAGGGACTTTGCTATTTACTCCCGGTTACAAACGCTGCTCTGCAATCACAGAAAGCCAAGGAGAGGGACAAATGCAGGTTTTTTCAGTGCCCACATGCTGTTCACCTTTACTGACTCGAGTGGTTATATGATGATAACGAGCCCAAGAGTCCACTCATTTTAGAGGATCACCCAAAACTTCATTCACTACAGAAGTCCTGCTCTCTTTCTTGCAGCTTGCAACAAAACCTGCCCTCACCGTGAGCTGCCTGTGTCAGCCTTTAATGTCTGGAACAGCAAGCGGGACCTGGGTCTTTAACATCTGCATGTTTGTATGTAAATACTACTGCAAAAAACGTTTCTATAAAAATAACAATTTATACATATGGTAACCATTCGATCTCACGTCTCTTATAAATGCTATAACCGTTTCAAAGCTATTGACTTTTTGATCCCGTGACGTGCCAGGAAACCGCTGTTTCTATATTGCAACCAGATTTGACCACCAACCCTACTTATTGGTAGTTACAAGTGACCACGTTTTACAAACAGCTAGAAAAAAATACTTGCAGCAATTAATGAGCTCTCAAGAGCTTTGCTGCCTTGGAAGAAGACTGCCTGCTGAAAGCATCTTTGGCAGAACCAAGGGATTTTGCTTTACGCACCAGAAAGCAGCGTGCGGCAAACCCGACGGGCACGGGCAGCACACAGCCGACAGCAAACGGTTCAGGCAGCAGAGACACCCCGAAACGCTTAGCGCTGCCGCCTCTCTACCCAGAAATGCTGCCTGAACGCCCCAAAACACACCTCGGCAAGGTTATTTCCCTCTTTTCGCTTTCTATTGATCCCGAAGTAATTGGAAAGCGACGCTCGGATCCCATTTAGCCCTGACTCAGTTGCCACCCTTTGCAGAGCGCACACAGCCGGAGCTGAGCCAAGCACGCAGGATCCTTCTTTTCCCCAAACTTCCCCTCGCCTCTGCCAGCGCTGCGCACAGCCCCTGCTTGCCTTTCCACCTCTCCCCTGCGGCAAAGATTTCAAGGCTTTAAATTATGACTAAGGCAAACTAATCATCGCTTTGTAGCGCCGTGAAGGTTCCTCCTTCACCATCCAGGACAGGTCGCTGGAGACTGCTGCAAAATCTGCTCTTCCCGCAGGAGACGGGCACCGTGCCCTCCCCGTGCTGGCTGGGTCTCTCGCTCCCACTACTCTGCCGATAGCGACCATCTGTTTTGCAGCCGGGAAAAGACACACATGGCTCAGATTGAGCGAGAGCTACATCCAGACAAGCAAAAAGATTTCTATTTTAGCCTCTTCTTTGGTGCTAACCCATAGGTTTGCTCTCAGCTGTTCATTTTCCTGTGTTTTAAGTCGGAATGTACAGCCATAGTTCTATTATTCTGTTCAAAGCCAAAACCCTTATGCCATTTTATTCCTTACATCCCAAAGCAATATCATACAGACACAAGTCATTGCCTTCTCCCTGTTCCTCACCGTTCAAAAGACTGCGTAGGACACGTCACCTTCTCTTTATGACTTCCACAATGAATGTGCATAATTGCTCAGCTCTGAAAATTCAGTTTTTATTGAGTTTTAACGCTGCCTTATGGGTCCTTTGTACATTAAGAAATAAGGTACCATAGAGTCTTACCTCTTTTTATCTTCTGCTTCTGTAATTAACCAAACTTTGTGGCCAAAGCCCCTGTTGTACATAAAGCACCTGCATTTCATCTAATAGGGAGCAGTAGTTTCCTAGCTAGAATGCAAGCACCTGCCTCTTGAAGCTCAGTAATCCCACTAATTGGCTCCTCCTCTCCATTTTGCCTCTAAATATGTATTCTGTAGGGTGAAAAGAAGTGCTGCCACCTGCTACCACTTTTTTTGCATGATTCCCAGTGGATTACTTCTACATACTTATCCTAGGCAGAGAAGCTCTTCCCCCTCCAGGTTTACTCTCCACAAGTGTCATGTAATGGGTTTCCATCCCTGCAGGAGGGACACATGTGGGTCCCAGAGCCGCTTCCTGGACGGACCCGCAGCTGCCAGCACGTCTGGGGCTTGAGAAGCCTTTAATTATCCCCCTTTCAATGTATCAGTTGAACACTGCCTCTGAGCATGTAATATATTATTTTAGTAGGCTGCCGCAAGAGATCTCTTGGAAATACAATTTAATTCATGAGCTGACATAGGTGTATGCTATTTATGATATAGCTTACAGTTTTCATAATATTGAACTGGTCCCCAGTATTTGGGAGCTGATCTTCTGTTTGCTTTCCAGGAGCGTTTGCAGTTCCCAGGAGTGTTTGTGTTACTGATTACATAAACAAAAAATGTATAAGTATATTCTTTAGAGATTTCAAATACCTCATGGAAGCTTTTAAATGCAAAGGTATGGACTCATCAAATGTGTCCATGGGACAGGAAGAACAGGGAATAGAAAATAAACCTCAACCACAAAACATTGTTTTAAATAAAATTTCTAAGGGACTTGGTGTCCCTTCATCATTGGTAAGGTCACACAGTATGTTACCCAAGTGAAAGACACAGTTCTCATATTAGTTTCCTAACAATAAATGATAGGGGCAAGAGAGCTATTGATAATTCTGGCACCAAAACACTGACTGATATTGTCTACAGGCACTGGCAGTCCTCACTATTTCAGGCAATTGCTTTTCGTTGAATTTAGATATTGCTCTCTTACTTCTAGACAGAATGCAGATAAGATTTTAGCTATAGAAGGGAGTTTCAAGGCAAAACATGGAATTTGTTAAGAGCTATTAGCATAAGCATTTTGAAGGTTTCTTGGGCTTTTGCCTGTTCAGCTGTGCCTTATTTGGGGCTCAGCCATCAGCAAACTGCTGAATAAGGTGTCTACCAACGGCCTCCTCGGCAGGACGCTGTGTGGGCCAGCGTGGCCTGTGCAGGGTGAGGAACATAGCAAAGAGGCATTGCACCACCAAAAGACAAGGAAAGACACTTACCTAAATAGAAATGGGCTTAAGCACAAGATAGAAATCTCTGTTGTGCATAAGAGAGGAATCTCTCAGAAGTGTCAGTGGCTCAGTCTCCTGAAGCTTACCCAGAAAATGTGGCTTGGCACCCACAGTCCCATATTACTTCTCAACTTCTGCATACCTTATCCAAAGCTTTACTTCCCTCCCTGCCTCCAGGAGAGTACCAAATGCTCCAAATACCAAATCCAATACAGTACCTCTTGCTGCTAAAAACAGTCAGGTAAGCATCCCTTTATGCATGCTTAAGAACATCACATCTGTGAATCTGCTGTAGATACAAACCTTCCTTTTTTAAAAAAATCCATTTTAAAAATAAACTGCAATTTGCTAAAAGTTGTTTCCCCTCTAGAATGGGCTTCCAAACAAATTTCAACCACTAAACAGCCCAGGCTAGTTTATCATCTCTTTTCCATGACCTTCATCTAACTTCAGCTTTCATACACAGAGTAGGAGTGAGTTATTTTGATTAACGATGATTGCTTCTTTGTCAAACCAGTAAATCAACTAAAATAAGAAACTCATACCTTGAGAGATTTAAAGGAGTTGCTGCCAAGTATTTTTATAAGGTCTTTATTCACTCCTCATTGTGCGCTGTACTCTCAAACGTGCCACAATAAAATCCCTTGCACTATCAATTCCCCATCCCCCTTTTGCAAACATTGCATTTTTCTGTTTTTGGTGGAGCTGATAAATGCACACAGCTGTAGGACCGGTTTATCTTCTCGTCTGTGCAGAGTCATCACTGATCATATGAGTAATCTAAGTGCAGCAGGAAGATTCAGGTCGGTGAATAAGTCTGGATTCGATAGGGAGGGTTACACTAACAAGATGAGCGGGGAGTGCATAGTTATTCTATGCAACTTTTTACTGTAAGCGCTATTTCAAAAACCCCTTAAACAGCCCTTCTTCAGTTTGCATTTCAGATGTGCACACATGCGAAGCCCCAACGACGGTACCTGCTGCCAAAGTGCACTGATTTTTACTGCACCAGACTGTAACCTGCGATGTTTTTCCATCTGTGTTTTGGGTAATAACAGCTTCGTCCTCCTCTCAAGTCCAAGATAATGACATGTTTGGATGGTTTGGCAAGGAACCGTCCACAGCGGACTGACAGAGGAGCAGGGCCACACTTTGGCTGCAGGGACAATTGCTAACGATTGCAATGAGCAGCTTTGAAACTTCCCTGTTATTTCCAAGCTCACACCAAGAAGAATTTGGCTTCTTTTGCAGCACCAGCTTTAACAGGACATCAATGTGGTAGAGAAGAAACCCAAAAAACCCAGTGGAAGTAAATGCCAACAGAGCAACACTTATTCTGATCTTATCCAAGCCAGAGAATTAAGGGAAGAAGATAGCAGGAGCATTTTGCAGACAGCCCTTTGCCTTCTAGGATCAGCCAAGGAAGGGCTCTGATGAACCCGGTGCAGGCAGCAGAGAGCCCAGAGAGCTGGAAGAGCCTCTGCTCCCCTCAACCCAGCAGCATCCCAGCTGTGGAAGTGGCAACCGGCCATGTGGAAAAATTATAATTACGCCTTCAGTTCTATGCATTCATGAGAGTTACAGTGTCACTGCCATAGCTTTTTAACAGCAACTCAATTGCATTATTCATCAGGTTTTTTTAAGAAGTCTCTTATCACGGGAACTGCTTCCTTTGTATTTTTAACCACACGGGAAGGATCTCCGAGTAGCACTTCAGCTCCCTTTTCAGGCCGGATGCCATTTATGTAAGTGCAACTTTGCGTGCTGGAAGAATTATGTTGCGAAAATTCAAAGAAGCCAAGTTTTGGAAGTTTGGCCCCAGTTCGGCCTACATTTGAAGCATTTCATCTGAATTAGTTCAGAACGACTGTCAAGCAGCTTCCTTTGGAAGAGCAACCCTCACCAAAGATGCCGAGGCTGACATGCTTGCCCTGGGAAACGTCCCTCTTCTTCAAAAGGTCCTTTTTTGGTCCCCTGCCAGCATCCCTAAGCTGTCCAAGAGGGAGGGACGGGGCATGTCGGACACGGCTAGCTCTGCGACAGCAACGTCCTTGCAGCACCACGCGTGCATCAATGGTAAGATCTCCTGTCACTGTCTCGGGAATGAGTTGACATGGCGACACCTTTGATGCCCCTGGTTCGAGAGATCTGACATGCCACAGGTCACTCCTCAGGACTGCAGGGGCAGATGATCAAACCACCGGCTTCTGCTGATGAAAGAGTGGAAAAGCACCTTGCTGCTTGCTGGCCTCCTTGCAGGCAGCTGTATTAGATGCACAAGGAAGGCGATCACAGGGGTTTGCCTTGGGAAAGAGGACTGCAGGTGGCAGAAGAGAAGCAGCACCTCCTACAGAGGAGTTTCTGCCCACCACTTCCCATTAGCTCAACGGCCAAGGGTGCAAGAGAGAAAAGTTTTCAGCAAAGCAACGACGCTGAGACCAGGATCAGCACCTTAAATACGACTGAAATAGAGCTGAGCATTCATTGCTTTGAATTTCATGCTTTCTTTTAACAGGCAGCTAGTAAAAAATGAAGCCACTGTATTCTATAAAAGCAACTCCAGACATAAATACTGTTTTCATGTAAAATCTTGGTGGCTTTTGCCAATATAAGACAAGCATCAGCCACAGATGTTAGTTAAGAACATCTTAATGTTGTGTTCACTGTTCACTCTGAAGCCTCATTACACTGCCTTCATTATTAATAATGTACAAACTGAGTAATAATAGATTAAGACAGTTTTCACTATTTTATTTTAGGTCTTTTGCAATGTAAGACAAAGCCAGATGGATAAAAATTAAAAAAAGAAAAAAAAAATCCTGAGATGAGTAAAGACTGTGAAGAACACAAAAACGAGAGACAAAGTATTTTAGAAAATCAGACATTCCTTTTGCTACCATTATGCCAAAAATAATGGAGACTGACATCATTTGGAAGGGAAAAGGAAACAATTGGGGAATATTAATTGAAGCACACATCACGCAGTGATTTCGAATTCTATGTAGAAAGACTGAGAGAAAAAAGTCGCTATATTCTCTCAGCCTCTGGCAGTCTGTGGCCAGCAAGGGAAGGTCATGCTTGAAAGAGGAGCCGAAGCTCCCCCAAAGTCAGCTGAAACATGCCTTCAAAGCGGGCAGCACTCCCTGCGTTGGGGGGACGCGCTGTGTATTTGTAGCTTTTTCTTTGGTTTGTTTGGGGGTTTTTTGAGCTAGAAGATTAAGGTATCTCGACTTCCCCCAGGCTACCCACCTCTATGTTCACAACTCGCCTCCATTACAAACGTACCTGCTTCTACCTGTTAACCTAGCTGCTAGAATATTATTAAATATATCAGAGTCCTAGAGCAAATGTCTTTTTAAACCATTGCAGAAAAGGATGGGGATTGTAAAGTTATTTCAAAAAGAAAACCCTACTTTTTTGCCTTTCACATAGCATATATATTCTCTTTCCCTAAAGCCATTTTTATGGAGATTTCTCATGCATAAATAAGCATTAACCACTTATTCACAGGCAGCGTGAAATGTATTATTTTAATAAGAAACAAGAAAGATGGCCAGTGGCCCTGCGTAAATCACAAGCCACCTGTATGGGCCTATCGTTACTTTTTGCATAGCCTGCTAACCGCCCCGCACGCCAGCCCACCTGCCTTTGCTGCTCCAAACCCCCCCTTCCCAACAGCGGCTTGCCAGGCAGGAGTGCAAGCAGTGATGCGATGGTGCTAAAACCAGGCGCTACACTTGGCATGAAGAGATTCAGCACTCGGCCTGCATCACTCGGTATTTTGACCTCGCTTGATCACTTTGTGGTCTTACTTATCAAAGCACCTTCAGCAGCTGGAGGATGTCGCGTGCACTCTCACACCCAGAGGGATAATTTTTCCAGGTGGCTTGCCACGGACCCCTTTTATACAGGATATTTAAACGCTTATGATATGGGGGGATAAATTTGAAGGAATTAGGCTCCTAAACACCTCGGGCTGCTCTGCCCTGGGAAGTCGTGTGCCGGAGTGGAGCGATCCAGCTCTTCTTCAACATCTCCCCCATGTGGCACCAGTAATGTCGACAGTGCGGTTCGTGGCAGTTCCTACTCAGCGATGAATAAGAGGGGTTGCCAGGGTTGCTGGTAAGGGGGAGACGCTTTGCTGTAAATTCGCACCTTACTGGGCACCAACTTTCTTCTGCAATAATTAGGTTTTAATTCACACGGTCCTTTCTCCTGGCTCCAGCCCGTGTGTCACTCCAAGTTTTGGTGCTTTCCCCTTCCATAGAAATAATGTTGATATCTTTGAGAGATCAGGTAATTTCTTTATGTGGGCTCTTTATTTACGTGGGATACATGTTCAGAGACTCCACATTTAGGAGAGTAAGTGCTGCAAGCTTGAAATCTAATAAAAGTTTGAGCCGGGTGACCCAGCAGCAAATTGTTGGATTTTCCACAAGAGCCGGCCTCCACACGCCGGAGCGGAGGTTAAGCGCATAGACCGGGTCAAAAACTATCAGCATTTCAACAAAATAGTTAATTAAATTCAAATACAAAAAAAAAATTAATCATGGTTTCCTTATAACAAAAATTTTCATGTAACATTTAACTCGCAGAAAGAGTGGCTAATTCCATTGACGCTAATATTAAACTAGCATAGTTTTGCTTTTAGCTTAATCACTAAGCAACCGAGTTACCAGAAGAACGCAGGCTATCCAGCAATTATCACACAAACACGTCTGGGGCTGAATTCTGACATTGCACCATTAAAATCCATGGAGATTTTCCCGAGAGTCCCATGACAGGAGAGTCAAGGATATAAAAACTGACATATGATTACATGGTAATTGGTCCCAATCCCATTCGTGGTTCCAGTCCCACTCAAAGCCTTTTAATTCATGGAAGAGTTGGGCAGAAATGATAGCACCATTTATTGCTAAGAGGTACCAAGGTGCATTACTTGATATTTATTATTAACAGCATCTTTTAAAGCAATTTGCATCCTAAGGATCTCAAAGCTTTTACACATTAATTAATGAAGAGCCTCACACGATCACTGTGAAGTAGGCAAATATTATTCCCAACTCACAGATAAATGAGGAAGATGGGAATTAAATTACATCCTTAAATTTACACAAGAGATAAAATACACTTTTTCTCCACAGGAAGAGCAGATCTTAAGTGATGATGGGGTCTTGCAACCAGTGAATCCATCTCCTGGCTCAGAAAATTTGAGTCCAGAGAAAATCTATGGTTTGCCAAAGCCCTGTGCAAATGAAATCAGTCAGAGCACATTTAACATGGATGCTTTCATTAGAAAGCAGCTTAGCCTACAGCCTAGAAGGAGTTAAAGTATAAAAGCTTACAACGTCTGGACAAGGTCTGCTGCCAGGGTTAACTTGCTTGGCTGTTTTGAACGTTTGTGGCTCTTTTCAGCAGGAATAGCAGACCAGCATTCCCTTCCAAACACCAGCTCTTCCACTAGAATTTGGTTTCAAAAACAAGACAGCTTTTGCTTGCAGAATTAGCTCCCTATTCAGCATCCAAGGCATGAATTTGGAGAAATGGCTTAATTTTGATCAAGCAAGCGCTTAAAGCGACTGTTGATACATGTAGAAAGAACACAAACGCTCATTCTATCTTGCAGAGCCATTAAATATTTATTAGTCTTTCTGAGACAAAAATACGAATGTAAAGCTTGGCTGGCTTGCGCCCCCCAGCTGGGCTCAACTTTGATGACCCCTGAGCTTACAGGTTGCAGGGAAAGTTTGCGGCTGACTCAGGAGCAGTAATTGCTTCGTGATGGAGCTCCTGGGCTTCCCGGTGGCTTATTGCAGCGGCCCGGTACTGATGCAGTTGCTTTGGGGACTTAGAGGGGGGTTTTGGCTTGTTTGTTAAGCAGAAATAGAGCGAGAGGCTCTCCAGGCAGAAGAAAACATATTGAGCATTTGGAGGGAATAAAACACGTTTTCCCGAGTTTTCAAGTCCTCGAATCGTGTAGAAAGGCTTCCCGAGCGCAGAGTGAAGCCAACCAGGATTTTCTGTTTAATTTCTTGGCTGCACAACTGGGGTTTTCTTATTAAGTGAAAATCTGCATTGCTGATAAACTGCTGCCATAGCAGATACAGTCTGGTCTCCCCTAATTGCTGCTTCTACATTTATGAAGATACTTTTCGTTTATCTCTCGTGAACTCTAATTAAAGCTTGCAGAGCTTTTACACACGCACCCCACACCCACCCCACTCATGAATATACATCAGGTCTTAAGTGACACAAAATTGTCACCTTCTTTGGAGTTCAACAGGACCCTGCATTTGAAACGCTCTGTCCTGGACCACCTGCTCAGAGGTGCAAGGGCGTTTTGTGAGTGAAGGAGTCAGAGAAATTGGAATTTTGGAATTATCTGGGTACGAGCTGGATTTGCAATATCTACTACAGCTGCAGAGATTTGTCTACAGAGATCTCAGCTTCTTTATGCATCTTCTCTTTTAATCAGTCTTGGTTCCCCTCTGACCTAAAGAAAGGTGTCTATCTTGTTTTCTGAAGTGCTATACCCTTTTATCTATACACACACATATACATTTCTCTCTCTGAATTACAGTGCTGAGTTGCTGCTATACAACATCCAACTTTGACCTCTCCACTGGCATAAACATTCTCTCTTGCTGACCTCCACACCATAATGAAAACATAAAAGTCAATACTAATTTATAAGCAATTAAACGAACAACAGACCTGCTGAGCATCTCACTCCTGCACCTTCAAACACGAGGTTATGCTCTCCTGTTTGTACAAGTGGTGATTTTTTTTTTTTTTGAGTCTTCTACTGTTGCAGGGTTACAAATATTGAAAGCATTTCTATGCTTTCAACCCAGCAATATCAAACCTAAATCAGAATAATGAGCATCTTCCAGTACCAAAGGAGAGCAAAATAAAAAAGAGAGAGAACGAAACCAGAACCAACCCAATGTTGCAGTGCCGAATGACCTTGTACCCAATGCGTTACCACCAGCTCCAGTCTTACAGGACTTCATAAATGTAATGTTGTTTTTCAGTACTGTTACTTAGTGATACAAATATTTTGTTGCAGCGATGGTAGGCAAGAGAATCCATCCTTTGCGTTGTCCCAGCTCAGGTTTGTCCCCTACCATGACAGAGTTTTCTACCCCCTCCTAAGCCCTGTTCATTTCCAGAATCACATCATTTAAGCTGACCTCCTCCCTGCATCCCAACGCCCAGCCCTGCCATACAGTGATGGTCTCCCTGCCTTGGAAATCACTTTTTTCCACTGCTCCAGCACAGCTCTGTAGCAAAAGCAAAGTATATTGAGAGCTGCAGCACACACTGCACCATGCAGGCAAGGAGCAATTGAGACGTGGCACCGCCACGGAGGGATGGCAGCAGCCTCAGCAACAACCAGCATCCACGCAGGAGGAACCAGCTCAATTTAGAGTCTCCTCATGATGCAGACAGTCATGTTTTGCATGGATAAGGATTTAACACATTCAAGATGTCTTTTTCTTTCCAGTCCCAGGGGAGGCCAGGGTACAGCTGTAGCTAAACAACCACGGTGACCCTCAGATGACAACCCTGCCAAGCAGTAAGACTGAAAAATGTACAGCGACAACTATTCTTACTCGGCATCCAAGCACCAGGCTGATCACACGTATTGGTGCCAGAGAAGCGAAAACGCTGGACAAATCTGCTCTTCCCACGCCAGCTAAATGCTGAGAGACCCGTTGGTGCCACGGGGCCGCTCCGGTGTCGGACACGAGGCGAAGGACAGACGGATCAAAAGAGTTGGAATTACAGCAAGAACAGGCTAAAGCAGACCCTGAATCAGCCACGGCCGTCTTGCCTAAGGTATCAGGTCAGGATGGATTTGTTGCAAGTCAAATTTTCCACATTTCAATAACTGGAAGTAAATTAAATTTAAATACTAGAAGAAATATTATTTCCAAATCTGGATTAGGTCTTCCTCCACTGGCAGAAGACACCTAAGATAGATTGGTTTGAACCATGCAGAGCTTTTGGCCTCTTCAGCCATCCATCAAGGGTTGTGCAAACCCCATCTTTTCCTCCGTTTTTACACACTAAGGAAATTTTCTCTGTTACTTAACTCAGTACTAACTAAATAGCATCACACATTTCCAAAAGTCTCTCCCTTACACTAAAAATGCAGGACAGAGAAGGTCAGCCTAAACCTCCCCCATATGAATCAATAAATTACAGATGGCTAAAACCAGGTGATGAATAACCAGTGAGCCCAAGGTGTAACATTCAAGAGGATCACAGCCCTACCAAACCCCACCAGCTGCCGGTGACTAATGATGTGCAGAGCTGTGCTGGTGAAGACAGCAGCACGCACGTTACAGCACACCTATGTTAACGGTATCTTTGATCTCCCCTCATTATACAGCACATCAGTCTCCAAATAAATTGAACTAACAGAGGCAGTCCGCAAATCAATTTTTCCTCTCCCCAGCCATGAAGAGAGGCAGCGGGTGGTCAGGTGCATGTTTAGGGACAGGCGCCGCACACCAGGCTTGTGTAACACATGCTAATGATGTCATTAGGCACAACACGGTCCTTGATGAAGCTCGCTGGATTCTGCATTTTATCTTCTCCTCCATCAACAGAAGTGAGAGTCTTTTTTGCTCCCTTTCAGACTAGACCTAGTGGGATCATTAGAAGATGTGCTGTTGGCTTGCAAATTGCCAAGGAGATTTCTTCTTGTGGAAATAGGATGGCAAGATTAATGTGAAAAAAATACAACATGCGGAGCAGCAAGTTTGTTTTTCAGGCTTTCCCCTAAATACACCCTGTTTTTAATGGCAGCTTTTTTTCCAAGCCAAACCAGCTTACGAGATGTGAATGCTGACACACATGAACACCAATTCACAATTGCATTTTGATAATATTCCATAACAGAGAATTAGCATCACATCTATATTTCTGTGTCCTCCAAAACACATTGGTGTGGAGAGGATGCTTTCAGAACTCAAATAACGTAAGTTTGTTGAAATAAAGAGCAAATCCTCCCTTTTTCTTCCTGTTGATACTAATATGACCCACTTGTGTGAAAATTAAGGTCCTGGGGTTTCGCTCCTGAAGCTCGGTCTGCTAAAAGTCTGAAAAGCAGATGGTGGAACGTGTTTAACTAGCAAGCAAAATATTGCAACAACATGGTCGGTTTTGTACAACAGACCCCCGTAGAAAATAAGAATTATTTTTAAAGGTCAGCTGATGAAGTAACAGTGCTCTGCTACGAGTTCTGCCGCTATTATCACAGCCATCTCAGTAACAGCCTGCCACAGAAAGACAACAGAGACTACTGAAGAAAAGCTGATAATGTAAAAGAGCTCAAGAAACTATATTTTTTTCCAGGTAAGAAAGGGAAATGGAGGCTGACATAAAAAAAGGAAAAATCAACAGATGATGGGATGTTGAATGGCTAAAAGCCAGTCATGTCAAGTAGCTTTTTCCTTTTCAAAAACTTGAAGACTCACTCTCACCTTAAATGATTTATTCACAGGATCCCAGTGCCAACCTTAACGGGCTTACAGTGACGACAACTCAAACACTGAAATATTTCCCAGAGAAAAACAGGGCAAAATGCTCTACCCAAACTGGTATCAACTTCCAGCAATATCTACAGACTTGTCTTGGTAAACACTTGCTAAAGATTCATCCCGCTAGTTAATGAGAGCTGGAGCCATTTTATTCACAGTAAAGTGATGGAACACCAGATTTTAAAGAAAAAAATTTCTAAATATAAATGAAAGCCTTCTTTCCCCTATGATTTTTGGACAACGATGGTACTATTCTGTTAAGAACTTAGACTAGAAGTACCCCCACATTTATTTTCTCTCTTTACCTAAGGATGAAAGGAACCCCTCAGCAGAGACGCAATGGAGTATCTCTACATCCTCACACTCTCATGCCTAGCCGACAACTGAAATCCAGTTAAATTTAAGCCAGGTGCCCCACAAGGTTACTAAGTCAATCTTGTTCTTAAGCCATCATTTGTGGTATGATTGCATCTGAAAAGTGCAATCCAAACCAAAAGATTGTCTCTATGTCTTTTTATTCCTTTTACCACAATACCTAAGAGGTCCTCGACGACAGTCACAACACTGCTGGGGAAGGAACCGAATGAAAAGATCGTATTTCTCCCAAAGAACTTAAAATCCACTTGAAGTCAATTAAACACTTTATGGAAGTAACTAAATGTACTGAACTCCCTGAAAGTTTGGCTTTTAAAGTCAGGCATCCAGAAAAATTACAGGTGTTCTTTCACATAAGAGAGAATATTACCCTGTGTCTAAGGCTGATGCTTGGTGCCTGGGTGCACCTTTGCAATTCATTAGACAAATTGCTTCAGCAAACAGCTAGATTAGATCAGATATGTAGGACTCAGCCCTCAGATGTTGTGTTCCTTCAGCTCCACGCCAGTGAAGTCTCTCACAATAGCAATTAGAAATGGAAAGTCAGGGAAAACAAAAGAAAACAAAAATTTAGGCAAAGCTGGGGGGACATTTAAAGTTTGAAGGCACAATGGATTCACGTCACGTGTGTCTCAGAAACAATAAATCCTACTTAGGGAAACGTCTGAGGAAAAAACACTGCTAGGCTATAAAATTCCACCTCTGAGGATTATAAAACAACACGCACAGAGCAAACATCCTTTCCAAGCATAATAGGACTGTCAGAAATGATTGACAACAATGACAATCTATCATAGGCTGCCGTATCTCTGTGATAGCATCGTGCACGGGGCTGTCTGGCAGAAATGAAATTGTTTATTCATTCCTACACTATGTGGAGGATGGAACGTGTCATATAGAATCAATGCACCTTTTCTTTCCGTCTGCTTTTGTGCACCAGCATCATCTAAGTACACCTTTTAGTTCATACAACACTATTTCAGTTTCCTCTCGGATTTCTCCCCGCTTCCAGCGCCGTTATGCAGATGATGACTTGCTAAGCGCTCCTCAGGGGAACGCGATACCTTTATACTTCCAGACTGACGTCAGGAAGCTGCTGCAAACCTGAACCAAATACCAGAAATGAGCAACCTGGATGCAAAGCTCCAACCCTGACCGGGAAGGAGGGTGATGCTCCCTTCCCAGAGCTGTTCCAGCCGGGGAGCGAGCGCGTGGGTCAGCGAGCAATCCCTCCGACGGGCTATTTTTGTGATGAGGAAATCCTATCTGGGGTGCGTAATGGATGGAGACCACTGGGGTCAAGAAAACCCTGCAGACTGTAATGACTTTCATTAAATCACTGTCTTCCCTGGGCAGAATTTGAGCTGACAGCCTATTGCTGAGAGGCTCCACACAGCTTATTACCTATCCCCACACGCAGTTTAATACCGCTGACGGAGGCGATGTACCAGCAGCCACCTCTCGGCCAGCCCTCACTGCAACTCCCGGCACCGTGCTCACACTCCTCCTGCCAATGCTACTCACTTGACACCAGTGACATTTCTGTAGGCAGTAGAGCAAAATATCTCAGGTAATGCCCCATTCTCCATGGGAGGAAGCCCTGTCAGATATGGGAGAGGAGATTTTCTTCCCCATTCAACAGCTGTTTCTCTGTTCTGTTTACCAACAAGTGACCTCCAGCACGGTAAATTTCTCCTATAAAGCCATAGTCACTACTGTCACAGTTGCTTGTACACTGGTATTGCAAAAAAATGAGGCATGAAAATCGGTGAAAGGTAGAGTAAATTGACAAAACAGATGGGGGAAAGTGGTTCTTCCAAGAAGCCAAGGGAGAAATAAATATGGACTAATGAAGGGACTGGGCTGGTGCTCAGTAGAGTGGAGTCCACATTCTGGCTATGAAAAAATATGACTGTGAAACCCTGAACAAACTCCCCAATGCCTCTCGGCTGTGGTTCCTCTTCTCCACACTGGTAAGGGTCCTTGCTGTTTTGTCTTCTCGGTGGTACATTGCTGAGAGTGGAGACCTGCACCTTCACAGGCAGATACACATGGTCCCCGCTGCAGCCTGGTCTAAAAATGCTCACAGCATTTTCTGAAGTGGAAAACTACGTTTGATTGATTTTGTGATTCATCTTAAGCCAAAAAAGAAAGGTTTCAAGATCAAAGCTAGATCCATGGTCAATCCAAAGACTTTGCGTCGGCCACATCTGGGTGCTGGTGTCCAGGGAGAGTTACTAAAATTTGTACAATTTCTCTCCACACCAGAAAGGCAACAGGCATAAGACATCATCCCCACAGGCTGTGTTTCCAAAGCATCTTAATAGCGCCGGAGAAGTGAGAAATGCCCATTAACCGTCCCCTCTGATCAGTCCCTTTCAGTGGGTTAGCAGTCCAGCTAATTGCTACCCAAAAATTAAAGCTAGACGTTGTCTCCCCATATTATCTGCCAGCCAAAATTAGGTCCACACCAAGAGAGGAGAAAAGGGAATAAAAGGGCCAAACACTGGATTTCAGCTTATCTTTGTATAGACCCTTGCACAATTGATCTTGTTTAGACCTGCAGGGCTCCATCTTCCCAAGAAAAACACTAGCTGGGAAGAAATGACATGAGGTAAGGAAAGGGAAATAATTGCATTGGTGATATTTTTTCCTCTGTGTAATTAGAGCCACAGGGCACTCTGCAGTCAGGGTTAGTACGTGCTTATATGCACACACTGGCGGTGATATTCCTGTTTGGGTAGCTTGCTGCCAGCCTCATGTTTCTTTCCTTCCTCAGAGGATTTGTTTTATTGGGGTTTTTTTTTGTACTTGATGTCGTCACCTGTTTAGTTCCATCCTTTTCCTCATCACTGCCACCTTCCATCCTGTCATCCTTCCAACTTGAAAATGCCAGGCAAAAAACCTTTCTGGGAAGAGATCCAGGTGCATCACGAGGATGCAGGAGCACTTGACATTTCCCTATTGTTATTAGCATTTCCTTAATCAGTCAGTCTATCACGAGCAGCTCTTAATATGCATTCAGGACAACTGATAACTTGTAAAGCAATTCTCAGATGCTAAAAAAAGAATTCCTGCACAAGAGGATTATCAATATCTACCTTTTCGCCCCACATTTTTTTTAATCTGCAACCTGCAGATGCCTGTAAGCATCTGCCTACTCTCATGCCTGACTCCCCCCAAAGGTATTCCCAGCTGCAGTACAGGCTATGCGAGTAAATCCAAATGCACAGTCTAAGCCTTCATGTTCTCCATGACGCAGCAGTGTCCCACCCGTTGGTTTAGGGTAAAGGGAGATGACTAAAGACGTACCAAAGTGACATGAACTCTGTGCTCGTAGAAATGAAATCCTGAGCACAGCTGTAATCATTTGCTCACTGCCCACTCCACAGCCCCCAAAGCCTGGACTGACGCCTCGTGCAAAATTACCCAACATTAAAATACATGTTACAAATAACAGGGATTCCCAGACCTCTTCTTGAATGCAACAAGATCCCTACTGGCCAAAGCAATTAGGACCAAAGGCTTTGAAAGGGAGAGAAGCAGATAAGATAACCACCAGACTCCACATGGGAGAATAAGTGAATAAAACACAAAAATGTGTAGCTTTCTCTGTTTACATTCTCCATTTAGGCACTTGTAAAAATGCTGGCAGCAAGTCACGAGAACCTGGGCCTGGGGACCAATTGGTTAACGGAGCGCTGGGTAATTGCAGTAATACTATCAGCACCGACTCATGCTGGCACTTGCGATGGCAAGCCGGGCTTAGCATGGGACAGCAATCAGGAAAAGCCCTGAATAAGATTATTTTGCTAATCCTCACAGGAATAATTTCCTCTTTTATTTTCTCGTTAAGCTTCTAACAAGAGGCGATGGGCACAAGCTGCAATATGGGAAATACCAATAAGATGTTCAGAAAAACGAAAAATCCCGCATGAGAGCAGACAAAGTGTGGAGCAGGAGCTGTGGGATCCCCATCCCTGGAGAGCTCTGATAGTGCGCGGGCCAGTCTCAGACCTGCTTTGCCATATTTCTATGTTTCTATGATTTTACGGCTTACAGGAGGAAAAAAGAGAGGAGAGCACCCTATTTTCAAAACAACCTTCTGATACAAGCTGGCGTTTTCGATCCAGACTTCACAAATAAAAACCAAAAGGGAATATAAAAAAATAAATATACTGAATATTTCAAAAGCTTTGGGTTTTTTTTATCAGATGGAGGAAGCACACTGTAACACAGTAAACCTACAGAGCGAGAGATTTTACGTTCAAGCAGCAAAGGCACAAAGAAACATCTGCACATCATTTCATGACTTATAACTGGCATTTTAGAGCATGGCTAAACCAACAGCTCAGTTATATGCCTGGCACTTCTAAAACTGGCATTCAGCACAGATGTTTAGTGGCAAAATGATTTTCTTTTGCTAGGACTGATGATCGGTATATTGCTCCATTTTCTCCTGAAACTTCAGAGCGATTTTCAACCCTAGACTTGAGATCCAGCCCCATCACGAGCTGCACACTCTGTGCACCGATATGTCCTTCCCGTAGCTGCAGATTTGAGAAGCCAAAGTCAGTTTTAAACAAATGTCAGGGACTAAGGTTTTCCACTGCTAAAACTGCCCGTAAAAATGAAGTACTGCCTCCAGATCTGTGCAATGTGCCTTCCTCACGTCCTAACAGATGGGAGTTTATTGATTTCCTACCTGTGCATCCATTAGGAGGTGCCTCATCAGCATCATGGCATTTTTCAGAGATTCCTTCTCGCTGGGCAAAAAGGCATCTTCGTCTTCATCCAGCGTTTTTGACTTGTTGACGATAAAATGGGAGATCTGGTCGTTCAACGAATGCAGTGACTCCACAGCTGCAGAGAGAGAGAAGGAAAGCAAAATGGGAATGAAACCTTGCTGGAGGGACATGACACCATTTGCTCAGTTTGAGATGAATTATAGAGTGCATCCTCCTTTTGAAAAGTGCAGCTGGGAACTGGTCCCCATTACTGCCCTTGGCCTCTCTGCTAAGGGAACCAGCAAAGGCATGGTACAGACTGGTGACGACCATCAAGTCCAATATTGACGGAGAACTGCAGCAATAGCAACAGGATGATGTGGTCTAAACTAACACTGTAGTGCTAATTAACACTACATTGTTAATTTTGGGTTACTTCCAGATATCAGCCAGATTCAATCAGGATCTAAACACCACAATCTCACTGCTCCCCCAACCAATCCACATGCAGTCAATTTTCCCTACGTGATAAGGTTCTGCATTACCAAAGTTGTAATTTTAATAGTACATGCAGTGGGTGTGAGGGTTACAAAAGTACTGAGCTATTGCTATAAGGATCAATAATTATAAATATCCAATAGGTATACACGCATCTATAGGCAACTCATCTAAGGTTTAAGGTTACATCCCAGCAGTAGATAGGGCAATATATGGGTAGATATATGCACTGAAAGATTCTGAAACAGAAGAGTAACTTGTTACAAATATTACTTTTCATAAATTTGTCTGATATTAGTATTTATAAAATCCAGTTGAAACCAAAGATCCTTTCTGTTAAGAAAGTAGCCATAAGCCTTTTCTCCTCGGATCCGGCAAATCTAAACAGCAGTACAGTATAGCTGTGAAGAAAGTAAATTGCCCAAGGTCAAACAACAGGTCATTGCTAGAGTAAAAATGGGGAAAAATTAGTCTCCTGACTCCCAGCTCAGAGAACTGCTCCCCACGATGTGCTGGGACCCAGAACTTCAGACAACATGCAGGGCAGAACCTCGAAAAATTGGCTTTTTATGAACTTGGGTGGGAGAGAGCCGGACCAACAATTAAAATATTGCTCATTTGCTTTCTTCATGATTATTGGTATTTGAAATACTGTTAATCTTTCACATTCTCCAACCTAGGGTCAAAACCCAGGTATTGTAAGTGGGTTTCTGGTCCCAGTCATGCACATCAGAAATCACCACCTCCTTGGCTCACAGAAGTCCCTCGGCCATTTCACACGCTTTATGATGCTGCTGTTTATAAGGGCTGTAACGATACGAACTAATGGCAAAATTCATTTCTGCCCAATGAAAAGGTTTGCATTTATACAGATCTGAAAAGTCTGCGATACAATTTGCTTTTAAACCATCACAAGTTTTGAGTTTACATTTTTACTGTGGGCTCATTAAATAAATGAGGCTCGAGTAATTCTTCAGTGTATTTTCTTTCCGCCGGTGGTTCACGCAGTGCAACCCTTTGATAAGCTCGCGGCTCAGAGTAACACATCACTGTCACACGCTGAACTGTTCTTCAGCGGCACACACTGCGAATCCTGATTTGCTCAGGCTGTTTATGAATAAGGCAATGTGTTATTTAGGACTCTCTGACAATCTGATTTTAAGAACACGAGGCAATTGAAATATACTCGACCTAGTTCTGTCCAAAGCAGATCTCACCACAAAATTTGAAGTAGCAAAGATTAGCTATAAACCATACTCATTAAGGAGCAAATCTTCCCCAGACAAAAGGTCCATAACAGATAACAGGTATGTCTCCAAAATGCAGGAGTGAAAGAACAGAATCCTCCTTACCAAGTGGGGGTTTTTTACTAAAAAATAAAAAGCGGAGCCTTTCGAAGCTTGGGGAGACCCTGAGGGGATTGGAAGGATGCCCCAGTTTGGGCTATTTGTGTACCTCACTGCTTATAGAAAAGGTGTTTGAGGCTCACCACGATGGATGGGTCCATTTCAAACCATAACATAAATCATATTCAAGATAAGGGCTTAAGAGTAACTAATTGAATCAGTTCCAGCTTTCACAAGCGTGTGACAGCCGGGCTCGGGGTGTCAGTGGGTCACGCACGGGCACTGCGCTCGCTGGGAAGGCACGGAGGCTGCAGCCCAGCAGCCTGGATGTCACGGCTCCCGCTTGGCTCGTTGCCCTGCGCCACTCAGATACAGCGATTTCGGCTTTACAAATTGCTGTACTCCAGGAAAGATAAATTCTGCACCTTGTGCACCTGCCAAAAAGCTCGATAGCAATCCCAGCATCCAAAAGCTGATGAAACCTATGGGGCAGAAATGCGAATTTGGCTATTTTGAAGCCAAAGATTAAGTTTGCTTAAACCTCAGTTGGCTCAGAAACTGACCTTTGGAGTGTGCTGCGAGTTTCTGTGGCAGACCACTCCTATAATAACGTATAAAGCTGGTGAAGGACTGGCTACAGAGGTCCTTACACAGGGCAGTTGCTTATCTTAGTGGCCATGGTGCAAGAGCAAGCGCCATGTCCAGGCAGGACACGTGGTAGACAGCTTTGGTCTAGTTCTCTCTCTCAGTCTTTGACTGTTCCAAGCAATAGTTATTCCCACCCATCCAGCGCCAAGCAGAATGGACACTTGCTTCCTCCACATTAAAGCAACTGAGTCCTGCATCCTTGGCACCTCCAAGGTACAGAAAACCAGCATAACAACAAGGATTTCACTGGGATGGATAGTGTATATTAAGCTGGTCATGCAATGAACCAGCAGCTCCTCTTGTGATTAATACGGGACCATCAAGACATTTGGGAACTTTCTCCAACATCACAGTTGCTCTTTCCTCTGCACAACAGAGTTTATCATATTTATGATGCGAAATCTGGGCCTTTTTCCACAGCACTCTGTCTTGGTCATTGCCAGAAAGAGATCTGAGGGCTCTGATGCATCTCATGCTGCCCTCCCTGTGCCCCGCAGTGATTACGGACTGCATGCTTAAAAGCTCCATTTTCCTCCAACACTCTCCCCCCACAATTTACAAATACATTTCTCTCTTGCTTTGCTACTCTGAGGTTAAACTGGACAAGATCAAGAGCTGTTACCGACAATTTTGTAGAGTCTTGGTTTTGTTTAGTTCCCTATGTCAATACCTCATTTCCAGCTGAACGGAATAAGATTTAGGAGCCTCAAGAAACACTGCCCCTGGACAAATCATTTTAGTGCTTTTCTCCAGAGCAAAACATCCCGATAACACATAGACAGAAGTCACCTCCGCCACAACTCCTCCCTCGCCTTTCAGCCAGCAGAACCTAACCATGGCGGACTGAGCCTCCCCACCATCAAACCCCGCTTCAACTGCAGATGCGTGAACCATCGGCAGAGAAGGAGGCAGGAGCGGGTTTGGGGAGTGTTCACTTATCACTAGAAAATGCCTAAAACTGCCCCGTAGGTATGCAAATTGTTTGGTGAGCTCCATGCGTTGCCCATTGATTTCTGGTCTCCTCCTATGTGTATTTTGACATCGCGTGGGTCCTGCTCCAATGCCAGGGCCAACATTTTCAGTCTTCTGCCCACAGTCCTCTGGAAAGTCTCTGTATCCATTTCCCACACTCAGCCATCTAAAAGTTTAAGCGCTTTCTCTTTTCTGAGGCCCATTACCATGGCTTTGTTCACACCATCATAAATTAGGTTCTGTCAGCATTTCTATTATAGATTCTGCAAGTCAGGCAGAAGGATTCATTCTAGCAAAGAGTGTGGTTCTGATATGGTTTGTTTTTTTCCTTCTAACAAAAGTGGAAGTGAAGAACTAAAAGCCACACAAAGCTTTTTGCCTCCTCAGAGAAGTTTTATTTCTTGAAAGGAAGGAAATCAGGGCTTAGCATTCCTCCATTCTCAGGCACGCAAGCATTTCTCCAGCACCATATCACTTTCCAAAAACAGTTTTGCCAAAACATGACGGCCTGCAAGCAAAAGCTTACATCTGTCTTCACTATGTAATAATTTTACTGATGGGTGGGACTTCTGTATGCCACACACTATTGTACGTCACAAGCCAGGCCAGCATCACTCTTCAAGACACCTCCTTCTCATGGGTCAATGCACACAGAGCCGGAGGTATCTCAGAGTGATGCTCTGCTGTGAGTGCTGGGTTTTGGGGAGCAGCATGGCACATAGGTGTAGTGGAAACCACAGTGAGTTTGCCTACGCATACATATAGCCAGGTTTCTCCAAGTCATAGAATCAGAGAATCGTGAAGGTTGGAAAAGACCTCTAAGCTCATCAAGTCCAGCCATCAACCCATCACCACCATGCCTGCTAAACCATGTCCTGGAGTGCCATATCTACACAGTTTTTGAACACCTCCAGGGATGGTGACTCCACCATTTCCTTGGGCAGCCTGTTCCAATGCCTGACCAGTCTTTCAGTAAAGAACTGTTTCCTAATATCCAATCTAAACCTCAACTTGAGGCCATTTCCTCTCATCCATTGCATGGGTTTGTTGTGACCCAAGTGCAGGATCCGGCACTTGGCCTTGTTGAATCTCATAGGACTGACCTCGGCCCTTTGATCCAGCCTGTCCAGATCCCTCTGCAGAGCCTTCCTACCCTCGAGCAGATCAACACTCCCACCCAACTTGGTGTCATCTGCAAACTTACTGAGGGAGCACGCAATCCCCTCGTCCAGATCATCGATAAAGATACTAAACCAGACCGGCCCCAAAACCAAGCCCTGGGGAAACCACTCGTGACCAGCTGCCAGCTGGATTTAGCTCCATTCACCCCAACTCTCGGGGCTTGGCCATCCAGCCAGTTTTTTTATCCGGTGAAAGGTGCAGCCACCCAACCACGAGCAGATAGTTTTTCCAGCAGGATGCCGTGGGAAACAGTGTCAAAGGCCTTACTGAAGTCCAGGTAGAGAACATTCACAGCCCTTCCCTCATCCACTACTCTCTTTCCATGTCTGGAAAGGCCGTCAGCAGACACGGGGTGGTCCACGAGCACGAGACCCACACAGGCCTGGGGACAGCAGAGGCCCCTGCTCTGTCCCCACCCGCGTGTGGAGCCGCCTGGGCGAGAGGAGGCCGCTCTGCCTTCCCCGGGCCTGCGGGCAGGACACACCGACCTCCAGCTGCCAGGGCTCGGGCGGGCGGCCCTGGGAGCCTCTGTGACCCTGGCTGTGGGGCTGTGCCTGGGGCCCAGCCCTGGGCCCCAGGGGTGGGGAACTGGGCCACGGTCGGGCCTGGGGGTGATCCCTGCTGCTCCTGCAGCTCCCCTGCCCCTGCCCTGCTCCCCCCCCCATCTCTCACCTCTTTCTCCTCAGGCCCCTCAGCCTCTCACCACGAAGCAAGCGTTTTGTCACACGTCCTCATGCCTGCCAACGCCCCAAAGCCCCGGGGAAGCTGTAGGTGTTTCCTACAGAGCAGCAGCAGGCATCTGGCTGCAGGCAGGCAGCAGCAGGTTCGATTTTCTGATCACTCTGGGGCTGCACCAACATCTCTATCAGACACATCACTCCTGAAAGCCATCTTCCCAAGGCACGAGTATTGGTTCATCCCATCCTGTCTGACCAGTGAAGAATTGAGGACAGATTATTTTTTTATACTCTGAAATTTTGGCCTGAGCTGTAAGCCCACATCTGCTTTTAGCAATCTCAGTGTACACCAGAGTTCTCCTCCTCGAGCTAACGGCTTCCTTCCAGATTTACACTGACTGTGAGCAGAAAGTGGCTCCTGGAGCAGTTCTCCCAGGATTTACGACTTTAAAGTCACTCAAAACAAACAAAATTATATTAGCCTAAGTTATTCTAACCTCCTTATCTGAAGCAATAGCTCTACGTTCTCCAATATTTCTTCTCTTACCCTTTGGGAAGCTTAGTGTTGTTTAAGCAACGGCTGGCACATTAAGCAGTGGGGGGCAAATGCTTCTCTCATTTGTAATTCTCCAGGTTTAGAGAGATGCCAGAGAAATCAGAAGACACATTATCCAGTAAGGATGCAGAAAAAGCAGATCAGTATTTTACTTGCGCTCATTTTTATACGGGTCTGCCTTAGCGCTATGTTTAAACTCTGCTGAGCAAATCAAATCTTTTTCCACGCAGACTGTGGAAAATCTGTCTGAAAATAAAATCGTCTGAGTCTTGGTCACGAAAGTAAAACATGCATTTCTGAATGTCCGGCCAACACACAAAGTGAAAACAAAGGAAGCCTAAAAATCAAACCATTTCTTGTCAATGGTTTTCTGGGTGTCCTGCATCAGTCTGCAACACAGCTTCCAAAGGACCCTTCTCGTAAGCAGAAGATATTTGATATTTCTCATTTAAATCAGAGGAACTTTCTGATTTGTGCCCACTGAAAATCTATGTGAGAAGGATAATGAGGCAAACCCTCCATCCCTCTCAACATTAAGCCTTAAATGTTTCTGCTGAGCAGCACAGCATTGAACCCTGCAATTTTTTTGCAGGCATATGATACCTTTTTTAAAAAAAATATGTATTATGGACCTCAGATACAAGCACAGGTATATTCAGCTCAAATTAAAAGATACTCTTGATCCTCTAAAAAAAAAAAAAAAAGGAAAAAAAGAAAAAGAAAATAAAAAGAAAGGAAAAAAAGGTAGAAAAAACAATTTTAAAAGACACCGATTTTCCCTTCCCAAATCAGTCCCCTTTGACTTCAGCTTGATAACATATCAGTAACGCCGTGAGCGAGACAACCAGCTAAGTAAAAGTTACAGCTTTCAAAGCCCTGTTGGCTCCCCAGCTTTTCCTGTTCCAATTTCACCATTTCTTCATTGCAAGGAGCAATTTCCAGAGGCGAAGAAGCCAGAACTATCCTCCGTTAGTGCTCTGACGTCACCTACAAGGAGGGAGAAAATGATCTATTTTTGGAAGTGGTGTTTTTCACTGCTGCTATCAGAGACGCTGTCCCATGTTGGGTTTTTTCAGGTGAGGATCATTTGCCACCCCCAGAAGCAAGAACAGGTCAACAACGCTGGTTTTTTGCAGGGCACTTTGGGGTGCAAATCAGCGGTGCCTGAAGGACATGCAGGGGAGAAAGGAAATTGCTTTCTGTCAGAGATGAGGGAAAAAATATACTCGTGCCAAAGACTACTTCAAGGAAGAGGCTGAAGCAATAAAGCCGTTCCAGGAGACCCCGTTTTATACACTCCAGCTACTGCCCAGATGAGTACAGAATAAAACAAACCATAGATAACATATCCTGAGATCTACTGACAAAAGCCAGCAGAGTCTCAAATTAATTCTTGCTTGCAGGAGTGACTAAATGAAAGAGGACGGACACTGTCATAATTTTATCAAGAGATGCAGTATAAAGATTCCTGGGCTCATCGGCTGACACGGCTGCAAAAAAATTACAGAAAACGTTTAAATCGGAGTTTTCTGCAGGGAGTCAGCATTTGCCACTGAGACTGGAGATTTGCTCCCATGGAGAGAAAAGCCAAAAAGCCACACTGCATGCACAGATACTTTGAAAATCCCTCCCAGGCGAGCGTGGAGAAGTCTTTAGAGCTCCAGGCTGCCAGGGAAACCTCGCCTGCCAATGAGTGTTTCTGACTATCCGGCAAAAGGCAACGATGCGTGTAGGCAAATTGTGCAATTCATTATCACTTAATATTACCAAACAGCATCTCAAATAACATCTATGGGTGGTGTTTTTGCAAAAAGGAAAAAAAAAAAAAATATTCAAAGCACTTCAGGTCTTTCCTTTACGAGCTCCCCCCACTTTATCAGCACTGCCACACCAGAGTCCACTGCAGGTTTCTGTAACACCCAGCACCCAGCTGCCTTTCGGCAGAGGATTTCAGCATCTCCCACATCATAAGTCCCAGCCCATACTCCCTTTTGAAGAGCAGTTAAAACGGGTTTGCTCAGCCAATTGATTAAATTTCTTAAATCTTTTTATTATAATGAAATAACAACCTTCTGCGCAACTTCAGTCCACAGAATAATGACCCCACTCGCAACGAAGATGCTCTCCAAATGCACTCACTCTTCATCAAAACAGAAAGAGGAAAATCCAGGCTGTTGCTGCTCAAAGTTTCATCTCCCCGGCTGTCTGGCCACAACTCTCACGAGATGCTCTCAGCGATGAGCCGGGTGATGCCAACAGACAGCCCAGAGACCACCGAGCACAAGGCTTGCCCTTCTGACACCTGGGCAACCCACAGATCTGGGACATTAAGGGCAGGGAGAGACTGACTGCACACAGACCAGCAGCGTGTTTTCTGCTTCCCCTAAATCACAGTGACTTCTCAAATACTCCCTCACCACCCTGGCAATGGGCTGCTGCTCTCTGCGCAGGTTTTGGGAGAAACTATGAGCGTTCTTGTGAAAGCTCCAAATCCTGACTTTGGGACCAATCTACAGCCAGCCCTGCGGATGTAAGCATGGAAATTCAAGGCAGTTGAGGATTATGGCAAGTAGACATATGCAATGTATAGAAATATTATCTTTATAGAGCTAAATTATAAATAATGCCTGTCCTTATTTATATTACTGAAGTTGGATCACAAGTCTTTTGCTGGTCCAAAAAAAAAAAAAGACACGTAAGACATGCAACAGTTCATTTTTGCCTGATTAATGATTCTGGCTAGGAAGCCTTTCCCACTGTAGTGTTTGCTAATATCATTTGGACACACCAAATAATTTATTCTCTTAGCAGTAGAAGAAATCTCATTATATAAAGGCCAAGCTCATGAAAATTGTTCTGCCCTCTCTCGTACCAGTATTGCACCCGTTCAACACCTCCCACTTCCACTGAGGTGAGCAGCTGACCTGCAAAGCTCACAGCCATCGGGATCACAAGGCAAGCTCTGTCTCAGCACACTGAGCCCATTTTCCTTCACCCAAGCTGTCCCACGTCTTTCCAACTGGAAAATACACCTTGCAGCACCTGCCCCATCCATTCGCTGGTGCCAGTCGTTGTTTACACGACCCAACCTTAGACTCTTACCTACCTGCAGAAACATTGGGAAGATCTAGATCTGAAAAGCTCCATAAATATTTTTTCCTGTTACTGGTGAGAAGAGACCTACAGCTTTTTTCTTTCCTTTGTGGTCTTTAACTTGTTTCAAAGAAGGCATTCAATGAGCCCCCTCGCAGGAATAATTTACCACACCATTAACTGAAGAAAAAATATCTGGTGTCTGCATTAGGGGCTCAATCACCTTCCAGAGAAACACTGTGAAGAACTCATTACAGTAATTACTAACAAGCTGGCCTCTTTGGGCTGTAAATGTTTTGTGTGTAACTGGCAAGGAGCTGCATTCAGAGCTTCCCAGATGCAAAAGAAAGCCATCAGACCAATAAATGGACCTATAGTTCCGGAGGAAAACATGCTCAGAAATGAAGCTGGTCATTTTTTCAGCTTATTAGTTTCTCCTTACAAATCTGACCTTTTTGGAAATGAAAAATGACATCAAGAAGTGGAGCTCTGTAGAGCCATGGCAGCTCTTTAACAACCAAAGTTTTTCATTGACACCTTTGTTTTTTTAATGGCGCAGAAGCTTTTTTCAAAGTTGGATTTTTAACTACTGCAATGAAAATGTCAATTTTAAACTGTCCTTAAAAACATGGATATGTTTTGAATCCAGCAACACAGAAACAAATTTTGCAATTTCTCATTACATTCCCCCTCCATTGACATGCACGTATTTTAGCAGACAGTAGACAAAGGATGGGAGCTTCAGAACCAAGCGGCAAGGACAGATGTCCATATTCCCCTTGCAGAAATCATCTGCTGCTCAAGAACTCCAGAGATTATGTATCCAAGACAGGGCTGTGCTGAGGGAAAGAAGCGCCATTTTATTTTGCTGTGTCCTTCTGGGTTTTTTATCAGCCCTCTGGCAAGGCCTTTTCTTCTTTGCCTCAGTTTCTTCATTTGTAAATTATAGCTAATGCCTCTCAGTAGTAAGCTGAAGTTAACTAGAGTTTGGCCAATATTTTAAAAATTAAAAGGCTCAGTGTTTACTCTAGCTGAAATACTGCCAGGGGTCATTCAGAAAATAATAAGTTTCTCTTTGGGTAATAGTCCCACTAGAACTATGAGAATACTGGCGAGCTGAAGAAGTGCTCCCATGCCTAAACACTTGCCTATTCCCGCCCAGCTGTACTAGTTAGACTAATAAATTATATTACCACTCACCCTAAAAGAAAAAACCCAAACGAAAATAAATTCCTCTGCTATGTTTATGCTTATGACAAGGAGACTGAGTCAGCACAGAATAAAGCAGCCAGTGATGGGGTCCTGCTGCTTTCAGTAGTGCTTTGAGCCAGGAGAGCCCATAACTCCTCCAGCAAACTGGACTCCCAGCTTCAACAGTCGGACTATTGCTGTTTACAGAAATATTTGAGATGTTTCATTCCCCAGAGAGCTACAAACTGCCAGGCCAGGAACAATGTCAGACTGAGAGATGTGGAAGGCATGATGCCAAACCAGTAAATCTAACTTCTGCAAGAGAAACACAATTCAAATTTGCCAAGAACCGAAAAACCCTTTCCAAAGATGGACAAGGCACGGTGGCACCCAGCTTTACAGCTGCTGCTCTCTTGTTTCTGTTGGGTAATCATCTATTTGTTGCCTCTTTAGCTAATTGTGCAACTACTATATTTCATAAACAATAGCTACTTTATTTAGACTAAAAGGAAGCGAGCAACAGAAATTACGTACGCCAACACAAAGACAGCACAGGCCAGATATCCGGCTGCTATGAGCTGACTTCAGAGGAGCGATGCCCAGCTGCGCTTGCATTCGGGCAGCAGTATGGTGTGGGCTTTGACGGGCTACAGGAGGCCTGGCTCCTACTCTGCCCAAGACTGGCTGTGGGATCTTGGACAAGTCACCTAAATCCTTAGCGCTTCAACTTCCCAGCCGTAAATCCAAGTTCCGTAGCCCATGGTAACATCACAAACCACAAAGGCAAGATGCCACCACTGGTGAGGGACTCGTTGGCTTTTCCCTGCTGTTCAGCTACAAATTCGGACTGGTTCTGGTTTAACAAGCCGCTCCTGGTGCAAACAGGATGCGATGGCTCCTCGGTGTCAAAGGTGGAAGAAAACACTTCCTGAAGGGAATTTATCAAATCGCAAGCTTTTCTGGGGTTTGAATGAACTGAAATTGTTAGAAGGCAACTGAGCTTGATTTGTTTCCCACCAAACATCTGGAAGAGCATGAAGCCGAGTTACGTGTTGTGAGTGCTGACAGACTAATGAATATTGTCTTGCCAATCTGCTGGGGATGCAATAATCAGTGAGGGTCACCAGAAATCCTGAAACTGGCTTAAAAAACACGATGTAAAAACTAAACAAACTGAGTTTGTTCACATCAGCTCTGAAGATCTTTGTTTCACTCTTAAGATGGCACTCCTTTTAACCAGAAGGCTTGGAAACTAAAAAAAAAAAAAAGAAAAAGAAAAAACACCCCACCAAACCCAGCAGATTTGCCACATAGGAAAAATATCAACAATTAGAAGACTTGCAATAAAATCATGAAAACTGGCAACCTGCAAATCTCCCCTTGAATGTGTCTAGGTTTGCTGTTCGTAGCGGAAAGAAGGGACGGAGGACACTGTTAAAATAAGTATCTAAATTTCCTTGGGAGTTGCCTTCTTGAGCACTTGAACTGTAAGATGTGACACTAACAAAACGCTGGGCTTAGAAATTCTATCTTAAAAAAATACCCTTCTGTTGGCAGAGCATTATAAAAGCTAAAATTCAAACACGGGAAACGTACAGGTTGATAAACCTCTCTTGAGTACAGCGGATCAGAGGGTCAAGTTTTATCAAGCACTCGCACAAAGCCAGCTGCCTCCGAGAGCCTGGGAGGCGGATTTGGTTCCCGCTGCAGATAAAGGTGACGCTGAGGACCACACCAGATGCTACGTCTGCACCGATACTGCCCGCGGAGCCACACGCTGTCGGTTCCTGCCTGCTAATTGTTTTATTCCCGCATTTCCTTCTTGTCCAAGACACATAATCCACAACGTGCAGAAGTAGCCTTAACTCGTTTTGCGGACTGAGAAATCCAGACCTTTTTTTTTTTCATTCAAACTATTCAGCTCACAGGAGAGTGTCATCTGTAGATGCACAATGCCATGGATATTTTGGCTTATTTGTAATTTCTGCAATTTTCATATTACTGTGTCAATTACTGCCCAATTTTGACTTGTACCTGTTAAGCCATTGCATCCAGTATCACTAACCCTATTTATGTGGGAAAAAAAAGTGTCTAGAAATACATTCATGCATTTGAGGTTAAAATGAGACTATATTCAGCATTTAATAACCCTGATACGATTATATCTTTGGAGCAAAAGCTTCACATTCAAGACACTTCTTTCAGTGTGTCATTTATTTTTATGGGCACAGAACTGAATAAACTCCTCCTAAAATAAAGGAGATTTTTCAGACCAGTATTTAAACTTGTTATTTCTGTTAACCATGTCTATAAAATGCAGTAATATTCTTTGTAAAGAATGCAATTCTGTGATCAACTGTGTATCTACAGCTCCAAACTTCACTTCCCTGTAAGAGCAAGTAACTCCAGCAGCAGTTGTAGAAAACCTTCCATGTTTCTGTTTCTGCAGTATCACAGTGCACCGGCCTTTTCCCAAGCAGTCAGAAAAAATGACAGGTTTGACTTTCCAGAAAATGGGATTTCACTGTCCTTAGGATACACGGGAAACACAATCACAGAACCATAGAATCCCAGCATGGTGGGGGTTGGCAGCGCCCTCTGTGGGTCACCCAGCCCAACCCCCTGCTCAAGCAGGGTCACCCAGAGCAGGCTGCACAGCACCGCGGCCAGGCGGGGCTGGAATAT
>Ga0065711_1005059_pt1 | contig 31403 bp, 24 predicted proteins | sample Hoacrofraction12_FD_59098 | JGI IMG/M metagenome (GOLD analysis project Ga0065711, IMG submission 59098) | Hoatzin crop microbial communities from Cojedes, Venezuela - Epithelial fraction 12 v2 (version 2) | ecosystem: Host-associated > Birds > Digestive system > Esophagus > Crop | place... | reverse complement strand
AAAAAAAAAAAAAAAAAAAAAAAAAAAAAAAAAAAAAAAAAAATCTCTGTTTCTTTGCCTCGGAGGTCAAGAGGGTAGTCCCCACTCATGTGCCAGCCCCGAGCTTCATCCAAACTGCTGTTCTCCACCGCACAGACCTGGGATAATCTGGGAATTAAAAGGGCTCCACAGAGGTCTGGACCTCAAGATTATGAAGTCCTGAGAGAAGGACTTCAGAAAAGGCCTTTAACTCATGCAGTAGTTAATAAAGCTTTATGCAAGCTCAGGATGTTATAAAAGCCTATTAAACAAATTTGCAGGAGCCTCTTTTGTAAGTTTATGCTGGATGTCTTGGCTCATGTAGAATTTCTCTTTGCTCCTTACTAGAGTGAAAAGATCTTGAAAATGTACAGGATAACAGCAGAACTCAAACTATTCATAGCTCTGCTTACTGCATAACCTATTTTTCTCCCCAGTCCTTTTTTAAAAAAGGAGCAGCCAATACAAATATGATTGCCAAAGTTCAGATGATCAGAAAGCATCCACTTACCGGATTCTACTTCTTGTTTTTGAAAGGGTGGGAAAAAACGTAAATAAGTCATCTTAGTATTATACTTCAGAGTTCGGGTGCGTCTCATAACATGGGCAAAGGATAGTTTCAGGTGCTCACTGACATTCTTTAGTTGGAAGTATTTGGTGTTGAAGAATAGCAGTGTGTTCAATAAAACAATAGGGGAATATGCACCCAGCTGTTTACATTCCCATAAGTGTTCCTCTTCAATTCTCGAGAACATATAACCTGGAGACAATGGGCAAAGAAAAAAGAAGAGGGTTATTTATGCAGTTTTAGGGGTGTCCCCACATTCGGTCGCAAATGAACAGCCTTTACAGGCTGTCCCTAATCTAGCAGACTTTAAGAATTTTCCAAAAACAATGAAAACATCACACATAAGCAGGGTGGGCAGGCAGATATGAGTAAAATTAAGTTGGCAGATTCCATTAGAAATGCATATAAGTCCTCTTTCAGCTAACCTCCTATATTAATGAACTGCATATCCGACCAAGTTCAGACTTATCACAAGCTTTCGTAATTCTGATAAAACCAAGAACCCTGCGTGCACGAACGTAAGATGGAGCAGAGAACCAAGCTGATCTTCCACTACCTGAAGAATGGAGAGAAGGAGACAGGCACCACCAGAATCTCGCTAAGTTGTAATTTCACTGTATTAAACCACAGTCAGCCAACTGCAAAAATGTGTAATTCCCAAGACGTAGAGCATGAGTTTAAAACGTACTATCTTTATATACAAATAGCCCATTGTGATTACCCTAAGTCAGTTAGGAAAAGGAGATATGGGGGCTTATATCAGATTTGTTGTGAAAAAAACCCATCAATGTATGCAGCAGTCAATAAGTAATTGGATTATTTCCGCATTAAATAAAAAGTTCATTTTCTAAATGAAAAGCCAGTTGTGGATCCACGTACAGAGTTGCCAAAAATCACTCAAGTTTCACTGATACTCTGAAAAAGATCTTATGTACTAATACAGCTGGTGTCCAGCTTTATAAACTGCATGATCATTCTTGAAGACCAATTAAAAATATCTGCAGACTTTGGGAACTCTTAAATTGGAAGTGACTGAGGTGAAAAGAACCTGGAATTGAGGAGCCAAGACAAGATTCCAATCGTTTACTAATGTGATTCTCGGATTTATCAGGAGTATTTCCAGTACTAACAGGGAAATACCAGCGCAACTGTACACAGTATTTGCAGTAACTCATCTCCAGTGCTATAATCAATGCTGGCTACCTGTATTCAAAAAAGATTAGCTAAAACTTGATGGAAGAGAAGAACTAGCATGTTGACCACAGGAATGGGAAGCCTTTCTTTCAATAGTGTTGAGAGATTGATCAGAGGCAAAGGTATATTCAAGTGTAATCCTTAACTGGTAGAGACAAGACATAAAATCCATGATGCTAAGTCTACCATGAGCAACTACATGGTGGAGAAAGAGAAGACTAATGTGAATGCCTCAGATCACACTCTTCTTCATAGCATTGAGAAAATACTAATTTATTTATAATACGGCTTTGTCATGCAGCTACACAAAACAAAATAATTGTCCTACCATTTGGAAGAATTGTAGGTTCCCAGATTTTCAAAAGTTTTGTAAGTTCAATCATAAACCTGGAATAGGGCTCGGTAAAAATGTTATCTATTCTACCATTCTCAAACAGGTACTACAAGAGAAAAAAAGAGGAAGACATACAGTTTGTGATTACATAACATTGCAGAGAAGATACAGGACATCAGATTCTTTTCCTGTCTTATGTCCCAGCGTCTTATGGTCCACAATACTTTGCTGAAATCCTCAGTAAGACATCAAATAAAATTTTCCGCAGGGACTGGGACCTCCTCAGCATGAAATGAGAGATCTAGGCAAGAGCTATTGTTAATATTCCAAGCTCTAGAGCTGTTTTCTGAAAAATCTAAGTGTTAACTATTCTTGAAAAAAGTCTGCCTATGAAAAAAAGCAGAGTTATTGAGTACCTTACTATTGAAAAGAACTTCACAGGCCAACACCTCCTGACAGTAGATACAGGCCCAGCACTAGCCTGCTGAAATTGCTCGACATGCAGCATCAGTGTGAAAGTCCTTTAAATTCTTGTGAAGCGGCAATTAAAAGTCTTCTACAAACCAGGAGTGTGTATCAATAAAAAAGTAAAAACTGGAACACACAAAAAATTCTGATACTCCTCGACCTCATCCATGGTACTTCGAATTTTAACTCTTCCTACACTTTTTTCAAGCACAGCCAGGAAAAAAAATAATTACGATAATTCCATTCTAATGACAGTTTTTACATTAGCAGTAGCTTTTGATTCTTATCTTCAAATGACTGCTTAAAGAAAGAAACAAACAGGCTATTCTCAAAAAGTCCCCAACAGAAACACACTGAACTGAGACACTGAGTTTTCAACAGCAGTTAGTACTATTCCAGGTTTGTTCTGCAACTGTTTCAAGCCTGTACACAGGCTGACAGCAGGGACTCATGACATTACTCTTAGCATTCACTAACCACAATGTTACTATTCCCGTTGTATTTTTTTCTGTAAGCGTTGCCTACCCAACAGGTATCTGTCCAGCCACTGAAGGAGCTCAGTCTTTGCCAGGTAATCTCTTCCATGTAAACTTTCATATTAGAAGAGCATTGTGCAACCCTTTTAGACCTAAAACATTCCACCATAAAGCATTTCAGAGGAGACTCAGGTTTCTGCAAATCTTTCCTATGCATGAAAAGAATAGAAAAGGTACGAAACCCAGAGATTCGTGTCTAGGTAGAAACACTTAGCCCTCCATGCCCCAAACACAGAAGCAGCCTGTTCACTGGGATCATAAAAAGGTCCAGACAAACTAGTCAAATACGGGAGTAAGACAGACTAAGAACAAAGCACCAAAAAGATACACCCTTGTCTCCTCTACAAAAACCAAGCAGCTACATCGGACTATGGACAGAAAGCACAAACAACCAGAGCAAGTTCTGTGTGTTCTCTGCAATACGCTAACTCTCTAACTTACCTGCTGAATTCCAAGGCACAAGTATAGGATGCTGTCGGGATCATATTTTTCTCCATTTGGTCTCCGCACCTCTTGAATAAACTGGCACAAGCCAAAACTCAGCTCAGCAAAAGTGCATGAGAGAATGTCCTCCTTGAGTTTCACAGGACGAACTGTGGCCGAGAAAATTATTAGAAAAATTAACATAATCCAACAGATTAAATCTTCACACATGACTTGTTCTTTCATGTAGGCAGAGCTATGAAATCTTCTGTCTCCTACACGAAATACCCCGGTATGTCTGAACTTGCGAACCATTTCCCATCTGTTGGCTAACAATCAGATGCAGATCTGGCCAGCAGAACCCAAAGCAGCAGCACGTGCAGCCAGCACAAACGCCGCAGCGGAGTCAGCAGGCCGCAGGTATGTACAGCTCAGACATGTACACGCTGGGGACTCTGCTGACCGAAGACCTGGCGTGGCAATGGCTGCACGTGCTCAAAGCTGGCAGCGCAGGGCTGGTAACTAGGTTTCACCTCTACAGCGGGCCTCAGGGGAACCCTGAGTGAGAGAAAGCTCTCGAGTATTTCCTCATAGTTCTGGACATGAGCAGAGTGCAGCATTTTTGATTCCTTAAAGGGAGAAGGAATGAAGAGTTTAGCGGGACACGTGTGGGATTCGGAACGGGCAGCAGAGCAACCAGGGAATCAGTCGCTCAAAGGATCTGCCATGAAATGACCAGGCTCAGCTGCTCCACACCTCACAACAGCGACTGCCTGGGACCAGGCAGGGAATCTTTCTGGGAGGGCTGGGGGTAGAGACAGTTTCCTGGAACTGACGGTAGTGTTTGCTTCCTTAGCCACAAGAAGAAAACACAGTAACTCATATGATTACTCTCCTTCTGGGAAACAAAAACCAGCTGTCCTCACGTTATGACAACAAAAATTCCAAAGAAGCGAGGAAAAAGCAGATCTCGCTCTAACCAGAATTTTTCCCTTTGGTATCCTTCTCATACAAGCCCTGCCACGCTCTGTGCTTTGCATTGCAGAAGTATTTAATATGGTTTGCTCGCTTCCCCACCATGCCCCAAAAACTCTGTTACATTCCTAACGTCAGTTCTCTGCTTGACTCTGAACATTTGCCCACTGAACTCCCAGTGCAAGCACGTAAGGCAGATTTGAGAGCAGGGAAAAGGGGAGCTAGCCGCTGCCAAATCCCAGGACTGCTGTGCTGCTGTAAAAAAAACAAAACAATCCATACTTTGGAAAACAAATAAAAGTGACATTTTTATAGTCATTATTATCTATCACCCTAGTGAGGCATGCGGAACAATTCACCCCTCTAAAGCCGGTTTCAGGCAGGGTGCAGCACAGAACGGACAGGCTTTTGGAAGGTTTCTTTCCAGCTGTGAAGCCCAGAAAGAAGGTGTTCAGATTTTAATGTTGTAGCACACGTTTTTTTTACAGCAGTTACGCTGACAAACAAATACTTTGTGAATGTGTTAGCTACAGATGAAAAAGATGGGGCCAAGTTGGTGTTGTCAGCTTGGAATTACAGCCCGCCAGCAGCTCAGTAAAGGTTCTGCAGCTGCATAAAGCACCTCTTCTACAAATGAAGAATTACCATATGCAAATGAATACAAAGTGGAAGTTAAAAGACTAACATTTCTAATGTCAAAAAGAAATCTGCTATTTTAGAGTCTGTTTTAATAGGTAACAGAACAATTATGAATGTAATAGCTATGATTTTTAAATGCATGGAAAAACGTAAGACAGTATTCCATAAAATTTCTTCTCTACTCATGGATATTTTAAAACCCAGTAATATCTAATCCTAATTTTTATTTGAGCAACATATCATGGCAAGTGCTCTTCAACTAAGTATTTCTGTTTCCACTGAGAGAGAAAAAATTACCTGAAAACTTCAGGTCCCCTTGTTCCTCCTGTGCGTTTTTCCATTGGACCCAGTTTTTCCAGGCGTTCACCCCATACATGTACTTCAGGGTCATCCCAGAAACAGAGCAGCCTGGGTAGGAGCCCTGCATCAGATTCCGGGGCTCAACCGAAACTACGGACTTCTTCCGTCCCTGCAGGCAAACCGACCAGCCAAAACAAACACAAGTTCAATAAGCTCTTCATCTACAGATGCTGAACTTGATCCCACATAAAAAGGCCACTGCACTGACACGACAACAAAATCCTACTCTCATGACAGAATCTGAGTGGATACGTATGTATTTTTAATATATGGACAAACACTAACCACATTATAAAGAAAAGGTGCAATAAAATACAATATTGTCACTGTGATAAATATGCACAGAAACATATTCCTCTAGCTAAGCTGTTGATTCTTTCCTGTAGATTATGACACTACTTAGAAGACATCTCTTTTGGAGTTTTTTGACATGATACACATTTTAAAAAATCTCCCATTAAAATAATAAAATTTCTTTTTATTATTTCATTATTTATTTACATAATTTTATTATTTATAATAAATAAATATAATTTATAAATTATTTATAATAATTTTACTATTTATTTACATAATAGTTATTTACACAATATTTAGTTACATAAAAAATGCACATAAAAAAACGCTCTTCTCCACTAAGAAGAGCATTTATTCTATCTAGTTGTAGAGGTGGGGAAAGAAAATTTTATCTCATATAGCAGAACATGAAAAAATATACAGCGTAGTTAAATCAAATTCTTGTTTTCACCCCAGAGCAGTATTTATTTTACTTCTAAGAATAAGCATGCACATAACTTTATTACTTCAAACGCAAGGAACCTGTGTTCCAGAAGTACTTTCTTACCCGTCTTTTTGGCTGTGGAAAGCCATCTCTATGCCTCCGTCTTGCTCGTGACCGTGAATGCAAACCCAGTCCTTTACTGAGAGGGTCAAATGAGTCTGAAGTCAAATCAACACCATTAAGAGTTTAATTATATGATTTAACAGCCCAGGTAGAAGTGTCATTTAGATACTATGGAATACCTTACAGTTGTAATCACACCTGTAGATTCAAAATAATGCTTTATCTTTCAATAATCAGGCAATCTATGTACCTTCTGTATAAAGAAAGTAAATTCTCAGAAGAGGAAAGCAGCCCCCTCAACAATGGGAGTCTTTATTCAGGCAAACTTAGATTCTTACGCACCACTCACACGAACCGTACCTAGGGACACAGAAGTGATAAATTCAAAGGAGTCAAGCAAGGCTACCTGCTACTCCTGATGGTGGTCCTGTAGAACACTGTCTTTAAAGATACTAGCAGTATTTTCAAAATAGTAACTTTTAGTAGAGCTGATACATTACTGGAGCTTTAAATATCCAGTTTTACTACATGACAACACACACCCCTCATAAGCAGGCTGCTAGTACAATGCTTACTCAGAAAATTGCATGCACTTCTATACAGTAATGCATTTTTCTCCACATTATACTGACCTGATGGAAAATCTGCCTCCAAGTCCTGTTCCACATCCCCTTTGGAGAACTGCTTCAGTTCTGGATCTGGCTCTGGCAGGGCATTTGATCGTAAGGCATAGTGATTCAGCTCTTCCTCCCAGCTGTGTGGAGTGGACACTGCTTCGGATTCTAGATCTCCACTGTAAGTGCTACCTTGGTCTGTAACGAGAGTGATCAGATACACCACGTGCTATAGGAAAGGACAGAGAAAAGAGGAGTTTGCAAGAAAAGACACAGCAGAATTAAAGTCCATTTGCAAAAACATGCAACTGACCTTTCTCAAATATCTTGGGGTCCAGGAAGAGCTCATGCTCAGATGTTTGAGATCCTTTAGAAAAAGAAGGAAATCTGTATCTACAAATGATTGACAGCTCACATAGTTAATACAAAATATTTTGAACATCAAAAAAACTATTAGGTCATCACACCAGCACACATGATCCATCGTCTCCTCCACTAGAGTTCTGCCAACAGCTTTCTACCTAGGCCATGCTGTTGTGGGAGAAACAGAAATACAGAACTAACCCATGTTTGCTTTTCTAAATGTTTCCATCCCTTCATGTTTGTTATTTGAGTCATCTGTAAATGAATATGATATTTTGTTCATTTCTTGTCAGCTTGTTCCACCTTTATTACATGGGATGATCACCATCTGACACATTTTAACCTGCATCACCCTCCAAGAATCCACCATAAAAAGCCTGATAGGAAAATATTCTTGTAAAGCAGCTGCTCTGTCTTCTTGACTCCTTCTTCTGCTCATGCATGATGTACTGATCTGGAGATTACTACCTCTAGCAATCTGGTACTGTCAACACAAGTCAAACCAGCACCCAGGATCAGGGAAAGGGAATGCAGAGACATTTACACCACTGTCAGTGCTCAGTATCTAACATGGGTTCTATGCTAAGCGTAGCTGTACTGAATGGTGACGGACAAACCTCTGTGAAACCACAAAAGTTTCAGAAAGGTGCAGTATAACCAGCACCTGAGATGGGAACTATAGAGGAAGAGTAAATTAATCTTAAAAGAAAACACGTTTTCAAAACAAAGAACAGAATACTGTACACAGACACAAAATCATCTCCAGATATACCGTTCAGCTAAATCCCCAGAAGGCCTCCTCATTTTAAATAAGTCATCAAAGTTGCTAAGACAGGACACCAGCATTATAGTCCTGTCTAGGTTGGCACTTTACTTGCAGGAACACTTTCATTATGGAAAATAAATGTTGGTAAGACAACAGGACCATTTAACGTGCCACGCATACTTGGGAAGCAGCCAATACAGGCCCTACAACTATTTCTCGATCTGTTTTCTGTGATGAGAGGACCTTCATCTTACTGCATTTACTTTCCTTTTTAAAAACACCACATACCACCATGAGAGTGTGTTTTTAATTTCTCCTCATCTTCTGCAATCATTTCTGCCATCTGAAGGAGATCAGCTTCAAATGGATTTGTGGGAATCTTTTCCTTGATATCCTGAATAGTTTCAATGATCTTATCAGCATTATCCAGGGTAGTCGGGAAAAGCACAGGAACTGGTACCTACGGAACACGTGGAAAATATTACAGCACGCTTGGGGGTGAAGGGAAACAGCAAACACACAAGGGAGATTCCTCTCACTTAAGTTTACATACATTTTAGGACTACTAAATTTAATTTTAAAATAACTCCAGACTGGACAACTTGTTTCATTTCTGCAATAACCCTACAAATCGGTAATTTCGTGTCATGATGCTTAACCAAACATGATGCAGTAAGGAAAGTAACTGCTTCAAGCACTCCAAATACCACTTACACGACTCGTCACAAAACCGAGTGACACTGCTCTGTGTCATGCTCGGAACAAAGACTGTAAACCAGTTCTCTAGTGAAGTGAAGTATAACTTACAGGTACTGGCATCCCAAGTGGAACAGGTGTGTACTGCGTGTAGAGGTGAAGGGGCACTGGCACAAACACCGGTACAGGAACAGGTACCACAATGATCTGGGGTTGAACTTCTTCTTCTGTTATATCAAAAACAGAAAACAAAAATTGTTTAACCATGACTATTCAGTACACTCCAGAGTGTCCATGATAATTGTTTGGACTTCTGCTGGTAGCTCCGCGTGCACACTACCGCGTCTTGGTTCACAGTCACCTTTCACTTTAGCACTGTTGTAACAAGTATTAATATTACAGTTTGGAAATAAACAGCACTGTGACCATATACACAAATGCTGGAAGGGAAGAGTGGAAATAAGTACTAAATACATCCATGTAAAGTGTGTTATTGTAATTATCTCACAAATAACTACAAGACTGCAGAAGGTACCATTAAAAAACTAAATACAGTCTTCCTATTTCACTTCATCTTCCTCACAGAGAGGCTCACATGAACAATCGATACCCCCCTTCCATAGTAACTACGATGGAAAAACCGCTCCTCAATGACAGTCTGGATTATGTAGCAGCCTTTGAAGGTGTTTTTGTTTCCTCCTGCCCACAGAGGGAGCTTAGAGAAGATATGAATCTAATGAAATGATCTTAAAAATAGGGACTTAATTTTCAGAGGTTCTTAGTATCTGTATCTGATAATTAAAGGAAAGTGAGAGTTGAAACAATCTTTGAGAAATCATGCACTTTATTAAAAGGAGTCTGCTCTTGTGACTTGTGCTATGAGAGCAAAGAACTCGCAAATTCTTCATGTCACTTAAGTATTGCACTTCAATTTCCATAGTTAAGATGATCGCAGTATGCTAGAGATGAGTTAAAGCGAATCTCAAGATTTATAACAAATGAATCTTTTAAGGATTCCAAAAAATAGCAAATGTTTCACATCTGTAAGGCAAACTGCTACTTGGAAAATACCATACAACAACCTGAAAACTATTTAAGGTTTTAAAATATATTTTAAAAATATTCTCTGCTACATAAATCATGCACTACTCTCTGAACTGCGATACAGACTTTTATAAAGTGGGTAGAAGATCAGATACCTACCTGTCTGGCATTCTTTGTTTTGTGTGTGTGGTTTGCATGAGGTGGCCTTAGTCTGTGTGATGGGCTTGCACAACAATGCTTTGTTTTTTAGAAGCCTAGGAGGCTGTGACGGTGGTAGCTTTAGGGCATCTGTCTGAGTACTAGCCTGTTTGCAAAAAAACACAAATGAGGGCAGAGTCAGTACTGGTTTGAAGGATATCACAAGGTTACTATTTGTTCTCTACTATGGGAGGTTGAACAATTTAAAACTGTCCTTGCTGATAAAAATGATAATTTGAAAACTATTACAAAACCAGCTTGCTAATGTATTTGGTGTTTTCTGGTCTTCACCTGAATTTCTTTTCATCAAACAATAGGCTTTTTTTTTTTGTTTGTTAACAATGCAGTGAACAAATCTGCAAGAATGTTTGGTTTCTGTAGTCAAATAACCTCTATAAACTTTTTTTAAGACATTTTTGATGACTGAAAGTCTGGCTGATACAGATACCCAAAAAAGCTTAGTAAACTGCTGCGAAACCACTGAAAAGAAATAAAAATTAAAAATGAACATAAATGCTGGCAGTATCAGTATCACCTCCTGATTACACAGACTATTTGTACTTGTACTAATTTCATATCCTGCTAACTGTAATTTTCAGTCATGCATTCAAATAAGAGGATCTGTTTCATTAGGGAAAATTCATACCCTAATCCATAAATGACACTTCAGCTAAAAGCAAGGGAGTCAGTCTTCTAGAACCTAAGAGCTACATAATAAAATTGTACAACAAAATGTATACCACACACCTCAAAGAGCTCAAGAATAGGAACTCTAGGAGTTATTCACGGCTAAGTGGTGACAATGGTTCCCCACAGCTCCATCACCACTCTACCAGGGGCTGGGGAAGGAAGGCTAAGCTGCAAGAGCTTTGTCACGTCAGCCCCGGTAGCCCACGCTGGTCCCCTTCCTCCCACTCTCGTCCTTTTGACACCACATCCCACTCCTGGTCACAAGAGGTAGCCTCAAGTACAGAAGCCACATGAGAATTGCCTGAGAACTACAGCCATCCCAAGAGCTACATTTGACAAGCTTTGCCTTAAAACATCTGATCAATCTGTCAGCGGACACAACAGGACTGTGACATCATACAAGTTCCATCCATCTAAAAAAAACAAGTATCTGCAAGTTGGATGAATTTTAAACCCAATCACAACCAGGAAAAGCAGTTACAAAATGACGGTGCAAAATTCTTGGATACTTTACTTGTTATTGATACAATCTGGACGAAAGTGAGAAAAAGAGTCTCTCGTAAAACTTACATCTCCTATAATTTTTGCTGTCACAGTAGGGACTGCACCTGTGAAGAAAAAACATATAATAGCCTGTGTACTTATCATCAAGGACCATAACCTGTACTCTGCCAAGGTCAAGAAAAAGAATTCCCATTAAATCTCATTCCCTGGTATAGGTACATAAATTTAAGTCATTACTTATACCTAAGTAAAGGAAGGACAAAACTGTAACCATCTGCACTGATGTGAAGCATAACGAAGGAGTGGCTGCTGTCGTCAGTGGAAAAGATCCCTGAACAAATATCAGTGTTCAGGAACTGAAATTTGAAGATCCAGGCATCATACTCGGCAGCCTTACCCTGTAAAACATTGTTGGAGTTAACCGTAGGCTGGGCAGCGGGGGTGCTTGCAAGGGACACCACATTTGCTATGACAGGGGTTGAGTCCTTTCTCAAAGAAGGAGGGCCTGATGAGGAAGCTGGTGCCATAGAAAGGTTTGCTGGACAGAGTGAACAGAAAAAAAAACTAGAGTAAGCAATAAGTTAATTTATAAAACAGCATTTCTGAAACAACGCCCACCCTCCAGATTCATCTCCCGATGACAAAGCCCACTGTACGAGAAGGGAATGTAGGTGTCACTCTGCAGTGTTTCAGTTTCAATAGCAGCTGGTTCCACAAGCAAACTTCAGCTATTTTCCAGTCACTGACGCATTTACAAAGCTCCCCATAGTACGCAAGCAGCTTTCTCTTTGTAACAGTGTGTGTGTCCCAGCAGCGCTCAGGAGACAAGGGGCCTGCATGCCCCACCGTGCTCGGTACCAAACACACGTAGCGCAGGAGGCAGCCGAGATCCTGACAAATGAGGGAGCAGCTAGAGGAATTCTTAGGTTCTTTCCATTTGAAAGCACTGCTCGTTACCACATTACCATGAATCACCACATTTCACTGAGGCACTCCATTACCCTGGCAGCCCCAGATCAGAGAGGTGCCTGGAGCCCAGTTTTGCAAAGGTGTTGCACTTGCCTCGGCTGAAGATGCTGGCCCACTTCTGGAGAAGCAAGCCCACCATACATTTTGCTGGCTTTACTAACAGCCAAAGGGACTGACAACACCAGGAATGTCACATGGCATAGTTACGGCCTGAAAGTATAAAGTTACTTATATATTACTCTTAACCCGGGGAAACGGCTCCCGCCAACGTAAGCAGCAGATATGCACAAAGTTGAAGAGTTGAATACAGCCTGGTGCATACTACAAACATTCAGTGAATGTTACTTTATTGCTTGTTGGGTACCTTCGTGTTGCAGTCACCATCACTCAGTGGGAGATTATGCCCCTCTAGGATCAGGGCTATTTCTGCCCTTTGTTTCGCTTCCTCTTCCTGTCTTTGTGGGCCTTTCTTCCTTTCTTCCCTTTGCATTTCATTCCCTACAGAAACTCACAGTTCCTATTCCTGTGGGCTTCATTCCCACCCTCCTTCCCATTCCATCTGCTAAAATATTGAGCAAGGAAACAGCTACAGCACACATTAACCTTGGCATTGATGCTTCAATAATCAACACAATGACACAGAGATGGCAAGTCTTCACATGCCTACAGACTACACAGAACTGGCTATTTTAAGTTCATATATAGACATCTGTATTTCCGACCATTAAGTCTACTAATTTCACCACTTGATTTTTTTTTTTTGTTAAATGAACATTAACATTCTACTGTATCTGGCTACATCTTATAAAGTACAGGAGACAAGTCAGGTATTTAAGATGTCTTCAGTGGGTATCAGTACATTTTACCCCAACAAAATGGGCCTTTGTGTTAAGAAAGTGATTGAAAAGTAAGCGGTTTTGTTTGATCTTCTTTAAAATCACAATCTAGATTTGGTATGTGAAACAATCTCATTTCACACCCGCAAAAGTTTGAAATTGTCTGAAGAGAGAGACCTAAAACTGAGCCCTTTCAATGGCAATGGGCAAGCCCCCCAGTAGAGGATATATCTCAAAAAGTTCACCAAATCGAGTTTCCAAATAATGTTCACACCACTGTCATGCACAGCAAAAGTCAATACTGTTCCCAGCGTGTTTTACCTGTGTTGTTTGGGGGCGGAGGGTCAGAAACACTTTGCTGCTTACAGAACAGTAGAATACAAAGCAGATTGCAAAAATGCTTTATCTCCCCTTGCCATTTCATGGACTCACTGAGTTTGCCTTGTCTCTTACAACCATCACACTTTGCCATCTAGGAGAACAGAGCGAGGGAGAAATTAAACACCCTTGTAAACAGCAACAAAAAGCACGTGCACAAAAACCTCTTTGCACCCTGCCCAGCAAATACAGCATAAAGAAATCTGTAAGGGTGCATCATTTTTGCAGTGTAACACAACGCAGCAGAACATACAGTGTCTGTCTTCCCACAACCCGGATTAGGTTTTCTCTACACAGAGCACTGGTACTCAAAAGTTAAGCAGGATTTAGTCACCTCTCACATATATGCAATATATTCCACAGACACACAAGTCAACCACAGGCAGTTCACACAGCTCCTAACGTACAAAGGCTCTCGCTAACACGTTGATATTCTAGGGGATGCTATGGGAGAATATTGCTTACCTGGTAAAACAAAACGGTGAATTTAGACATGCACTCCTCCGAGCAAAACTCCTCCATTTTCCCCCCAAAGTGATTCTGGACCAGTTTGGGGGAAGCCTGTAAACAGTAACTGCACATTTTACAGTGGGTTCCCCAGCGCTTAGCCAAGTCGTGTTTGTAGAGTAGTTTGCAACCTAAAAAAAGAGAAAACAGCAAAAAACCAAAAAAATCTTTCAATATCAAAATTACATTTGCTCGGCACTTTTAGTTCTTGTATTTAACTATCTCTGTAACACATTTGTTGAGACATGCCATTAAAATGTTAAGTGTGAACAAAGTTCTGTGTTTGTAAACAATTAAAAAAAAATGGTTTTCCACTGTAGAAAGATTAGGTTTATCTTAGTATCACCAATAATTTTAAGGCAAAACACTTCTGAGTTGATTTCTACGAGATACAGTCTTGCCCTTTCTTACCTTCACTACAGAATGTCTTATCTACGCCCGAGAATCGCACTGTCTCCTTGATAATTTTCTCAATTCTGCAGTATTCACACAATGCCATTACATTGCTCCTCTTCTTATACTCATCACAGCAGGTCTTCCCACAAAACTGCAACATTCTACCCTGCAACACAGTCAGAATGTTTTGGTTTCAATGTTTCACATCCCAGATAACACATGTTAATAGTTAATAAAAACTGAGAAGCGTATTTATGCCCTTTGAAATCAACAACAGCCAGCAATAGCGAATAAATCTCCCCATCTAACTTTCTAGCAAAGACAGCACCATTTTCTGCAGAAGGCCCTCACCAATGTGCTTTGTCCCGGAATTAAAAGGATTCATCTCTGCGACTAAGACTCGGGAATGTGCTTACCTAGCCAGGCAATCATAGGGTTTGAGTTTTTAGGAGGGTTTTTCCCTCTGTTGTTAAGATCAAAGAGCTAGTATCAGTACTAATTTTGATAACGGTTAAATTATACCAAAATCAATTCCAAATTCGTCCATCGCAGGTCATAGTAACCAACAGCGCAGTAGTGACAGACCACTGCATACAAGCTACAATTTCTTGGGTTTCTGTTGAGAAATATGAGTTTGAAAAGCCCTCATTTTTTTTTTTTTTTACCTTGTAGTCAAGCAGCTCTGGTTTGGTTGCGAACAATCTTTTACAGTGCTGACACCTGAGTTTTACAACAGGGCGTGCAAAAGTGACTTGCTGGGACTGGGCAGCCAGCCTCTGCAGACCAGCCGCGGCCGAACTGCTCACGGAGCTGGGGGACACAGTCGAGGTGGTGCCGCCTGCCGACACCGTTGCCCCTGGGGGAATGCTTACAATGACTTGACCTTGCGACAGAGGTACCACTGAGGAGTTCATTCCTGCAGGCTTGTTGAACAAATTCTGCAGGAAAGCAAATTGAGGGAGAGACTTTATTTTACAGCATTACATATTTTACCTGACATCCCAGATATTTACACCACCAATTTATTATTCTATTGATTCAGCGAAAAAGGAATCTTAGATGTCACACCTGGAAAGCTACTACACAACTGTAGCTGCAAAAATTCCGTATGCTCCCATCTGACATAGCCAAGTGATACTGAGGGTTTGCTGAAGCTTTACAGCTGTTGCACTGAACTTGAATACCTGAGGGTGAAGCAGAGAAGAAAAAGTGATTTATGCAACATCAAGTTGTATTGCAGATCATTTTGCACTGTGCATAAGAAAACAGAGAATCTGAATGACAAGCTAAGGCACACATAGCAGCCCAAGACGGAGTTTCCACAGACTGAGAAGCAGACGCTGCAGCTGTGGTGCCTGTTGCTTGCCAGATCCTTTAATTAATCTCCCAGTATCCCTAGGATGTCAGTAAGCACTTTTCTATTTTACAAGAAGAAAAGCTGAGAATATTTTGCCTAGCTCAACGCAACACCAGGCAGAGGTAACTAAGCTAATCACCCTGGAGAGGAGGGGCAGAACAGTCACAGCGGTGGCATGGCATACGTGCACGGCAGTGGATTTCTCTAGCTGGGAAACCCACCAGCTGCACTTGTGAGAGCAGGAAACAGATTAAGGTTTATTATCACATTTAAAAACAAAGCTGAAGCGGCTGTGCTGTCACTGTTGGGTTTATCTATGGTAGAAAGTCCCTATGTTCCCATCTCAGCACCTCCCTTTAAAAAAAAGCCACTTCTCACCCCCCAAAAAACAGAATATCAGCCTTACCTTTCAAGACAAATTAAGTTTGGATATGAGCTATGTAAAATTATGTTTTGAAAGAAGTAAAAGGATAAACTTACCCGCAGAAGTAACCATTTTTACTCTATACGCTGACAAGCAGTTAACAGAGCAGAACAGTTCCGTTTTTCCCAAGTTATTTGTGCTCTCTATCATTTCAGCTGAAGATCTCAAAGATTTACACAGTGCGCAAGGTGTAATTTTAGCTGACTTCTGTGGAAACATGGAAATCTGTCATTCATTTGAAATGTAGTATTTTTATTAACCTGGCAATGAATCGCTAGCATATAAAAGGTATGAAAGTGACTGCCAGTGCACTTGTTGGCAGCTGTATCATTGATGATGCAGATACACTTCTTCAGCTCTGCAGTGCACTGGCTATACTCGCTCCCCGACCACTGCGACTGGGGCTCGCTCTCATTCAGGGCAAGCGCGACCTGTGCAGACCAGTTGAAGCAGTACCCAGCCTGTCAGGGCGAAGGCCTCCAAGCACAGACACCACTACGTGTTGCAATAGCACATATCAAGCACTTTGTATCAGATTACTGCAATGTTTTTGCTGAGAAACAACATGCTGCTTATGATTTTTAATATATCAGCTATCTACAAAAGCAATATTCCCTCTTGAGAGAAAAGAGAGAGAAGCAGGTTCCTTTCTCACCCATAAAACCCCAGAAACTATCAGAATATACTGACAATTGAGTTGAATGCTTTTTAAAAATCAACAAAAAATAGGTAAGACTTAAAAGCTTTGAATGTACTGTATTTTCAGGAAGACTAACATATATGAGGTTTTGAAGTGAGATGTAATACCAGCATGAAATCCCTTTCCCTTCCAGATCATTTAATTTAATTTCCAGATTTGTTTCAGAGGACAACTAATATTCTTGGAAATTTTCTGGATGAAAGACTTTTTCCAGATTTTTTTTTTTTAATTCATTAGGCCATTCTTGGCATAAGTGGCCTGAATAATGGGGCAGCAGAGTCAAGTCACGAAATTACACTATCTTATCAGAGGGCAAATTTTTCTAAAGTAATTGCATTAAAGGAAGTCAGTCAAAAATAACTGAGCTATTATAATAAATTAAGGTTCTCTCAACTGCTCTTTAAGAGGCTCCATTATAATCAAAACTAAAATATTAAAAATTTAAAAACTAAAATCAAAATTATCAACTAATTATCACTTTTCCTTTCCACTTAACTCAAATGCTACAATTTAATAGAAAATACTCGAATGGGGAGAGCATCTCAAAGGCTGAAAACAGTCCCAGCAGACTGCTGCTGAGTGGTCCCGCTGTGTTCTCTCTCACACTGGTACTCTGGTAGCCAGTGGGAAGGGAAACAGAGCAACGTGTTCAGGCAAAGATTAAGTGGCAAAAGGAGTTATCTTAGACAAAGATACAACTGAAATAAGCAATTAATAAATTGGGTGTTTCTTGAAACACCCAAAATCTAATCAAAGACATATTTTTAATATTCTGTCAAAATACACCTGCTTGTACGCTGTCACACACGTCGAACTGCAGAACTTTTTGGACTGTCCCTCGATCTGCAGCACGTGGCATTGGCCAGAGCCACTGTAGCAGTATCCTCCGCAATTCTCACAGCAGTTCATGGTCAAGTTGTTAGCGGAGCGGAACTTGGAGAAGCAGGCATCACTGCAGAGCTTGTGTACAACATTCTGGTAATTCACTTCGTGCCTAATCTGGAAGAAAAGCAAGAATATATAGCAAGAACAGAAAGAATATGCATGTTCACCTTTGAGACAGCAAGTTGTCCTGAGCTAAAGGAAATTCAAACAAAAAAGAAGTTTGCAATTACCACTGCATTCTTCTGGCACATGCTGCACTTGGTTGAAATGCTGTTAGTATGAATAGTGACAACAGGTTTCCTTTTCAGCTCATATGTGGAAAGACAAGACTGGCTGCAGAAATCCTTGCTGGAGTTTGTATTGTCAAACTGGGCAGTGATTACATCCTTTGGATTTAGAATATCTCTATGGAAAAAAAGAAAAGAAAAAGAAACAAACAAAGAGATAAAGAATTAATGTTGATTTCATGTCAACTTGCTGTCCTTCCTTTTTTTGCAGACTAAACATTCTCTACAAGAGGGTGGATTTATTTAATTTAAAGCTTTTATTTTTGCTGATCTAAGTACTTGACTTCATTTTTCTTTTCCTATTAGGAAAATAGTTCAGAAGTATAATTCCCAAGTAGATATTTTGTGAACCATATTGTACCTGGACTTCGGAGTGTTCTATAAATACCTCGGGTTGAATCACTAAATCTTTTCAGAAGCAACGGGGTAAAGATAGCTGCTTTGTGCAGTATTTACTAAAAAAAATTAGAAAACAGGATATGTGGAATAATTCCCTTTAACAATGAAAATACCAACCGTAATGGGGGAGGTGGAAAAAAGATGAAAACAAAAGGTCACGATTTCTAATCACTGTCTAGTTTGGTTCAAAATGGTCTGCCTTGTATTGTAACTTTCCATCTCATATCTGCCATCTATAGTTCTGCTTATTTGTCGCCGGATTTAACAAACTGAACTTTGTCCTTATTTTTTTTCTCTTGAAAGTCATTCACAGAAAAGTATCAGCCAAAAAACCAGGAGGAAATATTTCTATGATTTTCTTGGTTGGAAGGACGCCTCCTTCTCGCTTGTCTCGTCAGAAGTAAGCCATTTTTCAACGGAATAAATACAACTTGCAGCCAAGTCTGCTAAACTCTATTACAAGGCCTTTCCACACTGAGACAGCAAGCGAAAAGAATAATTAATTGAAGTCTCAAGTTTAAGTTCGGTTGACCTTGTAAAACTGAAAGTAATAAATTTGTTGCTGAAGAAATAATGAACAAAGCAGCATTCCTTTTGCAAAGTAACTTTCATAACTAAAAGTTATACATGCAAATAATTCTCCTCTATAAACAGACCGTAGCACAATCTGTCTGCACGGTTATTTATTTGCCTCAAGTTAACGGTATAGTAATATGATATCTTAAAGAGCCAGCATAAAGGTCTCCTTTTGCTAATCTGGACATAATAATACAAATGAACACAAAATTTTAATAATTAAATTGTTTTTTAGAGCTGAAGATTCAGGCCTGTGTTTCCAAAAGGACTGTGAAAAATGTAGGTATTTTCTGAAGAATTTTTCCTAAGTATGCTCTCAAAAGCAAACCTCGCCTTTGCACTCCAGGCCCAGGCAGAAAGTAACTCATGTGGGTGCTGAAACCCTAACTACCTGAAAAACTCCCTTCCTAATACACGTAATCTCTCTACATTGTGTGAAAGCAGCAGTAACATATTTGGAAGAGCCAAGACCTACAGAAATCAAAGCTCACAGAATGGAGCCAGACTGGAAAGTCAATTTTTTTTTTCAGAATCTAAGGAAATATCCTGTCTTGAATATATTAATTTACCCATGTTTTATTTCATTTTAGGGATTCAGTAAACCTATTTTCATCTAGAATAAATAATACATAATCTATTTTTTTAAAATATACTCTTGTTAGTGGTTTTGAGAGTGCAATGACAATCTAAAATGGCAGGAAAATGTAGTACTTTTTGAAATACAGTTTGGCTTATTGAAATAAAAAAGACAAGATGCACACTTCACGACAGAAGCTTTTAAATCTCTGCGTATGTAAAATCCAATTAACAAAATGGAATTGATAGCAGACAGACCAATTAACCAGCAACAGTATTGGCCACGATTTTTTGAAGGGAAGCGTAAGAGAAGTTGGCATTACAGAAACGGTGTGTTGCTTAAAAAGATAACTGAAGCCTTTCATTATCCTCTTGAATATCAATTATTACTAGAACAAATCAAAACACTGTCCTACTTTGAGCAGCTTGAGCAGGTTTTCTTGGTCGAAGCTGGTGGGCGAGAAGCGGGCACGGTGTATCCAGTGAGGCACAGTGTGGAGCAGAAGAGCTGGGTAGAGCCTTTCCTCTGGTATGCAGTTTGTCCCTTCTGCAGGATTTTTTTACAGCCAGAACAGGAAACCCGAACAGCTGTGCCTGGAACTGAAGGCAGCATTTTACTCATGCCAGAGGATGCCACAGCAGGCTGGAAACCTGATGACAGCTGTGGAGCTAAACAAGAAAAAAACACAGAGAAAACATAGAGTAACTGTTACATATGGATTACACATAACTCACTCGTGTGCAGGGGGCAAGCACAAAGCTCATGACTTCACTCGGGTTGTCAGGGTCTAAGGGAGATTCAAACGGCAGATGAACTCTCCATAAATACATGCCCTGTGCTGGTTTTCTGCATAGTCTTCAGAGTAGTTGAAACAATCTACTGAGAATGCACTTTTAACACCCCTTTTACATTCAATTTCCTTTTCCCTCAAAAATACAATTACTTTTCAATCTCTGAATTTCATTGTCTCTAAAACAAACCAATTCTTTTTTTCTACTGGGGTCAGACATAGCAAATGAAACACAGAATAACCTGCAAGACTACTTGCAAAGGTGATAACATTTTACAGATATAAAGTTAGTCTTGCCTATTCCTTACCAAGAGGACTGCCACTGACTGAAAATACAGCACTGATTTTCAGCTCCCCTTCCTGAGTTTTTGGCTGTTGGCCGTACTCCTAAAAGAAAGGGAGAGGAAGATGAGAACGAATTCACACACGTAATAACAGTTACATGATTTTCATTCTTTCATAATGTCGTATTGAATCTTTAGGTCCAGGAAGGCAAGAGGGAGACTCCTAAGCCTGCAAGGTTTACAGATGTTTCTGCACAAGCACCACATACAGACCCTGCTCAGAGGTTCACAGCAAACTACAGGCGAAGGTGTCGCGTAGAAACGCGAGAGCATGGACGCCTGGTGCCTCCCCCTTTCCAGCCGTACTCCAAGGCACCCCAGCATTCAGCCAGACAAAGCTAAAGACAAATCTCTGCTTTCCACTCACACAAACTTTCCATCTAGAAGTGCTTTGCGGTCCTTGCTCCCACTCTGTGAAACAAGCTTTATCTTCACATTCATAGATGCTAAACATGAAATAGAGACCGGGACCTAGATGGTGAGCAGCATTCTGTACGTAACCATGAGTTAAGTACCTTGGAGGAGCCTAAGGTGAAGGTTAACAGCAGATTAAGAAATTTTTGACTGGGACAGCCATGGTTTTGCCCAGTCTCCCATCCCGCACCAGGCTGCTGATCGATGGAGCCGAGTCAAAAATTAACTTTTTTTATTGTAGATTTTTTCTTTTTTTGACCAGTTTAGCTCCACGACCCAGCTGTGTGAAGCTGGCACCACTAGTGCCAGACCATCACAGTCCCTGCTCAGATTGGCCTCAGTGAGAGGGGAACAACCTCACACTTTCTACAGGACGAGAAAATCCCTGCAGGCAGTTGCCTGTGGAATAGCTGACGTACTACAAATTACTCGCTTCCTCCACGGCAGCTATTCATACTTTGACACCATGCTTCCTGCCCGTGCTCTCCCTAGAAACCTGAACCGTAAAGCAGCTTGTAACACTCTACATGTAAATCTTAATAGGCTGAAAAGCATAATCTCTTGAAACTACAGAGATGATAAGATTTAACCTACTTACAGTCATTTGAGAGGAGTGAGGGCATGATGGCATGTTAGGACTGAGCTAAATTCACAGTTGCTGTCTGGCTGCAAGGTCAGCCAATTCAACATCACTAAGCAAAATTACACTCTTGCTTCTCAGCGACAGTGAACTGCTCCCCCAGCTTAAGCCATCCCCTAAAATCACACACTAACATCCACATAATATATGCTAAAACATAACACTTCTCTTACTCCTGTGTGAAAAATTACAAGCTTCTATATCAGGACCATCAAAATATTTCTCAACAGGTCTCCCAGGAGAGCAGGCAATGGTATTCGCTCATCACATCAACTATCAGCACGAAACATTCAAATCTCATGTCAGAGAAGCTTTTAAGCTGTGTATGGGCATGCCCTGATCACAGGTTTTATAACACCATTTTTTTAAATATTACCATTTAAAAACTAGTTATTTGCAGAAATACAGTTTTTAAGCATTTTAACTGCTGTCTGATCCCTAGTCAGTACTAGTAAGGGAGATGGAGGCAAATCCTGGTATCAACTGCGCATGATCAAGCATAGTTTCACAGCAGCATAACAGCATGGAAAGCCAAGAACCTGCAGCTCCAACTATCGGTTACAGCCAGAAATGCTCTTATCTTTCAGAATGCACGAAAAAAAACAAAAAACCACATTAATTCTAACCTAAAGTAAAACAAAATGAAGCTCCATCAGTTCTCATACTTTTCCAGTATCACGCGGAATTGATAATTACAGGATTTTACTCCAGGAATTAATACTTTGAACAATAAGATATTTGATATTTAAATTCTTCAAGTATTTGTTTTTGCTTATTAATATGATCTTTGATAACCACAGACATCTTGCACTGCATTCCACACAAATTCATACAGCAGACGCCATCTTGGGAGGACAAAAGAATAGCCAGCTTTAACTAACCTCCACATGGCTTGACATTATACACTCTTCAAGAAAAATAAAACAAACAATCTCAGAAGGGCAGTGAAATCTGAATAGTTTCGAATACTCAGTTTGCTTCTTTATTTTATTAAGCCAAGAGTATCATGGGAAGAGAAGAAAAACCTTTGGGAAGACGGGCCCAGAGAGAAGAGGAGGTACAGCAGAAGTACACAGAATGATGCTAGAAAAACTAATGCCTGAAGAACACCGACACTCCAGTGTCCACGCAAGTGGGGTGAATCACCTTGGGAAGCTCTGCATGCCTTGAACCGCATGTAAAGCTCGGCACGTAACCGAAGCAGTGAGGAGACAGGAACTGCAGCACGGATCACATCCCAGGTGTCCCAGGAAAGAGACAGGTTAGACCCCAGCAATCCCTGCCCCAGGCCCCCTCAATCCATAGGGCAGACCTTCTCCATTTTATAATTATCGAACTTTTACCTGTATTGTCATAAAAAATGTCAGTCTCAAACGAGAAAGTCACTTCAACACATGCTTAAATTGACTTCACTGATGTGTACGTATTCAAATATTTTGCTAAAGTAAGACCTCCACGTGTTAATTCAAAACAAGAACAAACAATGAACCACTGTGTTCGCAGATAACCTTTAAGAGGGAAGTAGCAAGAATAGCACTATTCCAACTACAAATCTCTAACTGTAACTACTCACAACATACTCAGTACAACACGATTTGCATTGTATTTCCTAGTGAGACTGAGTTGAGATAAAGTGTCTATATTGCCACAGATTTAATAATAAAAGTTTTACGGTACTTTGCTTTGTCTCTAACTGAAAAGCACAACATTTTCAGTGACATGGTAACACGACATGAAAAAGTTGGGGGTTTGGGTTTCATGGTAGTATAAGAGGGAAAAATCCTTCTACTAAACTATGTTCTTCAAGTTTAATTTCGGTCAACAAACCAAATAAACTGCTGAATTTACGTCCAGCTTATGCGGTCAGCTGTCAGACCAAAATGAGAAATGCAATGGGAAACTTACCTCAGAATTATCAGGTTCATCTTTAATTTTGTCTAATAGTCCCTGCTGTGGGGCCATAGCTTTATCATATTCGTCATCCAAAGGCTCCTCCTTAATTCTAATATTTGGTGCAAAGGAATTCCCCAGCTCTTGTCCAATAGATTCCTTACTAGAAAATAGGTAGCTAGACTCCTGAAACAATAATATGAAAAAGAATTCACCCTCCTGCATCTGCCATTAGGAGTTGGGCTGCTGCCAAGGGGAGTTTCTGTTGCAGACCAAGAGGAATGGGTCCTGCCACTGGAAGGTGGGAGAAATGCTGGGCAGCAGCTGCTGCCTCTACCTCCCTGCAGCACCCTCTGCCATCCCACCCCCAAGCCTCTTCACTCCTCTCGACAAAGCAGAAGCCACCCGGCTCTCTAAGTTGGTTGTCAGTAGGGGCATTTGGCTCTTTGGGCAGTGTCTCCTGTTGATACAGCTGTTCCCTGTCTCATCTGGAAAAAAGGCAGCAGGTCAGATGGATGCGTCCAGGTCTAGATTCGGCTCACCAGTCAGTCAGACCATGCTGAACATGAAAGTGGCTAACAAAAGAATCCTCAATCCAAAGAGAGGGTCAGCAAAATTTTACACAATTATACGCACTGTTTAAGTAGCAAAGATGTCTAAGAGTCAGAAGATCAGTTCTCTTGATACTCAAATTTACACTCAAACACAAAATACGAATTATTCCAGCATATTGCTGCACTTGCAAAAGTGTTTGAAAGATCTATAGCTTACCCTGAAGTTAGTTTCTGGAGTTTGTGGCGCTAACTGCGTCCGTAATGTTTCTTCTACTTGATTATGAACTGAGGAAAACATATACATTAAATATAAATGAATACAGATTCCACGCATTTCCTTTAAAACTATCTAGAGTCTCATCCTGATCCCCAACCCCACAGTTTGACAGCACCTCAGCAGTGTTAAACTATTCCCTTTCTCCTCCCTGCAAATCAGATGATAATCCTTAAACAGAAATTACTTTTTTTTTAATTATTCTATTGGGTCATTATTTTCCCATTCCAGCAAGAGTTGTAAAATTCTGAGGTGAATTATTCATTCAGAATTTTCTACACCCCAGGGGTTCTGAACTCTCCCGCGTTCCAACATTTAAATCAGAAAATATTTTTCAGAGCAACAACTTTCAACCTGTTCTTTGCTGTTCTGGCCTTTTGCCTTTTCCCCCTTCTCAGGAAGTAGTAGCTTATGCTTCTTTAGCATGTATCTTTTTAAAAATACTGGATTTGTCTGGATACTGCCTATAAGCATTTACTACTGCTGTTTCAATTACCGACTGCTCTACCTGAGGCTGCACAGCTTTCAGCCACAATCTTGTAACTGTATGCATTTAGAATTTTCTGAAATACATCTTTTGCACAGAAATATTCCTCATTTGATTTCTACCTGAAGGTAAAAGTTAAGAGATGTATTTAACTCTTCCTTTTTTAAAAAACATCTGTAATGCTTCTCTATCAGTTGTGCAACCTGGAAGCACTGATTTTAAGACGCTGTTACTAAACATACGAAGTTTAAATATCAGAATTGTAAGCTGTCAATCTGAACAAGAAGCCAGGAGGCTTTCACTGGTTGACCAACCCTCTCTCCATACAGTCTTCTGCATAAAATTAAATCGCGTGTTCCAGCCTGGTTATTCTTAACTCCTTCATTCACCGTTCTATTGTAACTTTCAGAGCGTGGGAAGTCAAAACCAGGAGCGTGGGCAGCAAGACTACTTGTGCCTGTCAGGTTCCCTCAGATGAGAAATGGATTACAGGCATCACTGGTTCTCTCCAGGCTGGCTGGACAAAGTCCAAGACACAAGTACTGGAGGAAGGAGAAGAGCAGTCTCCCAGGAAAAGCAGATCTCAAGTTACTCTCTGGCTTACTTCCTGTAGACCCACTAATACATTCCTAGCAAGCCTTTCCATGATGCTACTATCAAATGCACACTGCTTCAAATACGTATACACTAATGAAGAATTGGTACTTTGCTCAGAAAAAACCACCTTTCTGGGCTACCAACTTAACCTAAACTTCACCATCTTTTCTTTTAAGGAATTTCAATGTCTATAAAATGAGTGAGAAAAAACAAAAGGAAGCTTGATTTGTCACCCAGCTTGGTTCAGTAAACCACCACAACAAAGGATATGCTGAGGCTTTGACACAAGCTTTGAAGGTTGAGACCCCCCTAATGCTGCCAGACCCTTTTGCAAATCCTAGTCCTAATACAGAGTTCACTGTATTTCAGGGTTCTTTATCAAACGGTTCCCTACATACAACCATGCATATTCTCCTCAACAAGATGATGTTTTTAATAACTAGCCCTATTGCTCATCTCTCTCTAGTTCTTTCTTCCTCTTTGCTGGGTAGCCAGGTCTACGATGTCAACAGTTACCTGCTTTGTCAAGAAAACTGCTTTTCAATCTAGAATCCATATCTTTAGGGACTTTTTCCAACCGTTTTTCACGTTCTTGAAAATGTCCTTCTCTATTCTTGTCCTTTGCTGAAAAAATCTCTTTGCCATTATCTCTTGTTATGCTAAAATCTTTTCTAATTGATTTAAATACAGGGCCCTGCTCAAACGGTGAATTGAGATCCTTTTGGATTGCGTTCTGAATCTGAATTTCTTTTTCACTGTCCAGTTCATGTTCTGTAACTCTCTTGCCCTCTTCTAGATGGTCTTCATCATGAATTGCTGAAGAAAGAGTGTCTTTTGGAGTGAAATTTTGATCATCTTCGTTGTCACTCCCAACAACAGGTATGCCTGCAAGATCCCCAGAGTTCAGAAAATAATCATCATCATCCAGCAGTGAGTTTTCAGATCCTGTTCGATTCTGTATTCCATAAGATATGCTGTCGAGGGCAGGTGTTAAGTTGTGGTCAGTGTCCTCAGACATTTCTGCATCCAGAATTTCACCACCTAGGGAGAAAAAAACCCATAAACAGTCAGAAAATTCACCAACTTTATGTGTTACAAAGGATGAGTGTAAGTGTCTTTTGCTAATCTGTCTGGTGCTGCAATTCCTTGAATATTTTAAGCCTTCCTGGGCCAACATTACTGATAAAACACTGCTGACATAAGAAGCAGTTCTGTCCCACTCACCACACTGTAAAGCAGAAGCTGAACTGAGTAAAACTAACCAAAGAAAGAAAAAATATTAACTTCAATTCACATCATTTGTAACACTTGTGGAGAAGGCAATGCAGCGAGGGAATGAGCAGCAAGGGCTAGGAGAAGGGCAAGACAGTCTTTTTCAGCAGCAATGATACTTCTAAGAAATGTTTTGTGAAACTATGGCCTTATATAAATAAATAAAAATACTTACATTTTTCTGTAATATCAAATACTGCATCAGATTTATCTTCAAACTGTAAAAAGGAAAGCACTATATCATTATCTCGGTCAGCTGCCATGTACTTTGCTAAAAAGTATCCGACCAAAAACAAAACCAACAGGAAGGATCACAATTCCTCCTCCTTCCTTTCTTGCCTCAAGCAAAGCTCTGCGAATTAAGACTGTTACATTACTGAGAAGTCACATTCATCCTAACAAGTTCAGAAGCACACAGAGATAGCACACAATGAAAAATCAGAATTGGCGTTGCTTCCCAGAGAAGGTGGAGGGGAGACAGGAGGGAAGGGAATGTCAGAATTTTCTCTTCTACGTGAGATACTTGTACCAGGTCAAGATCACAGATTCTGCCCTCTTTGACGCCCTACGAGCCTTCATTTCCTCTCAACATTATAAGTGGAAAAACAGCAGCATACACAGCTTCCACTGACGCGGGCTGCACAGGTTTTATCTCTCTAACAGGGAACGTCCCCCTTCCAGGAACAGAGAACTGTGTGTGCCTAACTTCCGACCAGTAACGAGACAATCAGTGCCAGTATGAGCGTAACGAAAGAAGAACCAGCTGCTGACTCTGAGCGCTGTACAAAACATCCATTTACATTAAACATTCTCTGACAGACATTAAAGTTGATGGCATGCTTGAATGCTGTCTGAAGAAGTATGCGCACTCAGCATAATAAAAGTTTCCTTCAGAATGTCCAACTCCTTAGCATCCTTCCTTTCTGCCTAACAGATAACAGCGATTCATTCAAGTCCACCTCTCCTTTCTCTACATCTCCAGCTCTGTGCTTTCTTTTCTGGTAGATCCTGCTCACACTTCAATTCTTAAGCCATCTTAAGGAAAGTAATGGGATTTGATAGCAAAGGGATGATCTCTAATTTCATTTAACTCAAGTCATTCACTTGATAAATCAGATATTCCACAGGACTGTGATGGGGAACTATCAGTTCGGTAGCAGCCAGCTCTGGGAAAGGATGACAACATTATTGTCACAGGATTCATCTGACGGCAAAGAGTCCACCAGCCTCTTTCCAGTATCATTTGCAGGTCTACAAAGACAAGCTAGCTCCTTCAGCTTCATGTGACACACATGGAGTACCGAGGACCTGTCAAGCGCTGTGAATATCGAGACAATTTGATACTGCACCAAAACTTTTCAGCTTCTCTGAGCAGAGAGTTCAGGGTGGAAACGTGAAATACAGAAGCAAATGGAGAAAAAAAAAAGTTACACTCTTCCATGCAGCTGATGCAAGTCTATTCACTGTAACTTTCTAGAGGAAAAAACAGTAAGGAAACACCTTCCAGAAAGGCTTGCAAGGCCTGAGTTCTGTTACTGCTATAGCGGTCCTAGGAGCGTCTCCAAAGACGCAAGTTGAACGTTGATGTAGAAGTCCACTCACAGCTAAGTTTACACCAGTGTAAAATTAATCCCCACAAATACTGGATATACTTGGTGTTAATACCAGACGCTGAGCACAAGGACAGTGGTGGTATTCTGTTTTTATAGAAGAAAAGTAAAATGAATTTGTTGCCACTTGATAATAATATCAGAGTATGAAGCCTCGGGAGGCAAAACCAACAGCCTAGGTCCTTGTCTCTATGCTGAACGTCCTTGACCCTGTTCTTGCTTCCTGTCAGTAATGCTGATTTTTCTCCAAAAAATTCTCAGACAATTTGCTGGTAGGGAAAGAGAAGTTGTCAGCAGAGATGAATCATTAGATCATCCTTTTCTCAAAGCAGGTTTATGTCAAAGTAGTTATTTGACTCTTTTGAGACCCAGAGTAGCTGTGGGAAAGTATCTGAGGTTCTACCACAGTACTCGTTACCTTACACATTCAAACTCTAGGTACTCCTCCTCCTCTGGTGACAACAAATCTTGTATAATAGGTGACAAAACCAGAAATGCTGTTATTAGGAAAAGATGACATTTTGCAGTCTGGACCTCTCTGTTTCATTTGAAGAAACGACAACATGTAAGTCAGCACAAGGGGCCACCTGCAAGAGCGCATTAGGGACTCCCATAAATATTTTGACCAAGTTGGAAAACAGTTACAATCTACCTGGAAGGAATCCAAGACACTTCCCAACCACAAGGTCATCTTAGGAAAAAAACAAACAAAACTGTTTTGATTCTTTTCTCTTTCTTTTTTGAGGCTACAAAAATAAAGAGATCGTCTTGAATATTTTCTTCCTTTAAAAGGTTTTAGGATACAGAGGAAAATCTGTGTCTGTGGTCAAAAGCTTCCACTGGAAATATTTATAAAACAGGAACTTCAGCATCTGATAATTCTAGCAGTCTTATCTAAGCCACCGTCTAGTTTCTGATGGTGAACAGCTACAGAACTCCCACACCACGTAAATCCGAAGGGAGGAAATCAGCAGAAGCATTTGCTTGTATGTGGATACATATGTATCTACATTCACATAAATATATATATATATCTCCCCAATAAAGTACTCATTCCATAACAGTCTATAACTGGACTATGCCCTGAAATGAGGGCTGATACACTTTTTCTGAGTTAGTGTGGGGCATTCTCTCAATTATATACACTTCTATTCCCTTTCTGCATCCTATTAGAAACTTGTTTAATGCCATCTCAGGCAGAAATTTGGTGTATCAATAGTTACATAAAAAATATATCCACCTTAATCAGTCATATAAGTTGGCTTTCACTGGATTATGATCCTGTATTACACAGAAATGTAAGTAATAATGCCCAACCTTCTATATTATTCTATTACATTTCTGGAAACCAATTCCGTCTCTCACCAGTCCTCATACTTCCTCCTTTGATTAGTCATCATCACTCTTAATTCCCTTTATTTCCTCTGCTCAGATTTTTTAAGATTTGGTGATTAAAATGGAACAAAAGTACTCTCGAGGCAAACATGGACGTGCCTCATCGGGTGGCATATCCTACGGGTCATTTTCGACAGACCTAAGAGGTACCTCAATATCCCAGATAAAGCCCTGGATAACTACAGAACAGGAAGTATCAGGAACAGAAAGTTTTCTATTAAAAAACTCCAGCCTTCAACAGTCCTCAAGGAAATCTGAGGAACAGAAGGAACTGAAAGTTTTCTGTTAAAATACTCTAGACTTCATAGTCCTCTAAACACACTTGCAACTGTAAAACAAAACTCAAGAATATCAACACCTCTACTCAATCACTTTGGCTAATATTTTGCCAGAGAATAACTTCGTGCTACTTAGTGCTTTTAAGTAGTGAGTGATTAAGAGTTTCAGACAGAACAGTTTAAGTGTGATACTAGTAAAATTAAATGTTTCAGGATGTATCTTTCTCAGTGCTTCTGCCTCATTAACCAGCACTGTACACAAAGCAACGCTTTGCCTGCTCAGGTTGCAATAAATAAATAAATGCAACCAGAATGTAGAAATGGTAACAAACCAATTATGTCTTCCTGGAAGCAATGTGTTTTGCTTTAAAGTAACTACTCTTTACATAAAGACAGTACTGCTTCTATAAAAAAAAATATTCCACTAGGTATGTTGCTATTTTCTTTATAATTGTACATTCGACTCCAGGGGAACAGCGTTACATCCTCAGCATTAACCTGTCTCTGCTTGGGGCGGGTGACAGAAGGACACTGTTTACACTTCAATACCATGTGCTAATTTGAAATAACTAAAAACCAGTTCAATACTTTCACGGCTTTCAAAGTTGCCATAACATTCATAAATCAAACAATTAATAGATTATTTTTATGCAACAGGAAGAGAGAAGCTGCCTATGGCTACAACCTTGATTAGTATGCAAAATGGAGAATTTCTTTAAAAAAAATAAACAAAACAATGCATAAACTTTACATGCACAGGCACATTATCTTTCTCGCAAGCCTTCTGAAGTTTGATCCTAGGTTTTACTGCATCCATAAGCAAACTGTGGAAAGGAAGCAGATGTTAAGAAAACTGCAATTAAAAATAGTCAGAGATGATTCCCAATGCGTTGTCTGAACAATCTCCTTTTCCCTACACACCCAGCATAACCCCCCGCTTCAGAATTCATTAAACTGGCAAGGAAGACACCATTTAAAAAAAAAAAAAAAACCAAAAACCCACCAAGTAATTTAAATTGTAATCGCTATTCTTGAACCCGGTGCGGTGAGCTGAGGAAGCATCCCCTGACCTTTTACACACGACATCCCCGGCAGGGATGCCGGGCGGGCAGCCAGCCGCGCTGCGACCCCGCCACGGGAAAACTCCGCCGCGCGAGCAGGGTGAAGCGGGGGGGGTCTCTGCCGGAGACCGCAGCACGGACCGACCTACCGCCTCGTCCCTTCGGAGCCGCGCGGGAGGCACAGCAGGGGCTAACAAAGGGCCGGCCGCCGCAGATACCTGCTACAGGAAAAGACCGGCTGCGGCAGGAAGAGAACCCGGCGGGGTCAGGCG
>Ga0065711_1030797_pt1 | contig 31405 bp, 14 predicted proteins | sample Hoacrofraction12_FD_59098 | JGI IMG/M metagenome (GOLD analysis project Ga0065711, IMG submission 59098) | Hoatzin crop microbial communities from Cojedes, Venezuela - Epithelial fraction 12 v2 (version 2) | ecosystem: Host-associated > Birds > Digestive system > Esophagus > Crop | place... | reverse complement strand
CCTGTTCCAGTGCTCCGTCACCCTCAGAGGGAAGAAGTTCTTCCTCATGTTCAGACGGAACTTCCTCTGCTTCAGTTTGTGCCCATTGCCCCTTGTCCTGTCGCTGGGCACCACTGAAAAGAGTCTGGCCTCATCCTCCTGACACCCACCCTTCAGATATTTATAAGCATTTATTAGGTCCCCTCGCAGCCTTCTCTTCTTCAGGCTGAACAAGCCCAGCTCCCTCAGCCTCTCCCCGTAGTAGAGATGCTCCAGTCCCCTCATCATCCTCGTAGCCCTCCGCTGGACTCTCCAGTAGCTCCAGCTCCTACATGCTGTGCCTTACTGAGAAGGTGACTTGATGTATTAATCCAGTCGGTCTTTTTTCTGTCGGTAATATAATATTCCTGTGTAGAAGGGGATTCATTTTGTCCGCTCGTTTTTGATCTCGCCGTGACGCCCTGTTCGCCCTGCGAGCTCGGCGCTGCCCGCACCGGCCCTGCGCCTCCCCGGGGGAGCGGGGCCCGCGCTCTGCTGCCCTCTGCTGGGAGCCGCCGGCACGGCGCGGCTTGGCGGGAACCCTGGCTGCGCCGGGCCCGCGGGGGGAGGGCGAGTGGCGACGTGTGCCGTGTGCAACAGGCTGCTTCCAGCCCGGCCCGGTCTCCAGCCGTCCGGTGACTCTGGCTGTAGCGTAAGGTTTAGTTGTGTGCGACACGGCAGGTCCCGTCTCATTCATTGGGTGGTACGGAAGCGTCTTTCAGAAACGCTTTACACTTGAATGCTTTAAAGGATTCTTAAGGCTGTGTGCATGTCATTTTAATTAGCATAGCCAGGAGTTCTGCAGTCACAAATAGTGCGTCCTCGTACTGTCAAAGTGTGAGGCTTTATAAATGATCAGAAGATCTTGCGGTCACTGCAGAATTCTGAAGTATGGCAGATGTAATAATTCTTACCATTAGAGTCAGTGATTTGCACAAGTATTTGGCCTGGGCTTTGTGGTCTGGTTATTTGTGTATGTGAAAAAGGAAACTGATAACAAAAGCTGTGTGGAAAGACCTATGCTCTTAAATCAACAGATAGGCTTTAGTTAGCACAGTGTGTATTGAAGTCCTTATTTCTGGCTTCAATTTTTAGAACAATGCTAAAAATATCACACTGAGAACAGTCTGTTTTATTTCCTTACAGTGCCTCTGAAGAGCTTGCAGAATTTTCCTATCTCGTGCATAGTGGATACTGGTTTTGCACAGGGCTTTGCATTCCTAGTGCCAGCCTCGTTAAAAGCCAGGTTAAAAGCAAGATTCGGTTTTACTATTAGAAACATGCTTAGGAAAGTGGTCACACTGAAAATCAGAAACATTATGGAAGAAAACCACCAATCATGCAACTTAGTATTTCTAAAATATTTTTATACCACATTTTCCATTTGTAGGCACCATTACCAGAACAAGAAGGACCATCTGCTGGTACAGTGGGAACGTTTGAACTGATGAGCTCTAAAGACTTAGCACACCAGATGACAGTTTATGACTGGGAGCTCTTCAACTGTGTGCATGAGGTATGAGGATCTATCTATTCAGCCAATTAGAATCTGTTAGAAAATGCTGTTAGAAAATGCTTAGTTGTACATTGCAGGCTTGCGCATTATTTGCAAAACTTTCTCTAAGCTTGATTTTCAAAAATACTACAATAAAGGCACCTACAAGTTTTGAAAGTATAAGGCATTCTTAATTTTGTAGGCAAAATGCAAAAATGAAGTTGAACTTCTCCTGAACATGTCTGCTTATTGAATTACTTTTTGTATGTTTTAAGGTATTAACCTATTTATACATAGTCTGTAGTTATGGTTTTAGTATGCCTCAGCTATTGTCTACTGGATTTGCAGCCTGAATCCTTCTCATCTGCACAGCAATAAAGGTAAACTGCAGAGCAAGTTTCAGGCTACATACTGACCTGCTCATTCTTAGCCTCTTTCCTCTGTCCAAAAGATGAGAGTTCTAAAAAAATAATCCCAAACTGTTTTCTTTTTCCTAGCTGGAATTAATCTATCACACTTTTGGAAGGCACAATTTTAAAAAGACCACAGCAAATCTGGACTTGTTTTTAAGAAGATTTAATGAAATTCAGTTCTGGGTCGCAACTGAGATTTGTCTTTGCTCTCAACTCAGCAAGCGTGTTCAGCTGTTAAAGAAGTATATTAAGATAGCAGCCCAGTAAGTATACAGTCATCTGTGAGCTGGCAATGGGGTTGAACGTAGTCAATTTGTTGTTAATTTGCTTTTTTATTTTCATACAGCCACACACAGTAGAGGTTAAAATGTTCTGTATTTGGTAATTCTGTGCATTTCCTTATAGGGCGGTATAGAACCTTGTTAATATATATTCTTCTTTCCTGTCCTACTCTCCATTGCTCCTTGATCCGTGATCTCTTAGGGCCATGTTTTCACATAAAATTTGTGAGTAAATATATTTCAGTTCATTAGGAGGATCCTTCCTTTACCCTTTCATGTATTAGCAAATATTAATATGCAAATTAGTAAATACTAACAAAACAGCCTTAATTTTGCTGAGAACAGTATTTCTAATGCTGTTCAGGAAAACTGTTCTCAGAATTGCTCTGAGTGGGAAAACCGAGAGAGGAGAGCAAAGAGATGTAGGACGGAGATGACAAGGCTCCTGTTACCTTCAGTCTGCTTGGTACATTTTTCTAATACTTCTGTTTGAAAACACAACAATATGATTCTCCTTTTTTGTCACCAGCTGCTGGGTCTGAGGGTGCATAGTAGGCAGTTCTTGCTGTCTTCTATTCTTTTATTCATATTAAAACTTAAATTCTTCGGAGCCTTCATGTCAAAGATGTTGGCCTTGACTCCTTATAGCTGGAGTCAAGGGCAGGGGTGTGACTGACTTCAGAGGGAGCAGGGGCATGCCCCTGCCCTGCGTAGCTACGGGTTTTTATCGCTGTTGCCCTCTTCCTTCCTTCCTTCCTTCCTTCCCAGTTCGTGGTGTATTTATTACGCTCACCACCGTCTGAACAAACAGTTTGCTGAGGTGTGCAGTGGGGAGCTGCCTGTCGCTGTGTTTGTCTGTGCCTCTGGGCATTGTGGCTGGAGGCCTGCAGGCAGTCTTACCGAACAAAAGAGTTATTACTTGCGGTTAAACCATGGGGTTTAACTTTTTTGCATCGCTAAATGTAGTAGTGTGAAGGAAGATATTGCTATTACAGCTGTGGTGCCCCTCTCCTCCCAGTTAATAATTCCACATAGCTGAAATCGGTGTTCACATCGGAACGCTGCATCAGCGTGCCTCCCTCCTCCGGGAACCGCCGTGCTCCGCCACGACCGGCTTCCTTCTGGGAACGGCTCCGGGCCCTCCGCTCCAACCGGATTGCGGCTGCTCGCAGGATCAGGTTTCTATTCAGAACGGAGGACACAATTTACCTCTTTAGTTTCTAAAAATACATGCAGCGGCTGTTGCACCATGGCAGTCAGCAGAACGAAGCTGGGAAGCTGTGTCCAGGAGAGGGCAGTGGCACCCGCGCCCGACCGCCTCGCCGGATTCCAAACTCGGGGGCATGAAACGGGAAAATGCTGAAATTAAACATGGTAAATTAAGATACGAGAGTCATTTTCATTAACGCTTGAAATCAGGTATCCCAAAAATTACAGTTAAATGTCTCCTTAATAAACTGCCCCGGCCCATGGGTTCCTCAGTGTCATGGGTTTAATCCTATGCTATTTACAACAGCTTGACAACCTCCTGTTTACTTCCATGTTTCTGGCATCACTACAATGCTAAAAATAAATAGCTAGAAGCGGTCTGCTCTGCTGAGTCCTCTTTGTCTCCTGAAAGCAGAGAAATCTGAAGCACAAGATTTTCCTCCGTACAAACAGAGTGGGCAGGTTTAATTGCAGCCGCTGGAAAGACGCTGGGAAGTTTTGCCAGGCTGCTGCCCTCTGTGCAGTGCTGCCATGGTAACAGGTGCTACAGCGTGCGGTAAAACAAACACAGAGTGCACCGAAGTTAGAGGGGAGAAAAAGCCAAGGAATTGGATCAAAAGATGTGGGCCCAGGCCTTGAAGCAGTATCTCTGAGGAAGTTTTGCTTGTGAAGATCCTTGAGACCTAATGAGAACTTTACCCTACCTACAAGTACTAGACTCATTAGAAATGTGTTCAGGGAGAACAGCTCAGTGCTGCACTATTAATCTTAGCCATGACTGGTGGTAACGAGATGCCTTGCACATACCGATTTTCAAAGATTACTGTTACTGAGAACCCTATTTCCATTCTGTGGCCGGGGGCTCAGACACCGTCGCTGAAGGTGCCCCGTTCTGCACCTGCAACCCCACGCACCCGGCAATGTGCGCTGCCTGTTGGTGCGGGCAAGCGCAAGGCCACGTGCTGGCTCCAAGGGCTGTGCACATGTGCTTTCAGTTCCAGGAGCTGCTGTTGCCTTTGCATCTGCTGGGAAAGGACGTAGAGGTATACCAGGTTCATATCTTTTCTCCAGCCACTGTAGGATTAAACTTCTAAACAAAAGGGAGAAGTGAACTATATTTCCTACAGTGAGTTCTTCCCATGTTAATTGTATTAGAAAGTACTTGCACGTACTCTTATGGGTATCCACACACCCAGTTTGTATGCATTACCTCTTTGCAAGTATAACCACAGGCTATATAGAAGCCTTCTTGTGTATCACTATACTCAGACACTTTCATTCAGTTTTTGAAAATCATTCTTTCCATGCACACACGTATGTTATAAGTCCAAGGAGCCTGTAAGAGATTTTTGAAGGGTGTGTATTTACAGGGAAAATGCCAAGGTGAATATGCTCGTGTAAGTACCGAGAGATTTTAACCACATGTGTGTTTGTGTTGGAAACAAGAATGTGTGCATATGTGTGTGTTCACAATTCATACTAACAGGAAGATTTTTTCAGTACAGTCTGTTCTGGGAGGCAGAGGGACCTCTGCTCTGAGCACACTGTGGCGCTTTGGAGGATCCACTTTCTGAGATTTTTCAGGCAGCATATGTGCAGTGGAGCCATGGAGCACTGTTTCTCCTTCCTTACAATGGTCCTCTATCTGGAACTGAACTGTATAGTGTAGAGCCTGTAGAATTTATAGAATATTTTTTGTAGGATGTCATACATCTAGATGGATTTTAACAGGGACTTTGTCAAATTACATTACTTAACAGGGTATTTGGCAAAACTTTTCCTTTTTAAAATGAAAGGTAGATTCAAGTTACATATTGCAGATACATTTGCAGCTGCCTACTATGTTTGAACACTACTGCTGTGTGGTACTAATTATTTTTACCGTGCCACAGGCTGTGGCCAGATACCCATTTCTGGATTTAGTTGTGCCTGGGGAAGAGGTTATCACTGACAGCCTATCCTGACTGCTTTTCCTCCTTATCTCCCCTCAGATCCACTAACGAGGTACTCCCTGATCTGCTCTAGTTGGAATAAGTTGGGGTAGCTTTAGCATTTCAGTTTATCTTTGCTAACCTTGCTCACTGTCCCTAATCTGATGTGGGAGAACTTGTATGAGCAGCTCTGCCAGAAGATCTGAGGGGGCAGCAGTTTCCAACAGACAGACCAGCAGATGGGACAGATTGTTTTTCACGCCCTCAGTGTTCACACAGTGCAGGCACAAGTGAGGCCCAGATCTAAAGGACTCTCCCACTCAATACATCGAGGCTGGTGAAATGAAGGGACAGAAAGAACAGAATAACAATAGGGTACTGTGGCAATTATGGAGTCAGACAGTAGGATGTGATGATTGTACTAATTTTGTCTGGAGCTGAGGGTATCTCAAAGGAGCTAAGAGCTTCAGCAGTGAATTAAAAAAGCTATCTGAGAATCATAGCTTGAATCTTGCAAAAATTTTCTTGGTAAACAGCAAAAGAAGCAGAGACTGAGGTGCTGAAATCAGGTGTTGGCTAATCAGTTGTGCAAAATAGCAAATTATTTGCAGGAACCTAGTGAGACACAGACTGATGAGATATAAGCTTTGTTCTCTCTCTTCCCTTCCCATCGAGTCAATGAGCCACCTGATGCAGTCCCAGCTGAGCAGCAGTGGGCTGTTCCTGTCAGATTGTGTCTACTCCTGCATATGGTGTATTATGGATCTTCCATAATACTCAGTTACATGTCCCAGTTTTTCCTGATTGATAACAGAAGTTCTCCTTTGCATTAGGGATGAAGCGTGACCTAGAGCTCCTAGTGCCCAGGACCTCTTTAATGATACTGGTAACAAATGGCAGTTCTTTGCCTGAAACATCCTAATGAGTTCCAGAATCTACAAGTACTGGTTAGAGATCATATACAGCGACAGAGGTCACTGGCACACAGGGATCTCTAGACAGCTGGTCTTCTCCCTTTAAAAAGACTCAGTGCTCCTGTAAACTGTCACGAAGATCGTCTGGGGACAGCTCCCAGCATTCAGTAGCTGTTCAGAAGCTGTCAGCAAGTTCTGCAGCAAATGAGGTTGTAAACCAGTTGCTTCCACTGTTTCTGGTGTTCCCTGGGACTGAGTTGAGCCCAGTTTCAGGACTGTGTTTCTGAGTGGGGAGGAGCTTCAAAAACTCCTTTAATGTCCTTGCAGAAGTTGGCACCCAGAGAAGTGGAAGCAGGAGGTCACTTTAGGAGAGAGGGGGAAGGAGCCTCCAGAGTGCGGTGGTGTGCCACAGGCGTGCTGGCCAGGGCTGCCCACGTTCAGTCACAGCTATGCTAGATGCCAGGGTTCATCTCTGTGAAGGTTGTCACGTGTACTTGTGACCTGACTGATACATACAACTGAAAACCTGGCCCTTTGTGTTTCAGCTGTAAAGAATACAAAAATCTGAATTCCTTTTTCGCTATTATTATGGGACTGAGTAGTGTTGCTGTGAGCCGTCTCTCGTTAACATGGGAGGTAAGTCTTAGCTAAAATCCAATTCTGAGAAGTTTAACTGAGATTTGTGCTTTTAGTTAGCAAAAACATGGCTTGGGCATTTATTATTGATAAAATTAGATCTACTAATTCAGCTCCCGAGCGTAAGCCTTTAGCTAGGGCTGACAATTTTTTTTTGGTAGGGCAGTATACCCATATTTGTGCTGAATACTCACAAGCAGTTAACAAGAGTGACAACAGCAGCTTCTATTGATGAGCTAAACTGCACAAAAGGATGAGCGAGTTAGCCAGTTAACCTCCTACATCAGCCCATCCTCTGCTTGACTTTACTGATCATTTAGTGAGATCACTCCAAAGATACTTCTCTAAAATCCATCTTCTGTTTATACATATTATTTTCTGATCTCATATGGACTCTGTTGCCCTATGAAAATGTGGGTTTGTCCTAACCAGTTCTGGTTTTCTCTCTAGCATGCATTCCCCTGCTTACTAGCAGTTTGGTCTTCGTTCCCAGAGCTTCCACCTTTTTCTGTGGCTTTGCCATTTTGTATGGAGCATATAAAAAGGGTGCAACGTCCAGCAGGGTGAGGTGGTAAACATATGTAACCACAAAAACACACTGGCTGTCAAAAGCAGTGCAGATTTGAATGTGCATGTATTTTGTTCATTAGAAATTCAAAATAGTTGGCATGACTGAGGTCACTGGTGCAACTGAGACCAACATTTGCACACCTTTAAAAAAGTGCTCTGAAACAGGAGATCAGACTAACATATCTGAGGAGACACCAGCCCAGTTTTCAAAAGTACATGTTGCAAGTGGCATAAACAATCATTGCTAAAGGCAAAGATTTGCAGATCAGTTTCTCAGAATAATGATCCTTCATTTGTGGCTACTGAGAGGAACAGTTGGGAGAGCTGAGACACTACGAGAGGAGTATGAAGAGAGAAGAGAGAGCTGAATGTCTATACTACATACAGCAATCTGAAATGGGCACAGATCGTTTGTAGGTGTGGGATATAAACCTGAGTTCAAGGAAATGTTGTCATACTCTGGTTCTGTAGGGCAATCAGTTTATCAAGAGAATTTCTGCAGCTTGATTTTTATCCAGATATATGTGCAGAATATACTTAAAAACAAACATATCAATACCTGATTTTTGCTATATTATCATGCATTTACATTAGTTGCATGCACAAATTAGATATTTGCAGGTGCAAATGTCCAATTATACCGCTTACATCACAAATACCTAATCTGCATGCATATGCAAACTAGGCACACAGTTGTTGACACACATCATTAAAAATTAGGCCCTTGCTGTGGCACAGTGTAAATATCTTGCTAGGGTACACACTCCAAATGTAGAAAGTATTGCAAAAAATAATTTCTGCACTGTAAAATCTCTATTAATTTTTAATGTTACCCGCTGCCAGTAGTAGTCTGATTAAATCAGCAAATACAGAGAAATTTCTTATTAAAACTAGAAACTTGACATATTCTGAGTGTGCATAAAGCATTACTGTGATCTCTGAAATTCATAACATATCTTACAGTCTTTATAGTAAAATTATTTAAGATGTATAATGTAACATGAGGGGGAAAAAATATTTAGTAAAGCCCATCTCATCCCAATCACTGCATAATCAACTGACCATGATTTATTTGTGTAGGTATTGCAGACTGAAAAGAAGCTATTCATTAATTTATACCCCAGAAATTGGTAGAGGCCCTTGGCTGCTGGGCATGTCAAGAATTTGAGCAATAGTTTGTGATACATCAGCATGAACAAAAAAACTTCCTGGAAATGCCCAGGCATAGATTTGAATGTTGCAAGGGCTGTTCATCATAGGTGTGAATAATTAAGCTGAGCGACCCCTATGCAAGCTGTGTGTAAATTGTATTTTCAGATAGGCTACAATCAGGAATGTCCTGAAACCATTGACTTCAGCTTTCACTTACATTCTGAATTCAGTGGTTGCAATGTGAGCCAAACAAAAATCTGAATCTAAACATCCCAAAGGAGTAAATTCAAGTTCGGGTTTAAATCAGGATCCAGGTTGCATGGCTGGTCCCGTCTCTATTTATAATCTGGTTGCTAGGAAACATGTTGTATTTTAGATTAGCACATTGTTAGAAATATCTGGCAAAAAGAGCACTTCCCTGACTTAGGGCGTTGTAGAAGGAACTAGCATTTACAGTAAAATTACCACACAAATTGGATTTAATTAAGGTTTTCTATTTTTGTTTTTATTAACAGAAACTTCCAAGCAAGTTCAAGAAGATCTATGCAGAGTTTGAAAGCTCAATGGTGAATAGCAATAGATCCCTTATTCTATGCACAATCTGAGCTAATTCAGTTTCCGAATAACTGATTTGAATTCCTTGATTCAGAACGTTTTATATGTCCTTGTTTGACTTTAAGAAGTTTATGATCCCATTTTAGAGCTGCTAAAACAAGTATGTATGACTAATAAATTATACTCTTAGGAACCTACTCTGAGAGAACTTATGTACCACTCAAAGTTAATCTGGGAACTCAGAAACGCTTTATCACAAGTTTTCCGATTGTACATATGGGAAATTATATTTTCCAACCTGGATTTCTCCAGGCAATACGTTTTAGTGTTACAGCATATGCAAAACTGGATCTGCAGCTGCAAGGAGGGAGGAAAAATGTGCAGTTCCTTTAATGAACAGTTTTTTGTAATTGTATCTTACCTTGCTATTTGGCATGAAAAATGTTTGTGTTTAACGGCTGCATTCTCATCATGTAAACTGTATGGGAGAATGATAAAAGGCTTTTAAAGCCACAGGAAAAAATAATTATTTTAATAAATGCCATGACATCTAAATGAATGCATACAGTGTCTCAATACTTATAATAATACATATTAGTAATTATTTGATATCTCGTTTTTTCTTAAGGATCCATCAAGAAACCATAGGGCCTACAGACTAACTGTAGCTAAATTGGACCCTCCGATAATTCCTTTCATGCCACTACTTATAAAAGGTAAGCTTGGATGTTACCAGAATTATTAACTTGAAAGCTATTTGTCAAATATTTGAAGAATAAGAGTAGCAGCAAGAAAAAGCAAAAATCAATCTCAGTGTGAGGTATGATCTTTCTCCTTTATAAAAAGCATGACACAGAGACAAGAAAAACTGCTTTAGTACCTCTGAATATCATACCTCAATTTTACTAGTCTCAGAAATGCTGCAAACTAAAGACTATATGTTTTACAGCTGCTTTGATTTTTGTAAGGCATAGGTAAATTTTTCTGCTGTTTTGTATAGCCATGATTCAGTAATGTGCTTTTATGTGGCTTTTATTTCTATACAGACATGACGTTTACTCATGAGGGAAACAAGACATTCACTGACAATCTAGTAAACTTCGAAAAAATGGTATGTATGACATGTTTGAAACGAAATTTAATGAGACTTCCCTATTCATGTCTTCAGGAGGGAACTTCTCAACAATAACTTCCAGGGCCAAAGTGTAGGCAGAACCACGAGCTGGCAAAAATAGTCTGCGGTGTGCACAGCACCTGGGACCTCTGGGTTTCTGGAAAACCTCACAGAGGTGGAGAAGAAACTGCCCGCTGAGCCATGCACAGCCAAAATGTTTCCTAGGAGAGGCGGCAGCAGTGACAGGAAGCAGAGCTGTTAGAGACAAGTTTTAACAGCCAGTGTGGGACCAAGCTGTGATTTGAACTGCTATTCCTTCAAACAGGACTGAACTGCCTCAGGCTGGGATAGTTCTGCATTGCTCCTCCGAGAACGAAAGGAGCTTTCATATAGAACATGCACAACATATTATTTTCTTCTTTCCTTTAGCAAGTGAAAGGAGACTTCTGTTACTTGATTACTTTCATATTGGAAAGGGGGATCAATGATAGGAGGCTAAATTATGCTCAAATTTTATTAAATCCTGCACCTAAGCTCTCATAATTTCAAAAACTGCAGGCAGGCAACTTCTCATGGCAGAAATATCAACTGAAACTCACGTTTTGCAGCAGTGAGAAGCCATTTTCTTGGCTGCAGAGGCGAATTAATGTGGCTAATGACACCTGCATCTGAGAACCAGGGTTAGCCAAGCCCAGCTACAAGGAGCTGCACTGCAAAACCAAACCTGACTTGCTGTTCTGGCAGTACAGCTGCATACAGCAGTCATGCTAGAGCATACCTACTCTGTCACCTATATCCTCTTGTTCTCAGTACTACAGTAAACAGGACCACTCTGTGGTTATTTCCAGTGCACGATGGAGGAGCTTCTCTTACCTTTTGAGCACTGATACTGCGGAGGGGAAAAAGGGCAACTTTCAGCTCTTTAGAAAACTTTGCAGAAAAGGGATCATCTTTCTGAATGATTTTTTCTCTTAGATTTTAGTCTGTAGCTCCAGGACAGTCTCTGTCCTAGGGTGAAAATACCTCTTTACTAAGCTGAGATTTTTTTGTGGGTAAATGGTAGTGCTAATGCCTGAGTCAGGGCCTGACCTCACTTTGCAATAATGACATTCTGCAATTGCATACACAGACTGTGTTGCCATCTCCTTCCAAAGGCCTTGAACCTTCTACCTGCAGAGAAGGACATTTTCCTGGGCCGCTTGTTCTAATTAGATAGATAAATATCTATATTTTAGGACAGATAGTAAATATTTGGTGGAACACAAAGGGATCTCAGACTTGGCTGGAGCACCTCCAAACCAGGACGGATGGCAGCTGCATTGCTATAGCCATGGCTATGTGGCTGGCTCTGTGTTCTCCACCTCACTTGGCCTACTTACACCTCCTGAGCCAGAAGAGCGGGTATATCCGCAGGCCTCAGAGCTGTATGTCTCAGGCTCTTCTTTATTCCTGATTATGTGTAAAAGTCATTACAGGAGGCAGGAGCTCTCCTGCGACCACTTGCCCATAGACAGAAGTTCAGTCCAGGCTTGTCATTTAGAAAATGGTTCTGCACCACTCTGTACCACAGTCTGGCATTCCCAAGGCCACGAGTGAATTTTACAGCAGCTTAAACTGATCCGCATCTAGGCTGCTGCAGGTCTGCCCTTTTCATCCCAGTCTGCACATTGCCTTATCTTCAATGTAAGTATGTTATCTCCAGAACATGGATTTACTAATAGCACCCAAAAGTTTTAAATAAAATTTTATGCTGCGTGAATGTAGTATCACCCATTTTGATCAGTAATCTGAGTTTTGAGCATTTCTTTTAGGAGGGGAAAATGAAGGCCAATTAATGTATTTTTGATGCTATATATTTTTCAGAAAATCAATATAATGTCTCACGTTTCTCCACACAACAGAAAGGGAAGCGTTCTCCTTTCTCAGTATTCTAAACCTTTCTTCAGTTAGTGCTCTACCTAAAAGCTCACTCTGCTTTTTCTCCAGGCCTTACTACAAGTGTATCTTTTGTGGTTTTAATGCTCTGCACTAGCTATTCTGCATGCTTCTATGGTGCTTTTACTGTTTTGCTCAAACCATGGTTCCTCAAAGCAACATGTATTCAGATTCCACCCACGTAATTCATTCAAATCCTAATGTGGACCTGGCATTTTTTAGCTTTTTGCATATGTCATCAGGTCAAGCAAAGAAGAAAAGCCTACTGTTAAACCTCAGTCGCTACCGCCTACTTATGTTAAGCTTACAACTGTCACATCCACACATAATTGCCAGATATTAACTAGTGAAGACAAGACCACTCAGCCAGATAACTCTCAGACAAATTCAGCTCTCTTTTACATAAGTATAAACTGAAGGTAAATCCGTGATGTTATTCTGCCATTTTCAGGAGAAAAGCAGAAGGCAGATTTCCTTGCAGGAATCCTGTCCTGCCGTTTGTTGTTTCTGCCTGTTTGTTCTGCTGCGTGATGTTGTGTCACAAGCAGATGGAGATATCTCTGAACATTGCTGGGAGCCACTCTTACTGATCTGTCTAAAACATCTTCGTTCTTTGCAAAATGATTTCCCTCGATCCATCCTAACTTTGATGCTTGCTGAAGTTTATGAATAAAAATATCTGGGTCGTTGCCACTGGTGGTGCCATTTGCCACCGGAGAAGGTGGATCCTTCCGACTCTCACGTACGCACAGTGATGAAACTGAGAACAGCCTCTGGCATCGTGTCTGCATTCTCACCACAGAGCTCTGATCCCAACAGCTGATGTGCTGCTGACAACTTTATTCCTGTAACTGGCAGCCAAAAGTAGAAGTTTGATCTAGTGGCATCTCTTCAGCTGAAACAGCTTCCTCTAAATCTTTTATGTTTTCTGATGCTACTGTTATTATTTATATTAAATGGTGCATCTTAACACATGCAGGAGCTGTCAGACGGTGTCTGAGCCAGGAGTTTCCCAAGTGCCAGAAACAGTGCGGCCTGGTTTCCTAAACATTTGTGTTTCATGGCTGCCTGCGCTCCGCCCAGAGCTCTCCTCGTGGCTGGGGCATGTGTGGTTTCTTCATGGCTGAGGAATTCTGTGTAAATAGGCTTTTGTCATAACATAGGAACTTGCACTACAGCTTTTTCCCTGAAGGAGAGAGGAGAAGAGGGTGCTTACAAGATCTTTCTCTTGTCCACAGCCATCTATTTTCACAGAAAATTAGTAGGAGCTTTCTTACGTTTGAAAACTCTGGGTTCTTTTTTCAAATTTGACAAAATTGTTTAAAGAACAAGGCAAAACCGGATGTTTTTTAGCAAGTCAAGCTAAAAAGAAAAGGGACTGAGAAATGTTTTTCCTACCACACTTTCCTATAAATCGGTCTTTTCAGAGGTGTAGTGACTGAACTGTGGTATTGGCAGTAGTAGGGGGACATCACTCGGCAGAGGATTACGGAGATTTACCTGCTGCTGCCTTTGTGACTGCCTGCTCCTTCTTCCCCTTCTGCATCTCCCGATCCCCATGGATGCCTCTCATCTGGAGAAGGCTGTGAGGAGTGGGAGGGCAGGGACAGCTAGCCAGGGAAGAGAATGTCATGTGTGGCAGAGTCACAGCTATGCGTAAAGAGGGAAGTTTGTAAGCGGGTCCATTTGGTTTGTACAAGATGTGGGCAAGCGATGTTAAATGTGTCAGAAATAGGTACACTCTTTGTATTTGCACTGTACCAGTGCTCTTTACTATGCTCTTTATTGCATGAAGCAAGGTGGGGGGATGGAGGAAACAAGGATTTGGCCTTAAAATCCAGCCTGGAACATTTTCATACTTTTGGCGGTAAGTAGACAGAATAATTAAGTTACTGGTATTAGTGGTATAACTCTGTAGTAAAAGGCTTTGTCTTCAATACCAAACAAGACATGATTTTAGTGAAGTATTGAAGGTCTTTGACTTATCTCACTGTAAGAAGCTGATGGAGACAACGTACAAGCTGTTTCGGCTATGGTGTTGCTCAGATGTACCTTCTAGGTTGGCATATACTCCATGACCTTGTGTGGAAAAAAGTACCTGCATCTTTTCTCCACTAGTGAGTTGACAGTAGATGTTAGTTGTGTTTCTTTAGAAGACCCATCTATGTAAAGACTGAAGACATACTTGTCATGGAGGAACAAGGAATGAATCAGCTTGTAAAGTTTTTTAAATACTGTAGTTGTGGTTTGGCAGGTTGAGGCCATTTTGAGAGCTGCAAGCAAGCGAAAGATAAAAAGATGGCAGTAGACCACAAACACAATTAGTTTGTGATCTAGAATACACATTTATCTTTTAGGTCCAATAATGACCCTCTTTTCAGGTGAAGGAGAGCTCCCAAAGCTGTCAGTAGTATCAGTTCCTATAAACTCTGCATGATTTAGCAGATACAGGACAACCTACAACCTGCAGCACAGTACATGGCAATATATAACATTCAAGTGACACTGCTTTTATAGCTATATATTTATAAAAAATTTAAAAGCCCTTGCGTAGAGTTATGTTTTGCCAGGGGAAGAAGAGAGAGGAAAGTGAGGAAAGTACTGAACATGACTCTCCTAAAGGACAGGCAGTATTTCATATTCTTGACCACTTAGTGATTTCCGCTTTTTTCAAACCTCAGCTCCATAATCCTGCATTCTGACTGCCAGTACTGGGTTTTGTATTCGTAGACAGAGGGAAGATGCAATTATCTGGGAGCTTTATCAGTGCCATTTCTCAAATCATCAGGCAGCCTGAACAAAGATCGCTTTCCGTGGCACCATCTCCGTGTCGCGCTACCCAGCATGTCTCAGAAACGGCACCTGTAGAGGGAGCAGAAATCACGAAAAAGCTCTGAAAGTCCTGACCTGCCATGGCAGCACCAAACAGTGCCATGATGCTGGCCACTGATGCTTCTCTTTGTCAAGCCTCTTCACCCTTCAGGTGTGAAATGACGATTAGAGAGTCTGTGCAGATTGGTTTTCGGGTTTTGTGGAGATGAACAAAAGGGAATTCACACTCTGATCCTTATGCAAAAAAGGGCAAACATTCTTTCATTTTTGGAACATAAAGATTATGCAAAAAGTGTGTGACTAAAGACCTTAGTAGTTTTCTATGGCATATATGAATATTTATAACATTTAGAAACCTGGGTTTGGAATGGATTAGAAGATAATGTGCTGGCCTGCTGCCACTATTCCAGACTGTGTAAGACTTGAAAGGGTATTGTTGTGTTTATATAGCATGCTGGTATTAGCACTTGCTTGTTAGATTATGCAGTTGGTTCTGTTTCAGAAAGATCCAAATTTAGGTTTGTATGGCTTTTCAGTAATGGTCTTTCTTAGCACAGTGAGAAAACAGAGGTTAATTTTTGCAGATATTAACTAGAGGTAATCCTGTATTTGAAGAAAAATTGTAAGGAGCAGCAATTAAACTTCCATCTGAACATTTTCTCTGTACATGTTTCTAGTTTTCTTGAATCAAAAGAAGACAATCCAACTTATATACAAGATTCAGGAAGGGAAATTCATTTTCGCTTCATATGCTGTTTTTCTGTTCAATGTGCACCTTCCAAAGAGGAGCTCTTTTGAGTTTATATTAGACAGTACAACAGCACTTGGAAAAAAGCAATGTGAAAGGAGCTCTTCGAGGATACATAATGCGCCAGAATCTCCCCACTGGGCTGCGATGCTGTCTTCTGGCCACGGTTTCTCCATTTATTCTGTTTTAACACCCACTTCCTCATTCCTTTGTGTTTCATCATTGCCAGGATACTTCTGAAGACACAGGTTGAAGGAGATTATCCTCAGGAATAGGCAAAGTAACTCCTTAAAAGGAAGCCTTTCCACCAACTGAAGGAAGCCGGGCAGTTCAGCCTGTAACCAGAAGTGGACAAGTTCATTGCCACTTTGTTTTTCCTTGCCTGGAAGAGTCCATGTAATGAGAAATTTGGAAAAGCGAAAACTTTTTCAAAACCTTCACTACACATGCGATTTGTCTTTCAGTACAGTACAGCATTACAGTACTTATACTGAATGCTATGCTTTCTTTTCTGAACAAATTCCCTACATAAGTAAAAAAGAGTAAAATGATTCCACAGAACACACTTTTTTTGATAAATCTATGTTTTCACCACAAAAGCTTAATACTAAACTAATGAAACATTGAGCCTACAGTCTAGCTCCAAAGATTATTATGAAATGAGGCTTCAAAACCTAAGCATTTACAGGTATGAAAAATTAGGGTGTGTATTAACAATCCATCTACAGCTGGCTGTCTCCATAAAAATGAAGTGTCCTTAGCAAAGCTTCCATTGAAATTAGATGCTCTTCAAACTTCATCAGGTCAGCTGGTCCAGTTCAACTTTATGTTCTCTCCTTGAAATAGTTATTTTAGGGGAGTACTTTTTGAAATGGTATAAATTAAAATAGCAGCATCACATAACAGAAGCAAATATGAATCCATAGAGTTATTAAGCTTTCATGTTTACGTGTTCATGTTGCTTTGATTTTCATTTGATTGGGTTAGACTTGAAGAACCAACACTGTAATATGCAGTGCGTTCTGTCTCAATCCGGTACTATAATGGGTGCTTATTTTTGAGTATTTAAGAGGTTCCATTTAATTCAGTGGGGCTTATTCACATGCTTAATGCTAAGCACATAGGAGAATGTTTGCAAGGTAAGTGCCTTAGAAAGTCTGCCTCGTAACAGCTTGAAGAAGCATGAAAATTAACACAGGATCAAAATTACTCGTACTTGAAATCCACTTAGTTTCCACATGTAAATACATATGACTTTAGGAACAATATAAGCAAACCCATATCCAAATTCCCCAGATCTTTTTGGAACTTGTGTTTTAGAAGTAAAATATTTTAGATCAGTTTCAGAATAGCTACATTTCATTTTATTATTCAATGTGTAATCCACAAAAATGTAGTAGATGATATATCAGTAGTGTTTCTAATGCTGACCACGAGCCATACCCATTTTTCTATGCTTGACAGTGCATTAAAATGTCTAAGATTATTTGGTATGTGTGTAAGGAATGTTTTACATTGGTGCTTCCCACTTCTGTAATGACAGATTTTACAAAGGTACTTTATTTATAACATCAATTTCATGCAAGATTATCATTGTGTGTGAGTTTGAGGAGCGTATGCCCTAGGTTATACTGTTTACTAGTAAGAAATGTGTCCTTCCATTGTGCGAGGCCTTGTGACTAGCTTGTTAATCGCACAAAAATTTCAAGAAGGTACGAAGCAGCCTGGTGAGAGTGCGCTGTGTTAAAAGATGTAGCTGTGTTGTAATAGTTGGACCATGTTAAAGTGCTGGAACAAATGTTAGACTCTGATTAGAACAGCATTTCCCTCCTCTGCTTTTAATCTAAGCAAAAAAAGACTGAAACAAATGTTGTCCGTGTAACAGTGATTGAATCAAACTACCTAGCTAAGGAGTCCAGTTTTACTGCTGAAGCTTCAGTTCATTTGATACTATGCAGAACAACTAATTTTGCCCCCGCCCTGGTAGGTGTATTACCTGTGTGGTGCTAATCACACAAGCCAGTTAAAATTTTGCAGTCCAGGACAGAGTCTGAAATGTTTTGCTTTATGACTTACCTTCATTTATATTCTTAAAAGCTATTGTAAAATAGCATCTGATTAAGCAGAGCAAAATGTATTGATGAATATTTTCTTACCCGAGTAAGTGAAATGATGGCTTATTTACCGGAGAGCAAGCACAGCCAAGATGGATGGAAGTGACTTCTGGTTTTTTTATGAATTGCCAGTAGAAGTGTCCACCAAAAGCAAATCCACTTTTCATGCTGAGTTAGATGCACTTGTGCGAGCTAACACAAACAGGTCGGTTTGATGAAACTTGCTTACAGCACATAGTTCTAACGGTGGCCTTCTCACCTGTGGGTCGAGCATCCCTCCTTTCCAGAGGGAATCGGTGAACACACATCCTTACGTGCTCATTTTACACGCTCATTTTCCAGGAGGTCTGCATTTTAAACTCAAATTCATATTCAAGGTGAAGGCTCTTTAATTGCTGAGTACATTCTAGAAATGGCCTTGCTGTTAGGAACCGATGGTCTTAAAATTAACATGTGTACATACTCCAAGGTGTTCTACATGATGTGTCTTTTACTTTTTAATGTGGGAAGATGCTATCAAAGCAACGCGCATCGAAGGGGCTGATTTTCATTCTTAGTTAAGGCCTTTTACGGCATCCAAGCAAGGGAAAGGGTTCTCTGAGCGCATGTAAATTGCACTCATGCTCATTTAAAGCCTGTGTAAATGCAAATCACACCCTACATATGAGGGTATCAGCATTAAAATTATATTTTCATTCATATGACTGCTTTTATTGGCATATGTCTTCACACTCAGGCACAGTTAGGTGCTTCGTTTAAATGATGATGAAATACAGTGCTTGTTCTCTGATTGCATCCCATCTTTTCTTTCCAGCGCATGATTGCCAACACTGTCAGGACGGTGAAATTCTGCCGCAGCCAATCTTTCAGTAAGTGTATTACAACATCTGCACAGTCAGCATTATCATCAGTAGCAACAGTAATTATGACTAATTCTGTGTGTACCAGAATTGAAAAGCCTGGTTTCCAATGATTCTTCCATGTTTGGATCCTCCACTGTTTCATAGGGTGAAGTATCCTTCAGGAAGCTCTAATAAGCCCCTTCTCCTCCATCTCTTTTCCAAGCCCATGAAGGAGCTAAATATCTGTGAGGTCTCTACACATCCGTCAGATTAGAATTGGTAGAAATTAGCCACGGGGTTCAGAAGTGGTTGAAATCAGGCTAGCAGACAGCAGCACACAGCTACATGCAGAATACTTGCTTGGGTAAACCCTGTTTTTATAGGATACCTGTCTGGAAACATGACGTTTATAAATTAAATAACTGCATAAGGTGATGAACTTAAAACCTGTTTGTCAGTAAAATTACCTGAACCTGCTTAAGGCCATGTAAGATGACAGAGCTGTACGGTCAAACAGGCTTGCTTGGTGGGGCTCACCCTGTCTGGGTGCGCTGTCAGTCCCAGTCACACCGGCATTTCCTCAGCACTTCATTCATTTTGCCTCACAGCAGCCTTCCTCTTTCTCAAAGAACAGAATAAGTAATATAAAACAATATCTTTTTATAACAACAGTTTATTTCCATCTGGGTCAAAGCTTAACTCTAGAAGATCAAGTTAAGGGAGCTTTTTTTTTCTCCCACCACCAAGGTTTTTCTGGCTATGTTTCTTTTAATTTGAATGTATTAAGCACTGTTGAGACCTCCACACGTTTAGAAATGGGCGTGGATTTTCACTATACATGGTATAACGAAAGGCCGGCATATGGATGTACCGTATCTAGGTCTCGTGCTTTTTGTGTGTGTGTACGTGTATTTATATATAGTAGATGCTTCAGTATCTTTCTTTTAAAGAAGTTTAAGTTACCGAACACATATTTCATTAGATTGTAAGCTGTTCACTGTGAGGCTGGAGATACTCAGATTTTAACTTGGTGGTATTTCATAATTGTTGTCGGAGTAGGTATAATACAGTTAAGTAATGTAAACAGGGAGTAAATTTTGAGGCTTGGATAGGGCAGCTGCTAAACACTACAGTGTTACAAACATTTAATACTGAGCTAGAAATGGCAATATTTCATGAAAGGAGGCTTAGATCAGTTATATAGTTTTGAATCTGTGTGAAAGCTGCTGGTTCAAACGCAGATGGGCAGCTTTAAATCATACTAGTTAGCTACAGAATTTATAGCTATTGACTGGTAAGGTGATGTATAAAACTGTAACCAAGGGCCATCAATTTGAGTAAATGTAGCCAAAGATACCTGAGAGAAAAAGTTAATTTGTGGGGGAAGTAACCGGAAAGACTATCAGATGTGGAGGGAAGGTATCAAAGAGAGCAATTTCTAAATATTTTCTTTTTAACTCAGCAGGATCTGGTGTTTCCTGTGGCAGCTTCTGAAGCATTATGCATTCTGTCCAGGCATTTGTTCGTTTAAGTGTATCAATCCTACATCATTTCTCTTTCACCAGATCCCGATGCAGCCCTAACTAATAAGAACCATCAGGATGTTCGGAGCTATGTGCGGCAATTAAATGTGATTGACAACCAGAGAACTTTATCACAGATGTCTCACCGACTAGAACCGCGTCGAGCATAAACATTTGAAGCGATGATGAGAAATGATCTTTTATCCTGTCAAGGTCACTTGTTAAGAACTTCACTTTCTCTGCTACCGCACTGCCACTACAAAAAATAAGCAAAAACATATTCTAAGGTCTTAGGCAACGCACAATGTACCAGCCTGTCGGAGAACTTTGGCTGAGGAAGAATTTATGCACTGTAGCTGTACGGGTGGCCTTGTTGTGAACTGTTAATTCATCTTAAAGCTTAGTAAATGATTTCTCATATGGATAAAGAAGGCAAAAGATAAAATAGAATAGCTAGTGAAAAATGCTCAAAAAGCTTCTAACAATTTTAAGAGAGGTAGTGTTTTTCTCCCTAATTAAAGATCTGTATTTTATGATTTATTCTCCAGGTTAGGACCAAAACTGATCATCAGTTCAGCTTGCCCAGCTACTCTTGACCTCAGTAGAACACGTATGTAAGCATCTGATAGAGGAATGTGGGTTACAGAGAGGTCCCAGGTATGGTTCCATTCAGAGAAGACTTACAAGTATTTCCATTTGAAATACAACAGCTAAGAAGAATTCCTGATCTTAATCGTACTGCCTACTCCTGCAAGCGGTGTGGCCTTTTCAGAAAACTGACAGGGCTGAAAATGTTTTGAATTATAAATAGATTAAGCTGTGTTTACATTTTACTTCTTTTTTTAAACTACCAATCAGGTTTTTACAAAATTCCATGACAATAGTGAGGTTGTCGAAATCAATAGCATAAAGGTAGCAAAGGACTGGTTCAAAAAGAGCACAATATGCACAAACAGATTTCAAGAGAATAATTTCTTGGACATTAAAACCTTAAACTTCACCTATAATTAATTGTGGCTGGTTAACACACATTTTCACATTTTCTGGTCTTAAGCATTTACAAATATCTTAATTTTCAGCCAATTGTTTTGCACTTTCAATAGACTGTAAATAAATGTTAATTCATTATGTTCTAGAATATTTATTTATGTAATAGCTATTGTGCCAAAATAATTCAGTTTTATTTATTTTGTTTAGCATGTTATGGGAGTGCAGCTTTTGTCTTTATACTTTGTGTGCATTTTATGTGTAGGAATTGTGTGATGTATGTTTTCTGTAAATAACACGCAGTACCTTATTAAATGTAATTGCCAGAAGGGTTTAGTTGCTGGCCTTATTTGCACTTTCAGCTTCATTCCTGCATAAATACCGATGCTATTAATTGGCTGATACAGCAAACTTCGCCTGTCATTTGCTGGGCCTCGACACCGCAGTTAGCCTGCATCCACGGCGATATGGATGACCAGTCCAAAGCCAGGCAGCTCTGTCCCTGCCGCAGGGGATGACAGCCTTGCAGTCATGGAACACTATGGTTTTATTAGCTGGTTTGCTCAGAGTTTCTAAGAGGCTCCCTATCCTCCCATGTAAAGAGAGGAAACATTTAAAGTGGAAAGGTTTAAATGAAGAAGGGACGTATTCTTAATTTTGGCTATCTGACTAATTGGTCCTGCTCGGTCACTAATGTGAGCGCTACCAGTTACCTTGTCTTGGCCAGGATTTTACCTCAGGTTGGCTAACTCAGCTCGAGACCTTGGCTCATGGCACTCGAGAGACCGCTGGCCTCGGTCACCTCTGGGCGGTCTGTCAAGTCCTGCAGCCCAGAGGGAAGAGGGGATCCGGCTCGTACCCTTTCCCCTCCGAGACCATCCGTGCTAGCCGAAACCCTCCACGGGATTGCCGTACCGCAGCGGGGCAAGCGCTGATGGTGGCCACGTGTGTGCCAGGGGAACAACGGCAGTCAGCTGGCACAAGGCTCACCTAGTGCATTCACACCGGCTCTGCTCTGCGAAGCTGGATGTTGTGACACTGAGTAAGCCTAAAATTAGAAGTGGCAACTAGTATCACTAAGCTTCAGAGCTGACCTCATTGATACAGCCTACATTTCACTACTGACGCAGAGTATACTTTTCATGGCATTGCCCAGGACTGTGTGAAGTCAGTATACACATAAAGATTTCACTTTTTTAATCTACAAAAATAACTGCATCCTTTTAGTTAAAACATAAATTCTGTAAAAGCTGAGAGGGTCACCAGGGAAATGCTGACACACAGAACTACTATCTGCTCAGTACCTGCACTCTGCAAAGGAAAGAATTACACAGTTAAGAAATATTCTGCAGCATGATGAAATAATTTATTTTAACTTTGCTGTCTGACTAGAAGTTCAAGATGATTCAGAGGAAAACCAGCTAATAACAGAGACAAATTTGTGTCTTATTATTTCAAGTAAGAAATATTTCCATTTGTACTGCTCTATGAATATACTTCTTATGGCTTATTCAGATACAGAATCTTCCCAGAAGCAAAGAATGCAGTAGAATAAACTGCAGGGACACAATTAACTCAAAAGACGTTTTTATCTTTATAATCAATTTAAAACATATGCGAGTTCACAATTTTATTTGTTCCAGATTTGTTCCTATCGTTTGGACTTTCATTTATTTCTGTGTTAACTGGTTTATAAAGCTGCCAGGTTTCAGCTTGGCTCTGCACATAGAGCGATTCTTCATCTGTTTAGCATGACTTTCTCCCCTTGGTTTGTTCTTCTGTTCCTTAGAACTTCTAACTGTTTTACTTGCTTGTTTCCAGACACTCTCTATCATGTAGATACGTCCCAGTGACACAAACAGAGGTTTTATGGCACCTCCATATCAACAGATGAATGCAGTTTACCTACTCAATGAAACCGGTATCTGGCATTTTTTAATTTTCCAATAAAGGGCGCTGTACAAATAACGAGTGTTGCTATCTCTGTATCTAATTCATCCAAGTGGCTCCGATAGTTGCTATGGTGCTGATCACAGTCAACATACCTAGAGATTAAATGAATAAAAGTACCTTCTGGCTGTGGGATCCATACTGGCCTGCTCTCGCTCCCCGTCTTGGCTTTACAACAGGAGGGCAGCTGTCGATGTGTTGCTCCCGCTGTGTGAACGCTAAGCGACTGTTGCAATAGCGTGAAGAATGCATAGGAAATGTTGAAATGTCAAAACGCCCATGCTGTCTTCGCCCTGTGCTTGCAGCTGCGAGTCACAACTCGGATCCTGCCTCGGTGAAGAGCTGCCCCTTATCTGCTGCTCTGGGGCCGCTCTGCAAGCCCGGGCTCAGGTGCCGTGCCAACACAGCCAAGCCAGAGAGGGTCGGGGCGTCCCCAGGCCCGCTCCGCTCCTGGTCCGTACTGCTTTTCATTGCAGTGCTTGTCCACATTTTGGCCCGTGCCAACCAGCACCGTATGAGAGCGTCCAGCCACTGTTTGTGGGTGAGCATGCACCAGGGACCATCTCCAGCGGGCAAGCCAGTCCATCCCATCACCACCACCGGGATGGTGATGCCTTGGGCGCTTTGGAAAATGTTCTGCATTACAGGGTTCCACTGTCAACATGGTTTTTTTGCTCAAGCAGCAGCCCAGAGCACAAACACCTCTGTTTGGGGCTGCAGAGCCCAAAGAGTCACAGGGTCCAGCTCTCCTCTGCCCCAGCGCATCTCCCTGTTGTCGATTTGTTAGGATTTGCTGGATTTCTCAATGGCCGGCCCGGGGCTGCCCATTGCTGGACAGAGCTGGGAACAAAGGTTAAATCCAGGGAGGCTGAATCCAACACTCCAGGAGACCACTGGATCCAAAATATTTTCCCCAGACAACTTGTTCAAACCCAATCAGCCACAACAATGTGACAGTGCCAGATAAAAGAGTGCAAATGTATTTGCAGGACTCTGCAGATGAGGGTTTGGGTTTTTTCCTACTGAGGAAAACGCTGTGAAGGCACACAGCCTCCGCAGACCAGGTACAAAGAGAGAGACGGACAAAAAAAGTCCCTCTTTTCAAAGAGACACTGGCAAAACAACCTTTTAAGCACAAGAAGTTTAAACACAATTTAGAAATCTTACAAAATAAGTTAGAGAGAAATCAAAAGGTTTAACCTGCAGGGGTACCGAAAGAGATAATGACTTTTGCTTTAAAAAAAAAAATAAAAGAAACAGTTTAACAAAATGACAAAATGTAACGGCAGAAAATTATAAGTCTAAATTGTTAACATAGCTTCTTAGTAAGGTCAACTGCATAATATAGAGTACCTTAACCTCTTCCAGCAATTTTTAAACACCACGCAGCTTAAATAGACTACGTCTGAATTCAGCGATATTTCTTCTGGGAGCTCGAATGCAAATCAAGAGGTAATAGTGGAAGAAAATTAAAAGATGTGCTATTCTCATTTCATTTTTTGTACTGATAATAAGGAAAGCAGCACAGAGAGTGATACGGCAAAGTGAACCTCTAACTTCAATAGCTTTTCTTTCACTGTTAATCTGAAATGCATTACACCCTGCCTTTTCAAATAATCATAATGTTCTTTACCGTAGCTGGCATTAAAGTTTAGCAGGCATAAGCAGCAGCTGTCACCAGAGGTCAAGGTATTAGCAATCAAAGAAAATAATGACCAGATTAAAAAGTTATCATTAAAATGACTAAACCAGAAACTTCTGTAGCAGCCTGTCTTCACAGGGAGCACAAACGGCCAGTGCAGCCCTGCCTGTGAGGCTGTGGCTGGGTCCAGGGAGCCCCCGGCACCCTCGGACCTCTCCCTGCCGTGGTGCCGTGGGGCTGGCCGGCCCTCGGCGAGGATGACAGCATGGCCAGCCTCAGCGGCCGGCAGGGACCCTCACCCCTCTGCTTCTCTGGGGAACGGGCACTGCCGCCCCAAACCAACTCCCACCAGGGAGGGAGGGAGCTCCCCGACGTGGCTGGTGGCTAAGGCCTGATCTCTAGCTTCTCACCGTGGCGGAAGGCTGGGCTCAGTGCGCTACCGGAGCACCCGGGCTACGTCCTCCACGCATCTGCCCACATGCCGTCCAGTAACACGTAAGACTGGCTCTTCATCTGCCCCGTGCACTGCTGGAGCAATAAAATACAGCCCTCACGCAGCACCTAACTAAGCAGATAACTTGTAAATTCATAAAATAACATAATCCAACCACAGTCCTGGTGTTTTATGACTGAGGTGATGGGGGGACTATTGTAAAAATGAAGATTCTTATCATTAAAAGGGCAAAAACGAGAGCACGTGCAGCTACAAAAGCTACCATTTACATCCAAGCGCTAAAAGATATTTCACAAAGGGTTCCGTTTTAACAGGTTTGGCACTGAAATGTAATTTCTGAATTCAAAATAAAGTCAGAAAACTACATGAGGATGCATAAAGAATGCATAATTACTGACACAAATTGGAATATTTTTCTTGGAAACTTCATGTAATAAAAATGTGACACACAGAGGTACTGGTAAGAGACTGACCTTTATTTCCTGGCCCTAATCCATTTGGGTCAGAGTGACAAAAAGCAAAGCCTTTGTCACATGGCAGGGGTCAGCCAGACGTGCTTAATTTTTTTTCCTCTTTTTTCTTTCAAATGCAAATAAAGCACATTACCAATGAAAATAATGATTGTAAATGAATACCTCAATTAAAGGAAATTTACATAAAGATACTCAGGACAGAGGTGACAGTGGATACTCCAACATCCTAACAGACAATAATCCATTTCTTAATCAACTTCTGTCAATAATCATAAGCTTTCTGCTCTCCATGGTTTCCTCATTATAACACCACCCCTCGTGTTTTTAAATAGTTCTTTCTTCAGATGCCGTCCGAGCCAGCAAGTGAATCCGCTAGTTGCATTTGCCAGCTCTTTGTGGTTTTTCACAGGTGTACGTTCTTTCCGCGCGGGAGTACCGTCGGCAGCATTGTGGATGTTCTCAGACAACAGAGAGCCAGTGCTGCCTTGGGTTTTCTTTAGATGTCCTCATTCTCAGTAGGACTGACCCTTGAGGGCTGCAGTACTGGCAGGTTGCTGCCTAGCGTCTGTTTGAAATCTAACATTTCCTTCCATTTGTAATTCCTGCCCTAATGCTTCTCCTGTTCCAGTTGTCTGGCATGTAACTCCTTTGTGATGCTCCTGATCAGTTAGCGCTGTTGCCAGAAACCAGTTAGAGGTTTGCACAGATTTTTTTTCCCTCCCTGTCACAACTAGCCATTGTTAATAGTGTGCTAGTGTTTGGAGGGGTTGATCACCTTTTTTCTTGGAAACACAGGCAAAGAGACCGAGATGATACAGCTAAACACATTTATCTAGAATAACGGCTTTTCTAAGGCAGTCTATTATTATGGACATTGTCTAGTCTTGTCTCATCTCTAGATCCAAAGAGAAAAAGATGTGATCGTCAATAGACAGATTTGTTTCTAATTAGTGTACTCTGGATTAAGCAAGCAGCAAAAAATGTAAGCCATTGTACCACTACAGTACGTCATTAAAAGGAGCTGATATTTTCTTTGTAGTTCAAACCGAGTCCTTGTCAATGGTGGCCAAAGTTTTCATGATCCTAGTGGCTGCCTTCACTTTCCAAGAACGGTAAATGTACTAGTTAGATACTAACTAGTTTTAATAAGGAAAATAGCATACGATGCTTTGAACCAGCTGTTGGATGTTCTGTGTTGTCGTCTTCCCCTGGTAGTCCTCAGAGGTGGAATTGTGCCTGCCTCACCCCAGACTCCCTCCGACCCAGCAACCTACTGGAAAAAAATTATGAAGGAAATGAACGGACTGCTGCTTCAGTGGAGCTCAAAGTAGCGTGGATTAGAAGACACAAACGGGGACAGCAACAATAAATTCAGTACAGCTTTAAAACAAAGAAAACAGTGTTAAGCCATATTACATTTTAGAGAAAAAAATGTGCTGAAATTAGAGCAACAAATTAAGTCTATTGGACCACAAAATTTAATATAAGGAGTATGAGCTATATATATATATAATTAAAAATATGTAATGAAATGGTAACTGAGCAGAGTACTAGTGACTGGATTACAGCTGAGTATAATGATCAGCTACAAATTGTGGTTCCAGTAAAAGATAAGAAAACCATTCTTGTAAAACAATCAGGAAATGTATTTCTTGTTAATATTTTGCCATCTCATCACTATCTCATTGCTTATTATACTGACATTTTTGTAGAAGTTATATGTGCTTTTATACTGCACGCAAGCCAGACCAAAAGACAAACAGTGTACAAGCTGCAGCTTGCCAGTTCTGAAAACCACTATGCACAAAGCAGGTATTTGATCCACATGCAACACATCCATTGAATACAAGCCTTCTCTGCCACACAAATGCCTGTATTTTAGCATTCTAGTCTGCATTTAATAATTCTGTGCGTAATAATTTTATAAGGAATTAATATTTTATAATAACATATTTATAATTTTATGTTAAATATACAATATAGACACTTTCACAAATTCCTTATCTTTCTCTCCAATACAAAAAACAGACGAGAAAATAACAGCAGAAGAAACCACCAGATATGTGGGTCTGCGAGAGGTTCGATTGTTAGTACAGGCTCTATCTTTCCTCATTCCTCGTGAAAGCCGAGAATTGGGCACTAACCACAGCACACCAAACACAGCACACTGCTGAAGCGAACAGGAATCACAGCCCCAGCTGTGCGGGCACGGGGGCTGCACATGGCATCAGGTCGGTGAGTCTGGGGGCACGCTCACTGCGTCAGCTGCAGCAGGAAAGGCATGATTGCCTCTGAGCCAAATCCAAAGGCAATTCCTTGTATTTTCCACTTGCTAGAGCTTGCTGACTCCATCTCTCACAAAGACTAAATGCAGCTGATTTTGGCTAGCAGTACCTCGCCAGTTCTCTTTCAGCCATGAAACAAGCCCTGCTAGTTACGTTTTGGGGTGTAACCGCAGAGGTGTGTGGCTGCAGCACATCTGGACATACCTGCATGAACTTCCGTCTGGGCAGCGCAAGCAAAAATAATGCTGCAGAGAGGATTTTCAGGCGAGCCACTCACGCACCTCTTCCAGGTCACAAACCTGATGGTACAAATGGCATAAAATTAACACTACTATGTTGTTACTGTTACTATTGCCCAAACTAGCTAGATTAACACTACTGTACGCTAGTGCTATGTCTTCTATGGCAATGTGTGTACAACCTTTTGTCCTAGTATATCCCAGGCATGACCCCCACCACGTTTTCCGGTCAATTTTTTAAGCCAGAAACAGAGGCAAGCCGTATCAGCCAGAGAAGCAGAAGTGCTTCAAAGAAACCCCAGTACTAAGCCTGAGCTGAACTCTGAGCCAATCTTGAAGGAGAATTGAAAAATATGGAGCAGGTGTCCACCTCCAAATTATCTGTGTCTAGAGTTTCACGTAGAGTTTAAGCTGGCATAAACCTTCGCTGCTGCTAAAAAAGCACTTCCACACTCCATCCCCACTCAGCTGCTCGTATCAGCCCTTGCTCCTCTCCTGCCTTTGCACTGGCATGAGTCTTTGTGCAATTGCCCGCTGACCCGCATTCAGAGCTGGGTGAAAACTGATTGCTTTTCCCTGCAGTAGCTTCGCCTCTGCAGCCCTGTTCACCGTGCAGCTGTACGAATACCATGCAGGCGAGCTGGGCAGTGTGGCGGCAGGAACGGGCCTCGCCAGGCAGGGAAGGGGTGTGACTGCTGCTTTTGGCAAGCAGGATGATTTAAACCACTTGGATGTATGCATGAAACTTATTTTCCATGTTGAAAGGTGGTGAGACGTCATCGCACACCCAGTGTGACAATGAGGTGTAAAGAGACAATTCATACGAATCCTTTCAACTCCAAAATTGAGTTAAAAGTTGCTAGAGCTGCCTTTATCCTTTGCCAATTGCTGTGGTTTTGCAATAAGTTATGTTAGCTTTTAAATGTTTTCTTTTTCTGCCTGTTCCATGTAAGTCGAAGAAGCCTGTGATTGGGATCGGTTTCTCCAGAGTTAATCTGAGAGCTTCCCAGGTTGAATTTGCTGCCTTGAAAAGGGGGTGCAACCACACTGCCATGCATTGGCTCATTGTTTTATATGGTATTATGACCACCCCGGAAACTCTGATTACTCCGGTTTCTGATCTTTTCCAGCTAATTTTTCAGTTCTCATAATAATGGAAAAAAACTTGAAAACACCTGCAAGACTCACTCGCCAGAGGGCAGAGAGAATAGAAACCCGAAAGTGCACACTTAAAACCTTGTTGTAATAATTCCAGCTTCACGATAATATACCACTGGGGCTGGACAGTCATCGCGCAGGCTCCTTCGCTTCTGCTCTATTGTCCTCAATATATCGAGTGCAATTACGTGTTTTAAACAGCGGCATGTTAACACAGTGCCTGCTGCAGACTCTGCACTCCTACTCTCGGAGTAAGAAATATTAACCACCCCCTCGTTTCTCATGCACTACTGGAATAGTTTATTTGTTTCTGCAACCAGGGCCTAAAGTCAGACATGAAAAATTCCAGCTCTGCAGATACACAGCCCTGGACAAAATGCCTGGACAAAGCACCTTAGGCAAGAGACCTCTGAATACAAGCGCTCTGCTCTCCGAAACAAATGCCTACGAATCCGAGTGATTTAACATTTAAATAGATTTTAAAATCATTTGACTAATTGGCAATTGCCTCAGACAGGAAGGATAAACATGTTAGTCACAGCATTGAAGAGACTAAGTATGTGGCACCTCTCCTCCTCCAGAGCATGAGTTTCATGTGATTTGCATTTGATGTTTGTGCTTTCTTTTAAAACGTGGCACCTTTGATTGACTTTGTCTGGAAACTTCTCCAGGCTCACCAGCAGATCAGTTCATAACAAAGCACAAGCACTCTCAGATCAGACAGAAAGTGCCTGAAAGTGCCGTATCTGGGGGAAGCCAGAGCCTGCCGACCTCCTTCACTGCTTGTCTGGGCAATGCTGAACCTGCCAGGCGGGTGGAAGGGGTTAGCCAGCGCCTGCTCTTTGCCTTTCTTAGCATCTTCATGTACTTATTGCACTGAGTGCTTAAGATCTTGCTGAACTTTACTCCAGTTAGTTATTTTGGCTCAGTGAAATAATATAGAATAATGGAATCATTAAGTTTGGAAAAGACCTCCAACATCATCAAGTCCAACCGTCACCCTAACACCACCGTGCCTGTTAAACCATGTCCCGAATATGCCATTTCATGCCCACAAATGCATACTTGTGCTCCACTGGTATTAACTGTTTTTTACCCTCCCTTATGCTGATATAACACACCTTGGGGAAAAGCCTCTAATGTTTGTGAAACTATTGTATTATTTGATTCATCAGCAATGTGTTCTTCCATGATTCACCTCGATACCACACACCTCTGTGATGTACAATTAACATACATGATTCAGTGTGATGCTGCACACCTCTTTGTGATTCACTGTGCTACACAGCTGATTTTCAGATGGCAGATCTACACATACATGTGACAATCGTCAAATACAAGAGATGATGAGGAGCCGAGGTTCTCCAGTGAAAGCAAAACCACAGTATACAGACACCAGGAGATAAGCTGGGGCTTGTGGTGCAGAACGGTGATGGGCACTGAAGCTTGCATGATACCGATACAAAAAATGTACCGTCACAGCCATGTGATGTGTTTGCCTCAGCAGAAAAATTGTGTGCCCCCCAGCCTTTCGAGTCACTTCCTTTGAGCATGACAGCTTATTTTCAATTTGCAAAAAAGCCTTCCGCAACAGCAGAGTACCTCAGTGCCATTAAAATGTTTGGATCGGGAAGGGTCTGCGTGGTTTCGGCGGGCTGAGGTGGGTTGCGTCCCTGTTTTCTTCCCGAGCGGCGGGGATCATCCCGAGGGTCAGCCGGGCAATACGGACCGGTGGTCGCGCTTGCCAGCCAGGTCCTGCTCTTCTCCCACGCCGCTAAAGGAGGCCCAGCTGCGGCGGCACAGCCTTCTCCCTCAGAGCAGGCCGGCCAACCCAGACGAGGAGAACCGAGACCACCCGAGCTGACAGGCCGAGGGCCCCCCGCGGAGGCCAGGCTCTCTCCCGCCCGCCCCACGCCTGTCCGGGCGTGGGGCGGG